>WUUC01020200.1_pt1 | contig 24864 bp, 21 predicted proteins | sample 6278441 | NCBI WGS metagenome assembly WUUC01 (sample SAMN13675441, study PRJNA597444) | soil metagenome | isolation source: soil | place: USA: Washington | collected 2017-10 | reverse complement strand
GCAGGCTGCAAGCTTCTGCAGTGCAGCCGGGTGTCATGTCGTTCGGATAAAAATAGAGCACCACTTTCTTACCGCTAAAATCCGACAGCTTCACATCTTTGCCGTCCTGATCTTTTGTTGTGAAAGCGGGCGCCTGATCGCCGACCTGAAGCTTCATAAATTTTTAGTTGATTTTTTGCCGGTAGATGGATTCGTTGCCAGCGTGGTCTACAACTTTCAACTCAAAGTCACCGCGCAACGGTCGCGTTCGTTCTATCTTTTCCGAGAAAAGTACACCTGACTTGTAGTCGTAGTTCATCAATAACCATTGACCGCCAATGTTTGCTTCAAAGTACGAAATTCCTGATAGATCGTCGCGGATCCGCAAACGTGCAACAGTACCGTTTAAAGATATGGGTTTGATTGTTGGGGGAATCGAGTCATGCAGCAACGTGAATTGTCCAAGTGACATCGAAGAGAAATTCACCCAGCCATCTTTCCATGTACTTGACAACCACGTCAGGCTGTTTCCTTCTTTCCTGTACACCCCAAGATTGCGTGTCACCAGGTAATCCCGTACGGGCTTCAACGAAATCCGTGCCGCTACATGAAGAGGAACTGTATTGCTGGCGACATTGAAGAACTCAAATTTAGCTGAGTCGTATGAAGTAGCCAGGAAAAGTGTGTCATACAATGCACGCTTTGGGAACGTTACGTTGATGTGGTCGGATGAGAATTCGTAATCAATTTGAGATGGAATAACCCCACGAAGATTGGAAACCCAGCTGCCACCGCACGTTACAATCGAGTCGGGTAACGTCTCATTTAAATCGACCAGGTAAACACTCCTTGATCGGCCATAGTAGGTTGGGGACAGCTTTCGTCGGGATCCTTTGGAAAACAGGATGACGCTGTCGCCGGGATTTTCTTCGGAAAAAGCAGAGCAATGGTTGGCGGAAAACGAAAGGATATTCTCGTGCAGGTCGGCAACAAAGGGTTTATTCACGGCTTCAAGAAAGTCGGCATTAGTTGTAGGTGGTGAAGGTTTTAATGTGAGACTTACAGTCGTCGTATTGCCATGGTAATCTATCAGCCGGATCTCGACAGGGACGTCTTTATTTTTGACAGGAATGCCATGGGGATAAGTTGATCCTGTATAATAGGGAAGAGCATTGCCATCGTCGATGTATAGTTTGTTGAAACGTTGACCGCGTGTTTCAAGGATTTTGAAATCCATCAATGCAAGTATGCTTCGTGATTCGCTGAAGGTGATGTGATCGATTTCCTGAACAAATACCTTTTCGCCGGAAGCATACACTTCGATCAGGCTGATGCCAAACTTATAACGTGATCCTTCCTGCTTATCAATGGCCAATATTTCTAATCCAATGAGTCCACTGGCAAGTATAGGCTGCGTGAGTCCGAAATTCTGTCCGATCCGCTGAACATGGAACTCGAATCTTCCGAACTGATCGTTGATGCGCGAGTTGATGTCCATCGTCCGCAATGCGAGCTTCTGAACGGTTGGCGGAAGGTTGTCGACTACTTCGTCGAAGTCCAGCGTCATTGGGTTGAGCGCTTCGTTATTTTCACTACGAAGCTCGAAATGTAAATGAGGACCGCCGGAACCACCGGTGTTGCCGGAAAGGGCAATCGTTTCTCCTCTGCTCACAGGAAACTGTCCCGGTTGAAAATAGAGATCAATCTCTGATTGCTTCCGTTTGTATCTTTCTTCTCTTACAAATTCACCAGCGGCACCTTTGAATTCGTTGAGATGCGCATAGAGGGTTGTCCGCCCGTCGGGATGTTTCACATACATGACATTTCCGTAACCACCGGTCGTTACAGTGATCCGGGAAACATAACCGTCGTTGGCGCAACGCACTGCATAGCCAACGGTTTCTGTATCAATATCGAGGCCCGCGTGAAAATGGGTGCTGCGGAGCTCACCCATGGTGCCCGTCAACCGCGCGCGTTGGCCGGGTTGGATCGGGAACATGTATTTTTCAGTGGACGTTTCGTTGCCCCCAGTTTTTGCCTGACCGTCAGGCAGGTTTTCCGGCGGCGACTGCGCCAGTGCAGACTGGCTGAAAAGAAGAAAGCCTACAACTACATCACTTAACTTCGAACTCCAATAGTTTCTCATTCTCGATGTACGCACTTAGTTTATCTCCAACTGCTACGGGGCCTACACCCTTTGGCGTTCCGGTAAAGATGAGATCGCCGGTTCGTAGCGTAAAAAATTTAGACAGATAGCTGATGATCACATTGAAGGGGAAGAGCATCAGGCTGGTGTTGCCTTCTTGTTTCTGGTTGCCGTTGACTTCCAGTTTGAAATTGATGTCGGCAAGGTTTTTGAATGCCGACAGTGGGAGAAATTTGTCCGATAAGGGTGCAGAACCGTTAAAGCCTTTAGCGATGTCCCAGGGAAGTCCCTTTTCCTTGGCTTTTTGCTGAAGATCCCTTGCGGTGAAGTCTATGCCGACCCCAATGGCATCGAAGTACTTTGAAGCAAATTGTTCCTCGATGTTCTTTCCATCTTTTGAAATGCGAAGTACCAGTTCTACCTCATAATGAATGTCTTTAGAGAAATCCGGGTAGTAAAATGGGGCGTTGTTACGCAGAACGGCGGTATCGGGCTTGGTAAAGATTACCGGCTCGTCGGGTCTTTCGTTGTTGAGTTCCTTAATGTGCTCTGCGTAGTTGCGACCGATGGCAAAAATCCTCATGCGGGTAAATCGTTGTACAAAGTTAGAAACAATAGCCGACGGGACTTTCATTTTCCGCCTGTTTTTAAAAAATTTTAATGGTCGATTTACCTAACTTTAACCCACATAAACAATTTGTTATGTTGAAGAAAGCCTTGTTGTTCGTTGCTGTCGTAAGTGTAGGGTATGCATGTTCCACAGTGGCCGTCACCGGTCGCAAGCAATTAAATCTCGTACCAAGCTCTGAAATCAATGCCGCCTCGGCTGCTGAATACCAAAAAGTAATGGCGCAAAGCAAGCTCTCGAACGATCAGGAGAAGGTCGCGATGATCAAGCGGGTAGGGGCACGGGTACAGACAGCCGTTGAGCAGTATATGGCTAGCAAAAACCTTTCTTCTGAACTCCAGGGTTTTGCATGGGAGTTCAATCTCATCGAAGACGATAAAACTGTAAATGCCTGGTGTATGCCGGGCGGCAAAGTAGCATTCTATACTGCCATACTTCCGATCTGCAAAGATGAAAACGGCGTAGCGATCGTAATGGGTCATGAAGTTGCGCATGCCATTGCCAATCACGGCCGCGAGCGCATGAGCCAGGCGATGTTGGCCAATGGTTTTCTCAGTGGACTCAGTGCGGCGATGGGGCAGAACCCGACCTTGACACAGGAAATTCTTTTGCAGTCAATCGGTCTGGGTACAAACCTGGGTGTGCTCAAGTTCTCACGTGAAAATGAATCTGAAGCCGATCACATCGGACTGATCTTCAGCGCCATGGCGGGCTATGATCCTAACGAAGCTCCAAAGTTTTGGGAGAGAATGGGATCTCTCAGCGGTGGCGGCGCGCCTCCCGAATTTCTATCGACCCACCCTTCGCACGCAACACGGATCAGCGATCTGAAAGGATGGATACCGGAAGCGATGGAGTATTATAAGAAGTAGTGAGGTGTGCTACTTAATCGGAGTGTGCAGCCAATTGTCCGTGCTTGTTTCAAAACTCGTGCATATCAAGCTTTTAGCTAATAGCCTTTAGCAGCTTGTGCGTCTTATCGAAGTCGTACTCGCATCGAGATGCACTTGATATCCGAAGGTGCATACGACGGGAAATTTGCAGGGCCCGCTAAGAACTAAAAGCTAATAACTAACAACTCCCCGCAAACCCCACCGCCACGGTATTATTCGAATGTTCATCAATGAGTATAAACGCACCATTCGGTTTGTTCTCATCGAAGCGATCAATGATCAATGGTTTGGCTGTTTTAATGCGCACGCTGCCGATGTCATTCATCTTCATTTCAGCGGGCGTATGTTTCTCTAAGGTTGAAGGTATCTGAACGAAATTGATCTTCGCCACCTTCGCTTTGGTGATTGATGTGCCATGTTGCAGCAGATAAGACTTACCGGTATTCAGCGGTTCAGGGTTAAGCCAGCACACGAACGACTCGATCTCGGTCTTGGGCACCGGTTGTTCGTTAGCACCAATCAGCCAATCACCACGACTCAGGTCAACATTATCTTCGAGTTCAACCACAACGGACTGGCGTGCCAAAGCTGCATCAACTTTCTTGTCAAATCTGTTGATGCTTTTGATCTTTGATTTACGTCCCGAAGGATGAACCACAACTTCTTCACCCACTTTGATCGTACCACTCAATACCCGGCCCGCATACCCGCGGAAGTCGTGGAACTCTCCGTTCCTTGGTCGTATTACATACTGCACTGGAAAACGGGCAGCGTGCGACGCAAGATGATGCGTTACGTCTGTAGACTCAAGAACTTCCAGTAGCGGTTCACCCTGGTACCACGGCATAGTGGTTGACCGCGATGTGATATTGTCGCCGAGCAACGAACTCACTGGCATCACAGTGATGTCCTGTCCCGGGAATTGGAGTTGCTTTGCAAAATCGAGGAACGACTTCTCTATTTGGCGGAACGGGGCTTCCGCGAAATCCACAAGGTCCATTTTATTCACGCATACGATCACCCGCTCGATGCGGAGCAGGTTAGAGATGAAGTAATGACGGTGGGTTTGTTCGAGAATACCCTTGCGCGCATCAACCAGGATGATCGAAACATCGGCACGGGAAGCACCAGTGATCATGTTGCGTGTATATTCCACGTGGCCCGGCGCATCGGTGATGATGAATTTCCTTTTTGGCGTATGAAAGTAGATGTTGGCGACATCGATCGTGATACCTTGTTCGCGTTCAGCGATGAGGCCATCGGTAAGGAGGGAAAGATCGAGGAAGCCGATGCCTTTGCGTTGACTCGCACGGTCGATGGCCTCCAGCTTATCTGTGGTGATTGAATTAGTTTCGTAGAGCAGGCGTCCGATCAGCGTGCTTTTCCCGTCGTCTACACTTCCTGCAGTAGATATCCTCAGTACTTCCATTTGCTCGTGATTAAAAATAGCCGCTCACTTTACGAAGTTCCATCGCTGCTTCCGCGCGTTTGTCGTCGAGCCTCGTTCCTCGTTCAGAAAGAGTGGAACTCATGATCTCATCGATGATCGTTTCGAGCTGATCGGCGCTTGACTCCACCGCCGCCGTACAAGACATATCGCCAACAGTTCTGAAACGAACTTTCTTCGTGATGATCTGCTCGCCAGCGTCCCGGTAAATAAAATCCGACACTGGCCAAAGTACGTTGTCGCGGCTGATCACAGGACGATCGTGTGCGAAATAGATCGAAGGGATTGCAAGGTCTTCTTCGCGGATGTAATTCCAGACGTCAAGCTCCGTCCAATTGGAAATGGGAAACACCCTCACATTTTCCCCTGGCTTGATCCGCCCATTCAGGTAGTCGAAAACTTCCGGACGTTGATTTTTGGCATCCCACTGTCCGAACTCATCACGCACTGAAAAGATCCGCTCCTTTGCCCTGGCCTTTTCTTCGTCGCGCCGGGCTCCACCAAGGCAGGCATCGAATTTATTTTCTTCAATCATCCGCAGAAGGGTAGTGGTCTGCAGCGTATTGCGGCTCGCGTATTTTCCTTTTTCTTCCGTCACGCGTTTCGCGTCAATATCATCCTGCACATACCCTACGATGAGGTCGAGTTTCGTCTTCGCCACAAGCCAGTCGCGAAAGACAATGGTCTCAGGAAAGTTGTGCCCGGTATCCACATGGATCAAAGGGAAAGGAACTCTTCCTGGGTAAAATGCTTTCTCCGCTAATCTTACCATCGTAATGGAGTCTTTGCCTCCCGAAAACAAAATTGCGGGTCGCTCGAATTGAGCGGCTGCTTCACGCATGATGCTGATCGCCTCGTCTTCCAGGTCCGCTGGAAATTTCTTTCTATCAATGGCCATTTGTACTGCTTGTTCTCTTCGGTTCTACTGATTCATGAAGTCCGCATTCGCGTGCGGACGTTTCCCACCACCAGCGTCCTGCGCGTTGGTCTTCACCTTCCGCGATCGCCCGCGTACATGGGGCACAGCCAATACTCACAAACCCTTTTTTATGAAGGCTGTTCACGGGAATTCCTTTCTCCTTTATGTACCGTTCAGTCTCCGCCAGGCTCCAATGAAGCAGCGGGTTGTATTTGATCAACTGATGTGCGTCGTCCCACTCAACAACCTCCATCGACTGCCGGTTGTTAGACTGCTCGGCACGTATACCGGTGATCCACACAGCTGTGCCTGCCAATGCGCGGTTCAATGGTATGACCTTACGCACATGACAACATTCTTTCCGGTTCTCTACTGATTGATAAAAACTATTTGGGCCTTTTTGTTTGATCAGTTGCTCGACGGCAGTTGTATCGGGGAAGTAAACATCGACAGGCAATCTGTATTTAGTACGGGTCAATTCAAGAATGTCGTATGTCTCCTGGAACAAGCGACCTGTATCGAGCGTAAATACTTTTATAGGGAGCTGCAATGTTCCAATCCAGTACGCAATTACCTGGTCTTCCATCCCCATCGACGTCGAGAACCGCGCCGTTTCACCGAAGTGCGATGCTATCCACGACAATCCTTGCTCAGGTGTGGTTCCTTCAAGTGCCTTTTTGACTTCAGCGAAGTTCATTCAACACGATCATTACTGTATCAACCGATTTCCGGCATGCAGGGTTGCAGATCAATATGCAAAAATACTCAAAATCCATGGAACTAGTCGACAAAAGGGAGGCCCTGGACGGAAGTTGCTCAGTATGAGCCGGGTTCAAGCGTTTGCAGGACTTAAAATTTTTGATTTTCGATTTAAGATTTGTGATTTTTTTGGGCTGGGATGACATTGAAATGCTGTTTGGAGTACGAGATCTTCAGAAAAAGCCAACAGCGCCGATTGAGTACTGGCCACCAATCGACCTGACACATCAAATCAATAATCTCAAATCAAAAATCAGAAATACTAACTCAGATCTTGAATTTTTGTCCTGCCTGGAATTGGCTCAATTTAACCTCCGTGAGTTTTCGTTTTGTATCCAACGGAAACTCTCCATTCATGATCCAATCATAATAAGCAGGCTCGTCTTTGAGAACAGCCAGCACGCCTTTGCCTTTGTGTTTGCCGAAGTTCCATATGATCTCCCCCTGCGAAGTTTTGATCATCCGGCCGGCCAGATCAACCACCTGCGATGCCGTGAGTTGAGCGAGAACTTCCATGTCATTCTGTATCTCACCAATTTTTGCGCCGTGATTGTCTGTTACCGGTTGGTTTTCGTACCGTTGAATTTGCGCGAGCAATACTTCTAGGCTCGCTTCGGTGTCGGCTTCAGCAGTGTGTGAATCGGTGAGTTCCTTGTTACAGTAAAATTGGAAAGCGGCAGATAGCGTACGCTTTTCCATGAGGTGGAAGATACGTTGCGAATCGATGATCTTCTTGCGACTGTAGTCGAACTCTACATCGGCGCGAAGGAATTCTTCTACAAGCACCGGAACATCAAACTTATAAATACTGAAGCCCGCCAGGTCTGAACCTTCGAACAACTTTGCGTATTCCCTGGCAACCTCTTTGAACTGTGGCTTGTCTTTAACGTCATCGTTGGTGATGCCATGTATCGCCGTACTTTCCGGGGGGATCGGAATTGTAGGATTGATGAGGTTATGTTTCCGTATCGTTTCGCCATTGGGCATCAATTTGATAACGGCGATCTCAATGACCCTGTCATGACTGATGTTGGTACCGGTTGTTTCGAGATCGAAGAAACATACCGGGATCTTCAAGTTAAGTTTCATTGGCGCTATGCGTTCGCCTCGAATGTAGGCATCGCCTTGTAATACTGTTCCTGCGTGATACCGAGTTTCTTCAGTGCCTCAAGTGCAGCACTCATATAAAGAATGTTTTGTTTACCCGACATCCTTACGGGAATTCTTTCCTTCCGTTGGTTCACAAGGAAGTCTTTGCCGCCTTCCGAAGCCGAGGGATGAGTGCGATATGGAACATACGACACGTCGGGTCGCTCTTTATTGCAGATCACTGATGCGACTTTATCCAGTTCCCAATAAATAAGGACTCCGGCCTTCGGGGTAGCGTCGGCGAACAGGTCAAATTGCCTGATATAATCATGCTCGGACAGCGGGCCTGTAGCGTCCCATTTGACCTCGGCCATCACGCCAATATGGTGACGATACCGGATGAACTGAGGCGTATGGTATACCGCCGAAGAGCGGGTTTCACTTCCGTCGATAATGATCAAAGGCGCATCGCTAAGTTGGATCGGCTCCGCCACGCGGTCGGACGGGACGTAGTCAAAACTTCTTCCGTGAAACCTGAGGACGTGAACAATGATGCCGGCGATGATCGCGCGACCGTTGGAGCCGACAACAACAAGGCGCTGTTTGTTTCGTGCGAACTCATAGATGTACTCGGGGCCGGTATACACCTTTAAACCAAGCTGTTGAGCCTTGATTAGCTCAGGATTACTTTTATTGGTTTGCGTGCCTATGATGACCGCATCGATGGACTTTTCGAGTCGTTCTGGCTCCCACCCGGTTTGCTCTGGAAGCAGGTTCAACTGCGCCAGGCTTGTACGAACATCTTCTGAGAGCTGGTCATCAGATGTGGTGACGAGATGGCCAAGGCCCCGCAGTGCTGAGGCGAGGTGATAGGTGGCGCTGCTGCCAATACCGATGAAATGAAAATTCTTTTGTTGACTCACTTGCCGTGTTTAATCCAGCTTAAAGTAAATTAAAATGTTTCTTTTTGAAAAACATTCTACATCAGCTGGTTAGATAAGTATCGATGATTGTTACGTTGAGGTCAATCAAAAATCTTATGATCGATCGCACAACTTATACACAAATTAATGTGTTTATTGATTGTTGACAAGTTCGGCTTTTTGGGGATTCGATAACGCGACGCAACTGTACGTTTGTCTCCCTTAATAGCAAACTCGTACAACAACCACGAAGTATGGAGCAAAGATCGACGTCTCTGAGGGCAACTTCTGTGCAAGCAGGAGCAGGCAGCCGCTCAAAACTTTTGGCGAGAGACCTCTCCGAAAGTTTAGGGAAGCTGCCCCCTCAGGCACCCGATCTGGAAGAAGCCGTGCTCGGCGCGCTGATGCTGGAGAAGAACGCGCTGACAGCCGTAATTGAGTTTCTGCGACCAGACCACTTCTATGTAGAAGCACACAAGATCATCTTCGAAGCGATTATCGACCTGTTTAAGACCTCGGATCCCGTCGATATGCGGACGGTGGTTGCACAACTTAGGAAGAATGGTAAACTGGAGCTTGTTGAGGGTGCATACAAGATCGCCGAACTTACTTCGAAAGTAAGCTCTGCAGCCAACATTGAGTATCATGCGCGGATCGTGATCGAGATGGCGATCAAAAGAAACCTGATCGAGATCGCCTCCCAGATCCACCACGATGCATACGAAGATACGACCGACGTTTTCGAACTTCTCGATAAGACTGAACAATCCATCTTCAAGATATCCGATACCAATCTTCGTAAGAACTACGACACCATGAAGACTCTTATGTTCCAGGCCATCCAGGAACTGCAGGAGAAGAAGAATCATAAAGACGGACTTACCGGTGTTCCCAGCGGATTTTCACGACTTGATCGCGTTACATCCGGTTGGCAGAAGTCAGACCTTGTTATTATCGCCGCGCGCCCCGGTATGGGTAAAACGGCGTTCATTGTTTCCGCATTACGCAATGCAGCGGTTGATTTTAATTACCCCGTCGCTATTTTCTCATTGGAAATGGCGTCGCTGCAATTGGTCAACCGGCTTATTTCAGCTGAAGCGGAACTGGAATCGGATAAGATCAAAAAAGGGAATCTTGCCGAATTTGAATGGCAGCAGCTGGTTCATAAAACCAATCGCCTTTCCAGCGCACCCATATTTATCGACGACACGCCGGCCCTTTCAATCCTGGAGCTGCGCGCAAAGTGCCGTCGCCTGAAAGCTGAGCACAACATTCAGCTTGTCGTTGTCGACTATCTTCAACTCATGAAAGGTGAAATGGGTGGCAACCGTGAACAGGAGATCGCTTCCATTTCACGGGCACTCAAAGGGGTTGCGAAAGAACTTAACGTACCTGTTATTGCCCTGTCGCAGTTAAGCCGGGGTGTGGAAACAAGGGGAGGCGACAAGCGTCCACAATTGTCCGACCTTCGCGAATCAGGTTCTATTGAACAGGATGCTGACATCGTGATGTTCCTTTATCGACCTGAGTATTATAAGATCACAGTAGATGAAGAAGGGATGCCAACACAAGGCATGGCCGAGGTGATCATCGCCAAACATAGAAATGGTTCGCTTGAAAACGTCAAATTGAAATTCGTTGGCAAGTACACCAAGTTCATGGACTTCGACGGGCCTGCCGGCAACGACAATCCATTCTCGGGTATGGTTACGCGGGAAAGCAGGCTGAATACATTCCGCGACACTCCACCGCCCGCACTACCGCCGATGGGTGGTGAAGATGAAACTCCGTTCTGAAAGAGTTGACGGTTGCAAGTGGTCGGCTTGTTGTTAATTCATTTCCGTTTAATCAATGAATTGATGGTCGCTCCGGTGGGTGTTTGGAATTGAGTGTACTCGAAATTGACACTGACAACAATCTGTCAACCGACAACTTTCTATATCGTCCACTCATACCAAGTCTCGCTTGAAACACTCGTTTCATCCCCATATTTACAGCGACACCCTAACACCCTATGCTTAATGCTTAAGAAATACCTACTACCATGTCTGCTGCTCTCGTGCGCACATTTATGGGCTCAGAACTACAGCAATCACGCGCAACTTTCACAACGCCTCAAGGCACTCGAGACCGCTAACGGACAAACTGCCAAACTTACTTCACTCGCAAAGTCGCCTGGGGGAAAAGATATTTGGGTCCTTGAGATTGGAACCGGTGACCGTGCGAACCGTCCGGCGATTGCGGTAGTGGGTGGTGTTGACGGAACCAACCTGCTGAGCGTGGAGCTTGCCGCCGGTTTTGCTGAAAAACTTCTTTCATCGGCTGCAACTGACAGTGTGAAAGCTATCCTCGCAAGCACCACGTTTTATGTTTTTCCTAACGTGAGTCCTGATGGAACAGAGCAATACTTCGCCAAAGTAAAGTATGAGCGATACGGCAATGGCTCACCTACCGACGACGACAGGGACGGCCGTCTAAATGAAGATCCCTTTGAAGATCTGAACAACGATAGTGTTATTACCTGGGTGAGAGTGGAGGACAGTGCCGGTAAATGGAAGACTCATCCGGCAGACCCGCGCGTGATGGTGATGGCGAACATAGAGAAAGGTGAATCAGGTAACTACAATATTTTCACTGAAGGCACTGACAACGACAAAGACCAGAAATACAACGAGGATGATGAAGGCGGCGTGCACTTTAACAAGAGCCTTACCTTCGATCCACCTTACTTCACTGCTGGTGCTGGTGAACATCCCGTATCGGAACCAGAGAACCGCGCGGTACTCGATTTTCTTTACGATCGTTTCAATGTTTTCGCGGTAGTTGCCTTCGGGCCCGCCAATAATCTTTCAGAGCCGTGGAAGTATGACAAGGCAAAGAATGCGACACGTGTGCCAACAGGGATCACGGAGAATGATGCCAGGCAAAATAAATTTGCCGCAGAGTTATACAAGAAAGCTGGCGGAGCCAAAGACGCGCCAGTAGCAAACCAGCAAAAAGGAGACTTTGTTCAGTGGGCATATTTTCATTATGGTCGATTCTCATTTAGCACCCCCGGATGGTGGGCACCAAAATTCGAGATCCCGAAAGACTCGGCGTCTCAAAAGAAGTACAAAGTCAATGACGACAAGAACACTGACGTTGAATTTATTCGTTGGGCGGAGAAAGAAAGTGTTGATGTGTTCACGAACTGGCAAAAGATCAATCACCCGGATTTTCCAGGCAGGAATGCTGAGGTGGGCGGATTTAAACCTTTCGTAAAGACCAACCCTCCATTCAAGCTGGTCGATAAGTTGATTGTCGATCATACCCGGTTTATTCGGGCTTTAGCAAACGCAAAGCCATCGATTGAGCTGCTGAATATTAAATCAGAACCGTTGGAAAATGGTGTTACGCGTGTTATCGTCACTGTGCAGAACAAAGGCTTGTTCCCGGCAACGACCGAGATTGGTCGTAACAATAACTGGTTGAAGCTGGTAAAGGTGAGTTTAACGGTTGGCAATGGTCAATCGGTAATTGGGGGGAAGCGCATAGTATTGTTACCATCGCTTGAAGCTGGAGAGGCGAAAGAACTTAGCTGGCTGGTGAAAGGAAAAGGTTCGGTGACAATAGAAGCAGGCGCGCCTCAAACCGGTTTCAAAAAAGCAGACGCTAAACTGTAAACAGACATCTCATGAGAAAGTACATCCTACTTACGATCTATACACTTACAGTTTTCGCAGCTTATGCGCAAAATGCCGACGGCGTATTTAAAGCAGCGGGTACTCCAGTTAATCCTAAAGTGCCGATCAGCTGGAACAGGTATAACAATTATGCCGGCATTACCGATATCTGCAGGAAACTGGCAGCAGCACACCCTGACCTCATTCAATTAACATCAATTGGCAAGAGCTTTCAGGGGAAGGACATGTGGGTGTTGACTGTTACTGACTTCAAAAAAGGAAAGCCATCAGAGAAGCCAGGGTTCTATCTCGACGGCAACATTCACTCCAATGAAATTCAAGGTGCAGAATTTTCACTCTATACGGCCTGGTATCTGGCAGAGAGTTATAAGGATGTTCCCTTCATTAAAGAACTACTTGGCGATAAGGTCTTTTACATTGTCCCGACGATCAATCCTGATGCCCGCGATCACTACATGCTGGAACCGAATTCACCAAACAGCCCGCGCTCCGGTGTGATCCCTGTCGACAACGACCGCGATGGTCAAATCAACGAAGACGGCTTCACCGATCTTGACGGTGATGGAAACATTACTCAAATGATCAGGAAAAATCCCGCGGGAAGATTTAGGAAGGATCCGAACGACCCGCGCCGATTGGTACCTGCGAAAGTAGACGAGCTCGGGGAGTATGAAGTACTCGGCTTCGAGGCCATTGACAGGGATGGTGACGGTCGTGTAGGGGAAGATGGCACTGGTTACTACGACCCCAACCGCGACTGGGCATGGAAGTGGCAACCCAATCCGATTCAAAACGGCGCCTACAAGTATCCATTCAGCATACCGGAAAACAGGAACGTGCGCGACTTTGTGATGGCACATCCAAACATTGCCGGCGCGCAGAGTTTTCACAACTCCGGGGGAATGATCCTTCGCGGGCCCGGAGCGGAAGAAGATCAGGCAACGTACAACACAGATGACTCGCGTATCTATGATGCGATAGGAAAAAAAGGCGAGTTGCTTATTCCCGGTTATCGTTACATGATCGTTTGGAAAGATCTTTATACGGCATGGGGAGGAGAACTAGACTGGTTCTATGGTGGTCGCGGTATCTATACATTCACCAATGAATTGTTCAACTCATACCAATACTTTGGAAATAAGCAGGGAAGTTTTGATGGCTTTGGCCAGGAGGAAGCCTTCGAATTCGACAAGGCATTGCTTTTCGGTGATGCGGTTGTGGTGTATAAAGAATACGATCACCCCCAGTATGGTAAGATAGAAGTAGGTGGAGCGAAGAAAAACTTCCTGCGGGCCGACCCTGGTTTTCTTTTGGAAAGTGATGCGCATCGCAATATGGCATTCTGTATCTATCACGCATGGAACATGCCGAAGCTGGAAATCACGCAGCTTACCGAGCGAAGCCTCGGTGATGGTTTAACAGAGATCACCGCAGTCGTAACCAATAGCAGGATGATGCCTACTCATTCAAGCCAGGACGTTCGTTATAAAATTGAACGGCCAGACTATATCAGTATCGAAGGGCCTAAAGTGATTGCTGGTATTATAGTTGAGAATAAGGATCTTAATCAGACCACTGAGCAGAAACGTACGCCGAATATTATTGAAGTAGACAACATTCCCGGGCTTGGCACTGTAACGGTAAGGTGGATCGTGTCGGGTGGAAAAACGTATACAGTAAAAGTGGATAGTCGCAAAGGCGGGATGACCACCAGGCAGAAATAATGATAGGTGTTGGTCATCTGTTCATGTTACCCTGCGGTCGTGTGTTTCACCGACGGCCTTTCGATGGTCGGTCAAAGACGCAACCGTAGGGAGCGTTAAGCAGGTGGATAGTAGCAAAGTGGGGGTGACCACCACGCAGAAATAGGTATTGATCGCCGGATATCTATCTATGATCTTTACGTAACTTAGGTAAACCCAGCATGAAAGCGTTAGTCCTCACCGGTCCAGGAACAATTGAACTAAAAGAAGTACCGGTCCCGGTTATAAGTAGTGGTAAGGCGTTGGTGAGAATCAAGGCTGCATCATTGAATCGTCGCGACGAGTGGATCAGGGAGGGTAAGTATCCCAACATTCGTTTCGGGGGTACCCTGGGATCCGATGGCGCAGGTATTGTTGAACAAGTTGGCGACGAGAAAGACCAGCAATGGGTAGGACAGGACGTGGTGATCAATCCTAATATTGATTGGGGGCCCGACCCCGAGGTGCAGTCGATTCGCTATACTATACTCGGCATGCCCGTGGATGGAACGTTCGCCGAATATCTCACCGTGAATGTTGATCGGCTTCAACGAAAACCGGCCCACCTCGATTTTCTTGCGGCAGCAACATTGCCACTTGGTGGTCTCACGGCTTATCGCGCGCTTTTCCGCAGAGGCAATCTCAAAGCAGGCAACAATGTGTTGATCTCAGGCTTTGGTGGCGGCGTCGCACAGTTTGCTTTTCTCTTCGCCCGGGCGATCGGCGCCAACGTGTATGTTACGTCGGGCAGCGACGAAAAAGTTGAGAAGGCAATGAAGATGGGTGCGAAGGGCGCATACAATTACAAGAAGCAGAACAACTATACCGATCTCTGGAAGACGAAAGGTGGTTTCGACCTGGTCATCGACAGCGCGGGTGGTGATCAGATCAATAACTTCATTAAAGTGTTGCGACCTCATGGTCGTATCGTGTTCTACGGCGCCACGAATGGCAACCCTTCAAAGGTCGATTTCTACAGAATGTTCTGGCATCATCTTACGTTGCAGGGCACAACCATGGGCAACGACACAGAGTTCAATGAAATGCTTGCGTTTGTAAGCAAACATCAGATAAGACCGATGGTCGATTCAATCCGCCCGATGTCAAAGATCGTTGAATCGTTCTCGGATATTACAAGGCCGAATAAGGTCGGTAAGATCGTGTTTCAAATTTAGTCCGCGCGAAACTTGAAACCTGCCGGCCGGCAGGCATGAGACCTGGAATTTGATCCTGTTGTTTCAAGTCTCATGTCTCAATCTTCCATTTCAAACTTAAAGTCATTGTAGGCAGATCTTAATTCTCTTAACGTCTTCTCGTCTTTTGCAGCGTGTGCCTGCTCTATTCCTTTTATAAACAATTGTTCCGCTTGTTCTTTTTGCCCGAGGTCGGCCATCAAGTGAGCAAAGGGGTAGTAAGTGGGTAAGTACTCAGCATGTTGGTCGAACAGTGTTTGAAATAATGCTCTTGCCGTATCCCGATCTGTTTTCAGGTACTCCAATGCCAGTGCATAAATGTTGAACGGATCGTTGGGATCTTCTTTGAGGAAGGCTTCGAGGGTGGAAATTCTGTTCATCGGGAAATAAGAAATTCAATTTACATAAAGCGCGCCTTTGGCGCTTCAAAGGTTCCGCAAAGGACGCAAAAGTTCGCATGAACTTTGTTCTCTGCACTTCGTCGATAAAATTATTTGCGTTACATATCTCTGGATGCCGCACACATTCTTTGCGGACCTGGCGAAACCTTTGAGGACCTTGCGATCCTGCATTTATCTCGCCATAGGATTGTTCCGACGCGGGCACCCTGCAAATTTTTAGACAATTTGTGGATAAGGTTCCGCGTTCGTCTTTGATGCCTCGAGTATCTCCGCGTAATTGCATTTGAGACCTTCGAAAACACCGAAAAAACTTTATCTTGCGACCCCTTCAGGTTAAAGAAACTCAGATAACGTTTTATGAAGATACTGGTTTGTATTTCACACGTGCCGGATACTACTTCCAAAATCAACTTTACCGATAACAATACGAAGTTCGACACCACCGGTGTTCAATTTATTATTGGTCCTTACGATGACTATGCGTTAGCGCGGGCCGTCGAATTGAAAGAGGCCGGAGGCGGTACGATCACCGTAATAAATGTAGGCCTCACAGACACCGAGCCTACCATTCGCAAAGCATTGGCGATCGGTGCAGACGATGCGATTCGTGTAAATGCAGAGCCGACAGATTCTTTCTTTGTCGCATCGCAGATCGCAGAACATGCGAAGGGTTACGATCTTATCATGATGGGTCGCGAATCGATCGACTACAATGGCGGTGTAGTTCATGCAATGGTGGGAGAGTTGCTTGGTATTCCATCGTTCTCGCCCGTGATGAAGCTTGAATTAAATGGAACCATGGTGAAGATGACCCGCGAGATTGAAGGCGGGAAAGAGTCTCTTGAAGCCAACCTGCCACTGGTGGCCGGTTGTCAGGAGCCCATTGCGGAGTGGAAGATCCCAAACATGCGGGGGATCATGAGTGCGCGAACGAAGCCACTCAAAGTAGTTGAGCCAAAAGCGTCGGAGGGTTATGTTAAAGTTCAGAAGTTCGAACTTCCGCCACCCAAAGGCGCAGTGAAGATGATCCCGGCCGACAATGTTGGCGAGCTCGTTCGCTTGCTTAAACAAGAGGCCAAGGTACTTTGATCGTTAACTTCTTGATCGTTAACTTATTTAAAATCATTGCGCATGAACATTCTCGTATTTGCGGAAACTGCTGAAGGAAAAGTAAAAGCAACGTCACTAGAAGCTGTGGCTTATGCCCATGCCATGGGCGGACAAGTAACAGTCATTGCACTGGGAACAGCAGACCAGGCTGACCTGGCTGCATTGGGAAAGTATGGCGCAACGAAAGTATTACACGCGGCCGACGAGAAGTTGAATCAACCACTGACGCAGACTTACGCAACAGTGATTGCAAAGGCTATGCAGGATGAAAACGCGGAGGTGCTTGTGCTCGCCAACTCTTCGTTGGGCACTCCTGTTGCAGCGATGGTTGCCGTTCGGCTTGGTGCAGGTTTAGCATCTAACGTTGTTGAGTTGCCAAACACGTCGTCGGGTTTTGCAGTGAAGCGAAGCATATATACCGGCAAGGCTTTCTCAACCGTCAATCTCTCAAGTGCGAAGAAGGTGCTGGCAATCAAAAAGAATGCTGCCGAGCTTAAGGAAGTCGGTGGAACTGCGGCAGTATCTACCTTCGCTGCACCGTTGAGTGACAAAGATTTCAACGCGAAAGTTACCGCCACTGAAAAAGCAACGGGTGAAGTATTACTTCCTGAAGCAAATATCGTTGTATCAGGAGGGCGTGGAATGAAAGGCCCGGAGCACTGGGGTATATTGGAGGAGTTAGCGCACACGCTTCACGCTGCTACGGGGTGCAGCAAACCAGTGTCGGATATGAACTGGCGCCCACACCACGAGCACGTTGGACAAACTGGTGTGAAGGTGGCCCCGATGTTGTATATCGCCATTGGTATTTCCGGTGCGATCCAACATCTCGCCGGAGTAAACTCGTCGAAGTGCATTGTCGTCATCAACAAAGACCCGGAGGCACCGTTTTTTAAGGCGGCCGACTATGGAATTGTTGGCGATGCATTCGATGTATTACCAAAATTGACGGCAGCGATAAAAGCAGCGAAATAAAAATTGCTAATTTGACAGTGTCACGGTCTTTTTTTCTAATATCGTGATCGTGATAAATAATTGATGATGGTGGAAATGAATGCGAGTCCAGGATCCGCGACCATTTACCTGAACCAGGTCATCAATAAGAAATAAAAAACAGGGGTTTCAGCGCGTGGCACAGAAGAAAATCAAGCTCGAGATATTAGGCCTTTCATCAAGCCAATCAACTACAGGATCTTTCGCGCTTGTACTTGGAGAAACGGAGGGGAACAGGAGGCTTCCCATTATCATCGGGATGTTCGAAGCTCAGGCTATCGCTATTGAGATCGAAAAAATCATACCTAACCGGCCGATGACCCACGACTTATTCAAATCATTCGCCAACACATTTCATTTCCATGTGGAAGAGATTGTGATCTCCGACTTAAAGGAAGGCGTATTCTTTGCAAAGATCGTTTGTACTGACGGTTTGAAAAAGACTGAAGTCGACGCACGTCCATCAGATGCAATTGCAATCGGTCTTCGTTTCGATTCACCGATCTTCACCTATGAAAATATCCTGGCAGAAGCCGGTATTGTACTCACTGATGAAGAGGAGGAGGAAGAGAAAGAAAAGACAGAGACGAAAGAACCCCGCGCCGCGAAAGTAAAAAAAGAGTCGGGTTCGAAAAAAGCAGAAGACTACAAGAACTATTCGGTTGAAAAACTCAATGAACTCCTGAAAGACGCGATCGACAAGGAAGACTATGAACGCGCCGCAAAGATCCGGGATGAGTTGAGCAAGAGAAACTAGAAATGTTCTAACTCCGGTCACGTTACACCCTAAACCTGATGGATATCCTACGAGGCCTGATAGGCATCACCTTTCTCTGCGCAGTTGCCCTGCTGCTTTCATCCAATCGCAAACATATCAGGTGGTCGACCATTGGTGTCGGCATTGTTCTTCAGATCATTTTCGGTCTTGCCATCTTCAAGATTGGCTTTGTTCACGACGGGTTCTCATGGGTCAGTGGAAAATTCGTTGCCTTCCTCGACTTTGCCAGGCAAGGCGCAATGTTCCTCTTCAGTGGTCTCGCCAAAGACAGCACGAAAGATCCAACGGCAGGACATAGTCTCGGTTTCATCTTTGCGTTCCAGGCGTTGCCTACCGTGATCTTTTTTTCTGCTGTAACAACAGGACTTTATTACCTGGGAATACTTCAGAAAATTGTGTATGTCTTCGCGTGGATCATGACACGTACGATGAGGCTGTCCGGGGCTGAAAGTCTTTCAGCGGCAGCTAACATTTTTATGGGCCAAACCGAAGCGCCGCTTTTGGTGAAACCCTTTATCAAGAACATGACCAACTCCGAACTGTTCTGTTTAATGGCGGGAGGAATGGCGACGATCGCCGGAAGCGTGCTCGCCGTTTACGTTGGTATGTTAGGTGGAGCTGATGAAGCAAGCAGGGCCACGTTTGCTACTTACCTTTTGTGTGCGTCGATCATGAACGCACCGGCAGCAATTGTGATGTCGAAGATCATTTTTCCGGAAACCGAAGAGGACAAGATCGACAGGTCGTTGAAGGTGAATAAAGAAACGATCGGTTCGAACCTGGTTGATGCATTGGCTACCGGTGCGGCAGACGGATTGAAACTCGCACTGAACATCGGTGGAATGTTGCTCGCTTTTATTGCTATCATTCTTGCGATTAACTGGGGGCTGGCTGGGCTGGGTGACTTACTCAACGTGAATGAAGCTATCCGCTCGTCCACGGATAATGCCTACAGCGGCCTGAGCCTCGAATATTTATTGGGAATGATCTTCAGATTTTTTGCATTTGCCATGGGCGTGAGCTGGTCTGAATCATTAATGGTGGGCAGTCTCCTTGGTAAGAAGATGGTTCTCAATGAGTTCCTCGCTTACAGCGACCTTACGGCATTTAAGGAAGGGGGGTTTTTGAGTGAAAAAGCCATTATTATTTCCACCTACGCACTTTGCGGATTTGCAAATTTCAGTTCGATCGCCATACAAATCGGTGGAATTGGTGGTATGGCGCCGAACCGACAAGCAGATCTTTCTAAACTGGGTTTCAAGGCCATGCTAGCCGCTTTTTTAGCCACAATGATGACGGGAACGATTGCAGGGGCGATTTTCTGATTTGGTAATTTCCTACGCGGTCTCTTAATTTTAGTATAATCCTTCGCGTATGTCAATTATCATTGTCGCCTATTTATTCGCGTGCGCCGTCACTGCGATGATCGCTTCAAACAGGAAAGGAAACTTCTGGAGATTGTTCGTGATCTCTATCTTTTGCAGTCCGATCGGTGTCCTTGCGCAGGAAGGCCCCGCAGAGTGGACAAGAGTCAGAACGAAATCTCAGGATTACGACAAGAGTAACATCAATCAAACGTCAGCTCAGGTAGTTGACTAGCTTCCTTAAATCTTCCTGAAAAATTAGCAGGAACTTACTAATATTGTTTTCCCAGGTAAGTATTTTGCTATCCCTGCATGCATGAAAATTCTGAAGGTCATTCTCGCACTGCTCTTTGTGTTATTTGCGTATGTGCAGCTCAATGACCCGGATCCGGGATTATGGATTCTCGTTTATGGCTTGATGGCAGTGCTGTCTGTAATGGCATACTTCAACAAATATCCCGTTAAGATAATGATAGTAATGGCCGCGGGATATCTTGTGATGTCGATAATGCATTTTGATGGCATGGTGGAATGGTTACTATCTCCCAACCGGAAGCTGCTGTTCGATGACTTTGCCAAAATGCAATATTGGTATATCGAAGAAGCCCGGGAGTTCCTTGGTCTGCTCGTTTGCTTGGCTGTGATCATCTTCTACTTCTACCAGAGCAGACGTGAGAAGCAGTCCTGATTCCACCATTGCGGTCTCCGCAATCGATTGACTGTTCACTAAGAAAAAACCGCCAAAATCCGCGTCCTGAGCCTAAGCAGGGCCAATTTTTTCTATATTTAAGATTGATGAAAAGAGGTCTTTTTCTATTCATTGCCATAGCGTTGGGCGCCTGTACAATGCAGAAAGAACGAATACCGGAATCTATGCCAGAATCGAAGTCTGCGGGTACTAAACTGATTATCTATCAAATGATGACGCGGCTCTTCGGTAATACTACTACTACCAATAAGCGATACGGTACGATCGAAGAGAACGGCGTTGGTAAGTTTCATGACATCGATTCAGTAGCGCTTCGCGAGATCAGGAATCTTGGCGTTACACATGTCTGGTATACGGGTGTGCTCGAGCACGCTTTGCTAACCGACTATACTTCTAATGGAATTCCACTCGACGATGCCGATGTTGTGAAAGGTCGCGCCGGTTCACCGTATTCAATCAAAGATTACTATGACGTTAATCCCGATCTGGCCATAGACGTAAGCAAGCGCATGCAGGAGTTCGAAGCGTTGATCAACAGGACGCATCAACAGGATCTCGCGGTGATCATTGACTTCGTTCCTAACCATGTTGCACGCGCGTATCATTCAGACATGATGCCCGAGGGTACGAGGGATCTCGGTTCCAACGATGACAACAGGGTTGCATTCAAGGCCTCTAATAATTTTTATTACCTGCCCGGTCAATCGTTTCAATCCCCATCAGGTTATCGCCCCCTGGGTAATAACCAATTTCCTACCTATGACGGAAAGTTCACTGAGTCACCGGCTAAAGCAACCGGCAACGACAAATTCGACGCACGGCCTGGTGTTGATGATTGGTTTGAAGCGGTGAAGTTGAATTACGGAGTCGACTATCTCGATAACCGTAAAACGTATTTCGATCCTGTGCCCGATACATGGACGAAAATGCTTGACATTTTGATCTACTGGACAAACAAGAATGTTGATGGCTTCCGTTGCGACATGGCTGAGATGGTGCCTGTCGAATTTTGGGCGTGGGCAATCCCCCAGGTGAAAGCAGTTAATCCTTCCATTCTTTTTATAGCCGAGATCTACAATCCCGCAGCCTACCGCGCATATATCGATACAGGTCGTTTCGATTTCCTTTATGACAAGGTTCAGCTATACGACAACCTTAGATCGTTGATGAGTGGAAATCCAAACCAGGTTGATATTCCTTCTATTCAAAACAGCTTGTCAGGAATCAATCACCGTATGCTGCATTTTCTTGAGAACCATGATGAGCAGCGCATCGCGTCTCCGTTCTTTGCCGGCGATCCATGGAAGGCTGTGCCAGGTATGGTTGTAAGTGCAACAATCGATCAGGGACCCGTGATGATCTATTTCGGGCAAGAGTCGGGCGAACCAGGCGCGGGCGATAAAGGATTTGGACGTGAAGATGGGCGCACGACCATCTACGACTATTGGGGCGTTCCCGAACATCAGAAATGGTTGAACAACAAGAAGTATGACGGCGGACAGCTTAACGACATTCAAAAGCAGCTTCGTCAGTTCTATGGAGACATCCTCAAGCTGGCATCGGGCAACCCGGCAATAGCGAACGGTGACTACATCGACCTGACAGCTTCGAATATTGGCCTCGGCAATTTTTCAGACCGGTACGTCGTCTATGGAAGAAAACTGGAAGACGAAAACCTTGTCGTGGTTGCTGGGTTTTCTGCAAAAACAGCAAGAATAAAAATAACCCTACCGCCGGATGCCTTTGCAAAGTTCGGATTTACGGAAGGTCAACAAGTGATTGGGAGAGATTTATTGAGAAGTGGGACAGATGTGGGTCTCGACAACACTAACAGTTTTGAAGTCGACGTGCCTCCATTTTCAGCTTATATATTTAAACTAAAGTAGCATTGAAACCGCCCCGCATTTTTACAGCAATTCTGATCGCATGCATGTGTGTTGCGTGTGAACAAAAGAAAGAAGACCATTGGCCATACGGTGTCAACTATGAAGTGTTCGTGCTGTCATTTGCCGACGGTAATGGCGATGGCAAGGGAGACTTTAAAGGTCTCACCTCACGACTCGATTACCTCAGCGAACTTGGTGTTGGCGGTGTGTGGCTAATGCCTATTATGAATTCACCCACGTATCATAAGTATGATGTGACCGACTATAAGTCGATCCATCCCGACTATGGTACCATCGCGGACTTCAAAAAATTTGTAGAGGAAGCCCACAAAAGAAAAATCCGCGTACTCGTCGATCTGATCCTGAATCACACCGGTTCTGATCATCCCTGGTTCCAGGCAGCCCTGAAAGACAAGAATAGCCCGTTTCGCGACTACTACGTTTGGGCAAAGAAGGACTCTATCCGAAACCAGATTTCAAAAAAGGCGGTTTCATTCGATTCAGATAATATCACGCAGTGGCATGCAGTAAACGGAGACACATTATCCGAGCATTACTATGGGTTCTTTTGGGGCGGTATGCCTGATCTCAATTTCGATAATCCTGAAGTAAAAAAGGAGTTTGTCGACATCGGAAAATTCTGGCTCGATGAAATGAAGGTAGATGGATTCCGCCTCGATGCAGCCAAGCACATCTTCCCGACAGATCGCGCCGCAGACAATCATGCGTTCTGGGTATGGTTCAGAGACGAGATGCAGAAGATCAAACCTGATGTTTACCTTGTCGGTGAAGTTTGGTCGAAGGCCGATGAGGTTGCGCCTTACCTTAAGGGACTGCCGGCGTTGTTCAATTTTGATCTGGGTTATTCTATCGTATCTACTGTGGATGCAGGCCAGGATACCGCCGGCCTGGTACGCCAGTATAAATCTATCGTAGACTTCTACAATTCATCGACCGATCAGTACATCGACGCAACGTTTCTGCGCAATCACGATCAGAACAGAGTGCTGAATGAACTGGGTGGCAACATGGAAAAAGCGCGTATGGCAACCGCCATCCTCATGACATTTCCAGGCACACCGTACGTTTACTATGGCGAAGAAATTGGCATGAAAGGTATCAAGCCCGACGAATACATTCGCGAACCTTTTATCTGGGATGAAGGCACCAAGGATCCGATGCAAACAGTCTGGGAGGATCCCAGGTTCTCTACAGAGAAGACTGTTGTGCCACTGAAGAAGCAACAAGCGGACCCCGCGTCTCTTTTCAACTATTATAAAGATTGGATCAACTACAGGAATTCAAGCAATGCGTTAACGTACGGTTCAATCGAGGTGTCGCCTGTGGAACGCGTCGAGATCATCAGCTATTACCGAACCCACGAAGAGGATAAAGTGTTCGTTCTTCACAACATTTCAGATGTCGAGATCATTGTGCCCCTGGAGCTCGACGAAGTTTATCGATTGGAGTATTATACAAAAACAGGTACCGAGTTGCTCGACACAGAGATTGTGCTGCCAGCATACTCGACCGCAGTATTGGCAAATTGATCATGGGTGGAAAAGCCAGGGTTATAATAGAGAATGTTCAACCGTTAGTCGATGGTGGAAAATATCCAGCTAAACGAACGGTGGGCGAACGTGTGGATGTAAGTGCTTCACTGTTGGCGGATGGCCACGATCACGTCCGCGCCCACGTCTTATATAAGCACGAATCGGAGTCCGGCTGGACGAAAGCCGGAATGAACCCAAACTGGAATGATGATTGGTCGGCTTCATTCATGGCTGTTAAAAAAGGAAAATATTTTTTCAAGATAACTGCATGGATCGATCACCTCGAAACCTGGTACGACGGGTTCAAAAAGAAAGCCGCTGCTAAAGTCGACGTTACCGTGGAACTTGCCGAAGGCGCGTTAATGCTCCGGCGCTTTGAAGATGTTTCTTTAAAACAAGCGATCGAACATCTGGAAAACAAACAGGCGCAAGCAGACGCCATCGCTTTTGTCATCGGCGAAGAATTCTCCAGGATCGTTCATGATTATCCACTGATCGACAACATAACAGAGTATTCGGGTGAAGGCGTTGTCGTTGTAGAAAGTGAAAAGGTGCGATTCAGTACATGGTACGAATTCTTTCCCCGTTCATCGGCACTCGATACTTTACGGCATGGTACGTTCCGGGATTGCATCAAATTACTGCCGCGAATTGCGTCGATGGGATTTG
>WUUC01152084.1_pt1 | contig 24875 bp, 24 predicted proteins | sample 6278441 | NCBI WGS metagenome assembly WUUC01 (sample SAMN13675441, study PRJNA597444) | soil metagenome | isolation source: soil | place: USA: Washington | collected 2017-10 | reverse complement strand
TCCTCCAGCCACTTGGTGTGCTGGATCGCCATCGAGGCGGAGACCATCGCGAAGGCCTCGTAGGTGGCGAAGAGGCCATGCCGGCCGCTGAGGAGGTAGCCCTCGAGCCAGCCCTGGCAGTTGTGCTCGGACAAGACCTCCATCACCCGCCCGCCGGGGGAGACGTTTTCGTCATCGGGCCGGCTGTCCATCAGGCAGCGGTCGGTGACCTCGAAGACGGCGCCGAGGCGGTTGGAATTGGTCTCGTCGGGACAGAAGAGACGGAAGTTGTCGGGGTTCGCGGCGTAGAGGTCGCGCAGCAGCTCGCCCAGTTGCCGGGTCGATTCGGCGCGGTCGCGGCCGGGGCTCTCGACCTCCAGCGCGTAGGCGGAGGGATCGGGGATCTCCAGCGGGACGAGGCGGCGGCCGCCATTGGCGTGCGGCGTCGCGCCCATGCGCTTCTCGCCCCGCGGCGCCAGGGCGGCGAGCTCCTCGACGAGCCGGCCGCCGCGGTCGAAGCGCTCGTCCGGGCGGTAGGAGCGCATCCACTCCTCTAACTGCGCCAGGTGAGCGGGGTTCTCGCGAACGCCTTTGAGGGGCACCTGATGAGAGCGGAAGGTCCCCTCGATAGGAACCCCGTCGACCTTCTTCGGCCCGGTCCATCCCTTCGGCGTTCGCAGCACGATCGCCGGCCAGCGCGGGCGTCGCGCCATCGCCTGCGGGCGTCGCGCCTGCGCCTGGATCGAGGCGATCCGCTGGCGTGACTCGTCCAGCGCCGCGGCGAACTCACGGTGGACCTGTCGCGGGTCGTCGCCCGAGACGAAGTGGCATTCGTAACCGTGGCCGGCGAGCAGGTCGGCGATCTCGCCCTTGCGCGCCCGTCCTAGCACCGTCGGCCCTGAGATCTTCGCCTCGTTGAGGTGCAGGATCGGCAGCACCGCGCCATCGCGCGCCGGGTTGAGGAAGCGCACTCCCTTCCACGAGCCCTCCAGCGGCGCCGTCTCCGCCTCGCCGTCGCCGATCACGCAGGCGACCAGCAGGTCGGGGGTGTCGAGGGCAGCACCGAAGGCGTGGACCAGCGCGTAGCCGAGCTCGCCGCCCTCGTGGATCGAGCCGGGGGTCGGGACGCTGACGTGGCTCGGGATGCCGCCTGGCGTCGAGAACTGCCGGACCAGCCGCCGCAGCCCCTCCTCGTCCTGGGACACCTGTGGGTAGACCTCGGAGTAGGTGCCCTCGAGGTAGACATTGGCGACCAACGCCGGTCCGCCGTGCCCGGGGCCGGCGACGTAGAGGACCTCGTCGCCGGTCTCGCGGATCAGCCGGTTGAGGTGGGCGTAGACGAGGTTGAGGCCGGGCGAGGTGCCCCAGTGACCGAGCAGGCGCGGCTTGATGTGCTCGGGGCGCAGCGGCTCGCGCAGGAGCGGGTTGGCCTGCAGGTAGATCTGGGCGACGGTCAGGTAGTTCGCCGCCTCCCAGTAGGCGATGAGACTGTCGAGCCCAGCGTCTTCTATCTCGGCCACATCTGCGAGTGAAGCACGTCCCCTTGATGGAGCGGATAGAGGTAGGCACGAACGTCTGCTTCCTTGGGGGCCGCTGCCGAGCCGAGGTGGGCGCCGCAGGCGGTGCAGTGCCCGCGCCTGCGGGCGGTACCCGTCGCCGGCTCGCGGCAGCGTGGGCACTCGACCTGCAGGTCTCGGCTGTCGGTCTCGGCCTGGCTCATGAAGTCAATCTAGGCGCGGCTATCCCATGCGCCATCCGTAAAAACCCGCAGAACGTGTGCCGCGATTCACCTGGCTTGCAGCCTCAGTGCCGGACACGGCCTGCCCGCTCAGCCGCTGGGCGGCCCGCCGAGGAGGAGGACGTCGACGAGCAGGAAGACCGCGATCGCCGCGACCACGGTGCCGAATCCGTGGGCCAGCGACCGCGGCGAGAGCCGCCGGGCGATCGAGCTCCCCAGCAGCGCACCCGCCGTGGCGCCGACGCAAAGGGCCGCGGTCAGCGGCCAGTCGGGTTCGGCGCCCCGGGCGAGGTGCGCCGCGAGGGCGGCGAGGCCGGTCAGGCCGATGATCGCGAGCGAGGTGGCGATCGCGCGGCGAATCGGCAGGCCGAGCAGCGAGGTCAGCGCGGGCACGATGAGAAAGCCTCCGCCGACGCCGAAGAACCCGGTCATCGCTCCGACCAGCAGGCCGGCGCCGCTCGAGCGGCCCGGCCGGGGGCTCGGGCAGGGCGGCGGGTCCTCCTCGCCGTCATCCGTGGGGCCGCCGCGGAAGTAGGTGAGCGCCGCGGCGGCGAGCATGACGGGGACGAAGGCGAGGATCAGGGTGCGAGGGGCGACCGAGGTGCCGGCGATGGTCCCGAGGTAGGCGCCGAGGGCGGCGGGCACGGCGAACGCGGCGGCGACCCGCCGGCAAAGCTGGCCGTGAAAGGCGTGGGCGCCGGCGCCCACCGAAGCTCCCAGGGTGACGACGATCAGGGAAGCGGTCGAACCGGAGCTGACGCCCTGGTCGAGGACGTAGACCAGGACGGGCAGGGCGAGGATGGCGCCACCGCCGCCGACCGTTCCGACGACGACCCCGATGGCGAGGCCGAGGATCAGCGCGAGCACCTCCATGTTCTGGCATCAAGCCGCCGCGGCGATCTCGGCCGGCACCACCAGGACCGGACAGGGAGCCCGGAGAATCACCGCGTCGCTGACGCTGTTGTGGAGCGCCCGCCGCAGCGGCCCGCCGGGACGCGAGCCGAGAAACAAGAGGTCGACGCCGGTCGCCGATGCCTTCAGCAGCTCCTCGGCCGGCGAGCCTCGCCTGAAGACCGGCAGCGCCCGCGCCTCCGGCGGCAGCTCAGCGACCGCCATGTGCAGCGCTTCCCTCAGTCTCTCGGCTTCGGCGGGCAAGCCGTTGCTCGCGGAGGGGGTCTCGGCCCCCGGAACCTGGGGATGCTTCGGTGCCACCGCGTAGACGCGCATCGCGGCGCTGTTTCGGAGGGCAAGCTCGGTCGCGCAGTGGAGAGCATGCGCGGCGGCGGGGGAACCGTCGTATCCCACACCGACGACGCGAAGCCCCGGGTGGTCGCCTTCTCCCTGGAGCGGCCGCCACTCGCCACCCTCGTCTGGTTCGGCGAACCCCGGAGGGGCGACCGCCACGGCGCAGGGCGCCTCCCCGAGCAGGTGCTCGAGGGTGGAGCCGGGGATCACTCGACCCAGCCCACCGCGATGGGTGGAGCCGAGGACGATCAACTCCGCTTCCTGCAGCCGGGCGAGCTCCGCAAGGTCGTGCCCCTGCTCGTCGGGCGCAGTGGCCGGCGCCAGCTCGGCGCCGGTGGCGCGGGCGAGCGCCGTTCCCAGGGCGAGCGCGTCGTGCCCAGGGTCGTTCTCCAGGTAGCCGACCAGGATCCGTTTGTACATCTCAGACCTTCCGCGAGTGAGGTACGACCAGGACCGGGCAGGGCGCCTCAGCGATCAGATGCCGCGTCACCGAGCCGCTGAGGAAATGGTCGATAGGCCGGCTGCACCCCGTGACCAGGAGGCCGTCGTCGGGCTCGCAGGCGGCGGCGATCGCGGCGGCGATCGTCCGGGCCACCTGATGCCAGCCGGTCTCGACGCGCCTGCCGGTCGGCGAGAGGCCTGGATCGACGGAGGCCACCGCCGCCTCGAGAACCTTGGCCAGCTCCGGCGGTGCATCGGCCGGGTGTTCCGCCTGGATCCCGAACACCATCGGGGAATCCGCGACCATGACCTCCAGCGTCGCCCCGGCCTGGCGGGCGAGGTCTTCGGCTCGGGTCAGTGCCACTTTCGACTCCTCGGTGCCGTCGACTGCGGCGGCGACCCTTTCAAAACGGTGCGGCGCCTCGGTGGCGTAGCCGCGAGGGGCGATGACGACCTCGCAGGGCGCGTGGCGCAATACCTGCTCGCCGACGCTGCCGAGCACCGCCCGGCCGATCCTCCCGTGGTGGCTCGAGCCGACCACCACCGTGCCGACCTGGTCGCGCTCGGCGATGCCGGCGAGCACCCTTCCCGAGCTGGTGATGCCGATGTGTTCGACCGGCACCTCGGGGTCACCGAGCGCCTCGCGCGCTTCCTCGGCGGTCGGGCCGGGTCCCGGCACGGCGACGAGGCAGCGGGCGCCGCGCAGGGCGCTCAGCTCGCGGGCGAGAGCAAGCGCATCGCGACCGCCCTCGCTGCCGTCATAGCCGACGAGGACCGGCGCCTCCGCCGTGGGGGAGGTGTACTCCGATCGTCGGTTCGCCTGCTGGGTGTGCGCCATGACTTCCTTTCGTCGCCCCGCCCTTGGCGGAGTGCTGGTCTCTGACACCCAACCTAGGAGGCGCCGAGCCAGGGGGAATCCGGGGAATGCCGCACAGATCCGTTGGGCGCCTCCCCGCAAGAGGACTGGAGTGGATGCCAGAGTCTCCGGCGTAATGCCCGACCTGCTCGTCCTCTTCCTTGCCGCCTGCGCCACCACGCTGGCCACGGGCCTCGGTGCGATCCCGGTCTTCCTGCTCGGGAGCCGCGCCAAGGCGCTGACCCCGTTCCTGCTCGGATTCGCGGCGGGAGTGATGGGAGTCGCCGCCGTCGCCGGCCTGTTGATCCCGGCGGGCGAAGAAGGATCGGCCGTCGAGGTGCTCGCCGGGCTGGCGGTCGGCATCGGCTTTCTCATGCTGGCGCGCCGGCGCTTCAGCCCGGACGCCGGCTTCATGGGCCGCACCGGCCCGGGTGCCCGTACCTCGGCGCTCGTCTTCCTCGTCCTCTTCGTCCACAGCCTGCCCGAGGGACTGGCCGTCGGCACCGCCTTCGCTTCGGACCGGGCCGGGTTGAGCCTCTTCGTGATCCTCGCGATCGCGATCCAGAACATTCCCGAGGGGACGAGCGTGGCGATCCCGATGGCCGAGGCGGGATTCGGGCGGGGCCGACAGTTCTGGGCTGCGGTGGCGACCAGCGCGCCGCAGCCTGTCGGTGCGCTCGTCGCCTTCCTCGCCGTGGAGGAGATCGCCGGCCTGCTGCCGCTCTCCTTCGCCTTCGCTGCGGGGGCGATGCTGGCGTTGATCGCAGTGGAGATGCTGCCGACGGCCTTCGCCGGCAGGGAGCGAGCCGGCCCCCTCGCGGGGATCGCCGGCGGCGGCGTCCTGATGCTCGCGCTCAGTTTCCTGCTCGGCGTTTGACCGGGGAGGCGATCAGGTCGCGAGCGGCAGCGCGATCGCCAGGTAGACTGCGATCGAGAGCAGGTCCTGGATCACGGTCGCCAGCGGGCCCGAGCCGAAGGCAGGGTCCGCGCCGAAACGCTGAAACGCCCACGGCAGCGCCATCGCCACGACGGTCGAGATCGCGCAGCAGGCGAACAAGGCGAGGCCGACCGCCGCGGCGACGCCGCCGTCTCCCCAGCCGATCAGGGCGAACGGCACGAAGGCTGCACCGACGACCGTGCCCATGATCGCCCCGGTGATCAGCTCCGTGCGGGCGACACCGCGAATCCTGACGCCGACTGAGAGGCCGCGGATCAGGACGACCCGCGTCTGGCCGCCGACCGCGTCGGCCATGTAGACGACCGCGGGCACGAAGAAGGCGAGCACGACCTTCTTGTCGAGCTCCTCCTCGAAGGCGCCGACCAGCAGTGCTGAGACCATCGCCCCGATCAGGCCGATCAGCAGCCAGGGCAGCCGGTGCCGGAGGCGCAGCATCACCGGCTCTTCGGCGGCGCTTCGTGCCCTGTCGCTGCCGGCGAGGAAGCCGCCGATCCTGGCCATGTCCTCGTCGTGCTCGGCAAGCAGCACTTCGAGCATCCGGTTGGCTCGGATCAGGCCGACGAAGCGCCCGTCCGCGTCGACCACCGCGATGCTCTCCTCCGCCTTGCGGCACATCACCCAGGCCGCCACCTCCTGGTCCTCGCCGGGAGCGACCACCGGCGGGTCGCGGTCCATCAGCGCCTCGATCTCGGTCTCGCGGCCGGCGGCCAGCAACCGCTCGATCGAGACGAGTCCGACCAGCCTGTCCCCTACGAGAACGGCGACGTCGACCGCGGACCCGTAGGAGGTGCCGACGATTGCGTCGCGCACCTCACCGGCCGATTGCCCGGGGTGTGCCTTGGGGACGTCGGCGGTGGCATGGTCGACCGCTACGCCGAGCAGATCCGTATCGGACATCAGCGGGAAGCCGGCTCCGCCTCGGCCCGAGCCTTGATCTCCAGCAGCATCTTCCGCTGCATGACGAAGTGGGGGATGTCGAGGAGAGCCTCGTAGCCGAGGAATGAGAGTCCGCCGGGTATGCGCCCCCGGGCGATCAGGCGCGTCGTGCCAGGGCCCGCGGGCTCGACCAGGAAGATTCCCCAGCCCTCCAGGCCTATCGCCCGACCTGGCTCGAAGATCGTCACGGGGAGGCCCGGAGCAGCCGGGTGCAACGGCACCGGCTCTCCGACCTCGCGCTGTTGCCACTCGGGATGGATCCGGTCGGCGTTTCGCATCTCGCAGCCCGCGAGGTTCTCCAGCCACTCGTAGCTGTAAAAGCCGCCGCGATCCTGCCCGATCTGGGCCAACCAGGGCCAGACCCGCTCGACCGGCGCGGCGATCGTCACCGCGTGGGTGACCTGGATGCGCGGCTTCGGAACCAGGTCATCGCCCGGCAGCGCTCGCTCGGTCTCCGCGGGCGTTGCTCCCCAGCTGCGCATCCACGGCTTCGCGGCAAGCTGGTAGCCGAGGGCCGCCGCCGCTCCCAGCAGCGTCAGCGGCCGTGGACGACGGCGGCGCAAAGCATCCCGGAGGAAGGCGGCACTGGTAACGACCGCTCCCGTCGAGACCAGGAACTGACCGCCGCTGGTAACGACGGCCGCGCGCAGGAGCAGGATCAATCGCATCACCCTGATCCATAATCCCACGGTGCGATCCGCGCGAACGCTCCGACAGAAGTGGCTGCTCGCCTGGATCGGCGGCGTTGCCATCGGCGTCGGCAACGGGGTCGCTCGCGAAGCCACCTACGGTCGTCGGCTCGGCGAGGAAACCGCTCACCGGCTCTCGGCATTGACCGCTGTCGCCGCCTTCGCCGCCTACTTCCACCTCCTGCAGCGGCTCTGGCCGCTCCGGGGACGCTCTGAGGCTCTGAAGGTCGGCGGTGCCTGGCTCGGCCTGACCGTCGCCTTCGAGTTCGTCTTCGGCCGCCTGGTGGCGAAGAAGTCGTGGCGCGAGCTGACCGCCGACTACAACCTCGCCCGCGGCCGCCTCTGGCCGCTCGTCCTCGCCTGGATCGGGCTGGGCCCGGAGATCGCCAGGAGGTGGGACGGCAGATGAGCACCCCGGTGATCGAAGCCGACGCGCTGACCAAGTCCTACGGCAAGTCGCGGGGGATCGAGGACGTGACCTTCGCGGTCGAGCCCGGCGAGGTCTTCGGCTTCCTCGGGCCCAACGGCGCCGGCAAGACGACGACGATCCGCGCCCTGCTCGACCTGCACCACCCGACCAGCGGCAGCGCCCGCCTCTTCGGCCTCGACAGCCGCCGCGACAGCGTCGCGATCCGCGCTCGGCTGGGCAACCTCTCGGGAGACTTCGGCTACGGTCGCAGGGCAAGCGGTCGCGAGGCGCTGCGGCTGCTGGCGCGGCTGCGCGGCATCGACGGGCTCGGTCGCGCCGAGTGGCTCGCCGCCCGTTTCCATGCCGACCTCGACAGGCCCCTCGGCGAGCTCTCGCGCGGCAACCGCCAGAAGGTCGGCTTGATCCTCGCCGCCTTCCACGAACCCGAGCTGCTGATCTTCGACGAGCCGACCAGCGGCCTCGACCCGCTGATGCAGGAGGAGTTCCTCGCCCTCGTCGCCGAGGAGCGCGAGCGCGGCTGCACCGTCTTCATCTCCTCGCACGAGCTCGACGAGGTCGAGCGGGTCTGCGACCGGGTCGGGATCGTCAAGACGGGTCGCCTGATCGCGGTCGAGCGGGTCGCCGAGCTGCTGGCCAAGACGCAGCGGCGCAACCGGGTCGAGGTCGAGTTCGCCGAGCCCGTCGAGCTGGAGGACGTGCGGGCGATGCCGGGCGTGGTCGGCGCCGAGTTCGCCCACGCGACCCTCGAGGAGGTCTTCCTCACCTACTACGACGAGGGAGAGGAGAAGAAGCCGTGAGCCAGGTCGCGGCGCTCGCCGCCACCCACCTCTCCGACCGGCGCCGCTCGCTGCTCGCCTGGGGGCTGCCGCTGGGGCTGATGTCGGCCTTCATCGTCGCGATCTTCCCCTCGGTCGAAGACTCGATCGGCAAAGCCGTCTCCGACTACCCGCCCGCGCTGCGGGAAGCGTTCGGGATCGGCGAGCTGGCCAACGTCGAGCAGTACCTGCACGCCGAGATGCTGAGCCTGATCGTGCCGCTGGCGCTCGGCTACCTGGCGGTGCGGGCGGTGGCCAGCGGGCTCTCCGGCGCCGCCGAATCCGGCCGCCTCGACGTGCTCCTCTCCGCCCCCGTCTCGCGCTCGCGCCTCTGCGCCGCCGGCTTCCTTGCGACCGCGGTGGAGCTGGCGGCGGTGCTGGCGGTCACCTGGCTGCTGACGCTCGGGGGCAGCGCCCTCGCCGGAGCGGGGCTCGACGCCGGTCCCGCCGCCGCCGGGTTCGCGAGCGTCTGGCCGCTGGCGCTGCTCTTCGCCGGACTCGGCGTCGTCGTCTGCGCCTTCTCGCTGCGGACCAGCGTCGTCACCGGCTCGGTCGCGGGAGTTCTGGTGGCGATGTACGTGATCGACCTGATCGGCAAACTCGATCCTGGGCTCGACTGGGTCCGCTACGTCTCCGTCTTCAAGTACTACGGCAACGCGATCGAGGACGGGATCGAACCGCTTGCGTTCGTGGGCGTCGCTTTTGCGGCGCTCGCACTCGCCGCTCTCGGCGCCTGGCTGTTCGAGCGCCGTGACATTTCCGCCTGAGCGCACCGTCTTCACGCTCAAAGGTGGGATATTGGGAGGGATGAATCCACCGGAACGCTCTGCCGACAGCGCTGGGGGCGACCGCTCTCAGCGCCTGATCGACGTCGGAGCCAGTCTCCTCTCCGAGCTCAACCTGGAGTCGGTGCTGGACTCGGTGGTCGAGGCGGCGCGAGAGCTGACCGGCGCCGAGTACGCGGCGCTCGGGGTTCTCAACCCGGAGCGCACGGAGCTGGAGCGCTTCATATACCTGGGGATCGACGACGCGACCCGGCGCGACATCGGCAACCTTCCCCGCGGGCATGGTCTGCTGGGAGAGCTGATCCGCGAGCCGAAGCCGCTGCGTCTGCCCGACGTGAACCGACACCCTCACGCCTACGGCTTCCCTCCCGCGCACCCACCGATGCATTCCTTCCTCGGGGTGCCGGTCATGATCCGCGGCGAGGCCTTCGGAAACCTCTACATGACCGAGAAGCAGGGGGCGGAGGAGTTCGACGAGGCTGATGAGGAGGCCGCGATCACGCTGGCCACCTGGGCGGCGATCGCGATCGAGAACGCCCGCCTCTACACCTCGGTCAGCGAGCGCGAGGCCGAGGTCAAGCTGGCGCTGCGCCAGGCGGAGGCGTCGGTGGACATCGCCCGCACCGTAGGCGGCGAGACCGACGTCGACCGCGTGCTCGACCTGATCGTCAAGCGCGCCCGAGCCCTGGTCGAGGCCAGAACCCTGCTGGTGCTGCTGAGCAAAGGTGGACGGCTGGCGATCGCCGCGCAGGCCGGCCACGGGGCCGAGGACATAGAGGGCGTGGAGATCGCGAGTCAACACTCCGCGTTCCAAACCGCGATGCAGGAGCGGGTCGCAAAACGGCTTGAGCGTGGATCGCCCGGCTCCGACGGGGAGCTGATGGGGCGACTCGGCGCCGATACCGCCTTGGTGGTCCCGCTGCTCTTCCGCGGCCACGCGGTCGGAGTCCTCGTCGCGCTCGATCGCGAAGCCGGAGGCAGCGAGTTCGACCAAGAGGATCTGCGGCTGCTGCAGGCCTTTGCCGCGAGCGCCGCGACCGCGGTGGCGACCGCGCAGACCGTCGCTTCCGAGCGGCTGCAGCAACAGGTCGAGATCGGTGAGCAGGAGCGCCAGCGCTGGGCGCGGGAGCTGCACGACGAGACCCTTCAGGGCCTCGCTGCGATCCGCATCTCCCTGGCCACCGCTCTGCAGAGCGACGCTGCCGACCGAGCGGAGAAGATCGCGGTCGCGGCGGAGGAGACGGTCGATCGGCTCGAGGAGCAGATCAGCGAGCTGAGCCGCCTGATCAACGACCTGCGTCCCGCTCCGCTGGAGCGCCTCGGTCTGAGCGGAGCGCTCGAAGCGCTGGCCGAGGAGTCCGCGATGCGCGGGCAGATCGAGGTGGAGACGGAGATCGAGTTGAACGGCGAGCTCTCGGGGGAGGAGGAGCGGGTCGTCTACCGCCTCGCTCAGGAGGCGCTGAACAACGTCGTCAAGCACTCCGCCGCGAAGCACGCCAGCCTCAGCGCGAGGGAGGCGGATGGATCGTTGCTCGTGATCGTCGGCGACGACGGGGCGGGGTTCGATCCGAGCGCCACTGGTCAGGGACGCGGCTTGGCAGGGATGCGCGAGCGCGCTGCCCTGCTGGGCGGGCGGATCGAGGTGCGCTCGGAGCCAGGCAAGGGGACCGAGGTGCTCGCGACCTTGCCGCTCAGCGCTTGATCAGCTCGAGCGGATCTGGGCCTGAGCGATCTGCGTTCCGGCTGCGCCGCTGACGATGGCGGGGGCATCCTCGAGAGCGCCGATCGCCGCCCGCCGCCCGGTGGCTTCCACGAAGCGGCAGGCAGCCTCGACCTTCGGTCCCATCGACCCGGCTTCGAAGCCGTGCTCGCGGAGCTCCGCCGGAGTGGCGCTTCTGAGCGCGCGCTCATCCTCGCCACCCCAATCGAGGTAGACGGCGGGAACGTCGGTGAGCATCACCAGGAGGTCGACGTCGAGACGCCGGGCCAGGAGCGCGGCGGTGAGGTCCTTGTCGACCACGGCCTCGATGCCGCGCATGGCTCCGTCGCCGTCCAAGGCCACCGGAATGCCGCCTCCGCCGGCGCAGATCACCAGCGACCCGGCGTCGATCAGGGTCCGCAGGCTTCGCAGCTCGACGATCGCGCGCGGCTCCGGTGAGGGGACCAGCCGTCTCGCGGCGCCGTTGACGCCCATCGTCCAACCTCGTTCCATCGCGAGACGCTCGCCCTCCTCGGTCGAGTAGACCGGGCCGATGGGCTTGCTCGGCGCCTCGAAGGCCGGATCCTGCGCATCGACCACCACCTCGGTGATGACGGTGACCACGTCCCGGTCCGGAAGTGCGTTGTGGAGGGCCAGGTCGAGCATGTAGCCGACCATGCCCTCGCTCTCGGCCCCGAGCACGTCGAGCGGGTAGGGCTCCACCTCCTGGTAGGCGGCGCTCTGCAGCGCCAGCAGTCCCACCTGGGGGCCGTTGCCGTGGGTGACCACGAGCTCGTGCTCGCCGGCGATCGCCGCCAGCCCTTGTGCCGCAACCTCGACGTTCTGCTGCTGGGTCGCGCCGTCGGCCGGCTGATCGCGGCGAAGCAGGGCGTTGCCGCCGAGTGCAACGAGTATTCGCATGCCCTCAGGATCGGTCAAAGGGAGCGCCTCTCCATCGGCAGAACTCCACATCTCCCGGTGCGGCACGGCGTCCACCTCTCCCTGGCAAACTGCGACGGGCACCCGGGATGCAGGCAGACCAGCAGCAGATAACCGTCGTACTGGCCGACGATCACAACGTGATCCGCGCCGGCCTGCGCAGCATGCTCGAAGCAGAGGATGACCTGCGGGTGATCGGCGAGGCCGACGATGCGGCCTCCGCCGCCAAGCTGGTCGAGGCTCGCCGCCCCGACGTCCTCGTCCTCGACCTGCAGATGCCGGGGGCCGAGCCGCGCCAGGACGTCCCCCGCCTTCGGGAGAGCTCCCCTGGCACGCAGATCGTCGTCCTCACGATGCAGAACGACCCCCGGAGTGCTCGCGACCTCCTCCGCGCCGGGGCGGCGGGCTACGTCCTCAAGCAGGCCGCCGACCGCCAGCTGCGCGAGGCGATCCGCGTGGCAGCCGGCGGCGGCTCGTTCGTCGACCCCGAGCTCGGCGGAGCGCTCGCGAAGCTCGAGGCCGACCCGCTGGAGGGGCTGGGCGAGCGGGAGGTGGACCTCCTGCGGCTCGTCGCCCTGGGCCACACGAATCGCGAGATCGCTGAGCAGCTCTTCCTCAGCGTCCGGGCGATCGAGGTGAACCGCGCCAAGCTCCTCGAGAAGCTGGGGATCGAGTCGCGACCCGAGCTGGTTCGCTTCGCGATCGCAAACGGAGTCATCGGCCCGTCCGAGACGCCGAACCCCTAGCGCGCCTCGAGAAGCTCCGCCAGGACCGCCTGCTCGGTGGGCAGACGGTTTGCCGCCTGCTGAAAGACGACCGAGCGAGGCCCGTCGATCACCTCGGAGCCGACCTCCTCGCCCCGATGAGCAGGCAGGCAGTGCATGAAGATTGCTTCAGGGGAGGCCTGGTCCATCAGCTCCCCGTCCACCCGGTAGGGCTCCAGTGCTCGCAGCCGCTCCTCGCGCTCGGCGTCCTCGCCCATCGAGACCCAGACGTCGGTGTAGACGGCATCGGCGCAGCAGACAGCCTCTCGGGGGTCGTTCGTGACCAGCACGGAGCCGGACTGCCTCGCCGCCGCCTCGCGAGCGGCGGCGACGATCTCCGGGTCGGGCTCGTATCCCGGCGGGCATGCGATGGCGACGTGCATCCCGACCAGCGCCCCTGCCTCCATCAGCGAGTGGGCGACGTTGTTGCCGTCGCCGACGTAGGCGACCCGCAGGCCGCCGAGCCGGCCGAAGCGCTCGCGCAGCGTCAGCAGGTCAGCCAGCGCCTGGCAGGGGTGGTGCTGGTCGGTGAGGGCGTTGATCACCGGCACCGAGGCGGCCGCGGCGACCTCTTCCACCTCCGCCTGGGCGAAGGTGCGGATCACGATCGCGGCCGTGTAGGCGGACAGCACCCGCGCGGTATCGGCGATCGGCTCTCCGCGGCCGAGCTGCAACTCGTCGGGCCGCAGCATGATCGGCAGCACTCCCAGCCGGCAGGCGGCGACCTCGAAGGAGACGCGGGTCCGGGTAGAGGGCTTGTTGAAGTAGCAGGCCACGGCCTCGCCGCGGTGAGCATCGATGCGGGCATCCGGGTTCTCTTTGAACGCGGCCGCCAGGCTCAGCAGTCCTTCGAGGTGAACCTGGTCCAGGTCGGCCACACGCAGGAAGTCGCGGAAGGTCGCAATCGGGGTATCGACGGTCATCGTTTCTCTCCTCTTAGTCAGCGGTCAGCGGGTCGCGCTCGATCGGGCAGGACATGCAGCGGGGCCCACCACGACCGCGGCCGAGCTCGGCGCCGGCGATCGTGATCACCTCGATCCCCTCATGGCGGAGGCGGGTGTTGGTGTCGACGTTTCGCTCGTAGGCGAGGACGACGCCGGGGGCGATCGCCAGCACGTTGTTGCCGTCGTCCCACTGCTCGCGCTGTGCCTCGAAGCTGTCGCCGCCGGTCTCGAAGAGCCGCAGTGGCCCGACGTCGAGCGCGCGGGAGATCGCCGCGAAGAGCTCCTCCTCGCGCGCGACCTTGACGCCCTCCGGTCCTGGGGTGAGCGTGTAGCCGATCATCGCCTCGCGCAGCTCCGGGTAGACGGTGAAGGCGTCGCGATCGACCATCGTCATCACCGTGTCGAGGTGCATGCTGGAGCGCTGCGCCGGCAGCACCACTGCGATCACGCGCTCGGCGGCGCCGGCGTCGAAGAGGCGCTGGGCCAGCAGCTCGACTCCCGCCGGGGTGGTGCGCTCGCCCATCCCGATCAGGACGCAGCCGTTGCCGATCACGAGGATGTCGCCGCCCTCGAGCCGGGCGGGGCCGCCGAGACCCTCGCTCCAGGTCTCGTGCGGGGTCGCGGCGAAGAGCGGGTGGTGGCGGTAGATCGCGGCGAGGTGGATCGCCTCCCGCCGCCGCGCCGGCTTTGCCATCTCGTGGACGGTGACGCCGTTGTAGATCCAAGCCGAGGTGTCGCGGGTGAACAGGTGGTTCGGCAAAGGGGGCAGGACGAAGCCGTCGCGGCGGGCGACCTGCGCGACCAGCGAGTCGCTTTCGAAGGGAAGCTCCTCGTAGGTGATCCCGCCGATCAGCCGCTGCGCCAGCGCTTGCATGCCGAGGCCACCGAGCCAATCGGCGACGGCCGTACCGAGGCGTAGCCCCAGCCCGGCCGCCGCCATGGTGCCCGCGAGCACCTCCTCGCGCGCCGGCTCGACGGCGAGCGTTGCGGCGAGCAGATCTTGCAAGTAGAGGACCTCGACCCCGGCTTCGGAGAGCGCGTCGGCGAAGGCGTCGTGCTCCTGGCGGGCCCGCTTCACCCAGAGCACGTCGTCGAAGAGGAGTTCGTCCTTGTTGGCCGGAGTCAGCCGCCGCAGCTCCAGGTCGGGCCGGTGGAGGATGACCCGGCGCAGGGTGCCGATCTCGGAGCCGACGTGGAGCCTGGGAGTCGCCCGCGGAACCCCCGCGCCGCCAGAGGGTGGCGCGGGGGACTTGGCGGGGCTCGGAGCGCTGCCCATCAGGAGCGCTCCTTCATCGCGACGACCGCTCCCTCTCGCCCAGTCATGCGAGCGGGGGCTGGGGGCGCGACGATTTCGGCGGCCTGCTTCTCGGCCTGCCTGGCCTGCCACCACTTCATCAGCACGTAGACGGGGATCCCGGCCAGCAGCAGGACGAATCCCTTGGCGATGATGTCCTTGCCCGAGCCGGTGATCGCCCAGACCGAGTAGGCGAAGGCCAGCCCGGCGACGATCGTGTCGCGGGCGAAGCGGCCCTTCTCGAAGATCTCCCGTTCGGTGAAGTAGAGGTGCGCTTGGGCCGCCGCCGAGTAGGCGTAGGGGACCAGGGTGGTCAGGGTCGCCAGCAGGATGATGAAGGTGAAGGCGTCGACCAGGCCCTTCGTGTAGTTCATCAGCATCAGCCCGGTGACCAGGACCGAGGAGACGACGAGGCCGAAGACCGGCGTGCGCCGCTCGCCGTGGACCTTGGCGAACTGCTCGGGGAAGAGGCCGTCTTCGGCGGCCGCCAGCGGTACCCGCCCCTGCAGAAGGATCCAGCCGTTCAGCGCCCCGAAGGTGGAGGCGAGGGCGACCAGCGCGATCACCTTGTCCCAGCTGCCGCCGAACATGACCCCGGCCGCGTCGGCGAAGGGGCTGGTCGAGCCCGCGAGCGTCTCGGTCGGGATCACTCCCATCACCGCGATCGTGCCGAGGATGTAGACGACGGTCGCGGCGATCGTCCCGTACATCGTCGCCCGCGGGATGTTCTTCTCCGGGTCCTTGACCTCGCCGGCGGCGACGGTCGCCGACTCGAGGCCGATGAAGGCCCAGAGGGTGAGCGGCGCGGCGGCCGAGATCGCGCTCCAGGTGCCGTGCGGCGCGAAGGGGGTGAGGTTGTCGCTTTCGATGAAGAAGAGGCCGATCACGCCGATCACGGCGAGGGGCACGAACTTCAGCACCGTGGTCGCGACCTGGACGATGCCGCTCTCGCGGGTGCCGATCGCGTTGACGAGGGTGAGCAGCCAGATCACCCCGATGCCGACGAGCGCGGCCAGCAGGTTGTTGGAGCCGAGCTCGCCCCAGAAGACCGCCAGGTAGCCGACGAAGGCGACGGCGATCGCCGCGTTGCCGGCCCAGGCGGCGATCCAGTAGCCCCAGGCGGTCTGGAAGCCGATGAAGTCGCCGAAGGCTCGTCGCGCGTAGGCGTAAGGCCCGCCGGTTTGCGGCATCGCGCGGCCGAGCCGGGAGAAGACCAAGGCGAGCATGAGCGCCCCTGCGCCGGTGAAGATCCAGCCGAAGATCGAGACCGGTCCGGCGGCGCCGGCCAGCGAGGCCGGCAGCAGGAAGATCCCCGAGCCGACCATGTTCCCGACCACCAGGGCGGTGGCCATCCACACGCCCATGCTGCGTTTGAGCTTCGGTGCTTCCGCGCCGGCGGCTCCGTTGCCGCTGTCTCTCGTTGCCGTGGCTTCCATCGCCCTCTCCTCCGTCCAACTGTTGATTGAAGAACCTGATCCGATCCTCTACGGGGACAGGGGCAGGGGCATCCGGGCCTCGCAACAAGCTCGCTTGCGGTGAAGCCGCAGCGGCTAGGCTCCCCTGCGTGAGCGAGGGGACGAATGCGTCGACGCTGACCGTCGCGCTGGTGGACGACCACGCCGTCGTTCGCGGTGCGCTGCGGGCGTTGCTGGAGGGCCAGGAGGAGATAGACGTCGTCGGTGAGGGGGGCAGCATTGCCGAGGCACGCGAGGTTCTCGCCTCTTCGCCTCCGCAGGTCCTCGTGCTGGATGTCAGCCTTCCGGACGGCTTGGCGGTCGATGCGGTCGCCGACCTTCGCCGCCTGGCGCCGACGACGCAGATCGTCCTGCTGACGATGGAGCGCGACCTGACCCTCGCCCGGCGTGCGCTCGACGACGGTGCTCTCGCCTACCTCTTCAAGGACGCCGCCCACCTGGAGCTGATCGAGGCGGTGCGGGCGGCAGCCGCGGGGCAGTCATACCTGCCGACCGCCGTCGCCGCCGGTCTTGCCGACAACGAGGACGAGGGGGCGGATCAGCCACTTTCACCGCGCGAGACCGAGGTGCTGCGATTGATGGCGCTCGGCCACACCAACCGCGAGATCGGCGAGCAGCTGGAGCTGAGCATCCGCACCGTCGAGACCCACCGCTCGCACATCCAGCAGAAGCTCGGACTCGCCACCCGTGCCGAGCTGACCCGCTACGCGCTCGACCACGGTCTGATCGACGCCTGAGGAAGGCCGGCGCTCAGGGCCGAGCCACAACCAGCACCGGGCAGGGCGCGTCGGTGACGACACGGCGCGATACCGAGCCGAGCAGGACGCGGGCGAGCGGACCGTAGCCGCGTGAGCCGAGTACGAGCAGATCCACGTTCTCCTCGCAGTGCCTGATCAGCTCCATCGCCGGATCGCCGTTGAGCCGAACTCCCTCGACGCCGAGCCTCGGCTCGACCGAGTCGACCCCCTTGGCGATGACCTCCTCGGGTTTCGGCGGGAACTGCGGGGCGTAGACCCCCGGCGCCATCGGCGCCGTCGCGACGGGAGGGGAGACGACCGTCACCACCTCAAGTTGAGCCTGGGCGGCTTCCGCCAGCGCTTCCGCGCGCCGCAGCGCCGCGTCGGCTTCGGGCGTCCCGTCGTAGCCGACGGCGATACGCCGGAAGGGCTCGTGAGTGGTCTCGGCATAGCCCTTCGGAGCCACCGCGACGTCGGCGGGCGCCCCGTTCAGAAGGCTCGTGGCGGTGCTTCCGATAAGCACCCTGCCGATGGCGCCGCGGTGCGGAGAGCCGACGACGATGACGTCGAACTGGTCGTGCTCGGCGACCTCGGTGAGGACGGCCGCGGCAGACCCACCGCAGTAGACGAGGGACTCGACCGGCATCCCGGCGACCCGCTGCCGTGCGTGCTCGGCCATGTCACCGACCTTGGACGCCTCCCCCTCGGATAGGAGCGCGTACTGCATCGGCAGCGCGTCGGTGAAGAGGGCCGTGACCAGGCGGAGGTGGGGGTTCTCGGCCTTGGCGCTCAGTACGCGCGCGAGCTCCGCGGCGTCTTCCCCGCCCTGCTTGCCGTCGATTCCAACCAGGATTCTCATCGGCTCAAAGCTATGCCTGCCTCGACGCGACGCCATCCGGGAAACGCCACAGCGACATCAGCGGCTGAGCGCCCCGACCAGCTCGACGTACTCGGCCAACCTCGTCGCCGCCAGGAAGTGCTCGGCCACCCGCTGCCGCGCCTGCTCGCCGACCAGCGCCGCGCGTTCTGGGTCGCCGCAGACCGAGACGATTGCCGCCGCCACCTCGTCGAGGTCGCGTGGATCGACCAAGACGCCGCTGACGCCGTCGACGATCTGGTCCTGGATGCCGCCGACGCGGCTGCCGATCACCGGCTTTTCCTTCCACATCGCCTCGGCGACGGTGAGGCCGAACCCCTCGGCGATGCTCTTCTGCACGATCACGTCGGCCCGGCGCTGCAGCGCGTTGACCATCGCTGCGTTCTCCTCGAGGTCGAACATCGGCAGGCTGACGAGGTGGACTCGCCGCCGGATGTGCTCGGCCAGGTTCCCCCGTGCCGTCTTGATCTCCTCCCAGACCGCGGCCCCTTCGGGGTCGTCGGCGACGGCCGCGGTTTCCGGGCCGGCGAGCACGAGGTGCAGCTCGGTGTCGGCGAGGCGGGTCTCGAAGCACTCGAGCAGGCCGTGGTGATCCTTGAGCCGGTCCCAGCGTGAGATCTGCACCACGGCGGTCGCGGCCCCGGGCAGGTGCTGGTCCTGGATCACTTCCCCGTGGCGCTCGACGCGCCCCGGCGTGCCGTCGGCGCGGGTGAACGAGGGCGTCGCCGGCGGAGCGTCGTCGCTGAGTCCGATCGTCCGCAGGATCGCGGTGACCGTCTCCGCATCGAGATCCTGGTTCTTCGGCGAGAAGGGATCGATCGAGGGGGCCATGATCCGCACCCTGTCGCGGTCGAGTCCGTCCCAGACGTACTCGCCGCGGGAGAAGACGTAGACGTCGGCATTCCGCAGGTAGGGGAGAAGGAATCCCCAAGCCGCCCTCGCGGTGTCGTCGGGGCGGTCGACACCGATGTGGCAGCGCCAGATCACGGTTGCGCCCGCCGCCTTCGCCGCCGGCACCAGGCCGACGGTCTGGGGGTCGTGGAGGAAGACGATGTCTCCTTCTCGCAGCAGCGGAGTCAGGTGGCGGGCGCTTTCGGCCAGCGTCATCTCGTAGAGCCGCCGCTCCTCCTCGTCGAGCCCACCACCGTCGCCGGGCTGACAGTGGAGGTTGTTGTGGAGGCGCTTGGTCAGGGCAAAGAACTCCGGCCGCTCGCGCAGGACGACCCAGCGGGTGTCGAGGCCCGCTCCCCGCACGTACGGCAGCAGCGAGTGCAACATCTCGGCGACGCCGCCCCCGCGCAGGGTCGAGCTGACGTGCCAGATCGCCCGCCCCTCGAGTTGTTGGCGGGCGCGTTCGGCAGCCGCCTCGACGCGGGGGTAGTCGTCACCGAGCAGAGGACCGAACCTCTGGATCGGATGCGAGGGGATCTGGACGAACTTCGGACGCGCCAAGGGTCAGAGCGTCTCAGACATGCAGAGCCGGGTCACGGTCGTTTCGCCACCAGGACCGGACAACTCGCCTTCTGTGCGACCTGCCGGGACACCGAGCCCAGCAGGACTCGCGTGATCGGCCCGTAGCCACGGGAGCCGACGACCAGCAGGTCGACGCCCTCCTCGCAGGCCTCCACCAGCGCAAGTGCGGGATCGCCGTCGAGGCGGTCGCACTCGGCGGGGAGGATCGAGTCAACGGACTCCAGCGCCTCGCCCAGCATCTTCTCGGGTTCCGCCGGTGAGGCCGGGGCGCTGATCCCCGGCACCATCACCGGCGCGACGATCGGCGGGCGGACGACAGTCAGGATCTCGAGCTTGGCATTCGACCGGTGGGCGATGGCTTCGGCGTGGCGAAGGGCGACTCTCGATTCCGGCGCCCCGTCGTAGCCGACCGCGATCGTTCGTGGAGCCTCATGCTCGCTGGCGGCGTAGCCCCTGGGCGCAACGGCGACATCGGCCGGCGCCCCGTTGAGCAGACTGCTGGCGACGCTGCCGATCATCACCCGCCCCAAGACGCCCCGGTGCGGCGAGCCGATCACGATCGCGTCGAAGTCTTCGCGTTCGGCGATCCTCGTCAGGATGCCGGCCGGGGAGCCACCCAGGTAAGCCTGGGTTTCCACTTCGATTCCTGGGAGCTTCTCCCGAGCATCCTCGAAGAGCGACTTGGTCTCGTCTGCCTCCTCCTCGGGAGGAATCTCATAGTCCATCGTCGTGGCTCCGGGGTGGAGCACCGTGATGAGGAGGGCGCTAACACGCTCGCCACTTCCGATGACGCGCGCCAGCTCAAGCGCGTCCCAGCCGCCTTCTCGATTGTCAAGCGCTACCAGCAACCGCATTCTGAAGCCTCCCTTTGAAGTGAATCGACGAGAGCCAACCTAGGCTCGGCCTCGCGAGCGGCCATCCGTGGAATCCCACAGGGAAGGCGCGGCGGGTCCGCGAGGGTCATCCCCCCGGGGCTTGAATCCGCCGGCGAGGAGAGCGAGCGCGACGAGCATCGCGAGCTGCAGTCCGATGCCGAGCGGAGAGGTGAGGGCGTCGATGACGATCGAGCCCAAGCTCTGCTCTGCGACCGAAGCTGCGCTCACGTATATGGAGTAGGAGACGAGGCGCCCGCTGAAGAACGCCGCGGTCAGCGGCAGCAGGGGCACCGTCATCAGCCCCGCCCCGACGAAGAGCTGCCCCGAGGGAACCGGGGAGAGCGCGAAGAGTCCGAGCCCGGCGGCGGCGCGTTGCCGGTTGGCCACGGCGTTCTCCTGAATGCGCTCGATGTGGGCGAGCCGCGCCGCGGAGAAGCGCGGACGCAGTCGACGCGCTCCACTCGCCAGCAGGAATCTCCCGGATGCTGCGGCCAGCGCCCCCAGTAGGACCAGCGGCACCGCGGGCAGGTCGAAGTTGAGGCTGAAGAAGACCAGGACCGACCAGGTCGGGGGCCCGAAGGCGGGAAGGAGGTTGACGGCGAAGACGACGCCGATGGCGAGAAACAGTTGAGCGAGGCCCGACAAGTTGGACCTCGCTCAACCGGAAAGGAGAAATACATGATTCGCAAGCACCATCGATGCGAACAAGGCTAGGAGGCGCGCGGGGCCCTGCCATCGGGAAGACCCACACCTGTTCGGGGGGTCATCCACGGATGGCGCCTGACCGACTTCGCGGGAAAGTTGGTCCGTCGAGTCAAGGACCCACTGGAGGGCAGAGGATTGAAGAGTCGAGTACTGATCGCAGGCGGCGGGGTCGCGTCGATCGAGGCCGCACTGGCCCTGGGGGCCCTCGCTGGCGATCGCACCGCGGTCACGATCTTCAGTCCGCGCACGGACTTCGTCTACCGACCCCACGCCGTCGGGGAGCCCTACGGCGCGGCCCGCGTGGCGCGGTATGACCTGCGCGAGCTCGCGCCCCTTTGCGGCGCCGAGTTCCGGCTCGACAGCGTCGTCTCCGTCGATCCCGCAGCGCGATTGATCACCACGCACGACGGCGACACCTTCGCGTACGACTACTTGATCCTCGCCCAAGGGGCGAAGCTGCTCCGCGCGGTGCCGGGAGCGACCACCTTCTGGGGTGCCGCCGACGAGCACGACGTCAACCGGGTGATCGCGGGCCTCCGCTCAGGTGAGATCAAGCGCCTGGCGTTCACGATGTCAGGCGTCGAGAACTGGGCGCTGCCGATGTACGAGCTCGCTCTGCTCGCGCACCACGAGGCAGAGAGCGCCGGAAACAACGACGTCGAGTTGACGATCGTCACCCCCGAGGACTCACCGCTGCAGGTGTTCGGCCGTCGCGCCAGCGAGCTGACGGCGTCGCTTCTCGCCGAGCGCGGCATTCAGCTGGTGACCGGATCCCGGCCAGTGCGATTCGAGGATGGGCGCCTGGAGACCGTCCCGGGTGAGGGTCGCGAGTTCGACGCTGTCATCAGCCTGCCGCGCCTGCACGGCCGCCAAATCCGCGGCGTCCCCCATGACCCGGATGGCTTCATCGGCATCGACGATCACTGCCGGGTGCTGAACCACGACCAGCTCTTCGCCGCCGGCGACGTCACCAGCTTCCCGGTCAAGCAGGGCGGACTCGCGACCCAGCAGGCAGACCTGATCGCGGAAGTCATCGCGGCTGAGCGAGGCGTCGACCTCGACCCTCCTCCGTTCGACCCGATGTTGCGCGGTGTGCTCTGGACCGGGGAGGAGCCTCGATACCTCCAGGGCTGGATCGGCGGGGGCCATGGCGAATCGTCCTCGTTCACCACCGAGCCTCCGTGGGGACACGACGAGGGCAAGATCGTCGGCCGCTATCTGACACCCTTCTTCGCCGAGCTCGGCACTCAGCCCGAGAGCGTCGCCTCGAGCTCGGCCAGCTGAGCCTCGATGCCGGCGCAGACGCCGTCGCAGAGTTCATGCACCCCGGCATCGGCGATCCGGTAGAGGGAACTGGTCCCGCGCTTGCGGCGGGCGACGAAGCCCTCCGCCAGCAGCGCCGAGAGGTGCTTGGAGACGTTCTGCTGCGAGGTGCCGAGCGTCTCGGTCAGCTCTCCCACCGAGGCCTCCTCGTTGGTGCGCAGGTGGTCGAGGATCCGCAGCCGGGTCGGATCGGAGAGGGCCTGGAAGCGCCGCGCGATCAGCTCCGCGGCGCCGGGGCTGAGTGGGCTCTTGACGCTTTTGGTGGAAGTGCGAGCCATCGGCTGTTATTGTACTATCTACAACTGTTAAGTTGTTTAGTAGTGGAGTTGAGACTGGAGGAATCGTGACCACGACCACTGCATCGCAGGTAAAGGACCACCCGCTTCGCAGCACCTGGAGGGACTGGCCGCTCGAGCGCGTCCTCTTCGCGCTGGCGGGAACCATGACCGGGTTGAGCGCGCTGCTCAGCGCTTTCGTCAGCCCCTGGTTCCTGCTGTTGACGGGGTTCGTCTCGCTCAACCTCCTCCTCTTTGCGACGATCGGCAACTGCGGCGCCTCCGTCGTGCTTCGCCTCCTCGGCCTCCGCAGCGGGTGCGGAAAGTGACGCCGCTGGGGCCGATCGGGCGGCTCGGCCGGTTCGCCGCCACGCACCGCCGCGCCGTCTTCGTCGCCTGGGCGCTCGTCGCCCTCGGCCTCGGCTTCTTCGCGCCGCGGGCCGAGCACGCGCTATCCGGCGCCGGGTGGGAAGCGAGCGGCTCGGAGTCGGCCCAGGTCCGCGAGCAGACCGACGCGGCCTTCGGGGGCGCCGGCGCCTACGGGCTGCAGGTCGTCGTCCACTCGGACCGGCTGACGGCCGCAGACGCCGGCTTCCAGCGCACTCTCGGCGAGGTGGAGCGTGTGCTCGCCGCCGACCCGGCCGTCGGCGCCGTGACCCCGGCGCAGCCGGGCGCTTCGATCTCCCGCGACGGCCACACCGCCGTCGTCCGCGCCGCCGCGGCGGAGGACCCGAACGGCATGGTCGCCGCCGCCGACGACCTCAAGGGCGAGCTGGCGGCCGTCGCCGCGCCAGGGGTCGAAGCCAACCTGACCGGCGCCGCCGGGATGTGGTCCGATTTCAACGAAGCCAACAAAGAGGCGATGCTGAAGTCCGAGCTGCTCTCCTGGCCGGTGACGCTGCTGATCCTCGTCCTCGCCTTCGGTTCGCTGGTCGCGGCCGGGCTGCCGCTGATGCTGACGATCACCGGCCTCGTCGCCTCCGCCGGCGTCCTCTACCTCGGCACCGAGCTCTCGCCGATCTCGATCTGGGCGATGAACTTCGCGCTGATGTTCGCGCTGGCGCTGGGGATCGACTACGCGCTGTTCGTGGTGATGCGCTTCCGCAGCGCGCTGTTCGGCGAGGAGATGGAGCCCGCCGAGGCGGTCGGAGCGACGATGGACACCGCCGGCAAGGCCGTCCTCTTCTCCGGGCTGACGGTGCTGATCTCACTCTCGGCGGTGATGCTCGTCCCCAGCCCGGCCTTCCGCTCGATGTCGCTGGGGATCATGATCTCGGTCGTCTTCGTGCTCGCGGCGACGCTGACGCTGCTGCCGGCGGTGCTGGCGAAGCTCGGGCCGCGGGTCGACAAGCTGGCGCTGCCCTGGGCTCGCTCGGGCGAGCACCGCTCGTCGCGGTTCGCCCGCTGGGGGGAGATGCTGTGGCGGCGGCCGCTGCTCTTCGGCGGCCTCGCCCTGCTGGTCCTGATTGCCCTGGCGCTGCCGATCCTCGACCTGCGCACCGGTATGCCGTCGATCAAGGTGGTGCCGCCGGACGACGGCTCGCGGGTCGGCTACGAGCAGGTGAGCCAGGCCTTTGGCCCCGGAGCGCCGGGCGCGCTGCAGATCACCGCGCCGCAGGCCCAGGCTGAGCGGGTCGTCGCGGCTCTGAGTGCCGACGAGTCGATCGCGACGGCGCTGCCGCCGCGGAGCGGGGACGACGATCTCGCTTTGGTCGAAGCAGTCCCCACCGTCGGCCCCTCGACCACCGCTCTCGGCGACACCGTCGACCGCCTCCGCGCGGAGCTGCCGGCGGCGGCGCTTGTAGGCGGGCCGGCGGTCGAAAACCACGACCTCGAAGCGGCGCTGGCGGCGAAGACGCCGCTGGTGATCGGCGTCGTCCTCGCTCTCGGCTTCCTGCTCCTGCTCGTCGCCTTCCAGGCGCCGCTGATCGCGGCGATCGGCGTCCTCGCCAACCTGCTCTCGACCGGGGCGGCCTTCGGCGTCGCCAAGCTGATCTTCCAGGACGGCCATCTCAGCGGCCTGCTCGGCTTCGAATCGCAGGGGTTCCTCGACGCCTGGGGGCCGGTCTTCTTCTTCGCGATGGTCTTCGCGATCGCGATGGACTACACGGTCTTCCTGCTCTCCTCGGCGCGCGAGCACTGGGAGCGGTCGGGCGACGCCCGCGAGGCGATGGTCGGCGGCCTCGCCCACTCCGGCCGGGTGATCCTCGCCGCCGGCGCGGTGATGGTCGCCGTCTTCTTCACCTTCGCCCTCTCGGGGCCGCTGCCGCCGAAGGAGATGGGCGTGATCCTCGGGGTCGCCGTCCTCCTCGACGCCTTCCTGGTGCGATTGCTGCTGATGCCGGTCTTCCTGCGGCTGGCGGGATCGGCGGCCTGGTACCTGCCTCCGTGGCTGGACCGGGTGCTGCCGGACGTCAGCTTCGGCCACGGCGGCGGCGATGCGCGATCATCGGCCGATGCGCGCGATGGTTCTGCAGCGAGCGCAAACCCCGCTTCAGCTGACGGAGATGCCCGATCCGGCCCCGCGGCCGGGCCAGTTGCTGATCGCGGTTAGCGCCTGCGGCGTCTGCCGCACCGACCTCCACATCCTCGACGGCGAGCTGAGCGAGCCGAAGCTGCCGCT
>WUUC01023237.1_pt1 | contig 24875 bp, 17 predicted proteins | sample 6278441 | NCBI WGS metagenome assembly WUUC01 (sample SAMN13675441, study PRJNA597444) | soil metagenome | isolation source: soil | place: USA: Washington | collected 2017-10 | reverse complement strand
GACCGAACAACACCGCCCTCATCAACGGCATGATCGTGGGCGGAACAGAGATCATCAGCGCGCCGGACGGGGCGCAGATGATCCTGGCGGAAACGATCCAGAACGTCGAGATCGGACTCGACGCACACGTGGCCACGTCGTTCTAGCGCGTCGATCAGCACTCCTGGTCACATGACACCGACCCGCCCTACCCAGTGCCGGCCGATCCTCCGGATCGGCCGGCACGGCCGGTGCTGCGCTCCTACCACCGCGCGGTCTTCGCTACGGGTGATCTCCTGCAACAGTTCCCGTGAGCTGCCGCCAACAAGATCAGACCGGGACTGCGCGGTCAAGCCGTGTGAAGCGGTGTCACAACCATCTGGCGCATCAGATGCCGTCTGGCTTGACCCCACGGCGGGGAAAGAGGACGCTTTCACCACGGGGGCGCACGCGACGTGGGGGGACCGGGTGACGGCTGTACTGCTGACGGCACGAACGGGCATGCTGAGAAGTCGTCGTGTCGTGCGCACGCTGTGGCCGGCGCGGCCGGCCGCGATGTATCCGATCCTGAGCAACCTGCGCCCGAGCGACGCGGTCGGCATTCCTCACCACGAGCCGCGACGCACGCAGTGAGCGCCCTGCGGATCCACCTCTTCGGCGGCACGCGTGTGGCGCACGGTGGCAACCCCGACATCTGCCTGCCCCCTGTCCTGCGGATCCTGCTGGCGTATCTGCTTGTCGAGCGGGAGCGCAGCCACCCCCGGGAGACGCTCGCAGGCCTCTTTTGGGGCGGTCACCCCGAGGAGCGGGCGAGGGCTTGCCTGAACACCGCGCTATGGCGGCTTCGAGCGGTGCTCGAGCCTCCCGGTACGCTACGCGGCACCTACCTCATTAGCACGGCCGCCGGTGACATCGGTTTCAACTCACACGCCGACCACTGGCTCGACATCGCCGTCTTCGAACGCGAAGCGGTGCGGATAGCGACGCGGTCTGTCGAGTCGATTGGCACTGCCGACGCCGCCATGCTCGAGGACGTGATCGGGCTGTACAAGGGGGACCTGCTCGACGGCTGCTTCGACGACTGGGCCATTCGCGAGCGGGAACGGCTGCGCCGCATGCTGCTGGGCGCCCTGGAGCACCTGATGCGCTATCACCGGTACCGGGACTCTCCGGAGCGCAGCATTGCGTACGGCCAGGAGCTGCTGCGGAGGGACGTGCTTCGCGAGGACGTCCACCGCGAGATCATGGAGGTCTACTTGGAGGCAGGCCAGCGCACGCGCGCAATGCAGCAGTACGCCGCGTGCCGGGAGGCGCTGGACCGCGAGCTGGGCATTCCGCCGAGCGGGCCGACGCGAGCTGTGTATTCACGTCTCGTGGGCGAGACCGCGCCCGCCGCGCGGCCGGGCTCATCGCCGGACGTCCGGGGCGACCTGGCTGGGGCAGCCCAGTACCTCGGTGAGGCCGTGGAGCGGATGCGTGCCGCTCACGCGGCGTTCGTGCGCGCGCTCGACCGGATCGACGCGGCCCCCACGCCGGCCGTGACCCTTCGTGCCCTCAACGGATCCGGTGAGCGTGCGGAGACAGCGCCGTGACCGATCGGTGAGGGCGGCCCTGTAGAAGCGGTAGGCATGCCGCCTGCCGCCCCCATCGAACTCGACGCCGCGGCTACGGCCATGCTGGCGCGGCTGGACTCCTACCTGCCGCTACCGGCCGGCGGGCTGCCGGTGCCGACGATCACCATCGCGGCGCTGCAGGAACGCAGCGTCGGCCTCGGCGGCCAGCGCGGTCTCGAGCGCCGGGGGGAGCTCGGGATGGTCGAGCTACGCGGAGTCCGCGTCGAAGCCACCGTGCGCTTCCAGCTGTGGAGGTCGTCGTTCGCGGAAGGCGTAACCGAATCGGCGGCGCTGGTCACGCGGCTGCTGGCCGACCGCCCTGCGCTCTTCGGCGACGGGGTGCTCAAGCTCACACTCGACGACACAGCGCTGCCGGTCGAGGTGGAGGACTCCAAGTGGCTCGCCACCAGCGACTACCGCATCCTCTACGAGCACCGTGTTGCGGACACGGGCGGCGCCGAAAGCCTCATTGCCCGCATCGAGGCGCAGCTCGCGCCCGAGACGGCCTCGCAGCTGCCCGAGACCGTTGCGGTGACCGATGACCTCGTCCGCTGGGACGAGTTGGCTGCTCCCCCGCTCGTGGTGCGGGGACCGACGAGCGTCCCGGCCCTCGCCGCGCTGGCGTTCGTCGAGGGCGTCCAGCCGAGCGGCAGGGTGACGCTGCGGCGCACGCATGACGGCGCCGCGGGCGCTCCTCCCGTCCTCGCGTTCGACGCCTTCGTCGACGCGGTGGCCGGCGAAGGCACGCCGCAGCGCCACGCCGAGGCTCGATTCACCTCCCCCGCCGCCTTCCTGGCGGTGCTCACCGGGGAGGGCGAGCCGATCGAGCTCGGCGACCGCGCCGGCGACCTGACGCCAGACGTGTACGAGCCGCGGGTGGCGCGCCTGAGTGAGCCGATCCGGCTGGCGTCGACCGCCGACCGGCTCGAGATCTTCCACGAGCACGCCGCGCTCGACCAGCCCGCGGTGATCTACCTACGCGTGGGGAGGGCCGTCCGGTCATGAGGTCCCACGCATCCAGCGGAACGAAAGTGGGGTCCTGAGCCGTGGCTGAGATGGTTCTACCAGGCGTGTACATCGAAGTGCGGCCGGAGGGGCTCATCGTCCCGGGCCGCGTCAGCGTCGGGACGATCGGGGTGGTGGGGACGGCCGACCGGGGGCCGCTGCGCCGGCCGGTGTTCCTCGGCAGCTTGGCGGCTGCACGTGAGCAGTTCGGCCGGCCGGACGCGTGGGGCTCCGGCGGGAGCGACAAGCTGTCGCTCGTCCGGGCGCTGGAGCTCGCGTACGGGCACGGCGCGAACACCGTGGTTGCCGTTCGCGTCGGCCAGCGTGACGACCAGGGCAACGACGTCGCTGTTGCCGCCCGGCGGATGCTGACATCCGCGAGCGGCAACTGCGTCGACCTCGCGGCGGCGACGCCCGGAACCTGGGGCGACGACCTGCGGGTCAACGTCTGGACTGCGGAGGAGGACCCGTTCGTCGAGGACGAGTCCCATCTCGGTGCCGAGACACCGCAGGTGACCCTCCGTCGGACCCCGGTCGTCAAGAGCGCTCGGACGCGCATGCAGCTGTTGGTGGAGGCCACCGGCGTCCTCACGACGCTCGAGGTCATCTACAGCGACGACCCCGGCGTCACGACCCCGGGCACCAAGCAGGTCATGATCGAGCGCACCAGCGGCAAGCTCACCTTCGGGACCGAGCCCGCGGACGCGGACAAGCTCATCGCTTCCTACGTTGTGAGCCACACGAGTGCGGTCAAGGTCACGGTGCAGCACGTCCTCGGCACGACGGTCGCGGCCGAGGAGGTCTACACGGTGGTGGACGGCGACGACTTGGCGGCGGACGTGACGCGACGGCCGTCGGCGCTCGTGCAAGCCACCGCGGTCCCGGCGAATGCCGACGAGAAGCCGAGTGCCAGCCCGGCCCAGGACGCGTTCGCGGCGTTCGTGGGAGGCAACGACGGTCCCGACGCAGCCAATCCGGAGTACAGCGAGGGCTTCGAGGTCCTGCTCAACGAGGACGCGCACATCATGCTTGCGGCCGGGCGCAGCGACGACTTTGGGGACGACCTGGACGCCCACTGCCAGGCAGCCTCGACCGACGTCGTCAAGCGTGATCGCATCGGTGTGGTCGGCTCAGCCCCGGGGGCGGACCTCGACACCATTCGCGGCCACACGCTCAACAGCGACCGGATCGTCTTCGTCGCTCCCGGCATCAAGGTCGGGGAGGACGAGCTGCCTGGAGCCTATGCGGCCGCGGCGGTCGCCGGGCTGCTGGCCGGGCTGTCGGCCCACGTGAGCCCCACCAACAAGACGCTGCGCGTCGACGGTCTCCAGCAGCGTTTTGACTCCGCTTCGCTGATCCAGCTCCTCAACTCCCGGGTGCTCGCCTTGGAGCAGCGCCAGGGCTTCAGGATCGTGCGCGGCATCACCACGTCGACCAACACCGCGTGGCAGCAGATCACCACTCGGCGGATCGTGGACTATGCGAAATACGGCGTGCGCTCGGCCTCCGAGCCCTACATCGGGCTGCTGAACAACGAGCGCGTCCGTGCGGCGCTGCATGTGACCGTCAACGCCTTCCTCGGTGGCATGGTCGACGACGAGATGCTCGTCAGCTACGAGCTGACGGTGGGCGCCACCCGCGACGAAGAGCGCCAGGGCATCGCCCGCGTGACGATCGTGCTGCGGCCGACGTTCAGCATCGACTTCATCAAGGTCACGATGTTTCTCGAGTAAGGAGCTCCCATGACGATGACAAATATCTATACCGGCGCTCACGGGAGCCTGGTTGTCGGTAGCAGTGCCAGCACGCCCGAAGGCGCCGACGGGCAGGCGATCCAGGACGCATACGGGCTCACCGAGGTCGGGCGTGTCACCGACGTCACGCTGCGCGTCGACGCGCGGCTGGAGGCCTTCCACGAGGTCGGGCGCCGCCACCCGGTGTCGCTGCACCACGGCAACGTGGGCATCAGCGGCACGATCGGGCGGGCCTACGTCAACGGCGCGTTGCTGTACCTGCTGATGGGCCGCGGCGCGCTTCCCACGACGCAGGCCGAGCCGTACCAGACGCCGCAGGTGAACCTTGTCCTGCGACTGAACGACCCGGCACTCCCCGGTACCTCGGCAGCGATCGACGTGTTCTCCGTGAAGTTCGAGAGCTGGGCGATGGAGGTTCCCGAGGACGAGTTCGTCATGGAGGACGTCGCCTTCAAGGCACTGAGCATCAACGTCATCGACGCCGAAGCGCCCGCGGGTGGCGGCGAGCCGACGCCGATCGCCGTCGCCTTCCCTGAGTTGGGGGCCTGAGCCGCGATGGCGCTGACCGCCGAGGAGCTGCTGGCCGGGACCACGCTCACCCATGAGGTGGAGCTCCCGGCGAGTCTGGTCGGCGTCGACGGCACGGCCGACGTGCCGGGGCGGGTGGTGCTGCGGGGGTTGACCGTTCGCGACCTGCAGCGCATCGGCAAGGCCGGGCGCGACGACGACGAGCTCGCGGCTGCCCTGATCATCCAGCGCGGGCTCGTCGAGCCGGCCCTCGGGCTGGAGCAGATCGCCGGGCTGCCGGCGGGGGTGGCGCGATTCCTCGCCGCGCGCATCAACGACATCAGCGGCATCAGCACTCCTCGCGACGAGCTCGAGGAGATGGTGCAGGCGCCGCTGGCCCGTGCGTGCTTCGTCCTCGCGCGCGAGTTCGGCTGGACGGCTGAGGACGTGAGTGCGATGACGGTTGGCCAGATCCTGCTCTATCTGGAGCTGGCCCACCGTGGGGAGGCAGCAGCGTGACCACCGCCGTCGTCTGGCGCCGCGAGACGGCGCGCCGCAGTGCCGAGGCGAGCATCCTGCGACGGACGTCGGCCTGGACCGAGGAGCTGGCGGCGCCACCGCCGCGGCTGCGATCCGGTCCGCTGTTCGGGAGCGCCCTGGCAACGCTCGCGGTCTCATCGCGCGCGGCGGCCGATGACGTGGAGCTTTCCGGCAGCGCGGCGCCGCGGCGCCGCGCACGGCGCAGTCCGAGCGCGTCTCGCGCGCGCGGGACCGGGGTCGTGGACATGGCCATGCGTCCGGCTACGACGCCCGTTGCGCTGCGCCAGCCGTCTCGCTCCCGCACCGACAGGCGCATCGCTGCGGGCGTGGTGGCCGCCGCGCGCGGGCCACTCGTCGTTGCGGGCGCGACGAGCGCCGCGGCAGCCGCGGGCACCTCCCGCGCAGCGGGCTCTCACCGGACCTCCACGGACGGCGACGGCAGCCCCCGTGCATCGGGGGCGCCACGCACGTCCCCGCCCACCGCTGCGAGTGGATCCCACGCGAACGGTCCGGCCCGGGCTGGCATGTTCCGCCCTGGCGCGGCGGCGCTGACCTCCGCCGCGGCAACCGAGTGGCACCGGCGCCGCTCGGCCGGGGCGATGGCCCGGCTGGAGATTGCGGGCGCGCCTGAGGCGCTCGCGTCTCTGCAGGACGCGTGGCGACTCGACCTGCGCGGTACCGCCGCACCCGATCGCCTGCTGCGTGAGCTTGCCGATGGCCGATGCCACGCAGCCCCGGCGGACGAGGATCCCGGCTCGTCGCAGCGGAATTCTGAGTCCGCCGCGCCGCGCTCTGGTCCCGGCAGGCGCGGAGACGCCTACGTGCCGTCCGGCCCCAGCCCGCCGCGGCGCGGGCGACGCATGCTCGTCCCACGGGTCGGCGCATCCCGCCCCCGCGGGCCTGCGCCCGCCGACGTACCGGATCCGCCGCCATCGCCAGCGGGATCGCCGGACGGCGTGCCAACGTTCGAGCGGGAACGCGATCGGCCCGCGGCGCCGGAGCCGTCCGGGCGCATGTTCGATCCGCTGCCCGGCCCCGACGATCCGCCGTCGGCTCCGCACGAGGACGACTTCGCGCTCACCGACCGGATCGCCCGCATCCTCGCCGAGGAGGCCCGCCGCCATGGCATCGACGTCTGAGGTGACCCGTGCGGCCCGTCCTTGACGACCTCGAGCTGCTGCAGGTGCAGGAGATCTCCGAGCTCGGCCGCCGCGCCCTCGCGGAGCACAAGCCGCCCGGCATGCCTGGCAGCCTCCTGCAGGACCTGGGGCGCGACGCGAGCCGCTTCACCGTCTCGGGTGTCGCCACGGGCCCTGCGAGCGCCGCCTTCGTCGAGCGGCTCGAGCAGTTGTTCGAGCGTGGGGAGCCCGTGCCCTTCACCGCGGACATCACGACTGACGCGGGCATCGACGAGGTGCTCATCGACGACCTGCGGCTCGAGGAGCTCGCGGGCCGTCCGCAGCGGCTCGGCTACCGCCTCGTGCTCGTCGAGCACGTGGAGCCGGTCTCGCCGGCGGCCGCGGCCGGGCTGCTCGACGCGGACATCCTCGCGGACGCCCTCGGACTCGTGGACTCGCTGACGGCTGGCCTGGAGATCATCGAGCAGCTCTCGGCCGTGGCGCAGCGTCTGACGGCGCTCAACGACGCGCTTGGCAAGGAGGGCACGGCCGTGCTCTTCGGACCGGACTGATTGGAGATACGAAATGGCCGACAACGTCCTCGACGAGCTCAAGCAGGCGCTGCAGCAGCTCTCCACCCTGCTGGACAACACGGCCGTCAAGACGGCGATCGGCCTTATCCCCGACAGCATCATGGGACCCGTCATCGAAGGCTTGAAGACGATCCTCGGCGTGGTCAAGGACGCGCTGGACGAGCTCAAGGCCAGCCTTGACAGCGTCGTCAACATCGAAGAGCTCCTCGGCGTCATCAGCTCGCTCCTGGACGCGGTCGAGGGCCTGGCGCCCGACCAGCGCAGCACGCTGGAGAGCGTCCGCGCGATCGTCAAGACGCTGCAGGACATACCAGGTCCCGCCGACATCGATGAGATGCTCGGGCTGATCGGGCAGATCATCACGAAGCTGGAGGCGCTCTAGCGTGGCGCGGCCGATGCTCGATCAGCTCGAGCTGCAGCAGGTGCAGCGGATCGAGGCCGGTCAGGACCAGGTGCTCGAAGCGCATCGGGTCCCGGGGCTCGAGACCGACTTCCTGCAGCGCCTGGGTCGCCGCGCGGCCGCGGTGGAGCTGGATGGTGTCATCAGCGGCGCGGATGCCGCGAGTGCGCTGAAGGGCGTGCGCGACAAGTTTCGCGCGGGGGAGCCGGTGGCGTTCGTCGCTGATATCGCGGCGGCTACGCGGGTGCAGCAGGTGCTGGTCGAGCGGATGCGTGTCCGTGAGCTGGCCGGGCGTCCGCAGCGCTTTGAGTACGCGATCAGGATCCGCGAGCTCATCGCGCCGCCGGCGGTGGATACGGAGGCGCCGCCGCCCGAGCCGCCGCCCGAGCCGCCCGACGCGGACATCGTTGCCGACGTCGGGACGCTGGTGGTGCAGGTCTCCAGCGGGGACGCCGGCTTCGTGGACCTGAAGAGCGCGACGCTGACGGTGGCGCCCCTGCCCCTTGGTCGTGCGCCGGCGCGGACGCTTTCCGGGCGGGAGGCGAATGCCTGGACGGAGCGCGGTGTGGCCGCGGGGGAGCATCTCGTTGAGGCGACGGTGGCCGCTCCGGTCGTGGCGAGCGGTTCGGCGCCCGTCACGGTGCGCGCGGGTCAGACGAGCCAGGTCTCGATCACGCTGGACAAGGCGGTCGTTGTCGCGGAGCAGTTCGTCGTGCACTTCACGACCGACAAGGCGTTCGTCGAGCCGTGCATGCGCCGCGTGCTGGCCGACGCGGTCGGTCACGCACGTAAGCACCCGAGCCAGAAGCTCCTGGTGATTGGCCACACCGACCGGACGGGGTTGGACGCCGAGAACCAGTCGCTGTCTGAGCGTCGTGCCCGAGCGGTGTTCGCGATGCTCACCAGAGGTCGCGCCGAGGCGGCCGCGCAGGCGGAGTGGGAGCTGTTGTTCGCGAAGCGCCCGCCGGGGCAGGCGCCGAGCATGAGCGACTCCTGGGGCCTGCGCGAGGCGCAGCACATGCTGCAGGACCTCGGGTTCTATCCGGGAGGGATCGACGGCGAGGACGGCCCGCTGACCCGTGACGCCGTGCGCGCGTTTCGCTGCCGGGAAGGCCTGCCGCCCGGCACGACGATCGACGACGACGTGTGGCGTGCGTTGATCCGCGCGTATCTGGCGCAGGACGCGTTCGCCATCCCGGCCTCCCAACTGCTGATCAACTGCCCACCCGACCAGACGCTCAACTGGCTCGGATGCGGCGTGCAGGACCCGGTCCTCAACACGCCGAAGGCATGGCGGCCCAACCGCCGCGTCGAGCTGCTGTTCCTGAACGCATCAGCGCTGCCGTCGGGCGCCGCGAAGCCGCCGTGCGACGTCCCGAAACCGGACACGTTCGACCTCCCCAAGCCGGGCGCAAGGTGGTGCCTGGACGACTCGAAGTCGGCGAAGGACCGCTCCTGCTTTTTGGTCAAGGCGACGCAGCCGTGCTCGGCCGCGACGCTGACGCGCTTCTGCCGGCCGGCGGCGGCGACAACGTTTGAGGTCACGGGCACCATCGAGCGCGAGGTCCGCGACAAGGCCAACGGTTCCGTCACGCTAGTGCCCTTCCCGGGGGCGCGCTTCGCGGTCTACGACCCGACGGGCCGGATCGACGCCTCAGAAGACGCTCGCGGGCGGGCTGTGGCGCGCAAGGCGGAGCAGGAGAAGGAGAAGGAGGGCACCTTCTCGATTCCCGACCGGCCGCCGGGCATATACGTCTTCGAGCTGCTCGAGAAGCCGGCGCGCGTGGTGCGCCTCAAGGACACTCCCGACGCCCCGGCCACGGGCGCCACCGTCTGCAAGTCGATCCTGCTGTCGCCCGGCAAGCCGCCGGACAAGCTCGACGTCGTCGTCCTGGCCACGACGGCCACACGCGAGATCGTGCTCCCCACGGCCGTCCACGTGCTGACCGCGATCGACACGACGACAACGCCGCACACGATCCTCGCCTGCCCGGACCCGGCGGGCGGGCTGCCGCGGGAGCAGGCGGCGCACCTCACCGACGCGCAGATCCGCGCCACGTTCGCGGGCGCCAACCAGATCTGGGAACAGGGCCGCATCCGCGCCGACGTCCGCGACATCGTGCGGGAGACCTTCCGGCTGCCGGCACGGCCGAGCTGCGAACTCGACCAAGGGGACATCCGGACGCTGCTCAAGAACTGTGCCTACGATGGCGTGCTGAACGTGTTCTTCGTCGGCGAACTGGCCGCACGAAGCGAGGCGGGCGACGCGACCTCCGTCGAGGACGCGACGGTGAGGGGCGAATCCAGCGGCTGCCTCGTCGGCGAGCGGCTCTCCGACGCTCAAGGGGTGAGGACCAACCTCTCGAATGCCGAGCGCGATCAGGTGCTCGCGCACGAGCTCGGCCACTACCTGACGCTCGGCCACGCCGTGGACGCCGGGCGGCTCATGCAGATCCCGACCCCGGGCGCCACCAGCCAGCTGCTCGTGGAATCCGAGGTGACCGGCGCCCGCGCGTCCGCCGGCGCCGCGCTGGAATGCCGCCCGCTGAAGCTGAAGGTCGACGGCGCCGAGCGCATGGGTGGCAGCCTCAGCCATGAGTTCATCGCCGTGCAGTCCGCGGCCGCGGCCGCGGTGACGGTGGACGTCGAGGTTCCGGCGACGATCGCCGACCTCGGTACGGTGACGACGACGGTGAACGGCGCCCCCGCTGTCGACCCGCTGCACGTGACGGTGAGCCGCGCCGGCAAAGGCTCGTCTGAGGTGAAGTCGACGTTCACGCCAACCGCCGGCGGCCCGCCCACCAGCGCCCGCGTGAACATCCTCGTGGTGTCCTTCGACCTGATCGTCAAGGGCGCCCTGCAGAGTGGGGCGCCGGGCACATTCATCGTCGAGCCCCATCCAACGGCGGTTGTGACGATCACCGCAGAGTTGGACCCCCAGCCGTTCGGCGTGCCAGAAGGCCTCGTGGAGTGGAAGCGCGGCACGCAGGCGCTCGATCCACTGCAACGCACAATCTCCCGCGCCGATAGTCGCAGTACGACGGTGACAGCCACGCTCGCACGTGTGACGCTCACGCGAACGATCGACGTCGTCGAGCTCGCCCTCGTCGCGAACGCGCCGCCGTTCGCGCCGGTCCCCCACGTGCTCATCGAGGGGATCCTGAACCCCGATCTCAAGGCGTTCACCGTTACGAAGCTGATCGCGAGCCAGCAAGGCTCGCTCGTGCGCGCGCGGGTGAGGGGCTCCTCCATCACGACCAGCCCGATCACCGCGACGATCCGGAGCCTCAACGCGGCTGGGCTGGACATCGACGCGCCGCCGACGCCGCCCCTCACGATCACGCTCAAACGCACCGCGTCCGGCACCTTCGAGTCCGCGCCCATCCTGGCCGTCCCGATGGCGATTCAGCCGGACGAGATCAGCCTGGCCGAGCCGAAGACCCTCGAGACGGTCCGGGCAGTGGCGGGCGGCAAGCTTCGGGTCGAAAGTGCGTCGCTGCCGGGATTCCGTACCGAGATTCCCGTGCGCGGCCCGGTGCTCAGTCTGTTCATGCGCTCGCTCAAGAGCAGCACCACGAATGCCAGCTCAGGCATGGAGGTGAAGGATTTGAATGCCCGAGTCGCCCTCGCAAACCGGATCCTGGCGCAGGCCGGGATCGAGGTGAAGGCCCGCAGCACCCTGGCGCTGGTGCCGGCCCCCGACGAGCTCCTCGACGTGCAGAGCAGTCGCGAAGACGATCCGCTGACCGATGATGAGCAGCGGCTGCTGGGCCTGAAGCAGCCCCCCAACCCAGCGGACCCCGCCCCCAGTGGCATCAAGTCCGCGATCGACGTCATCTACGTTGAGACCATCAGCAGCGTCACGCTTCCCGGCGAGATCGAGAAGGAAACCGGGGGCTTCTCGTTCCCGAGAGTTCCGGTCATCGTGATCGCGAGCCGGGGCCGCCCCGGCAGACCGCAACCCAGGCCTGAGGTGTTGGCGCACGAGGTCTGCCACAGACTGTTCGTGAGCTGGGGTCCCCCCGACCCGCCCCCAGGCGCTCCCCGGGAGCACGGCGACCTCGCCGGCAAGCCCTGGGCCAAGAACAACCTCATGCATGCGGTGGACGCTGGTGGCACTGACCTGCACCCCACTCAGGTCGAGCACATCCTGAGGTTTGCCAAGTTCGGCGTCACCCCGGTCAAGGTACTGCCGTGATCGAGCCGACTGCGAGGAGCGCCCGCGCGTCTCAGGACCTCAGATTGGACGCGCCCGCAGAAGGGGCCGACCCCGAGGTCGCCGTCCGCGCCGCCGCCGGCGACGCCCTCGAAAGGATCCGGAGCTGACGTGCGCCGGCCTGCCTACCGCATCACGATCGGCGGCCGTGTCATCGACACGACGGACGAGCCGCGCGCCAGCACGGTCACGACGCTCGACGTCCGGCTCGGGTTCGCGGCGACGCTCGACAGCGCCGCGCTCGTGCTCGGCCGGGTCGGCGACTTTGCCCCGCGTGAGGGGGACGACATCGCGATCGAGCTCGGGTACGCCGACAGCGGCTCCCTCCAGCGCGTGCTGACCGGCGTCGTCACGGCTGTGGACGCGGGGCTGACCACGACGCGGGTGCTGGCGCACGGTGCCGGCGTCGCGCTCGCGCGCCTGCGCGTGGATCGCACCTTCGAGAACCAGACCGTCGGAGGAGTGGTCCGAACGCTTGCCTCGGACGCCGGGATGCGGACGGCGCAGGTGGAGGACGGGCCGACCTTCCCCGCGTACGTCGTCGACGGCCGGCGACCGGCCTTCGCGCACGTCCGCGATCTCGCGGACCTGACCGGGATGGACGCCTACGTCGACCCGGACGGTGGCCTCATCCTGCTGCGCTTCGCCGGCGGTCGGACCGTCCACGTGCTCGAGTTCGGGCAGCACTTCGTCGCCCTGGAGGGCCTGTCCTCTACGCCGCGCGCGGCCACCGTCGAGGCGTGGGGCGCCGGCGGCGGGGGTGGCCGGGGAGGCGAGGCCTGGGCCTGGCTGGTCAAGGACTTCGCGCCCACGCGCGGAACGGAGGGCGCGGGCGCGCCGACGCTGCTGCTGGAGCGCTCGGCCCTGCGAACCGCGGAGGCCACCCGCACAGCGGCCCGTTCGCTGCACGACGGCGTGGCGCGCGATGCCCTGCGCGCGCACGTGCGGATGCCAGGCCGGCCCGAGGCGCGGCTCGGCGACGCGGTCCGGATCCAGGGCGCACCGGACGGCCGCGTGAACACCGCGTTTCAGATCCGCGGCGTGATGCACCGGCTCGACAAGCGTCACGGGTTCGCCACCAACCTCGAGCTCCGGAGCACGACGTGACGGTCACCACCATCGTCGAGACCATCCAGCGGATCGTGCGCGAGGAGATGGCGCGCGTGCGGCTGACCGAGTTGGGGGTCGTCGAGGCCGTCTTCCCGCACAGCGCCGCGGGCGACGACGACAACTACGGGTGCGACGTCCGGCTGCAGCCCGGCGGCCTGCTGCTCAAGCGGGTCCCGATCGCCACAGGCCACATCGGGACCGCCGCCGCGCCCAACGTGGGCGACCTCGTCGTGCTCGCATTCGACGGCGGCGACGTCAACCAGCCGATCGTGCTGGGGCGCCTCTACGACGACAAGGACCGGCCGCCGGCGAACGCTCTCGACGAGGTGATCTTCCGCCTCCCGCTGGCCGAGCCCGATGACGACACGATCAAGGCCGCGATCCGCAACCATCCGGACACGTCGCCGCCTCGTGAGGTCGTCGTCGACCTCACGCCCAAGACGCAGGTGCGCCTCACGGACGATGCGGTCCGCGCCGCGGCCGGGCAGAGCGAGCTGCGGCTGGAGCAACCCGACGGCAGCGGCGGCACCGTCACCGTCCTGGCGGGCCGGACGAAGATCACGATGGACCAGGACGGCGACGTCCTCGTCGAGGCGGCCGGCGCCCTGACCCTCCGAGCCACGCGCGACCTGCGCCTGGAGGGGCAGAACGTCTCCATCAACGGGCGCATGGCCGCCACGATGGAGGCGGGAACGCAGGCCAGTGTGAAGGGCACGCTCGGCGCCACCGTCGACGGCGGGCTGTCGGCGACCGTCGGCGGTACGACCGTCTCCCTACGCGGGATGACCTCCTTCTCGCCGTGACCGATGCCTGGCCCACCCGTCACGATCGGCACTGCGGTGCTGCTGACCCCGGGAGCCACCGGCGCTCCCGACTCTGGCACGATCGCGGCGATCTTCCCGCCGGTGATCCTGGCCGGCGGCATGCCGCTGGCCACGACGGGGTCGCTGTGCATCATGATCAACTCGCTCACCGGGATCCCGTACCCGCTGCCGATCGGGCAGCTCGCGAGCAGCGGCGTCACGGTCGGCGGACGGGCGCTCGTCCGGATGGGCGACCGTATCCCGACGCCGCCCGGCATCCTGCTCGTCCTGGGGCCGCCGACGGCTCCGTTCGTCCTCGACCGCTGGGCGCCATGAGGAGGCACGGTGGCCACCATTGACCCGCGCTTCGGCGTCGACATGCGCCTGCTGTCCGACCTCGAGCGGCAAGTCGAACGCGACCGCGGGAGCGACCTGCGGACGGTGGCCGGGCCCCGTGGCACGGACCTCGACACGCTCGCGGGCGGGGAGAACCTCCGCCAGGCGCTGCTGCTGCGATTCCTGACCCGCACCGGCGAGCTGGCCGCGCTGGGTCACCCCGCCTACGGCTGCCGGCTGTACGAGCTGATCGGCGAGCGCAATACCGAGACCACGCGCAACCGGGCGAAGCTCTTCGTGCTGCAGGCGCTCGCCGCCGAGCCGCGCGTCGCGGAGGTTCGCGCCGTGCGGGTCGCACAGGGGCGCGACGACCGTACCCGGATCGACATCGACGTGACGCTGGTGGCGATCGACTCCGACGTGGCGCTCAACCTCGTCTTTCCCTTCTTCCTCGACGGGAGCGCGGCGACGTGAACTCCGACACCCTCGCCCTGATCAGCCGCCCGTACCTCCAGGTTGTCGACGACCTGCTCACCGCGGTCGTCGGCGGAGTCGTCAACGAGCCGATCATCTTCGACATCAAGTCCGACGCCTACCCGCTGGCCGAGCAGGCCCGTGACGTCCGCGGCGTGACGGGTACCGCCGACCGGCGGCCGTACGCGTTCCAACCGCTCGCCGACTTCGTCTTCAGCGAGGGCGACCAGCTGCTCGTCTGGCAGGACGGTGGCCGGCGGCCCGACGACGGGACCACGTTCCGCGTCGACTACTTCCGGCGCGTCAGCTCGTCTCCGCTCACGGACATCAACGTCGGCAGCGTGACGCGGACGGTCAGCGAGGCGATCGGGCGCGAGGTGGCGACCCTCTACGAGGAGATCAACCGGGCCTACCTGTCGGCCTTCATCGACACCGCGGAGGGCACGTCGCTCGACCTCGTCGTGTCCATCCTCGGCGTCACGCGCAAGCGCAAGGATTTCGCCACGGGGCTCGTGACGTTCTTCCGGGCCGCGGGGATCGACGGCTCGATCACGATCTCGCAGGGAGTCGCGCTCTCGACGGCGAAGGGTGAGGCGACGTTCCAGACGTCCCAGCCGCGCACCATGCAGCGCGGTCAGGCGCGGATCGACGTCCCCGTTCGCGCGGCGGAGTCGTCCAAGGGCGAAGCGGGCATGGTGGCCGCCGGCACGATCGTCGCGATGGCGTCGCCGATCGCCGGCATCGAGCGCCTGACGAACTTCGATCCCATGACGGTCGCGGCCGAGGACGAGACCGACGTGGAGCTGCGCGACCGTGCGCGCGCCGCTCTCCGGGGTCTCGGTCGAGCGACGGTCGCGGCGCTGCTGCTGGCGGCGCGGGAGGCACATGCCATCCCGATCGAGGTGTGGGACCCCAACTCGCTCGTCACCCGTTCAGAGCCCGGCGAGGTCAGCCTGCTCGTCGAGGTGGAGCCCGAGCGCTTCGCGAGCGCCGACGCGGCCATCCACGAGACGCGTGCGGCCGGGGTCTCGGCGACGCTCGTCGCACGCTACGTCTTCTTCAAGCCGCGGCTCGTGGGCGCCATCGCCAGCGGGATCACGGCCGCCGGCAAGGAGAAGGTGGTGGCGGAGGTCATCGCGGCCATGCAGGCCTACGTCGACGGCCTGACGGCCGGCAAGCCCGCGGAGGGCAAGGAGCTGCTGGCCGCCGCAGCGTCGGTCGACGACGTGCACGACCTGCGCTTCGTCGACGTGCTCGCCTGGCGCAGCGTGCTGGACGACCCGAGCGGCGCCAAGCTTGCCGACGCGCTGGTCGCCGGACTGGCGCTCGTGCCGGCCGGCGACCCTGTGGCACTGCGCAACGCGATCGACCGCGTCCTGGCCACGTCGGCGCCCGCCGCGCCGGGTGGGGTGCGGATGCCCGACCGCGACCGTGTGCAGGGGGCCGCAAGCGCGCGCGCCACGGACGCGGAGATCGAAGCCGCCACCTTCACGGTCGTGCCGGTCGATCCGACGTGGTTCGTCGTGCTCGACATGGAGTCTGCGGACGTCGCGCTGACGGAGGGCTGAGGTGGCGACCAAGACAGACCGCATCCTCGGCGTCCTGCCCGGCACCTTCCGCCCCGCGCCGCCGTCCGCCCTCCACGCGCTGGCGGATGCCGTCGGCTCGGAGCTGCTGCTGGCGGAGAACGCGCTGGTGTCGATCATGCGCGCCCACTGGGTCGACCAGGCCGATCGCGAGGCCCCCGACATCGACGACCTGGCCCGGCTCGCCGCCCTCTACGGCCTGGCCCCGCGGCCGGACGAGGAGGTGGAGGAGTTCCGCGAGCACCTCAAGCGCTACGTCCGCACGTTCCTGGAGGGGACCGTGACGGTACAGGGGGCGTTGCGGGTGGCCGCGGAGGCGCTCGCCCTGCGGATCCGCGACGACCACGAGGAGCTCGACGCCTGGTGGCGGCGCCCGCGCGATGAGCTCGTCGAGACGCGCGCGCGGCCCGACGACGGCGCCGCCGCGCTCGGGCTCGCCGGCGCGATGACGACCGGAGCCGACGCCCGCCGCGCCGAGCTTCGCGGCACCGTGGACCTCCGGCCGCACACCGACCTGACCGGCGCCTCGATGCTGCGCCTGCGCATCGACGGCGGCGCGACGCTCGAGGTCGACCTCGCCGCGGGGACCGCGGACCCGACGGCGGTCTCGCCCGCGCACATCGTGACGGCCATCGAGGCGGTGGCGCCGGGCGTCGCGCGGCAGGACGGCGGCCTGGTCGTGCTCGCCTCCCTGAAGCCGGCCGCGGGCGGCCGGCTCGAGGTTCCGGCCGGGCCGCAGGACGCCGCGGAGCGTGTGCTGGGCGTCGCCCCGCGCGCGGCCACGGGCAGCGACGCCGTGCCGGCGCGGGTGACCGGCGCCGCCGACCTGTCCGGCGGCGTGGACCTCAGCCGCGACCGCTTTCTGCGCATCGCGGTCGACGGTGACCTGGTCGCGGAGGTCGACTGCGCCGACCCCACCGACCCGGCCCACACCGACCTGGACCGGGTGCGCGAGGCCCTCGACGCGGCTCTGCCGGGCGTGGCGGCGCATGACGGGCAGTTCCTCCTCCTCACCTCGCTGACCACGGGCGCCACGAGCAGCGTGGTGATCCAGTCCGCCGCCGCCCAGGACGCCGCGGGCGCACTGTTGGGCTCAGCCCCGCGTTTCGGCCTTGGCAGGGATGCCGCTCGGGCGCGGATCGCCGGCACCCGGGACCTCTTCGGCGGCGTCGACCTGCGGGAGAGCTCCGTCCTGCGGATCGGCGTGGATGGCGCCGCGCCGGTGCCCGTCGACTGCGCGGGTACCGACCCCGAGCGGACCCGGCCCAGCGAGATCGCCACCGCGGTGAACGCCGCGCTGGGTGTCACCATGGCGTCGCACGACGGCCGCTTCCTCACCCTCGCCTCCCCGTCGACCGGGGCCACGGCCCTGCTGGTGCTGGACGAAGGACCGGACGACGCCGCTGAGCCGATCCTCGGCCTCGCCCCGCGCACCGCGACGGGGGCGGCCGCGACCCGCGCCCGCGTCGTCGGGAGCGCCGACCTCTCCGGTGGCGTCCAGATCGCCGCGCGCCGCGTGCTGGCCGTCCGGCTGGATCGCGGACCGGCGAGGGTCGTGGACCTGCTCTCGCACGCGAGCGGTGCTGCTTTCACATCGCTCGAGGAGATCGTCGCCGCGCTCGATGCCGCGCTCGGCGCGGGGGTGGCCGCCGCGGATGGGCAGCGGCTCGCGCTCACCTCGCCCACTCCCGGCGCGGCGGGCCACGTCGCGGTCGAGCCCGCCGAGCAGGTGCTGCGCCGCCGTTTCGTCACGCGGGCGGCGGTCTCCGACGAGGCCACGTTCGCGATCCTCGGCTTCCTGGACAGGGAGGCGCGGGGCGCCGCCGCTCAGCCCGCCCGGCTCGTCGGCACGCGGGACCTCAGCCGGACCGTGGACCTGCGCGGCGGCAGCCACCTGCGCCTGATCGTGGACGCCGAGCCGCCCTTCGACATCGACGTCGTGGGTGCCCAGCCGCGGGCCACGCGGCTCGAGGAGATCGTCAAGGCCATCCGCGACCAAGCTCCGGAGCTCGCTGGCAGCGACGGCGACCATCTCGTCCTGACCTCGCCCACGAGCGGGGCGGACAGCCGCGTCGCCGCCGTGCCCTCGCTCGCCGAGGACGCGCTCGGTGTGCTCGGCCTGGCGCCGGGCACCGCGACCGGCCGGGAGGCCGTTCGCGTGGCGCTCGTCGGCACGGTCGACCTCGCCGGCGGCGTCGACCTACCGGTGGGCGGCGCGTTGAAGCTCGGCGTGGACGGTGCCGAGCCGGTCGAGGTCGCGCTCGCCGGCGAGCCGCCACACCACCGCACGCTGTCGGAGCTGGTCGTCGCGATCAACACGACGCTGGATGCCGTGGTCGCCACGCACGACGGCGAGCGGCTGCGGCTGACCGCGCCCACGCTTGGAAGCGCAGGCGAGCTCGTCTTCGAGACGCCCGCCGGCGTGGACGCCACCGCCGCGGTGGTCGGGTTCCCGCCGCCGCGCTCGTACTCGGGTGAGGATCCGCGGCCGGCGCGCGTGCGCGGGCGAGATCTGCCGCCGACGGTCGACCTGCGGACGGCGCGGCGGCTGCGGCTGGCCGTCGACGGCGCGCCTGCCGTCGAAGTGGATTGCGGCGCGCTCGCGGCGGAGCCGGAGAAGGCCACGCCGGCAGAGATCCTCCAGGCGCTGAACGCGGCGCTCCCGGCCGGCGTGGCCGCGCTGGAGGGCTCCGCGATCGTGCTGACCTCGCCGACATCGGGACCGGGCGGGCGCCTCGCGCTTGAGCCGGCGGCGGGCGGCGACGCGCGGGCAGCGCTGCTGGGAACCGGAGAGCTCGATGCCCGCGGGAGGCCGCCGGCGCCCGCCAGCATCGTCGGTGACGCAGACCTGCTGCTTCCCGTGGACCTGAGCGCGCGGTCCCTGATCCGCCTTGCCATCGACGGCGAGCCGCCGTTCGACGTCGACGTCGCGGGCCCGGTTCCCGCCATCACGGTGCTGGCGGAGATCGTCGAGGCGCTCAACCGCGCGGTCCCCGGTCTCGCCGCCGCCACGGACGACGACCGCCTGCGCCTCACCTCGCCAACCGCCGGAGAGCAGAGTCGCCTCGCGGTGGTGCCGCTGCGTACGCTCGATGTCGTCGAGTACCCGCCGCGCGACGCGACGGTGGGCCCGGCGCCGCTGCGCCACGGCGAACCGCTGTCGCTCACGTGCGTGAGCGTTGTCGTGGCAAGCGAGGCGCGGGTCTCGTTCTCCGCGCCGCAGGGCGCCTGGGGCGTGGGTCTCGTGGACCTCACCACGGGCTGGCAGCTGCGGCTGCTTGAGGTTCTCGCGCCGGGCGAGCGGGCGGACTTGGCGGTGGACGACGCGCTCGGTGTCACGGCCCGTATCGCCGGTGCCGACGGGACATGGCGCGCGGTCGCGCCGGGCAGGATCCGAACCGGACTGGGCGGCGCCCAGGAGGCCGTCCCGTACAGCGGCATCCGGCACGCCGCGCGCACGGTGGACGGTGGCACGGCGCTCGAGCTGAGCGACCCGCTGGAGCCGGCGTTCGTGCTGCTGCGCGCCCGCGAACCCAGCCCCGTCGGGGGGCCGATCGCTGTGGAGGCGGTCGCAGCGTCGAAGCTCGACACGGCGGCCCCAGCACCCACGGGCGCGAAGGTGAAGCTCGTGGGCACGTTGCGCAAGACGGCGGACGGACACCGCCTGGACGGGGCCGGGGAGGTGGAGCTCGCCCGCGTGCTGCCCGGCCACGAAGCCCGACTCACCGAGCTCGAAGGCCGGATCGTGGCGATCCGCGGTCCGCTGTTCCGCGGCACGCCTCCCGTCCTGCTGGCGCAGGAGATCGCGGCGGTGTACGACGTGCGGCTCGCGGCGGGATCGGTGACGACGGAGTCCTACGACGGCGTGACGATCGGCGCGCGCCAGTCGCTCGGGTGCGCCCTGTCGGTCGCGGTCGCCGCGGGGCCCTCCGCGCTCGTCGTCGCCCGTGAGCTGGCGCGCGCCGGCTCGCTCGAGGTTGCGCGCGGGCGCTCCGAGCGGCGCCTGCGCGACTGCGACGCGGGCCGCTTCGACAGCGCCCGCTTCGACACGGCGCGTTTCGCCGGCGGTCCGTGCCTGGACCGGGCCATGTTCGATGTCAGTCGCTTCACCGCCGTCCCGGCAAACGGCTTCGAGGCCGTGTTCGCGGACGCTCAGGCCCCACCGGGACCGGCCGTGGACGTGACGCTGAGCTGGACGGACCACCGGGCGGGTGCCTTCCGCGTCGAGCTGCCGTCCGACCTGCCGGCGCGCTTCGGCGCCCGCTTCGACGCCGGCCGGTTCTCGCTGCCGGCCGGCGCGGGCGAGCGCTACGAGGACGCCGTGATGGAGCCCGAGGACCATCCCCGCTGGCTCGTGAAGCTCGTCCAGGACCAGCAGGGCCTCGTTCGCGCGAAGCACGTCGACGCCGTACCGCTGGGCTGGGCGGCCGTGTCCGTGCCGTTGCGCAAGCCACGTCGCCTGCAGCTCGGCACGTCGAGTCAGAGCGCCCGCATCTACCTCAGCGAAGCCGGCGTCGACGGCTTCATCAGCCTGGAGGCACGGTCGCCCGGAACCTGGGGCAACGACATCAGCGTCGTCGCGCGTACGTCCGGTCCCGCGCGATTCGACATCGAGATCGCGCTGGAGGCGGCGCGCTTCGACTCCGCCCGCGAGGTGGTGCTCGGCGGCACGCTGCCGGCCTCGGCCGAGGACCTGGTCCGCCCCTCGCCCGTCGGCGTACGCCAGGGCAAGGCGGCGGGCGTTCACGTCGGCGTCATGCGCGAGCGGACCGCCGAGCAGCCACCGCACATCGTCGAGTGAAGGAGCAACGATGGCCACAACCGATACAACGCCGTACGTCCCCGCCAGCCCGGGCGACGTGCTCACCTCGCAGGGATGGAACCTGATGCAGATCGAGATCAAGGAGGACATCGGCACGCGCATCGCCGCGGCCAAGGAGGAGGTCAAGCACGAGGGCGTCGACTCCGCCGACGACGCCGAGCACTTCGCCGGCATGAGCGAGAAGGAGCTGACGGACAAGCTCGACGCTCGTTACGCGCCGCGCACGCATGATCACGAGGGACAGGCGGTGTACAGGCGCTTCATCAAGGAGTTCGGGCCAGAGACGGGCTTCGACGCCGCGGTGCTCGAGCACGGCTTCGGCCGCTTCCCGCTGGTGCAGACCTATGAGCTGCTCGACGTCGTCCCGCCACCCGACGATGCGGAGTCCCCGTTCCCGGCCTGCAAGATCCTCTTCTACTACGGACATGCGGACGCCGACCGCTACGGGCTGCGCGAGCGCGTCGGCCGTGACCGCGTGCCGGTGGGACTGCCGTTCGAGCAGCTGCTCACCGAGCTGGCGGTGAAGTGGGAGGACGACGACACCATCGAGGACGTCCTCAACGACCTGCGCAACGCGTTCATGGCCGACCCGAACGACGAGATCAAGCACTGCGAGACGGACTGGATGAGCCGTTGCTGCGGGGAGCGGCGCACGGTCGGGGAGCTCAAGGAAGCCGACCAGTGGAGCGACCTCTACCTCGGCATCCGCCCGCGCATGTGCGGCCGCGGCGCCGACCTCCTGCCCACGGCCGGCGCTCCTGCCTGCCACGTCGACATCGCCCACGCGAACTACGACTCGGTCGTCGTCCGCGTCAAGACCGCCGAGATCGGCCTCGGGTACCCGTGGCCGATGGACCTCATGTTCCTGCTGCGGGCGTAGCCCGGGACGAGCGGCGTGAGGCTGACGGCCACCTACCGCGGCGGCGAGGATCCCTTCGAGGGCGATCGCACGCTGCTGCTGCGGCTCGTGCCGCAGGGAGCGCGCATCCTCGCCGCGCGCGTCACCGTCACACCAGCGCTGGCCGAGGAGGAGACGGAGCCGGTCGAACACCTCGACTTCGACGACCCTGACAGCAAGCTGTGGGGGGCGACGCGCGCTCAGCTGCGGAAGGACATCGTTGCCGTCGATTTCCACGCACGCTGGCGGCTGGCCACGCTCGTGGGCGTTAGCAGCGCCGATCCCGCCACCCTGGAGGTCGACCTCGGTGGTGGCGTCTTCGTCCGCGTGTCCGCAACCGGCGCGATCGACCCCGAGGACAGTGGCTGGGTGCTGCTGAACAACAACACCAACGACAACCCCGTGCCGCTGCCGCCGCTCGAGGTCGCCGGCATCATCCTGCAGGGCACCGACGGCGACGACGTCACCGTCTCGCGTGTAACCGTGCGCCGCGTTCCGCGGAACGTCACGGTGGCGCTCGGCAGGCTCGGCCCCTTCCTGGTCGCGCTCGGGGAGCTGATCTCGCCCGTGACGAGCACGGACTTCGCGGCGATCCTGCAGGGCTTCCTGGCGACGGCGGAGGTGGCGGCGGGCGTGTACGTCGTCCCGCTCGTGCTGCACTCGGACGCCCTCGCCCAGCTCGACGTGGTGGTGGAGCTGGATGTCGCGCTCAGCCAGGCGCTGTTGCCGGAGGGCGTTCCGGATGTGTTGCTCGACTTCGACCACGCCGGTGTGCCGAAAGCGTCGGCGGGCGCCCTGGAGGTGATGCTGCCGCCCGGTGCGCGCGTGACGTCCGCGCATACGCGCGCCCGGGTCAACGGCGCCTTCGACGCCACGCGCGTCGCCGTCGGTCCATTGGGACACGTCGAGGCGCCCGCGCGCGCGCTCGTCGCCGCGAAGCGCTCGCAGGCGCAGCCGATCGTGCTCGCGGAGGACCGCACGGTGGTCGCCTGCGACCTTCTCCTCACGGCCGCCGCCGGCGGCGGTCGTGCCAGCGCAACGCTGCTGGCCGACGCCGACGGCAAGCCGTTCGGCGATCCGCTGGTGCCGCCGGCGCCCCTCCGCCTCGACGCGGCCACGCCGGAGCCTCGGTGGGTGAACGTGCCGCTCGCGGCACCGTTCCAACTCCGCGCTGGCACCGTCTACTGGCTCGTCTTGACGGTGCTGGCGGGCGAGCTCGCGTGGGCGGCGCAGCCGGCGGCGCCCGGCGCCCCGGTGCTGCAGCAATCCCTCGATGGCGGGCTCTCGTGGCGCCAGACGGCCGACGCCACGACGCCGGCGCCGTGGGCCGCCACCTTCCGCCTGCGCGAGACCCCCGATGCCTTCCGCATGCCGATCGAGCTGCGGTCTGGCGGCCTGCGTCTGGGACTCGAGCGCTTCGAACCGCTCGGTCGTGTGGATTTCTCCCTCGACCCGGCGGATCTCGCGGGCTTCCTCGGTGAAGCGCTGGGCGCAGCGGCGCAGGCGGCGTGTGCCTCCGCCAACCACCTGGCCAACGGCGACTTCTCTCGCTGGATCGAGGACGGCACCACGGTGATCGCCCCGGAGGAGTGGGAGCTCACGGCCGGAACGGTCCTGCGGTCCGGAAACCTCGACGCCAAGGCCAGCCTCGGCGCAATCGACGACTTCAGCGGGCTCTCACAGGTCACGCCGGTCTCGCCCGGCTGCATGTATGCGCTCGAGCTCGTCGCCGGCGTCAAGGGCGACGAGGCGACCGCCGAGATCATCTGGCTTCGCGGGGACTGCCGCGACACGCGGATCGACCGAATCCACCTCCCGCCGACCGCAACGGGCACAGGGCGAATCCTTCATCGCGGCCGCTTCCGCGCTCCCGAGGACGCGACGCAGGCCGAGGTGCGATTCCTCGTCCCGCCGCGGTCGACGCTGTGCCTGGACGACGTCCGGCTCGCCGCGACCGACAACGTGCTGCTCGACGGCGACCTGGGCGAGGCCGGGGATCCGGAGGACCCCGTGCCGGGATGGACGCAGGGACTGGATCGCCCGCTCGTGGACGGCGAGACGATAAGCGTGGGCCGGCACGAAGACGGCACCGACGTGCGCAACGAATCCGAGGCGGCGACGCTGACGCTGACGCAGCGCACCGCCGTCGAGGCGGCACAGCGGTGGTCCCTGGCGGTCAGCGCGGTGGCGCGCGGCCTGACCGCCGGGGCCGCGGCGCCGGCGGTGGAGCTGCGGTGGATCGCGGGCGGTGATGTGCCGACAGCCCCGGACGTCGTGGTACCGGTGTCACCGCCCGCGTTCGACGGCTCGCTGAGCGAAGGCGAAGTGCCGGTGGGAGTCGCCGAGGCCGAGGTCCGACTCGTCGTGCCCCCCCGAGCGAGCCTGAAGGTCCATGGGATCGCCCTGCGGGTCGTCGAGCCGATCCGGCTGCCCGTCGACGTCGTGGCCCAGGCGCCTGGCCGGCTTACCGTCTCCGATGCCGTCGTGGCCTACGACGTCGTGGCGCCCGACCCGCCGGGAGTGCCGGCCAGCGGCCTCTGCACGCCCACGCCTCCGGGCGAGGATCCTGGCGGTACGGAGCACTGCGACCACTGTCCGTCCTGCGGCCAACCGCACGAGCTCACGCGGGCCGTTCCCATGCTCACCAGCGCCGGACGCCCGGCGATCGCCGGGCGCTGCCGCGGCTGCCGGACCACGATCACGCACCTCGGCGGGCCCATCATGCCGGCCGTCGGGAGAGACGTCGGCCCGCGCCTGGCGCCCGTGCTCTCGTTTGAGCCCGTCGTGCGCGAGCGTTTCGGGCGCAGACGGCTCGTGACTGAGGTCTCAGGAATCGGCGAGGGCCGCGCCGACCGGCTGGAGCGGGCGGGCATCCGTTCGCTGAGGGACCTTGCCGCGTTGTCTCCGCAGCGCGTGGCGGGCGTGCTCGGGCTACGCGGGACGTCTGGCAGCGAGAGCCTCGTCAGCGAGGCCCGGCGCCTGCTGGCCACGGATCCGCCCGATCGACCCGATCCCGGGCAGGAAACCCGACGCCTCTGAAGAGCTCCCTGTCTACGGAACCGAAGGTCAGAGGTTTGAATCCTCTCGGGCGCGCTCCAGGATCCTGGACGCAGTGGGATCT
>WUUC01054427.1_pt1 | contig 24878 bp, 24 predicted proteins | sample 6278441 | NCBI WGS metagenome assembly WUUC01 (sample SAMN13675441, study PRJNA597444) | soil metagenome | isolation source: soil | place: USA: Washington | collected 2017-10 | reverse complement strand
AATTTTTATCAATGAGATGAAAGGCCTTGTTATTGATAGTCGAGCCCTAATAAAACCCAATGAAACTCCTGGCCCTTGCTACTGTGGCCATCATTTATTATCTAATTTTCGTCTTTGTCTAAAGTCTAATTCCACTCCACGTTTTTCACTATAATTGAAGTCAAACTCCTCATTAGGCAAGATAGGAAAACTTGAAATTTCATTGTTTGAACATACTGGACATGTCTCTGTCGGTAATCTAGACTTGTCAAAATAGGTAGCACACCAGTGACATGTTTCACAAAGAATGAAAATGTCTTCTACAGAACCATACCTCTTAGCTTGGGCATTGGACAATACTATAATGGTAAAAGCTTGAGAATATAATCTTATTACGATTTAAAGGGAGCAGGTACACCTTATAAGTGTGAAGAAGACTCTAGCTGACTTCTATGAAATGTTTATGAAAAAAAGTATTTGAGATAAATCAAGCTTTGTTTTGCATAGGCAATCGCCTTCCGTGTACTCGTACAAACAACCACTCGTACAAACAACCTAGGACTCTTTATCTCAAAAAAGATAATAGAAGCTCATGGCGGCAGAATATGGGCTCAGAATAATTCTGGCGGTAAAGGATCTACCTTTAGTTTTACTCTACCAATGTCACAATAACCATGCAACATTTAGCATCATTATGTGTCCGCAGAATACGCACATGGATTATTAGTGACTAGAGTAATCAAGACCCACGGTTCGAGGTTATTAAAGGTGAGAAAACTTGCCCCCGCGCATTGTTGCTTAAAGATAAAATATCAAATATAGCTATTCTTATTTCAAATAATAGATAAGTGTAATTAAGCGGAGCTTTTCATGAAAAAATGTTATGACATTGATATTATGCATCTCTTCCTAACAAAACATTCATCAGAATGAAGCAATTGGATACCTTCTTGCACTATCACCTCAAGTGTTGGTCAAGGTATTTGTCTCCATATATGATTAAGAAGATATCAAGAAACATCTGAGCTTATAAAATAGGATATCTAAATCAGATGTTTCAAGAGTAATGAAACATCAGCATTTTTTCATAGCCTTTATTCCAATCGTAGAATAGGTCAAGGTAATTTAATCAGGGCATAGTTTTGGTCATCTAAGGCTTTCTACCATCAGTTCCTTCAGCGCAAGCAGAGCCCACTAAATTTGAGAGGAAAAAAATTACATAGTGCCATATTCCGGTAATGGAGTCTTACATATGTTACAGCCAAACATCGCAACTTTATTTCCTTCCCTTATGTCATTCATATTGCCAATAATTAATTTTCCATTATTTTCTGCTTTTAGCAAATTTGCTAATTCATGATTGAAGGCTCCGTAGATTATTGGTATAATCGTTATAATTTTTTCGCACTTCTTACAATAACCTCCTGAAACTCTGCGGGGAATAGCGATGTGATATATCTTATGTAATTCCTCTGCCGCAGCTTTAGAAATTCTCAGAGTATCCATCAGTCTATAATTAATTCGATAAAATAGAAGATCGCCTTCATCGTACATATTATCTCTTAAATAGTGCTCATGGAGTTTTGAGAGAAGATTTCTAATTGGATCTTGACCGTCTTCCTTAATATCATTAGGAGTATCGGGAACTTCCAATGTGATTTAATGATTGGGAGTGAGTTACTATTATCTCTTTAAATATCTCCCTCTTTCTATTTTTGACACCGACTGCGACTACAATATATCGACAAAGAACTGCGAAGGTTAGTCCTGAAATCTATTATTTCATTTTTTGCGGGCATACAAAATAGGTCAATAGATGCCCAGGATTATCAAATAGTGCTATCCCAAAACGTATGTAACCATGCCCATAATACCAAAACAGACTATTTTGGTCAAGATATATAATAAAATGGATGTAGTTCCCTTGAATCGAATAATCTATTAGCTTAAATCTTGGTAACTAAGAGTAATGAAGGATAAGAAACATGGATCATGGAATTATCGATAAATTATCCAATGTGAAAATTGGTGACAAAATTAGACTGATTCGTGTAGCCGACCCTTACATGGGAATAAAGTCCGGGGAAATAGGCACAGTTGTAGATGCTTCCATGTCAAAGGTTGCCGACTTGGAAGGATTAAGGTTAGTAATGTGGATAAAATGGGAAAGTGGTAGGGAAACCGCCATAGTTGCTGGAATGGACTCATTTGAAGTTCTTTAGGATTTTATATTTCATGTACTAGGCCAGTCTATCACCTTCAAATAAATTCAGGGAAGGCAAATATGCATCTACCAAATTCAAATAGAGGCGTTTAAAACTATATTTCTTTTAATGTATGTACTCCTGCAACCATAATCGAAAGTACGTGTGTTTTTAAATTGCCAGGATACAGCACTCGGCAAACTTAGACTATTATTTGATCGGTAGATTAAAGCTTGTAGGCAAAGCATGTATATTGCTTTACATTCTTTATGATTAGGGATAATGAAATCAGAAGAATTCTCAAAAAACATCCTATCAGTCGATCCTGCGATTAGATTCGCTGGTCTAATAGAAAGATCAGGACATTTATTTGCGGGTGGTATGAGAGAAGGAACTGAGATACAACTAAATGACAGTAACTCCAACATGAGCCTACTCCAGTCTGCTCATATTGTCTTTTTAAGAGAAAGATTTTCACAAGAACTTGGGTCTTTGAAATATGTCCTTTATGATTATGATAAAGTAAAAATGTTCAATATGCCTGTAAGGGAGTATATATTGGTGTTTTCGGTAGAAAGTAATGCCAACACGGAAGATATAGCCAATAAGGTATCACAATATATTGAATCAGTAAAACACGAATTGTTATTACACCCACCTTCCAATACTATAGATAAGGAAAAAAGAGAGACTTTAAGAAACCTTTACGAATCGGGTATTCCAGAGGAAATGATTGCAGATCAACTTGACCTAGATGTTAATACTGTCAGGACAATAGTTGAAGAAATCTCAACTAAATAATAATGATTTCTTTTCCTATCTGATAGTGGATTATGTTGAATCCAGATTAGAATTAGTTTAATATGGATATTATCATTAAGAAATAAATGTGGTCGTTTGCTTGGCCAATATGGAGCTGCGGATTTGACTAGAGTTTTTTATGCATATAAACTGGTGGACTGTTATAGAATTGGATATCGAGGAGAAGGAAAATCTTCTCTATTGTTATCAATCAAAGAAATCAACAAAAGTATTGATAGAAGAATCAACGAATAGGATACCGGTATATTTTCTATGCAAAGTGGTCACAACTGGTTTAAAGATATACCTCGAGTATAAAACAGTCCTAATGAATAGTCCCAAATCTAGCGTGTCATCAGTAACTTATTTACAAGAGAAATATAATGGACATAAAAAGATAAGGTCAAATTACCTTGTCCATTGCTCCAACTGTTATGCTGCCATTATTGCAATTCCACCAAGACCAGAGTATGAAATAATATTGATCGAGCCCTGTCCTATATGTAATGGATTTGAACAAAGTTTCAGTTGTGATTATTGTTTTCAGAAGAATACAATATATTGGGATAAGAAGCATTTCGTTTAATTAAAAAAATAGCAATAGAGAAATCAAACAGGGGAATAAAGTTGCTACGCGGCTCTTATCTTGTATCTTTGTAGTCCATGTGCAATACTACAGATCTTCTAGTTCAAGGATCAATTTTTCAATGTGACTAACTGATCACAAACTGTTTTTCTACCCACAGCATTTCCTGTCCATACAATTTTCCGCCCTACAAATTGGATCAGTACTCCCTTTTTTAAATATTTAACCTGTTCTAAAACCAGGTAACCCTCATCATACGCGCAATCCTTGTACAAGCTTTTTTTGTTATGGGATCTTTTAAGATTACATATTGTAAATTGATAATGTACCCTTAAGTTTCAAAGATGATTAGGATTACTGTTTACTCTATTTTATGTTTGATTTGATCGACATAGTAGGGCTTGTCAATCAATGATTGGATTTGTTCTGGATCTGTCCTTTCCTCTACTGCCAAGGAAGGAATTCTTTTTTTTGTTTCCATTGTTGATTTAATAGAGAAGAAGGCATTAAAATGTAGTCTATAGGAAATATATAGGAAGTATATAGATAACATTTTCAGACATTATGAAGATACTTAGCTAGGATACACATATTAAGTTGAAATTAGCATAAACCCGATTGATCTGTTTTCTAAATTTAATTTTTTGGTTAGAAACTATCTGTAATATGTGGTCCTAAGTCGAATGCCAGTTTATATATATATTAACGACGCAAAACAGAAATGAGAAAAAATCTTGAATGAAAATGATGACTATAATCAAGTTGAGATAAATATTGTTTTAGATAAAACACGGTATAAGAACCTTGTAGAGATATGTAAGAAATACAAAGAACAACATGGCACAGCAATCTCTACTTGATGGATTTTCATTTGTCCTCCATGGCCTTTTCAAACATCTATCTAAAAGATGATGCAAATGATTTTGTTAGATCTCGAGCTAAATGCTGTCTAACCTATGCCACATATCGGAGAGACAAGATAGAATATTTTGAAAGGAATTCCTCAAACACGAAATATTTAGACTTTATTTCCATATGCTAGAACATCAGCCTGTTGATCATCTACAGCAAATAAGAAATAAGAAGTCTTAAAAATTCGAGTATAATCTTGTCAAGTCCTAATTAAAGCAAATCACTTAGCTAGAACTTCTAATTCTTTCTAAATATATTTAAGAAAATACTAGGAGAAAGTAATAGAATCAGTCTTTTCGGGAGTATTTCATAAGAATTTTATATAGCGACAATTTCGAACAGAAACCATGGGGAAAAAGAAACTTGTATGCGTATTGTTAGCACTGGGAATTGGCTCATCTCTTCTTTGTGGAGTACCGGTTTCAATGGCGTCGGCGGTTGCACTATCTACGCCGCATGCAGTCATTACTCAAGTGTTTGATCAAAACCGTGACCTAGATAGCACTGGACAGGATTCTACGGATGACAAATTCTGGTGGATAAATGAAGGAGACATGAAAATTCAAGATAAATTGGGTCACGTACAAGCTGATAAATTCAGGGCATTAGCACTATATGAAATAAAAGACAACCAGAATTATGTCGCTCAAGTGTACTTCAAATATAATAATTATGATGGAAGTGGCGGAACAGATAGTATTGGTTTTTTATATAACTACCATGACGGAGAAAACAAGTATAGTACAGGGATAAGAGCTGATGGCTACTCAGAGATAAAGGAAAAAAATGATGGGGAATATAGTGATAATCATAATCCTAAAAAGATTTTCGGAGAAAGTGGAAATGATGGAGGAGGTAACAATAATGAAATACCTTCTGACAAATGGATTGGTTTGAGGATAAATGTAATTCAAGATACGGGCCACAACAATCTTAAAATCTACGTTAACAATGGAAACGGATGGGAATATGTCACAGAATGGACAGAGGATGAAGATATGATGAATGGAGGACTTGTTGGCCTTAGAACTGATGGTTATGATGTAGAATTTAGAGACTTTGAAGTCATAGATGTTGGAAGAAGTATATAGTCTCCATTACAGTGTCTCGACGGGCTACGCCTAGTCCATGCGACATTATAAACATTTTTCCTATGTCCATTCCTTTTATTTTCTAGGTCTAGAAATAGTATAAATTAATTCAACATGAACTGCGGATTCAAATAGTTTGATCTTATTGTTTAACAAATATTCCGGAAAGAAATTGGTCTTCGATACAATTTTCAATGTTAATCTTCCGGTATCGTCTTTAAATAAATCCACATGAGAGGCAAATCTTTCAAGTATTTCAGTCAAATCTATACATGCCGCGATTTTCTGTATTGATTTCCTTTTCCAACCCTGCAACATGATACTATACCGACCACACATTTTCTCTGCAGCCTTGGGTTTTCTCCTGAAAATAATTGACAAAGCCAAAATCAGCTTATCTTCATGGCTTAGTCTGGGAAAAACATCATTCATAATGAGATTGAATATAATGTCAGGTTGCCAAAATTCTGCAAGTCGTCCTAACAACTTTTGTTTAGCATTGACAAGAATTTCATATTCACCTTTCCTCATTAATCCATAAGATATTAGCATTTGAATAAATTTACTTGAGGATTTAGGAAGCTGATAATGATCACATTTATCCTCAATTTGATCTTTAAGATGGTCATAAAGCCACTTAGCATCCAGCCGAACTGATCGTTTCTTCGAGAAATTGTTTAGATAACCTGTGAGATATCCTTCTCGAAGACCGTGAATACTTACAACCATAGATTCGATTTTGAACTTTTGCATCATTGTATTAAGTAAAATAGAAGCAGCAGTTATACTGGACGCTCTATTACTTCCAATAGCATCGATATCGGCTATTTCTTTTAAATCCATCTTGGAAAGCTTCTTTTTAACTAATTGAACGGAGCGATAATCCATAACATAGTTGTGTAAAATGTTAATAGGGTATTTCCTGATTTTCTGGTCATATCTAGCAATAGCACGAATTGAACCTCCGACGCCAACTAATTTCGTATTGTTACCATATTCGAGATCACGTGGATCAGGAAGGGATTTGAGAATCGCTTTTTGCAATTTATATATACCATTTTTTGGTAGTCTATTGTCTTTCCTTCCAAATTTTTCTGATAGTCTCAGAGCTCCGAGAGGAAGTGACATAATTTTTTTTATTCTATAATCTTTGGATCGAACAATTTCAAGGCTTCCGCCACCCATATCGAAGAAAAGAATGTCTGGGTAACACGTTGCCCTCACTGCACCCAAGTACGAATAAAGCGCCTCCTCGACTTCAGATAGAACTCTAAATTGAAAGCCGGTTTGTTCATAAGCCATACTGAGAAAATCCTGTTTATTTTGTGCATCCCTTACGGCACTAGTGGCTATCGGCAAAACATGTTTGATAGATTTGATGTCAATAATCTCACGAAACAATTTTAGAATCTCTAATACTCGGTCTATGGACCGACTACTCAATGAGCCTTTCTCATCAAGTCCTTCGCCAAGCCGTGCCTTAACGCTATTTTCTTCTTCAGTCCTAAACGAATTATCTGAACTTATCATATAATTTACCAATTTTATCGAGTTGAAACCAAGATCTATGATAGATACTCTCAATGAAAAATGTCATTCCCTTTTCTTATTAAATATGAAATTAAGCACATAAACGAAGAATTTGATGGATAGGCATGTTATTATTGTTTGTTACAACAAGATTTGGCAACGGAGTATATAGCATTGCATATAAATTATGAGTAGGAAAAAATATTCATATCTGAATCATATCTTATGGACTACATTGGGACATTAGAGAACTATTGAGATATACCAGGATTCTAGATTATAGTCAAAATGCCCAAATCTATGTTGCCATAGTATTACTTGCAGAAAACCCGTGCCAAGACATATCGATTGTTTCTACTCAAGTCTGGCAACATTATGTTAGAGTCTGTCGCCACGAAAATACTATTAAGGCAAATAAAATTTTAGTTGCCTCAGCTCTTCTTGGCATAGTCCTTCAATCCTGTAAAATCGATCGCGACCACAGGATCATTTCCTACAACCCATGCATTATGTCCAGGTGGAATTACACCCGTATCTCCAGGACCAAACTCTTCTACAGAACCATCGTCCATAACGACCTTCAATCTTCCTGAAATAAAATACTGTGTATGTGGTGCTTCACAACTATTTGTTTTAACTATTGGTTTTACACACTTCTCCCAGCTCCAACCTGGCTCTAAGACACCTCGTCCTATGATAACATCACCGAGGTTTGCAAGATCTATTTTGCCTTTTTCAAATGTTCGTGTTTCATCTGGAGAGGAATCGAGATTTTTCTTTTGCATTTTTGTTGATGCGGCCATGCCTGAGTTAAGGTTTGTTAGATTATAAGTATTGCTGACCAGAAAGAAACACCTGACCAGGCGAAATAATATAAATGTAACAGGACTGATGTGTAACTATATTTAAGATTTGGGGATCAGAAAGAATATGTCATAATAAACAAAAAATAGTGTCAAAAGGATTTATGGTCTGATCCGATCAGATGATTTGTGCTCACTTAATCTACATACCACTGCCATTTAAAATCCATTTCATCTCAACTTTTGGGAATAAACATCTGAACGTTATTATTTGTTGTATCGGCAACATACACATGGCCAACATGATCCACAGCAATACTTTCTGGCTTTGAAAATTGTCCATCTCCATCGCCTTCACTTCCCCACTTGGCGATAAAGGTACCATTTTTGTCAAAAGTTTGGACGCGATGATTTCCGGAATCAGTTATATATAGGAGATCGGTGGGATCAAAGGTTATCACCGCGGGCTGATTTAACTGTCCATCAGCTGAACCCTCACTACCCCACTTTGTTATAAAAGTACCGTTATTCGTGAAAACTTGAATTCGGTTGTTTCCGTAATCTGGAACGTATACGAGGTCGCTTGAGTCAACTGCAACGTCCCATGGTTGGATAAATTGTCCATCTTTACTGCCTTCACTACCCCATTTCGTTATGAAAGTACCATTGCTTGTGAATTTCTGAATGTTTGCGTTGTCTCTGTCACTTACAAAAACATTTCCTTTTGAATCTGCGGCCACGCCATGTGGATGAACAAACTGGCCATCTTCACTGCCTTCACTACCCCATTTCGTTATGAAAGTACCATTGCTTGTGAATTTCTGAACTCTAGTATTACCTTGATCAGTTATATACACATTACCATCCTGATCTACCTCATTGCCATGTGGATGATTAAACTGGCCATCATTTGAACCTGTTGAACCCCAACTCAAAATATAAGTACCATTTTTGGAAAATTTGATTATCTTATTAGGTTCTATGTCGTTCACGTATAGATTTCCTTCTGGATCAACATCGACACCTTCTGGCTGAATAACCTGGATTTCGGAGTTATCCTCTTTGGGTATACTTTGGGCAAAAGTAAATCCAGGCAAGGGTGAAGATACAACTTTTATTATAGTAATGAATGATAAGATTGCGAAGCTAAGAAGGAGCATTACTCCCACTACCAATAGAAAATGCAAACGTTAGATCAAAACCGTTAGTGTGTACAAGTTTATTAATTTAACTACTATTCTATTTTGGAACGATATCGTCTATATGACAAGTGTCGCATCAGATCTTGTTCATTCTAATAAAGGAAAGCTATAAATTTTTTCAAAGAAATCTCATGACATTAATCAAATCAGGAATTATACCCTGATGGTAATTTTTATAGCTCAATTCTTTTCAATTAACGTCTCGGCCTTGAGGTTCCTGTTATGATATAATATACCGAGTCCCCTACATAGCATGCATGATCCGAAATACGTTCTAAGTACCTCAGAATTAATAACGCTGAAATGTAACATCGTGGTTTAGAAATTTGTTTATGTTCGTTAGTTTGGGGAGAGATAGCCTCTTGAAGATATTTTCTATATAGTTCATCGACTTTGTCATCCATCTCATAGAGTCGTCCTACGGCATCCCTATCTCTGGCTTGAAGTGATTTCACACTTAGAAGTATCATTTCCCTTGTTATTGTCGCCATTTGTAAAACTGCTGATTTATCACAATCAGCTACAGAACCCATACTTTCAAGAACGTCTACTATATCATAGGAATATCTTCCAAATCTAAAGAACCCATATGCTATTTCCATACAAGATCTGATGAATCTCAGGTCTGTAGCTACTGGTTGATAACGTGCAATTAGTTCTATTGCTAGATCTGCTACCTCTTCTTGTAGCTGCCGAAGTCTCTCAGACCATTCGAAAATTTGTTTTTTTACATCTAAACCCTTTTCGAATGAGTCTATTGCAGTAAAGACTGACTTCTCGGATAGTTCTACCATTTCCATAATGATTTTACTAATATGTTCTATACCGAGGTCTAATAGTCGCGTCAAAAGAGACTATCAAATAAAGGTCAACAATAAAAAACTTTTGGATTCACTTGGATAGTCTTACCCTAATAGTTGACTCCAATATTAATAGATGATTACTCTCTTGGTAGGGCAAGGGTATTTGGTTAGCCTAGTAGAAACAGTATGTACTAACTGAATATACTAAATTTATAAGAAGATTTAGTATTATAACAAAACAAAACCTTGTTTCATAAATATGCAAGTTTATTTTCTTATGAATGAGATCCCCAAAGCTAAGAAATACTTGAGATTCTCATAAATGAGAAGATGAACGTTTGTCATTAGGAGCAAGAAAAAAACAATACCTTACCTGGGCATTTCTGTCTGCATCGTTACTTTCGTTCATGGCTACGTCAATATTGAACATAGGTCCTAACGCACTTGCACAAGGCATTCCCACCTCAGAAACAGAAAAGAAAGACATCTTTAAAGTGATCATGACAATACAAGGATTGAACCATGATAGCGGGGACATCATCACAATAGTAAGTGTAAACGAAGAATCGAGAGTGAAACTATTTGATGATAGCAAGACATACATCCATTCAGTGAATGCTAGTGATGGCACCGGCGGTATTATAGAATATGTTGCAACATTTCCTAACATGACGGTTGGTGTAGGCGAAGAATACAAGGTTTGTGTTTTGACCATCAAAGATTCAAACTTGATCTGTCAGACAGGAAATAACTCTCCTGCATTAAGGCCAGAGTTTATAGATTTGTACATACAAGAGGAGAGACCTACAACATCTCAGGCAGCAATGGTGTCAGACGAAGAAGAATAATTATACCACAACTTCTCCAATCTTTTTTTTACAATATAAATTGACCTTTGGAGATTTATTTTTCCATATCTAAGATCAAAATTATCATCTACATGAACCGATTATCCTGTAATCTCCAATCTGACGATGTTCCCGCCTGCCACCTTCGTAAGATCTTTATGTCCGCTACACCTTCGTAAGATCTTTATGTCCACTCGATACTAGTTCGTGAGAAATTCATATATGCGAAAGTTCTGGTTATGGAAGATGATTACATAACACACACGCCATAAACAACACAAAAGCTACCTCCATTCATAAATTCGAAATCAACTCTACTGCCTTTCCTTGGGTTTTTGGAAGACAATGCGTATCAGAACAGGGATAAATGATTATTCAAAAAAGCGATAGGTTACCTGTAGCCGGTTACGTCGGCAGGTTTGCCTGCATCCTGAACTTTCAACAATGTACCGCCAGGCATCTGGTTTGCTGCCATCGATATCTGTGAAGCCATAGATCTTCGCCAGCTGCCCGCTAGACAGTGACTTTCCATTCCAGCGCGATACGTTGGGATCTTGTGCGAGCGCTGTTACGGCCCGGCCGATGAACGCTGGACTTTCGGAGATAGCGAAGTGCGGCACGCGTGTAGTCGCCTGACGCCAATTCGCTTCGCTGACGCCGAACTCATTGAGCATAAACTCTGATCGTAGCCAACCCGGAGTGAGAGACACCGCCGTAGCGCCGTACGGCTGCAATTCGTGCGCCAGCGCGAATGCCATTCGGCTCACTGACGCCTTGGCTAGATCATAGAAGAAGGAGACCCGGTAGTTGGTCGCGTTGTACTCATTAGTCCCGTCAGTCACCTCGACAACTAGGCCGCCTGGTGTCTTGATGAGCAGAGGTATTACGAAGTGACTGGTGATAGCGTGCGTGTCTACACCCAGACGGAGGGTTCGCAATCCAATATCCAAAGAGGATTCCCAGACTGATTTATTCCATTCCATCGTCGTGACTCCCCAAATATCATTCACAAGAACATGCAGGCCATCCTGTTCATCTTTGATGCGAGTCACCAGAGCATGCACCTGGTCGGGGACGAGATGGTCTACCTGAACTGCAATACCGCGGCCACCGGCTTCATCCACGAGAGCCGCGGTCTCTTCGATCGTCTCCGGTCTGTTCATTTCCGATCGCTCTGACCTGGTTGTTCGCCCGGTGACGTAGACTGTCGCTCCGGCCGCACCTAATTGCTCGGCTATCCCTCGTCCAGCACCTCGAGTCGCTCCTGCGACTAATGCGACTTTTCCCCTAAGCCCCTGACTCGTCATTCGCTCCTCTCTCGCTTCACTTCTCTCTCGCGCTTTTCCCCTCGGGTTGATTTCCATCCCTTGTCGGTCATCATTATATTCGGATTCTCTAGATCCCTTCCCTTCTCACCTTGCTCTTTCATTGAGATTGTGAGCCCATCTAATGATTTCCTAGTAGACCCTACGACATCATCTACTACAATTGCATTTGTAAGTAAATCTAGTTTCATAGAATGACTGTCACATCATCTTCACCAATAACTGTCTTTCTGTATGATCTAAATCTTGTACAAACCTTTGATATAGCAGAGTCAATAGCAGATCTAAAGATAAAACTATAGGCTCGAGCTATTGTAAATGATCGTTACAAGTTTATCATGAAACTCTAAAATGGCATAGTTGTAACGAATGCTATTAAACGTGTTCAGGGTTAATTGAATTACCTAAGAAATACAGAGATGCATTACTACAAGATATACAATAAAAACAGAAGGAGGAAATGAAGAACCCATCGCAGATTCTACAGAAGGTGATGGCGAGAAAACTGCAAACTGAATACTCCGTTCTGTGACTCAATAAAACAGCATTTGGGGAATCAATAATCGGGAATTAGACAAACCATTGGTATTCTCTCTACTCATGGAATATTTTTGCGAAGACAGAACAGGATGCTGAATAATAGAGGTTAATTAGGAAAAAAATTGAGTAAACGCCAATTTGTCATTCAACATTTAATTGCTAGTACAGACTCCTTTATTGAAAGTGATCGAGCCACTTCCTGACTGATATAATGATTCGAGACAATAGTCACGGTCACTAGAAATCATTTTTTAGACGACCAGAAGGTTCCCCCGTGTTGTCTCCATTTAATGTAATCTGTTATAATTTTCTTATGATCAAATCCGATCCTTGTATTGTCTACCTCTTCAAAATTTAGCCATTCTATTGCGGCCGCATCATCCTGTGCCATCGCATCTGCTTTGTCACTACTTTTAGAGATCTTTCCAATAAACACTGTAGACATAATATGTCCTCTTGGATCTCTCTCAGGCTCCGAGTAAACACCAAGGATATCAATAAGCTCTATATCTAATGATGTTTCTTCCTTAATCTCTCGTTTTGCTGCATCTTCAACTCTTTCTCCTTCATTTACAAATCCGCCTGGCAGCACTAAATAACCTTTGAATGGCTCTTTCTTTCTTTTAACCAACAATATCTGAGAATTCTTTTGGATAATAGCGTCCACAGTAGGTGTCGGATTCTTGTAATGTTGTTCTTTCATACATAACGAGATAAATAAATGGTTAAAAAATGAACCTGAGTACGTGAACTTAACTATGTCATTAAAACTCTGCCTTAAAGAATTCGTTCACTATCAATTAAGAAACATGACTCGGAGAATGGGTCTAATGATGGTACTACGTCTCCATGTAAGAAGATGCATTTTCTCTCCGAGCTATTGCCAATTAGATGACAGCTAGTTACAATTGGAGCCGCAGGAGACTCAACTGTTTCGTAAATACAATGAATCAATGTTGAGTCTAGGGCCTTCCTGCAACCCGCGGAATATGGACTTTAAGCCCCCTAATCTAATATGAAATATGGTATTAAGCCATACTGCATATCTTGCAGTTGTTTTTTACCAATTTATCAAGACTAATTCTTGGATTTGTTCTCACTCCCCAGCCCTTTAAAGGAACTATATAGCAGCAAGGAAGATTGGGAGGGATAGGTTAGGTGGCTCTCTATCCCCGCATGGTCTTCCTACTGCTTGGAATATTTCTCACCGATCACATCCAACCGTGGGGGAGCTAGCTCAAGTGTTGTTCGCAATATAAGTAGTAATAATACTTTAGGAGAGGGAGCGGCCCGGCTGAAACGTGCTAGTACGACTCGAACACAAACTCTTTTAGTAGTTATCTATTTTTTAATATATAGTTGGAGTGAATATCATTCAATAGCGTAAAGATGCTTTATGACTCTTAAGGAAACGGCAGCTCTATCGGTACGCCATTATTCTTACCAGATTCTTTATCTTCCTTTCCGTTCGTGTCATCATTTTGTTCATTACGTATGTCTTCTGACTCCCTTATTGTCTCTTCAATAGCCTCACTTGTCTTTGATTCTGCAGCTTCTAATTTTTCTGCAAGTTTTTCCTGTGTATCTTCTTGTTGCTTTTGTATTTCATCTATTTGATTTTCCTCCTCCTTTTGTATGTTCTCACTTTCTGTAGCAGAAATTGTGTCAAGCTCATCCTCAACTTTCTCACTGTTCTCTTCAATGGAGTCCATTCCTGTTCTTTGAGGTACTAATCCTTGTTCTAGTCTCCTAATCTCCTCATTGGGTTCAGGCTCATCTATCATAGTACTAAGCTCATTACTTGATAAACTAGGGATTATAACGAGTTGTTGTTTTCCTCCAGAAGTCTGTAGCTGACTAGTATTATTGTTAACCAATGGAATAGGATTTCCTAGACTATCAGACTGCTGACCGTAGACACAAGTTCCACTATATAAAACTGAAGATATTACCAATGCCGCTGCTAAAGAAAGTAATACAGATAGATTCCCTCCACGAGAAAGTGAGTGATTCACAATGTTTAGACGATTAGTATAAAGTGCTTGTCGCTATATTTGACTTCAGGAGAATATGATCAGAAGCTCTTAACATAATATCATTTCTATTTTTCTATCAGATCATAACTTCAGAGCTAAGTGATAGAATACTTTTAGAAGAATACTAAATAATTACTTAGCTTCCAGTAGTCCAGGCCCTATCTGTCCCCAGACTTTTTGCATCTTACCCTTGCGAGGACATTTTAATTTCAATGAACGGAATCATGCAAGTTGAGATGTTTTCAGCTATACATTATTTTTGCTCATTAAATAAACCTGCTTATTGTAGATTTGTTTAATCTTTGGAAGTGAATCTATATCCTTAACAGTTTTATCTATTCGTATATTCTTTATTCTAGGAAAACGCAATGCAAAACCACTATTATGTCTATCACTTTTCTGGATGCTGTCAAATGCAATTTCTAGGACTACTTCCGGCCTAACTATAACTCTGTATCCTTCATCTTTTATCATAATAGTTCTTAATTTTTTTGTAATTATATTTATTTCATCATCAGTCAATCCAGAATAGGCCTTTCCAATTATTTTTAATTGGTCGTTACTGTGCTCATCCTTCACTGCGAATGTGTAATCAGATAAGGTTCCTGCCCTCTTTCCATGACCATATTCAGCAATTACAATAACAGCATCGATCGTATCTAATTCTTTTTTAAGCTTTATCCAATATCTTCCTCTTCTTCCTGGGTAATACTGGGAGTCTGGATCTTTTAGAACTAATCCTTCATGGCCCATATCTCTGCTTTCCTCAAACATTGCAGCTATTCCTTGTTCTGAATTTACAATATTTTGGTATGCATTAATAATCGGTTCTCTAAAGGATATTTTTGATAGAATTTCTTTTCTTTGTCTGAGTGGTTTTCTAATCATTACTTCTCCATTAAGGTAAATTATGTCATATACTACATACACTAATGGAACTTCTTTCGTGATCTGCTCTGTAACATTCTTTTTTCGAAGTCGCTTTTGCAAGTCTTGGAAATGAAGCGGTTTACCATGAAGAAAGGCTATTACTTCTCCATCTAAAATAAGATCAATTTTTGATAATGATGATGATGGTAAGTTAGTATTCAGCGCAGCACTAGCTAATTCAGGAAATGCATCTGTAACATCTGTAAGCTTACGAGAGAAAAATCTAATTTGTTGTCCAGATTTATGCATCTGTGCACGTATTCCATCATATTTGTATTCGCAAATCAAAGGTTTTTGATAGTAGTCGATTATTTCTTCCGCAGTAATCATCACATCTGCCAACATATAGCTTACGGGATTAAGGGGTCTGACTAGTGCAGTATGCAGTAAACCTTTTTTTGCAAGTAGTGCTACTTGAGAAATATCTCCTAGAACCAGCATGGCTTCTCTGACAATTCTAAGTTCTTGGTTGAACGCCTTAGAAACTGCTACTTCTACTAAACCTTCTGTCAAGCCAATTCTCATTTCTCCATTTATCATCTTTGTCAAATATTTTGCTTCAAGTGGTGAGCTATTCAAAAATAGACCTTTCAAAAGGTTCCTCTTACTTTTACCTGAATTATATCCTATAGTATCCGCAATCCTCCTAAATCGATCATGTACAGATAATAGTGTCAGAGCCCGTTGTTGAAAAAGTGAAACTGTGTGCATTTTTGATATTGCATACTCAGAGAGTGCACCCATATCTCCGTATTTTAAGTAGATCTGTTGGATTTTATTTTGATCTAGTGTAGATATTTCAGAAAGTGTTCGCATTATCGTGCTATATCCTATATTTACCGCAGATTTCGAACCTAGGGGAAATATTCTGTTGGATAAGAAGAGAACAGCAACAGATAAAGATTCATCATTCAGAGAAGAGAGATACTCAGAGAGAAAATTTACCTTCATATTCTTGCTTGTTGTTCCAAGAATTTTTTCACATAAATGTACAAAGTGCAAAAAATGGGTAGAAATATCAGCAGACAGAACCGAATTTAAACCATCAATCATTTCTTAAATAAAATTAGTAATTCAAGATATATTAATTGAAACCAATGAGTTTTAACTGAGAATGGAAGCGAAGCGAATGGAGTTTTGGTAGGACTTTTCTTAATAAACAATTATTTGCAAAAAAACATTATTGTACTCATATTCTAGATTGGGTTTGATTAAGTGTCAGATAGAATCAATCCACTTTTTCTTTTGTTTCAAGGTCAACTACAAGGTCCACCAAATATATTATCATATTAAGAAGCCCCAGGAGACTCAACGAATGACCAATTAACCCGGGAAGTTTAATTCATAACAAAAAACTGCAGGAGGCCGTTAAACCGGGTTCGGTTTGAGGCCAGACCCTCTGCAGCTTCTTGAGTTCACAACATGAGCACAACCAGGCCTCAGCAATATTATGAAAGCTATCCTATTTGTACTTTTTATGTTAGGCCAATCGTGAAGGATCAAAAACCTTAACTCAGAGCTAAGAATGAAAAACTTCCTACCCGGTTCACATCGCAGATATTATGCCTATCACAATGGGTTGGCCGCCGAGTAGGAAGTGTATATTTACCTAAGGCCTACCAGTATTAAGGTCAAACTCTATTTATTTTGGACCACGATTCTCCATTAATAGAACAGCATCATGTGATTTGGATACCCTACATCAACTGTAGAATGGATGTTAGGATGCATGCAAATACTGGTGTGGAAATGCATGCATCCTATGTCGATGGTAACAGTCGATGTTTCCGGTGATCCGTTGGGTACTTCAAAATATGCTATGACTCTATTTATCAGGGATCACCTTTCTCCCTTCTTGGAATACGACTTGATAATAAATAGTGGAATGGAAAAAAAATATATAGCCATACTGTCTATCTTGCAACTGGTCATTAAATGAATTGGCGTAGTTGCAATCCCGATTGTTCGGTAACTAAACCTTACTGTTTATACAATCTTAAACATGTATAAATAATAAATTTATTATTATTCATTAATTTGCAGGAAGAGAATTTCGATCTTATCGTCATAGGTAGTGGATCCGGACTTGATGTGGCCAATGCCGCTGCAAGTCAAGATGGCCTTAAAGTTGCGATAATTGAAAAAGATATGATGGGTGGAACATGTCTTAACAGAGGATGTATACCTTCAAAACTACTAATACATAGTGCAAATGTGGCAGAGACAATCAGACGAGCAAATATCTTTGGAATAAATACTGACAATTTTTCTGTTGATTTTGAAAAAATCGTTAAACGCGTCAATAATATGACTGATGCAAATTCAGAAGCAATTAGAAAGTCGTACCAAAATTTAGATAATCCGAAATTGTTTACGAAAGAATGTAAATTTGTTGGAGAAAAAAAAATTGCATTTAAAGATGATGAGACAACAACAGTAACTGCAGACAAAATTTTGATCGCATCCGGTACTACTCCTAGAATCCCAGAAATAAAAGGGCTGAAAGAAAGTAGATTCATTACAAGCGATGAGGCATTACGGCTAAGACAGCAACCACGCATTCTCACCTTCATAGGAGGTGGATACATAACCTGCGAATTAGCTCATTTTTATGGTAGCCTTGGAACTGAAATTAATATCATTCAACTCAGAAATACACTCATTCCATACGAGGATGAGCAGATTTCACAAAAGTTTACGGAAGTTTTTTCCAAAAGATATAATGTCTACCTTGGATATAGGACAGAAACTATAACAACAAAGAAAAGAAATGGTGAAGAGAATGGTAGTTCTGATACTTTTCACATAACAGCAAAAAATGATACCTCCGAAAGAATGGTAGAATTAGAATCTGATCAGCTTCTAGTAGCAGTCGGTAGAGTGCCTAATTCATATTCCCTAGATTTAAAAAGAACTGGAGTCAAGGTAAACGAAAAAGGTTTCATTATAGTGGATGAATATCTTGAAACTAATGTGAAAGGGATATTTGCTTTAGGTGATGTAGTCGGACGCTTTCAATTCAAACATAACGCCAACCATGAAGCACAATATGTCTATCATAATATTTTAAATTCAGACAAAAAAATACCTGTAGATTACACTGCCATGCCGCATGCCATTTTCAGCTCACCACAGGTTGCTGGAGTTGGATTCACGGAACAACAATTAAAAGAACAAGACAAAAATGATTACGTAAAATCTGTCTACCCGTATATACAAACGGCGATGGGCGAAGCAATAGAGGATAGAAATGGCTTTGTAAAATTTTTAGTAAATAGAAAAGATAAAAAAATTCTTGGTTGTCATATTATAGGTACTGATGCATCCACGCTGATTCATGAGGTTTTAGTGGCCATAAAAGGTGGAGATGGTACAATAAATAGTATAAAAAAAACCATACACATACATCCAGCACTGTCTGAGGTAATTGCCAGAGCAGCAGAAACAATTAACTGATTAATAATTTATCATGGGCCCTTAATTGATCAAGGGCTTTGATAGGTAGTACTCAAGCTTACGACAAAGGATAAGGATGTGGTTGTGGGTATCTTTTATCTCAACTGCAGACAATATTTGAGAGAGAGTAAGGTAAATAATTCTCTCCGAATTTCCTATTCATATTGTGTCTGAAATAGAGGATTGATGCGTATTCTTATAGATCTTTTTCCTTTCGATTCTAGAAGTTTATAGAGTATGGATTCTATATTCGTTAGTCGATTTTGCATCTTTCTAATATCTCTGGCGAGATCATGAAGAAGCCTACCTGCAGGATCATTTATGACTTTCGTATTGTATTCTTCCCTGTGTCCTCCCTTTTCACGCATCTCTTTATCCGTTTGTTTTCTCTTGATGTCTTCCTCATGTATTTTTTGTTCGTCTGAGTCGGTCATCTGATTATTAGTTACTCGATTGTCCTGATATAATTCTTGAATTATATCAAACGCCTAAAGACTTCGGTTGTTGCCAACGAGCAACGAGAAGATTATGTCACAAGATTATATTTGCACGCAAATAGACAGAGAACTAAGGAAAAAATAGACGAATAATAGATTTTAGGTGTAGCAAAAATATGATAATGAGCTAGAAGAAGAAAAAAGTTGTACTAGTTGATGAGGGTATTGCTACCGGAGCTGCTACTATCTTAGTATCTGCATGATGGATAAAAAAGAAACACAATTTGTGGTTTACGTACCATTGTATAGCTGTAGGTATTCTCCTATTCTACAAATAAGTAACCAAATATTCATACTTTATTACCATTTATCTTGCACTTTATAATATCGCGAACAATTCAAAAATAAGAACAACTTAATTTTCTCTTTCTTTATTGTCATTTAGTAACTTTAGAACAACTTTTAGATTATCATGATTCTGTCTTCTTTTATCTAGAGGTGTTTCCATTATGAATGGGATTTTTCTTACTGCTTTATATGTAAGTAGCTCTTTAAATCCTTGCATTCCTATCTTACCTAAACCAATATGTTCATGTCGATCACGATTAGAACTCAGCATATCTTTAGAATCATTTAGATGCACTAATTTTAGATTTTTTAATCCTATTTCACTTTTGAACTTATCTAGGGTCTCACTTACACCCTCTTTTGTTTTCAAGTCATAACCTGCTGCAAAAGCGTGACAGGTATCTAAGCAGATACCAAAAGAGTTTTGTCTACCAGAAGAAAACTTTAGCTTGTCAAGAATCAAGCCAAGTTCATCGAATCTACTTCCAAGACTATTCTTTCCACCAGCGCTATTTTCAAGAATTATCATTACAGGTTCGTATTCGATGCCAATATTCTCCTTTTTTCTAATTTTCGATTCTAGCGTGGATGACAATGAAGACCTGTAGTAATAATTAATAGCAGAGGTACATGCTTTTTCCATTTGGTTAATTCCATGTTCTATACCTTGTTCACCATGTCTACCTAGATGCAATATAACATAAGGAATACCTAATGTACTGCACCTTTTTATCTCCTCTTTAAGAGTGTCAGTTGACCTCTTGTGTAGTTTTCTATCAGAAGAAGAAAGATTAGGTAGATATGGCATGTGTACAAATACTGAATATCTATCAATTTTGCTCTCGTTTAGTTTTTTTCTAAAATTCTCTACGTCGTCACCTTGCAAAGGTTTTGCAGTCCATCCCCTTGGATTTCTGCTAAATATTTGAAACGTGTTACAACCAATTTTTAGAGCATTATCCACAGAGTTTGATATACCCCCTGAGATTGATACATGAAAACCTATTCTGGAGGCCATGACTAGTTTAGAATTTTTCCTCTGTATCTTTATAAACTTTGTAATGAGAATTGCCTGCCGGCAGAGAGGCTATTATGAGCCAGTTCCGTGTTTGACCTTTCCCCTCTGCCATAATAATGACCGTCGGTGAACGGAACAGAAACCCGGGCCATCATTTTGCAGGCGTGTAAATGTATCATTTCTTTCATTTAAACAATTTCAAATTCCCGGTTCTAGCCGCTCCTATTCAGTAGTTACTGATGGAGTATCTTGTTACAAGTGATGCTATATTGAAAAAGCCTTCATAATTACTGGTTAGTACCTGGGGAAACAGGATTATGAGACAAAGTTATACTATAAACGCAAATATTTAGTTAACTTTCATGGCGTGATTTAATTTGTGGACTGAGACTGAAAAGGATAGTGTATATTTTATGATATGCTAAGCAGTGGTGCTCTCCCAATCTTTAATTAACTTAATTGAGAACAAGTTCTTAATCATGCTGGTTTGAAGAATTTATAACCAAGATTAAGTCAAAACAAGAGGAGTAAATAGTTGCCCGATATAAGAATGGTGAACCCTAAATCCTTTTTTATCAGAATGAATGAAAATAGGGGAGATAATTGGTTAGCCGAAGAACAGTTAAAGAGAGGAACCGAAGAATTTTTCAAATCAAATGATTATTTTAACATTGAATATAATAAAATACTTGATCAGGGAGGTCGGACTTTCTTGTCTCCTATAATAGCTACTAAAACAAGAAATGTTGGAGATAAAGAAACAAGCGAAATAATAATGACCATGTTCAGACCCAAGATCAAACACTATGATTTGGGTTTTTTTGGGCTTGTTGAATCGGTTACTTTAGATATCAAGGACAACTATGAGCAAACCAATTTGATGCTTGTGACTGACTCTTTGTCATATACTTCAATTATCAAAAATGAACAAATTAGTGTTGAAATTGAAAATATGATGAGAGATGGCTTATTTGTCTTATTTCTCAACCATCGATTTGCATTTGCACTATTTGACAAATATGAAAATATGACCAAACCTATACCTCTTTCTGATTGATATTCTCCTGTTAGATTATATCTTCTTTATAGATTTCATTAATCTATTCATACTATTGTCAATTAACTTCATAATAATACCATATGGTCCATCTGTTCGGTAGCTTCTGCTACATAAGACGGCTTGGCTTGAGTCATTATTTCATAATCAGGGTAAACTATAATTGCATAGGATCAATACATAGACCGTTGGGAATGTAGCAATTTGCAGAGTTGTTAGCTTACTCGAAGGTTCTAACTCTTGCATAAATAGAGAATATTCGATCAAACTAACCATACTGCCAGCCTGATTCCTCTTCTACTTAGAAGAAACATACGTTTCCTCTTCTTTCGTATTATAAACTATGTTTATTTACTCTTTTTCTTCTGCCGTTGTTTTTTTAAATCTAGGATTTCCTTTACGATAGGCTTTAGTTGTTCAATATTTTCAGAAATTTTCGTTTTCCTGAATACATCAATCGATATGCCATTCTTCCTTGCAACTTTTATATTATCTAGGCCAGACTCTTTCAGCTCAGACCTTGAAAACCCTCTACCTTTTCTTATCAACTCTATATCTCTAATTTGACGCTTGACAATTGGCTTGTTTATTCGCATTCTTACTCTACATAAATTGTAAAGAGATAGAGTAAATAAATAATTATCGAATTTAACAGGGGAGACTAATTTTTCAAGTGGAATCAGCCAACTTCAATGATATTCTATTTTTTTCGAGTCATTCATCTATGGAAGGTCTAATTAAGTATACATTAGGAAGTGTATCTACATACAATTAACTTTTATCTTGCTCTTGCATACTTTGATAACTCTTTTGATTTATTAATTACACTATCTATATCTCGACCTATTGGGAGAAAGTTGTAACCGAATACTATATGATCAACTCCCATTTTTTTAATTCTCTTGATATCATTGCCTATTTGATCAATTGTTCCTGTTAACGGAAACCTCTGGCTTTCATTTGTTAGCTGTTCATTTTTTGACTCTACGATGTTAGGATAGGTTAAAAGAATTGTCTTAAACTCATTCGGATCTTTATTTGCTTTGCTTGCCATTTCATTAATAGATTTTATAGTATTTTCCAGATATTCAAGAGGTCCAACGATAAGGCCAAGCCAACCATTTGTACTATAGTTTATTATTCTTTTGAATGTATTTGGACTAAATCCTCCCATAAAGATTGGAATATGGGGTTTCTGGATCGGCTTTGGTCCTATTTTTGAGGCTGGGATGTTATAATAATTTCCTTTGAATTCTACAATATCTTCTGTCCATATTTTCTTTAGTGCTTGAATAAACTCATCAGCTCTTTTACCTTTATTTTCAAACGGTATGTTAGAAACCTGGTATTCGTCTTTTGACCAGCCAATACCAAGCCCCGCTATAGCTCTTCCTCCTGATAGAACATCAAGCGTAGAAAATCTTCTTGCTAGTACCACGGGGTTATGAAATAAAATGTCTATTACAGATGTTCCCAATGTGATCTTGTTTGTCTTTGCTGCCACAAAAGTGAGTGTTTCTAATGGATCAAAGACCCTTTGATATTCGACAGGAAGGCTCCCGTCAGGAGTTGCTACGTATGGAGTTTGAGGTGATATAGGCCACAAAAGCCTTTCAAAAACCCAAAGAGAATCAAAACCTTCATCCTCAGCTGTCTTTGCAGTTCGTACTATATTTCCTGTTGTAGATTGTTCACCAGCTTGTGGTAATGTAATACCTACCTTCAAGATATTTTGAAGCTACTCTACTTCTATTAAAATGTATTACATGCTGACTCTTGTCTTAGTTTTTTACTCTAAAGGGTTTATAATAACATGTTTTACGATCTTGTTTTTGGGCTTGCTCGTTCGTGCGGAGATTTATAGGTTCTAGGGTGTGAACATCCAAACTATATTTGTTGTCTTTTTTTACCTAGTACTAAAACTGGGAAGAAATAAAACAGAGGTCATGGCGATGAATTTCGCCATATCGCAGTATGATTAAATCCTATTTCAACAAAGAAAAAGGAAAATGTTCTTTTTTATTGCCCTCCACCCAAAATACCACCTAACGTTTCGCCTAGTTGTCCAAGTGGTCCTTGAGACGCATTTCCTCCTCCTGTTTGATTTGTTTGGTTTCCTCCTGTCATGTTAGCGGCAGTGGTCGCATTCGTCTCGTTTCCTTGCGCATACGATGTGCTCACAGCAAACCCTACTGAAAGCAACAGTGACAGTACCAATGGCAGTACTATTAATTCCGATTTGTTCATTGAAAAGATAATGTACACAATATGATTTATAAGTTTTAATTCATATCTGAGATGACAAGAATTATGCCGCTAGCAACTGACATTAGTATTCCTAGAAACCTATTGATATAACTTATCTCGATCCCAAATTCCGACATCGAGGATAGAAATATGAGCCATAACTGGCAAATTGTCACATCCTGCTCCTAATAGAATGTGGCTGTTACCCTCAGAATCGAGTATCTCAGTGTTTAAAGTTTCATATATATACGTAAACCGCAGGACACCCAAAGAATGGAAAAAGTGACAATATTATTTCAGTGTTTTCCGCCCTAAACCGCACAAAGACGTGTTAAATTGTATCAAGAACAACAACCATTGAGGCTACAATTACATATTCATTATGGAAATCTAGATCTTAGAATAGCTAAGTGATTCAATTAACTGGTTCAAAATTAAAGCAAAACCGAACGTGAAACTGATTTTAATCGAGGTTAAAATGAAAAGCAGCTTTCTCTAGTTTTGAGATGCAAAATTAGAGAAGGGTTTTTTGTATTGTTATTCTAATTATTTATCTGCTTAAGGAGCATCTTATTCGTGTTCGCTCTCAGTTTCTCCTGCACCAGCTGTACTTTTAGCCATACCTTTCTTCCTAGCAATCTCTGCTGCCTCTTCGGAGTTAGTTCCAGTCTGTCCTGGTTCTGCTATCTTTTCAGTCATTTCTCTTTTAACTGCAGTTGGTTCAT
>WUUC01000712.1_pt1 | contig 24897 bp, 18 predicted proteins | sample 6278441 | NCBI WGS metagenome assembly WUUC01 (sample SAMN13675441, study PRJNA597444) | soil metagenome | isolation source: soil | place: USA: Washington | collected 2017-10 | reverse complement strand
CGGGCGGCGATCGGCGCGCGCTCGGGCACCCGGATCACGCCGGCCGCGATGCCGCGCGCGCGGTGTCCCGCCAGCTCCACCACGCCCCAACCCGTGCGGACGCTGCCGGGATCGAGCCCCAACACGCGCCGCACGCTAGCCGTGCCCAGCTGCGCCACCAGCTCTGCCATGTGCGCCGGTAGGGCGCGGCGCGAGCGCTTCACGAGAGGCTGGCGAGCGCGTCTTCGGACGGCTCGAAGTCGGTGTACACCTTCTGCACGTCGTCGTGATCCTCGAGCATGTCCACTAGTCCCATGCCTAGCTCGGCGTCACGGCCGCTTATGACCTTCGGCGTCTTCGGTAGCTTGGTGAGCTCGGCGCTGGCGATGGCGATGCCGGCTTTGACCAGTGCTTCGCGCACGGGCTCGAGGGCCTCGATGGGCGTGGTCAGCAGCCAGCGCTCACCGTCGCTTCGCACATCCTCGGCGCCGGCGCCGACCGCCAGCTCGAACAGCTGCTCCTCCGTGGCCGCGGCCTGGGATAGGGTGATTTGGCCGCGCGAGTCGAAGGCCCACGCGGCCGAACCTGCGGCGCTGAGCGAGCCGTGGTGCTTGTCGAAGATCTTGCGCAGCTCGGCGGCGGTGCGATTTCTGTTGTCTGTCATCACTTCGCACAGCACCAGCACGCCGCTCGGCCCGACGCCTTCATAAACCAGCTCCTCATAGTGCACACCCTCCAGCTCGCCCGTGCCCTTCTTGATCGCACGCGACACGTTTTCCGCGGGCATGTTGTTGAGCCGCGCTTCGTCGAGCGCGCGTCTCAAGCGCGCGTTGGCGGACGCATCGCCGCCGCCCATGCGCGCGGCCACGGTGATCTCCTTGATGATCTTGGTGAAGATCTTGCCCCGTTTGGCGTCCTGGGCGCCCTTTCTGTGCTTGATGGTGGACCACTTGTTATGGCCGCTCATGAACCTCTCCTCGCGGCGAGTGCGCGCTCGAGGCCCTTATACCACCGGTTTCATCCCTTTGTCGTGAGGTCGAGGGCGGCTTTTCGAGGCTGACGTGCTCGTGCTCGCCCTCGCCCTCGTATAGTCTGTGCGTGATGGTCATCGAAGAACTGCTTGCGGGAAGGCTCTCGGGGAAATCGCTGGTCCTGGTGGCGCAGGCAGTGAAGAGTCCACGCCTTGCGGCGCTCGGCGCGGAGGTCTTGCGCCGCGAATTCGGGCTAGGGAAGCTCGAGCGGCTCGAGAGCGACACGGACACACTCGATCCCGATCCAACGCCGCGCGCGGCGCGGGCGCCGCGCATGCTCAGCGGTCCGCTCGAGGCGCCCACGTCGCCGGCCTGGGTGACCACCGCCGAGGCGCTGACGCGCGCCTATCGGGAAAAGGTCACCACGCCGCTCGCGCTCACGCAGCACGTGCTCGCCGAAGCCGACAATCTCACGCGCAGGCAGCCGTGGTTGCGCTGCTTGCTGACGCGCCAGGAGGACCGCATCCGGCGTGAGGCGCAGGCGTCGGCAGAGCGCTACGCCCGCGGCGCGCCGCTGGGCCCGCTCGACGGCGTGCCTTACGCGGTCAAAGAGCACGTCGGCATCCAGGGCCTGCCCTGCCGGTCGGGTCACGATCTGCCCTCAGACGAACCCTGGCCGGAGGACGCCACCATCATCACGCGCTTGCGCAGGGCCGGCGCGATCTTGCTCGGACACACGGCGATGACCGAGCTGGGCATGTCGCCCATCGGCGTGAACCCCAAACGGCCCGCGCTGCGCAACCCCCATCACGTCGAGCGCACGGCTGGAGGCAGCTCTACCGGTTCCGCCATCGCGGTTTCGGTCGGACTCGTGCCGTTCGCCGTCGGTACCGATGGCGGCGGCTCGGTGCGCATCCCGGCAGCCATCTGCGGCGTGTTCGGCATCAAGCCCAGCTTCGGGCGCGTGTCGCGCGCGGGGGTCAAGCTCTCGGACAGCGTCAGCCACGCCGGGCCCATCGCCTCTTGCACGCTCGATCTGGCGCGCTTCCTCGACGCGGTATGTGGTCCAGACCCGGCAGATCAGGCCACCCTGCGCGCTCCGCCGCTGGCTCATCCTTTTGCACAGTCCACGCAACGCCGCGTGCGCGGCCTCTCGCTCGGCATCGATGAGCGCGAGCTGCGCGACGCGGATCCGGTCGTTGCCAGCGCCGTGGAGCAAAGCATCCGCGTGCTCGAGACCTGCGGCGTGCGCCTGGTGGAGATCAAGCTGCCGCTCGCCGCGCACGCCTTTGCCATCGGCACGCTCACCATCATTTCCGAGACCTATGCGGGCAATGCACGCGAGTTCGCGCGCCACGCAGGTGCGTTTGGCTTCGACATGCAGGTGTTCATGGCGCTGAGCGGGCAGCTCTGCGCCAAGGAGTACCTGCGGGCACAGAGGCTGCGAGAGCGCTTGCGTCGCGACATGGCCGGCGTGCTCAGCGAGGTCGACGCGATTGCGCTCCCCACCACGCACAGCACGGCTTTGCCGGTCACCGAGCGCGAGGAGCGCTACGGTCGCGTCGACGCGAAGGGCGTCCGGGCCATGTGCCGGCACGCTTTTCTGGCCAACCTCACGGGGTTGCCCGCGGCCACGTTGCCCGTGGCGCTCGATGGGGAGGGGCTGCCGATAGGGCTCCAGCTGGTCGGTGACGCGTGGGACGAGGGGACCCTGCTCGCCCTGATGGCCGAGCTGGAGCGCATCGGCGTCGCGCGCACGGCGCGGCCGCCCTATCACGTGGAGCTCCTGGCCTAGGCGAGGCACGCTTCTTGGAGGGCGATGGAAGGATGCCGTCCAATCCGCTCGCCCATCACTCCCCGCTCCCATACGTACTCGTGGCGGACGACGACGACGACGCCCGAGGATTCGTCGCATCTGTGTTGCGTCGCGCGGGATTACAGGTCTGTGAGGCCTGTGATGGCGAGGAGCTGCTCGAACGCTATCGCGCCCTCAAGGTGCTGGCGTCGGACGGCCTGGTCGTGGTCTCCGATATTGGAATGCCAGGTTGTGACGGCATTAGTGCCACGGGGGAGCTCCGAAAAGCCTCAGCCGAGCTGCCCATCGTGATCGTGACCGCCTTCGAGGACCCGAGTACTTCCAAGCTGGCGTACGAAGCTGGTGCGGACGTCGTCCTCATCAAGCCGGTCGGCCGCGAGACCCTGCTCGACGCCGTGCGCATCTTGCTGCAGCGTTTGGACCGTCCGGACTAGCCCGCACAGAGTATACCCGCCCACCTACACTCACATACCTGCTCAATGTTTGGGCGTGAAGTTGTAAGGAGCCTTGAAGACCGCGCAGGTGCCGCCCGAGGGCGAATGGAAGACCCAGTTCCGGGCCAGGTTCTGCACGCACTTGCTGACTTCTGGATCGCGCAAGCTCCCACGCACCCGCGTGTTGGACACCTTGCCATCGTTGCCGATGCGGACTTCGAGCTCGACCGACCCCTGCAACTGGTTGTCGTTGCGCAGTGCACGTTCGTAGCAGCTGCGGATGGACGCCTGCTGATCGCCGAGCACTTTCCTGATGTCGGCTGCTGGCAGATCCCCCTGGCAAGTCCACAGGTCCTGGGCCGGTCGATTCGGCCTCTTGACCTCAGGCTCCTCAATCGGAGGAAGCGCGGCGTCTTCTTCCTCGTCGAGGGGTATCTGCACACTGTCGTTGGTGAGCGCCGTGGATCTTTCCGGTGATTTGATCTCGGGCGGGGGAGGTTTGGGGTCACCCCCCGAGGTCGCGAGATACACGCCCAGACCTCCTCCCAACAGCAAGAGCAGTATTACGATGTACTTCGCGGGGCCCCCGGACGTGGGAGGCTTGGGCGTCAGGGACTCAGAAGCCATGGCGGGCCTAAGGGTAGCGCAGGTAGTGTGCTACGCCACGTATTCGTCATGGCGCCGGAGCACCTGGATCGATCTCCAGTTGCCGTTGATGATGGGTAGTCTGGTCACGCGTCGCGAGCAGCGCCGCCGTTGCGCCGGAAACCACTAGCGTGGCTGCCGCAACCCACAGCGGCCAGCGCCGCCAGACCGCGATCGAGTCCGGTTTGGTCGCCGAGGCGGGGGCTGCATCGAGCCAAGCTTGCGCTTCCGCGGCAGCGCGGAAATGTGCGTGTGCCGCACTGCTCGCGTCGATGCCTTCGACCAGGTTGCAGCCCGTTGCTGCGCAGCGGTGGACCAGGGCTCGAGGGAAGGTCCTGGGCGCCGTCTCCAGCAGGTACACATCGGCGCGATTCAGCCTGGCCAGGGCGATTGCCGGCGCGCGTGCCTCTTTCACGCTGCCGCCGGCGGCCCGCAAGGCACGCTCGGCCTGCTGCGCCGGCAGGGGAGAAAGCACGATCGCGAGCGCCTGGCGGCGACCGGGTTGCAGGTTCAATAGCGCAGCGTAGGGGGCGTGACCTGGCGCCCGCGCGACCAGCAAGTGAACGCCCGCCGGCGCGCGCAACGCGGACACGCCGGCAGCCTGCGCGACTCCGTCGAGCCACAAGAGGGCGCTCGGCGGCGCAATCGTCAACGGCGTCTCGCTGCTGGGCCGGGACGCGTGCGCGCGAGCGATGCGCTGGGCGAAGGCAAGCGTGGCCGGCGGCGTCTCGGCTGCTTCGACGCGCCGCGTTCTATCCAGCGAAAACGCGCGCGTCAGCGCAGTTTCGGCGAGCCCCTCGGCGCCCAACTGGGCCGCGCACAGGCCGAGCTGCACGTACACCTCGGCCAGATATGCGTGCGCGCCGGGCACGTCCAGGGAGGCCAGCAACTTGCTTTCAGCCGTCTCGAGCGCACGCAGCGCTGCGGCTTCGCGCAGGCTCGCGCTCAGCTCGCGCGCCTCGAGCAGCGCTTGCTCAGTCTCATTGAGTAGCTCGAGCTGCAGCCGAGTCACGCGCGCGCTCGGCTCGGCCTGCTGCTCCTGCCTCAGGTCGCGCGGCTGGTGCGCGCGGGCGCTAGCCCAGGTTCGGGCTAGCGCGGAGAGCCTGGGGTCGCGCTCCGGGGCGGCGCCGATGACGAGGTACACGTCGCGTGCGGCCTCGGGGGCCGCGTCGGCCTGCACCGCGGCGCCAGGCAGCGCGAAGGCGAGCGCCGTGAGCGCAAACATCCTGAGCGCAAACAAATGCACGAATCTCGCCACGTACCGGCGATGATCGGCCGCGAGTGGCCCCGGGCGCAAGCGATTGCGCATGACGGGCCGTTCGCCGTGGGCTGCTTGCCGGGGTGGGGGCGGTTCGATATGGTTGCGCCCCCCGGCCTGCGGCCTGAGAAAAACATGCGCAAAACCGTTCAAAATGTAGGTTTGTTGATCATCGTGCTGGTGCTGAGCGCGGTGTTCTTGCTCGAGTTCGGCGGCCCCCAGTCGCGCGGCTGCACACCGGAAGGGGGCGCCAAGTTCGCGGCTCGCGTCTATGGAGACACCATCACGCTGGGCGAGATGAAGGCGGCTTACATCCTCGCCAATGGCCCGCGCTACAGCACCCAGGCCGCACGCGAGATGAAGCTCAAGGAGCTGGTCCTGCAGGGGCTGATCGAGCGCGACCTGCTGGCGCGCGAGGCCAAGAAGGCAGGTTTCAGGGTTAGCCAGGACGAGGTCATGCTGCGGCTCGCGCAGGACGGCGTGCTCTACGTGTCGGCGCCCGTGGGCGCGCCGGCCAGCCTTCCGCACGGACCCATTCCGTTCAGCTTCACCGACGACAAGGGCAACTTCAGCGGCGACAACGCGCGGCGCTTCATCCAGAACCGCCTGGGCCGCACGATCGAAGAGTTCGCCAAGTCGCAGATCCAGGAGACCTTGGCCGAGCGCATGCGCGAGACCGTCAGTGCGGGCGTGACGGTGAGCCCGAGCGAAGTCTGGGACGCATTCGTGCGCGAAAAGGACAAAGTCGAGATCAAATACGTGCGCTTCGATGACGCGTTCTACAAGGCACAGGTCGCGCCCACTGCGGCGGAGCTCGACGCCTACGTGAAGGCGCACGAGCAGGAAGTGAACGCCGAGTACGAACAAGAAAAGCACCGCTACACCGGCCTGGAGAAGCAGGTGCGTGCGCGTCACATCCTGTTCAAGACGGCTGCCGACGCGGACGCCGCCGCCAAAGCCGCCGCCAAGGCCAAGGCAGAAGCCGCCCGCGCCCGCGTACTTGCGGGGGAGGACTTCGCCAAGCTGGCGCGCGAGCTGAGCGAGGATCAGGGCAGCGCGCGCGAGGGTGGCGACCTGGGTTACAACACCAAAGGCAAGATGGTTGCGCCGTTCGACGACGCGCAGTTCGCGCTCAAGCCGGGCGACATTTCCAACGTGGTCGAGTCGCGCTTCGGCTACCACGTGATCAAGGTGGAGGGGGTGCGCGAAGGCGACGTGCCCGTCGTGGAGGCCAAGCGCGAGATCGGCGAGAAACAGCTGTTCAAGACCCGCGCCGCAGAGCTCGCCAAGAGCGCCGCAGAACGCGCGCTTGCGCAGCTGAAGAAGGGTGAGAGCCTGGAGCAGCTGGAGGCGCGCTTGAAGAGCGAGAAGGACGCCGGTGGCGACCAGCCGCTCGCGCCGCTGCTGCGCGAGGGCCGCCCGTTCGGGCGCGGCGGCAGCCCGATCGCGGGCGCCGACAACGGCGAGCTGGTCAAGGCCGCGTTCGAGCTGAGCATGGACCAGCCGCTACCCGCGGTGCCGGTCAGGGTGGGTGACAGCTCCGTGATCTTCCAGCTCGTCTCGCGCGAGACCGCCTCCAAGGAAGCATTTGCGGGCGCCGAGCAGGAGCGGCTGAGCGACGCGCTGCTGCGGCGCAAGCGCGCCGAGGCGCTGGACCAGTACGTCTATCGGCTGCGCCAACGAGCCGACAAGGACGAAGAGGTCGGCATCAACCCCGAAGCCATCCGCTACGCTGCAGGCGACGAGACGGCCGCTTTGTGAAGCAGGGGGCGACGCCGCGCGAGCACATGCTGGCGAACGGCCTGCGCGTGGTCGTGGTGCCACAGTCGCACCTCGCCGGCGCCACGCTCGCTGTATTCGTGAAGGTGGGTCCGCGCTACGAGCGGCGCGAGCGCAGCGGCATCAGCCATTTTCTGGAGCACATGCTGTTTCGGGGTACGCGTCGCTTCGCCAGCACCTACGAGCTGAGCTTCGCCTCGGAGAGTCTGGGCGGCATGATCGAGGCCGCCACGTACGCGGACTTCACGCACTTTCAGCTCAGCGTTCCCGCGGAGCACGGCGGCGAGGCCCTTTCGCTGCTGGCAGATCTGTTCGCCGCGCCGCGTTTTCAGGAGCTGGCGCTGGAAAAACGCATCGTGCGTGAGGAGATCCTGGCCGATCTCGACGTGGACGGTCGCGAGGTGGATCCCGAGAATCTGTCGCGCATGCTGGTGTTCGGGGAGCATCCGCTGGGCTTCAAGATCACCGGCGACGCGGACACCATCGACAGCTTCAGCTTGGAGCACCTGCACGAACACCTGCGCGCGCACTACGGCGCCGCGAACATGGTCCTGGTGGCCACTGGTCAGGTCGAGCCCGAGCTGGTGTTGCAGCAGGCCGAGCGTGCCTTCGGCGCCTTCCCGCGCGGTCGCATCACCTTGGTCGAGGGACCCCCGCCGGAGCGTCACACCCGGCAGCTGCTGTTCGTCGATCATGAGGCGAGCCAGAGCGACGTCCGCGTGTGCTTTCGCGCGTTCGGCTCGGACGATCCCGAATTCATGGCGCTGCGCCTCTTGGGCCGCGTGCTGGACGACGGGATGAGCACGCGGCTGCACCGCCGCATGACGGATGAAAGCGGCCTGGCCTACGAGGTGTACTCCGCGCTCGATCCTTACGAAGAGGTCGGTCTGTTCGAGATCGGCGCCAGCGTGGAGCACGAGAAGGTGCCCGAGGTGATCGAGGCGTCGCTGACATTGATGACCGAGCTCTGTGTCGCGCCGGTCGAACCGGCCGAGCTCGAAAAGGCGCGCACTCGCTACCGCTGGTCCTTGCGGCGTATCATCGACTCGCCCGAAGACATGGCCATGTACGCCGGCACGCAGGCGCTGTTTGGCCGCAGCGTGGAGCTGGGCCAGCTGCTCGCGGAGCTGGAGCGCGTCACGCGTGAAGACATCCAGCGCGTGGCGCGGCGCGTGGTGCGCCCGGAGAACGTCCACGTGCTGGCCGTGGGAACGGGCAAGAAGGCCGTACAAAAGCGCAGCCAGCGTGTCCTCGCCAGCTGGGCCGAGAAGCAGCGCAAGTTGCTGGCCTGGTGAGCGCGCAGAAGCTCCCGAGGGCGCGCCATGGCTCGCGCCGTCACGCCGCCTGCGCGTGAAACCGCGGCCACGCTTTGTCGGTTTGGCGGCGTCCTGCGCGCTCTTCGCTCAGCTCTCGCCGCAGGCGGCCGCACGATCGAGCAGAGAGATGCGTTCGCGGGCGTTGCGGGTGAGGTCGGCGGCGCGCTCGAACTCGCGGCGAGCCTCCTCGAATCGGGCGAGCTTGTACAGGAGGTCCCCGCGCACGGCGGGCAAAAGATGATAGCTACCCAGCGCCGGCTCCGAGCTCAGGCCATCAACGATGGCGAGACCGGCCTCCGCCCCGTACGCCATGGAAACGGCGACTGCGCGATTGACTTCGACCACGGGCGACGGGTGGTACTGCACCAGCTGCAGGTAGAGCTCGGCGATTTGCGCCCAGTCCGTTTCCGCGGCCGTGCGCGCGCGAGCATGGCAGGCAGCGATGGCGGCCTGCAGCGCGTAGGCACCCCCGGCCCCGCCCAGCGCCTCGGCGCGCGCGAGTGCACGCAGACCGCGGCCGATCAGCAAGTGGTCCCAGCGGCCCCGGTTCTGCTCGAGCAGGGGAATCGGCTCGCCCCCGGGCCCGACGCGCGACGCGGAGCGCGCTGCCTGGATCTCCATGAGCGCGACCAGCCCGTGCACCTCCGGTTCATCGGGAGCGAGCTCCGCCAAGATGCGGCCCAAGCGCAGCGCTTCCTCGCACAGGGCGGGACGCATCCAGTCGTCTCCCGTGGTGGCCGAATAACCTTCGTTGAAGACGAGATAGACGACCTCGAGCACCGACGACAAGCGAGTCGCCAGCTCGGCGCCCCGCGGCACCTCGAACGCAATATGCTCCTCCGCCAGGGTGCGCTTGGCGCGCACGATGCGCTGGGCGATCGTCGCTTCCGGCGTCAAAAAGGCGCGCGCGATCTCATCGATGGTGAGCCCGCCCAACAAACGCAGCGTGAGTGCTACCCGGGCTTCGGTGGACAGCGCCGGATGACACGACGTGAACACCAGACGCAGCAGATCGTCGCCGATATCGTCGTCGATGGCGGCCTCTATGTCCCGCCCCTGCGTTTGTCCGGCATCGAGCTCGCGACCGAGTTGCTCGTGTTTACGCTCGAGCCAGCGGCCGCGGCGAAGCTCGCTGAAGGCGCGCCGCTTGGCCGTTGCCATCAGCCATGCCCCCGGCTTGTCTGGAACACCCGACTCGGGCCAGTGTTCGAGTGCGGCCACGAGCGCATCTTGTGCCAGCTCTTCCGCCAGCCCCACATCGCGTACCACGCGCGTGAGCCCTGCGATCAGGCGTGCGGACTCCATGCGGAAAACGGCATGAATCGCCCGATGGGTTTCGCTCGCTGTTCCGCTCGCCGGCATCGAAACGGGCTAGCGCATCTTCACCCCCGCTGACAAGGCGAGTCGGCCACGCTCGTGGAGCCGCTGCCGCTCATCCGGCTTTCGGAAGAGGCGCCTCGAGGAATACGGGAATCAGCGGCGCGGCGTGACCCAGGACGCTGACGTGATCAGCTCCCGGGCATACCTCGAGCCGCGCGTGGGGCACGAGGCGCGACATCTCAACCACGTGCTCGTGGAAAAGCATGTCGTCTCGATCACCGGTCACGACCAGCGTCTGCGCTCGAATGGACCGCAGCTGTGTCGTGTGCAGTCCTCGGAAAGAGGTGAACGACTCCGCGATACGAGCTGCCGCCGCTGGCCATTGCTCCGGCTTCGTGGAGACGCGCTGAAACTCGAGCCTACAGGCCTTGGTCCAGCCGTCGTCCATGGGGTCGAGGCCGCGGAACATGTTCATGACCTGCGGGCTATAAGCCTCTCGGTTGTAGGCTCCGGAGACGACCGCCAGCTTGCGCACCAGGCCTGGATGCCTGACGGCGATCTGCAGCGCGGTGGAGCCGCCCATGCTGTAGCCCAGGAAATCGGCCTGGCGGATACCGAGACGACGCAACAGCTCCGCGGTGTCGTCTGCCATCTGTGCGTCGCTCAGCGGGCGATCGATATCAGCCGTGCGCCCGTGCGCCTGCTGCTCGATGGCAATCACCTGTCGATTGCGAGCCAGGTCGGGCAAGACGCTGCCGAACGACGTCTCTATCGTCGTGAAAGCTCCGTGCAGCAAGACCAGCGGCCTACCGCGGCCGTGGATCTCGTAATACATGCGCAAGCCGTTGACGGGTGCGTAGCGGCCGGGGCTGGCAGGTGGGCGGCCGGCTGGCCAATAGGCGACCGCGAGCTCCTTGGCCTCGGTGAAAGGCCCATCCATCAGCTTGCGGCTCGAGGATTGAAGGCGCGGGCCCCGGGAGCTCGGCGCGAGGCCGTTTGCCGCGTGCGTGAAGTGGGCCTTGGCGAGACTGTCGATGCGCTTGCTCATGGTTCGCTCCTCAGGCGAAGCGGCGTGAAACCACACTGACGACCATTTAGACGCTGCCAGATCGACACTCCGTCGGCTGTTTTTCGAAAAATCCGCTGCGCTTTGGAAATCCATGCACTTTTGTGCAGTCGGGACCCACGCGCTTCGAACGATTCGCAACAGCTCTAATCGGTCTTGAGCTTCTCGAGCGCCTGATTGTAGGCGTGCTCGGCGCGCGTGAGGGCCTGGGCCGCGCCGCTCTTGAGCGCTTCCCATTGCTGCGCCGAGGCGCTCTTGGCCCGCTCCAGCGCGGCGCGCGCCTCTTCTCGCTCGCGCTCCAGTTGGGCGAGGGCGTCGTTGGCCTTCTGCTTGGCCTGCTCGGTGCCGGACGCGGCGCGCGCCTTGAGAGTCTCGATTCTCTGGTCCAACGCCTCCAGCTGCCGGCGGCTCTGCTCGTCGAAGGCGCGCTGGCGCTCGGTGAGCTTGCCCTTGGCGTTCTGCACCTTGTCGTCGAGCGCGTCCTGGTTGATCTTGACTGGGCTTTGCACGGTGACGAGGCCGTCCTCGTCGCTCTTCTGACAGGCCGAGAGGCACAAGCACAGCAGGGCCAGAACAGCGCGTGGTACGAGCGCCGGTCCAAGCGCGCGGGCCCGTGCGCGGGCAATAGGAGGAGGCGGGGCGACGCGGTGGTTAGGCATGGCTCTGCCCGATCTACTGCACCATGCCGCGCGGCGCATGCTGCGACTCGAGCTGGCCGAGCAGCGCTGCCAGATAGCCGGTGACTTTGCGAATACGTTCCGGCACATCCAGTGTTTCGAGCACGTCCTGGCGCGCTTCCGGATCGGCCAGCAGCCGGTCGGCCAGGGTATCGGCCACCTGATGCGGAGGGTCATCCGGTTGCACGCCCAAGCTGAAATCGGGATGGCTGCGACGCACGGCCGTGGCCACCAGCGACGCAGTGGACAGCAACGTGGTCAGTGTGTCGCGCGCCACGCGGTCGCCGTGCAGCTTGCCATCCAGCACCTCGACGGCAGCGCGACGGTAGGGCAGGCCCTCGGCAGGCAGCTCACTCAGACGTACCCGACCCAACCCGCGCAGCAACACGTTGAAGCGGCCGTCGGCCAGCTCCTCGTGCTGTTCGATACGGCCAACCGTGCACACCTCGTGCATCGCTGGGCGACCCTCGTAGTTGTCCTCATAGCCCGGTTTGAGCAGAGTCACCGCCATCGCCTTGTGTCCGCTGTTCAGACAGCTGCGCAGCAGCGCCCGGTAGCGAGGCTCGAAAATGTGCAGCGGCAGCGCCGTGCCGGGAAAGAAAACCACGCGCGGCAGCGGGAATACCGCGAGCTCACGCAGCCAGTCGACAGGCAAAAGATTGGTGGTGGACACCGAAAAGCTCGCGATGGTTCGGATGGAGCGCAAAACGATAGCCCCAGGGTCCACTTTGGGTCAAACCCTTCTCCAGCCGTCCTTTTGTGCGCAACCGCTGCAGCGCCGGTCCGATACGGAACACAAAGCGTGCTTGCGGTCCTTTCGCGGGTTCGCTTCGATGAGCTGCGCGCCCCCACACCGTGGGGCTTTCGGGAGGTCTTATGAGTACGTCGATTCGTCCGCCTGGCGCGTCTCCGGCCGGCTCTCCAGGGCTGGAAGGTGTCAACGATCTCGAGCCCGGCCGGGCGAACGACGCCGCGGCCACGGCCCAGGCCACGGCTAGCCAGCGTGCTGGGGAGGCGCAACCGCAGGCGGCCGGCCCAACTGGGGAGTGGCTGCGGCGATTGGAAGTAGGCGAAGTGACAAAAACGCAAGCGGTCGAGGGATTGGTGGCCCAGGCGCTGGAAGCCCACGGCGGGGCACGCTTGAGCGCCGCGCAGCGCGCCGAGCTGTCCGATGTGCTGCGCTCCGCGCTGCTCGAGGACCCCGTGTTGGGCGAGCTACTCGGGGGTTGACGGGTGCGTCCCGCGCGGACGGCACCTTGCTGCGCTCCTGGGTTTTCCGCACGCCCACGCAGCGCTCCCGGTGTGGCGGGCTGCCGCTCGCCCGCGGCTCGCACCGCCGCAAACGCGCGTAACATCAGCGCCTGCGCGCCGAGCTCCGAAAACGCAGCGCCAGCCACCCGTCAGTGCAGAACACCTGAGCTCTTCTGCTCGCGCAGCGCGGCGTACACTTCGGGCCCGAAGCGCCGCGAGAGCTCGTTTTGTGCGATGGCTTTGTCAATCAGCAGCGAGACGATCTGCTCGATGACCTCGAAGCGCACGGTGAGCCGATAGTAGTCCTCTTCGCGCACGCCTCCCACGCGCTCCAGCGATTCCCTGACCAGCGGCCCATCCTCCGGCAGCAGCGCGGGATCGCCCCCGTAGTGATCCGCATTGCCTCCATGCACCGTGCCCAGCGCGCAGCCGATCGGGTTGAAGCTCAAAAAGCAGCGCGCGAATTCCAGTCGGCAGGCGCTGAAATCGCCTTCGACCCAGTGCCAGCGGCACGGGCCGAGCTGGCGGCGCACGACCTCGCCGAAGTAGGCGCCGGCCGCTGGTGCCACCAGGTTCAAGATCTCCTCCTGAGATACGTCCTGCGCACTGCGCAGGTAGTGGTCGAGCAGAGGCAGCGTGTCGGGGGTAAAGTCGAGCTCGATGTCGAGCGCGCGTCTCACGTAGCGGACGCAGGCGTCCGCGAGCTCGCGCACGGCTTCGGGCGCTTGCGATTCCGAGTCCGGAGGGTCCAGCGACATCGCCCAGAGCATAGCGCGAAGGCCCGCCCCCCATCCAAGAGGCGCGTTTTACTGAAGAGATGGCTCTCTGCGCCATACCTCGCGCATAATGCCAGCAGGGTCAGGGCGAAAGAGGGGCGGATGGCAAGCGGAGAGCGGGAGTCGAGGGGGGCCCAGCACAAAACGTCGAGCGAGCTGCCCTACGAAGGCACCCTCGGCCGCACTCGCACCGAACCGGTGCAGGTGTGGATGCCCGATGGAACGATCGCTGCCCTCAGTATCTACGTCGGCGTCGATGCTCAAACCGATCCGGCGCTCGCCGCCCTGGCGCGCGCCGGCACCCTGCATCAGGTGGCGCCGGGCGTCGATCTGGCAATCCCCTTCGTGTACCACGACCGTGCGGCGCGCCTGATGGTGCTGGTGGTGCCCGAGGGGTTACGCCATCGGGCTCTCGCGCTGCGCGCCGAGCACATCGCTTTGATCGCCGCCGATGCGGGGCACGCCGTGCCCGAATACGTGCGCGACGCCGAGCTGGTGATCGCGGCGCGGGGGCTGTGCGCGCGCATCGGATCGGGCCAGGCCGGCTCCAAGCTGAACAGCGTGGCCCTGGACCTCGGCCAAGATCTGCGCGTGCTGGCGCAGCGCGAGCGCGAGCTCTCGCGGCGCGAGCGGCTGCTGGGCGCGCGCGAACGCGCCTTGAAGGCCGCCGAGCACCAGCACGACCGTGCGCTGCCGTTTGTGGGCTCGGGCCAAGGCAGCACCGTGGCGGACAGCGAGCTCGAGGAAATCGACGAGGAGGCAGAGGCGGCTTACCAGCGAGCCCTGGCCCAGGCCGACAACGACTCCGGCCTGCCCGACGAGGACGAGGAGGTCGTGACCGCCGGCGCCGACGGCGAGCTCGAAGAGGTCGAGGACATCGAAGCGGGCGAAGACGTCCAGGATGACCTGGCGGGCAGCGAGGACATGGACGCGGACGACATGGCCACGGAGGAGGACGTGGCGCTCGCGGAAGCGGCGCTGGTCGCGCCGGATGCGTTCATGGCGGACCATGACGCGGAGCTCTGGCTGACCGAAAACGAGGGCAGGGCATGGTTGTTCGTGCGCCACCGCCCGAGCCCGCCGCGCGACGCCTCGGGCATGGAGCTGCTGCTGCAGCTCGACCCAACGGCGGAGACGCCCGTGGCCCTGATCACGCTGGTGTTCGACGTGCAAGGCTCGCCCGAGGTGCGCCGCGGCGCGATCGATCCCGGCGACCCGGCTCAGGTGCGCGCCTTGGCGCTGCTTGCGGAGCACTTCGAGGTCGAGCTGGTGGGCGTGACCGGGCCTCACGACTTCGACCACTGGGCGAGCCTGCACGCGCCGTGCGAAGCCAATGCGCGCGCCACGCTGGCCCGCCTGACGCGAAAAGACGACTTCGACCCGCAGCGCTTTGCGCGCGTACGCTCGGCGCTGCTGCGCACGCCGCTGCCGTGGCGGGATCTGTCTCATCCCTTCCAGCCAGGCGCGTTCAGCGCACCGCAGAATGCCACCGAAGCCGCGGTGCAGCTGGACGAGCTCAGCGAGTGGCTCGCTCCGGAACGGCGCGAGCGGGTGCGCCTCATGTGGTGCATCCCGGACGAGTTGATCGACGAACACTGCGTGCACCGGCTGGGTGCGGCGCTCGACTGGGGGCTCTCGCTGTCCGGTCCGCTTTCGGCCCGCGCCATCGAGCTGGGCCTGGCCCAGGATCAGCGCACCTTGGTGGAGCGGCGCATCCACGGCCTGTGCCGCGCGAGCCGCGCTCCCGAGGACGCCGGTCTCGAGCCGGCGGTGCTGCGCGCGCTGTGGTCGGAAGCGCTAGAGCAGGCGGCGCGGCTCGGCGTTACGCTCGCCGACGAGGCGCGCGAGTTCGCACGGCAGCACGCCGGCGAGCGCGCCATGTTGCACGCGACGGCGCTGTCCGACAGCCAGTCGAGCGCCCTCGAGCCGCTGCGCGTGCGCGCGCTTGGCGAGCCCTGCGATGTACTTGCGCTTACAGACCTGCTCGAGCAGGGCGCTCACCGTGATTTATTGGCGGGCTGCCGCGCGCTGGTCCGCGTGTCACCGGAAGAGGCCGGCACGCTGTTCGCCCGTGTGGCTTTGCGTCACGATCCTGCGGCGGTCGACGCGCTGCTGTCGCTGCTGGCGCCCACCGAAGAGCCGCGCGTCAGGATCGGAGCGGCGCTGGCCCTCGCGCACCGGCGCGCCGTGCACGCCATCGACGAGCTCGCGCTGAGCCTGGCGCGCGAGGATACCTCTGCCTGGAGGCTGTTTGCCCTGGCTCTGGGACGCTACGGCGGGGGCAGCTTTCGCGCGGTGGCCCGCGCGCTGGCCACGCGCGCGGTCAGGTCGGAGCGGGTGGCGCTGGTGTATGCGTTCCTGTGCTGCCATGGTGCCCGGGCGCAGGTTCGCGCCAAGGCGCGCTCGAGTGAGCCCGCTGAAGCGGAGCTCGCGGAGCGCGCGCTTTCGCTCGCGGCCGGCTGCAGGTCGGACGAACACGCTCTGGTAGGCCTTGAGGAGCCGGGGGACCTCGCCGTATTCTGTAGGATATTCGACCGGACGTGCGCCGCGGTACACGCCTAACACCTTCGGGGCGTGGACAGATTCATGCCCGTGCCCTAGAAAGGGAATGCTCACAAACACCATGCGGCTCGGCATCTTCAGCGACGTACACGCCAACATCGAGGCCCTCACGGCCGTGATGGAGGGCTTCCGTCACGAACGCGTCGATAAATTCTTCTGCCTGGGCGACGTGGTCGGTTACGGCGCCAGTCCGAACGAATGTTGCGACATCGTACGGGATGTTGCCGAGGTGACCATCCTCGGCAACCACGACGCCGCCGTCGCGGGGCGCATGGATTACTCGTATTACTACGAGGCTGCGCGTCACGCGCTCGATACCCATGCGTCCATGCTCACGCGCGAGAACATGGAGTGGCTCAAGACGCTGCCGTACAAGTACCGCGTCGGCGATACCGGCGCGGACCTGTGTCACGGCTCGCCGCTGCGGCTCGAAGAGTTCGAGTACATTTTTGCGCCCGAGCAGGCACGCGAGTGCCTGTCCATCTGGGACGACCTCAACCACATCACGATGATCGGCCATTCGCACCTGTGTAAGGTGTTTGGGCTGCGGCCTGGCATGGTGCGCGAGCTGCCGCCGCAGACGTTCGATCTCGAGGATGGCCTCAAATACATCGTCAGCGTGGGGTCCGTGGGGCAGCCGCGCGACTACGACAATCGCGCCAGCTTCACGGTCTACGACAGTGACCTGCGGCGTTTCGAGTTTCACCGCGTCGAATACGACATCGAATCGGCGGCCAACCGCATCTTCGCGGGCAGCCTCGAGCGCAACTTCGGCCATCGCTTGTTCATCGGCGTCTGACGCGCTGCCGTCTCTTCGGCGTCCCACGCGGTCTCGTCTCCGCCGGGTCTGACGCGCCTGTGGGTGCCTATCGGCTCTGACGCGCCGCTGCGATCAGCGCCCGCGCGCGTCAGCGTCGAGAGGCAGCGTCGCTTCCTCGGTGTCTCGCGGCAGCGTGGGTTCGTCGGCGTCTCGCGGCAGCGCTGGTTCACTCGTGCCTGACGCGCGGTCAGGGGCTTGCCGCGCGTAGAGCTGCGTCAAGGCCAGCAGCTCTCGCGCGAGCTCCGCGCTCAGGGCTTCCTTGCGCACGCGGAAGGTCCAGTTGCCCTCTGCTCTGCCGGGCACATTCATACGCGCCTCGCTGCCCAGCCCGAGCAGATCTTGCATGGGTACGATCACGAGTTTGGCCACCGAGGCGAACAGCAAGCGGATGAGCCCGCCGCACAGCACTTCCGGTTCGAGCCGTGCGCCGGGCCTTCCCAGGTACGCGTTGAGCATGCGCAGCTCGTCCTCGCTGCCCACCTGCGCGCGCTCTCGCAGCCAGCCCAACGTGGTGTCGTTGTCGTGCGTGCCCGTGTACGCGACGGTATGGGACGGGTAGTTGTGCGGCAGAAATGGGTTGTGCGCGTCCGAGTTGAACGCGAACTGCAGCACGCGCATGCCCGGAAACCCCAGCTCGTCCCGCAGCCGCTCGACCTCGGGACTGACCGCGCCCAGGTCTTCGGCGATGAACGGCAAGGCGCCCAGCTTGCGCGCGGCCATGTCGAACAGCTCCTTGCCTGGCCCATTGCGCCAGCGCCCGGTCTCGGCGGTGGTGGCGTCGGCCGGAATCTGCCAGTAGCGCGCGAAGCCGATGAAGTGATCGAGCCGCACCCAATCGAAGCGGTCCAGCAGCGCGCGCAGGCGCTCGATCCAGAAGCGGTAGCCCTCTCGCTTCAGCTGCGCCCAGGCGTATAGCGGTGTGCCCCAGAGCTGGCCGGTCTTGCTGAAGTAGTCGGGCGGGACACCCGACACGTGCGTCGGCTCCCCCTTGCCATTGAGCTGAAAGCTCGCCTGGTGCGCCCACACGTCCGCGGAGTCGTGCGAGACGAAGATCGGGATGTCGCCGATCAAGCGCACCTGCTGCTGGGCGGCGTGCTGGCGCAGCGCCTGCCACTGCGTGTCGAACAGCAATTGCTCGAACTCGTAATAAGCCACCTCCTTGGCCAGCTGCCGGCGGGCGCGCGAAAGCACGGTTGCGTTGCGATTGCGCAGCGGCGCGTCCCACTCGATCCAGGCGCCGCCCAGCGTATCTTTGAGCGCCATGAACAGCGCGTAGTCGGGCAGCCAGCCGCGCGTCTTGCGCCGGAAGGCGCTCAGCTTGGCGGCGTAGTGGCCGGGCTGGTCGCGATAGGCGGCGAATGCCTCGCGCAGCAGCCCCAGCCGATACTGGGTAGCCGCCTCGTAGTCGAGCTCCGTCTCGGGCAGCCCGCTGCCGAGCGCGTCCTTGCGCAAGAAACCGTCATCCACCAGCCGCTCGAGATCGAGGAATAGCGGGTTGCCCGCGAACGCCGAGACGCCGCTGTAGGGAGAGTGGCCCGGCCCGGACGGGTGGATCGGCAGCATCTGCCAGTAGCGCTGGCCTGCTGCGGCCAGAAAGTCCACGAAGGCGTGCGCCTCGCGACCTAGGTCGCCATTGCCGTGCGGTCCCGGCAGGCTGCTCAGGTGCAGAAGTACTCCGCTGGCTCGCTCTAACTCGGCACGAGTGGGTGCCTTCACGGTATGCCGATCCTCGCTGGCGACGAGCCGCCAGCATTGCGCGTGGACTCGCCGCCGACAAGGTGCGCCTGCCTACCACCACGCAGCTCCGCCAAACCTCGACGCACCGAGTCGGGTCCGGAGGGAGCCGCGGCCTGCGGCGGCGCCCGTGCTGACCCAGCGCTTGCCGCGCACGGCCATGTGCGCTGATGAGCCAGAGCGCCAACGCGCGCGGTGCGGGCGACAACGTGTGCACATGTGCCAAGGGGGAAGAGCAGCGCGCGGACATGCGCACGAGTTTGCGGTTTTGGCGCAGATCCGCGTTCGAATCTTCACGCTCACGATCGACAATATCTCGATGGCGTGCGCTTCCGATTGTGTCAGAGCCCCGTCAGGCCCGCGGCCACGGCTTTCCATCGTGCTGGGTCTGGTTCTCGCCATGTGCGGTTCGCCCTTGGCCGCGCGCGGCGACCAGGCCTCGTCCTGGCAATACGTGCGCGAGCAAGACGGAATCACCAGCTTCCGCAGAGAGCGGGCAGGGGCACCGCTTTCGGACTTTCGGGCGCGCACCACGATCGATGCTGACATTTGGCGTGTGGTCGCGATCCTCGAGGACGTGAATCGGGGCTGCGAGTGGACTGCGCACTGCGCACAGATGCGTAAGGTACGCCGAGTGTCAGAGCGCGAGATGCTGGTGTACGCGCGCTTGGACGCACCCTGGCCGGTGCGCGACCGCGACGTGGTCACGCGCGTCAGCACGGTCATCCATAGCCTGACCGAGATGGTGGCCGAGATCCGCTCGGTGCCCGACAGCCAAGTCCCCGCGGATCCGGACATCGTGCGCATCCCTTCGCTGCATGCGAGTTACCGCTTTCGCGCCCGCGCCGACGGGCACGTGGACGTGGAGTACGAGATCGATGTGGATCCGGGCGGTACGCTGCCCGATTGGCTCAAAAACGTGGTCGGTCGCGACCTGGCGCACCAGACCTTGCTCAAACTGCGCGAGCGCGCGCGTTGGGCGACCGAGCAGGGTGTCTACGCGGCGCGCGCAGCGCAGCTTCGCGAGTTCGCGCGCGTGGTGACTGCGGACAAGGCGGCGCCCAACTCCGAAGTTGTCCTGTCGAAGCGGGCGCCCTGAACGCCAACACATGGGCGCGATCCGCAGCGCGCACGGGTTCTGGCACAGCCTGGCGCACGCAGTGATCTTACGCTGCGCCAGAATCTCGTTGCGGAACCTGCGCTTGAGGATCTGAGCATGTCCGGCACGCGGCGTGCACATGCGACGGCCCATGCGCTCTCCCACGTCTCCCTTCCGACTCTCCAGCTCGCTGGCACTGATCGCCGCGCTCCTGCTGGGTAGCTGCAATCGTGGCGGCTCTCACGAACCGGGGGAGGACAGTCCAGCTTCGCCGCACCCCGAGGGCACGCCCGACCGCAACAGTGCAGGCGGCATCACCGTCAGAGAAGACGCGATCCGAATCGCCCTGGACGGTCGAGAGGTAGAGGTCGGCATTCCCGTCGAAGCGACGCATCCCAAGGGGGCCGAGGGCAGGCTGGAAGTGGAGCTGGCCAAGGTCGACGGCTCCGCGTCCTTCGACCGGACCACCGTTGCGTACAGTCTGGAAGCGGGCGAAAGGATGACCTTGTCCGCCCGCCTGAAGCTTCCCGAGGCCATTCGAGATCAGGCGGCCTTGGTCGACTTCAACCTGCGCGTGCGGCATCTCGACGCAATCGGCGTGCACGTCACCAAGAGCGCGTTCGCCGCGCTGCCGCGCTTCGAAGCCCACCTCGCCGGGCCCGCGCGCTTGTCCGCCAACAAGAGCGTCAGCTACCGCGTGCGCGCGCACGACCCGGACAGCTTCGCCGCCATCGAGGGGGTTCCGGTCGAGCTCCGCCTCCAGCCCAAAGATGGCGAGCCGCGCGTCCTCTCCGGCACCACGGACGAGCAGGGCGACGCGTTCTTCGACGTGCAGGTCGAGGATGCTGGCGAGTTCGAAATCGCGGCGAGCGTGCTGAACGCAGGCACCACCGCAGCGCTGGCAAAAACGGTCGCGGTGGAGAGCTCCGGCCTGCGCACGCTGCTGACGACCGACAAGCCCCTGTATCAGCCGGGTCAGACCGTGCATCTGCGCGCCTTGACGCTGGCGCGGGGCGACAACGCGCCGATGGCAAACCAGAGCGTGCTGTTCGAGATCGAAGATGCCAAGGCCAACAAGATTTTCAAGCGCGCGATCCGCAGCGACGGCTTCGGCATCGCCGCCACCACGTTTCGTCTGGGCAGCCTGGTCAACTTGGGCACCTTCAAGGTCCGCACCCTGATCGGCGACTCGAAGAACGAACGCAGCTTCGACGTGGCGCGCTACGCGCTGCCGAAGTTCGGCCTCGACGTGACGCTGGACAAGCCCTGGTACCGCCCCAGCGAGTCGCTGCACGGGCGCATCGATGCGCGCTACTTCTTCGGCAAGAGCCTGGTGGGTGCCGACGTGAGCGTGGAGGCAGCCAGCTTGGCGATCGGGCGGCAGGTGTTTCAGCGCGTCATGGGCAAGACAGACGCCGAGGGCCGCATGGAATTTGCGGTCACGCTGCCCGCCAGTCTGGCTGGCTTGCCGCTGGAACAGGGCAACGCCCTGGTGACGCTTCGCATCGCCGCCACCGATGCCGCCGGGCAGGCGGTGGAGAAGGACGTGCCCGTGGTGGTGGCCGGCAACGCGGCGCGCCTCACGCTGGTGCCGGAGGGAACCAAGCTGCTGCCCGGCATCGAGAACAGGCTGTACGCGTTCGTCACCGATCCAATCGGGGCGCCCATCGCCGGTGCGTCCATCCAGGTGCAGGTTGGAAGCAGCGAAGCGGTGACGGCCGAGAGCGACGCCTTTGGTCAAGCCGAGCTGAGCGTGACGCCCGGGCCGCAGGCCTCTCAAGTGCATGCGGAAGTTACCTTGCCGGGTGGTGCAAGCTTCAAGCAGGACCTCGCGTTCGGCGCGCAAACGGGCGCCGAGCACGTGTTGGTGCGCACCGACCGCGCCGTCTACGACGTGGGCGACACGGTGAAGGTGGAGCTCGCCACCAACGATGCGATCCGCAACGTCTACGTGGACTGGCTCAACGAAGGGCAAACGGTAAGTCAGCGGACCGTGAAGTCCGAGGGTGGCCGCGCCATGTTCGACGTCGAGCTCGACAGCGCGTTGCTGGGGAGCAACCGCATCGAAGCGTACATCGTCGACGAGGGTGGCAACGTAGTGCGCGCGGGGCGCAGCCTGTTCGTGCGCAGCGATGCGGCGCTCACGGTCGCGCTGGCCACTGACAAGACCACGTACCTGCCGGGCGAGCCTGCAACGTTGACGTTTTCGGTCAAGGACGAGCAGGGAGCACCCAAGGTCGCGGCGCTGGGCGTGCAGATCGTGGACGAGGCGCTGTTCTCGCTGGTGCAAGCCACGCCCGGCTTGCTCAGAGCCTATTTCGAGCTGGATGACGCTTTTTCCACGCCGCAGTACCAGATTGCCGTCCCCCACGTGTCTCTGCCGTCGTTGGTGTTCGACGAGACCCGGGGAGGCAGCGCCGCAACACAGGCAGCAGCCCAGCGCCGCGCCACGGCTGCGTTCTGCGGCGTCGGCAGCACGACGCTGATGGGAATTCAGGCTGGCTCGTGGACTGCCACGAAGACGAAGGTGGGCCAGCAGCTGGCCACGATCTTCACCGGGGAGAAGAAACGTCTCACGGAGCCTCTGCGTGCCGCCGTCGAGCGCGCGACCGAGGTGCTCAAGGCGCAAGGCTGCTCTCCGCAGGTGTTTTTCTGCAGCGCCCGGTCGGAGAACTACGCGAGCCTGCTGCGCAAGCGGGTCAGCGCGCAGCTTCAGCCCTTCGACCTCTGGGGCAAGGCCTACCAGCCAGACGCTGCCTCCAACAATGGACTCGTGTTCGTGAGTGCAGGTCCGGATGAGGCCATGTCCACCTGGGACGATCAGCGCCTCCAGATCTCCTGGAGCGAGCTGGGTGTCAGCACGATCGGCGGTTTCGGCGGCCCGGGAGGCGGCGGATTCGCGCAGGAAGACGGTGCCGCGGCGGGCCCCAACCCGGCAGCGGGCGGAGCCGGTGCGATCGGCGGCGCGATCGGCGGCGCCGGAGGTACGGGCGGTGGCGCTGTTGGGGGCACGACAGGTGGCGCAGCGACGGCAGAGGCTCCGCGCGTGCGGCGCGACTTCCCCGAGACGCTCTACGTAAATCCGGCGCTGATCACGGGGCCCGACGGCACCGCCACGCTGCAGGTGCCGATGGCCGACAGCATCACGCAGTGGCGCGTCTCCAGCCTGGCCAACAGTCCTGACGGCAAGCTGGGCGGAGCCACCCACGGGCTGACCGTGTTTCAGGAGTTCTTCGTCGACATCAACTTTCCGGCAGAGCTCACGCGGGGCGACGAGGTGAGCTTGCCCGTGGCTGTCTACAACTACCTCGATCAGCCTCAGACCGTGAGCATCGTGCTCGAGAGCGCAGGCTGGTTTACGCCCCGAGGCCCGACCTCGGCCACGCTGGAGCTTGCGCCGAACGCCGTCTCGGGAATCTCGTTCCCGGTCCGGGTCGACGACGTTGGCTTGCAGTCGCTGCGCGTGTCGGCGCAGGGCACCACGCGCTCCGACGCGCTGGAGCGCACGGTGCGGGTGGTGCCTGACGGCAAGGCGTTTCCGCAGGCGCAATCGGGCGCACTGGCGGCGGACAGCGCCCTGCACAGCGTGAGCTATCCGGCAACGGCCGTGCCGGGTTCCGGAGCGCTGGAGCTGACGGTCTATCCTGCCTTCCTCTCGTCGGTGGTGGGCGGGATGGACAGCATGTTGCGTGAACCTTACGGCTGCTTCGAACAGACCACCTCCACCACCTGGCCCAACGTGCTGGTGCAGCGTTACCTGGGCGACACCGGCCAGCTCTCGACGGAGACGCAGCTGAAAGCCGAGGCGTACATCTCAGCGGGCTACCAGCGCCTGATGACGTTCGAGCATCCGGGCGGCGGGTTTTCCTGGTTCGGAACGCAAGATCCGGCGCCTTACCTGTCTGTTACGGCCTTTGGCGTCATGGAGTTCGTGGACATGACGGAAGTTCACGCGGTGGACAGCGCCATGCTGGCGCGCACCGTGGCCTGGCTGGCCGCACAGCAGAAAGCGGACGGAACCTTCCCTGGCGATCAGACAGAATTCTTCAGCTTCCACACAAGCGTGGTGCGCAACACGGCCTTCGTGGCCTGGTCGCTGGCCACCGCGGGCGAGGGCAGCGCCTTGCCGCGCGCGCTCTCGTACCTGAGTGCGCACTACGACGACGAAAGTCAGGATGCCTACACGCTGGCCTTGGTGGCCAACGCCTTCGCGCTGGCGGAGCCCAGCTCGCCCACCTTGGCAGCCGTGCTGGCCCAGCTTGCCACCATGAAAAAGGTCGAGGGCGACCACGTGTACTGGGACTCCGGCGCCACGCAGACCAGCTTTTACAGCCAGGGTCGAGACGCCGAGGTCACCACCACCGCGCTGGTTGCCCATGCGCTGCTCTTGGTCGGCGGTCATGCCGAAGAGGTCAAGGGCGCGCTCGACTTCCTGGCTGCGGCGCGCGACAAGCAGGGCAACTTCGGCTCCACGCAGGCCACCATCTGGACGTTGCGCGCCCTGCTGCTCGCCGCCTCCAAGGGCACGGAAGGGGCCGTGGGCACGCTGACCGTCGCCGTGGACGGAACGCCGTTCACGAGCCTCGCGCTGACGGAAGACCAGTCAGACGTGGTGACGAGCCTCGACCTGAGCTCGTTCGCGCTCACCGGCACGCACGAGGTGCTGTTGAGCTTCGCGGGTACCGGCAAGCTCAGCTACAACCTGGTGAGCAGCCACCATCTGCCGTGGAGCCTGGTGCCTCCGGCGCCAGCCGGACCGCTGGCGGTGAAGCTGACGTACGACCGCACCAGCTTGCCCGTGAACGATCTGGTCGGCGCCACGGTAGACGTCGACAATCTGACGGCTGCCACCCAGAACATGGTGCTGGTCGACCTGGGCATTCCGCCTGGCTTCGAAGTGGAGACAGCAGACCTGGATCAGTTGCTGCCTTCACGCGTGCTGTCGAAGTACGAGGTGACGCCGCGCCAGCTGATCTTGTACGTGAGCAGCATCGCGCCCCAAGCTCGAGCCCACATTCAGTATCGGCTGCGTGCCTCCATGCCCGTGAAGGCGGCCGACGGCGGGGCCAAGGTGTACCCGTACTACGAGCCCACGCGGGTGAGTCAGGCCGCTTCCGTGACGCTCGAGGCGACCCTCTGACAGCCCGCGCGGCCACGCGCTGCGAGGACGCTGCGTCGTATCCGAGGCGGGCGATGCCGTCGATGGGCGAGAAGATGCGCGTCTTCTCCAGGCGGGACGCCGCGCCAGCTGGCGAGGTTGAGGCGCCGAGTCGGGCGGGGGACGGCTGGCGCCGCGGGCGGTGCTTGTGATTCTGCGCTGCGTGTGGCGCACGGCTAGGGGCGGCTGACGATCAAGAGGCGCGAACTCGCTAGCGCTGCGCGCACGCTCAGACA
>WUUC01233951.1_pt1 | contig 24964 bp, 23 predicted proteins | sample 6278441 | NCBI WGS metagenome assembly WUUC01 (sample SAMN13675441, study PRJNA597444) | soil metagenome | isolation source: soil | place: USA: Washington | collected 2017-10 | reverse complement strand
CCCGATACTTCGCTCCCGTCTTGGGCGGCCGCGTGGTGAGCACGATGCCGTTCAGGATCACCCACCAGAGAGCGCGATTTGTCTCGATGACGCGGCGGTCTGAGAGAAACTCCTTCAGGTAGCGGCGGACCGACCAGTAATCCGTCCCATCGGGAGTACCGAGATTGACAAGCAGAACGCCGATCTTGCCGGCGTCCGGTCTCCGATCGGCCGTGGCCTCCGTCGCATCTCTCGGTTTGCGGTCATTCATGCTCTCGCGCTCCTCGCGGCCTAGATAGGCCATTCGATGAGGAGCGCCTAGGGATCGTTCCCCTGCCCTCCCCACACCAGCCGCTCGGCATCGGCGAGGATCCTCGCATGATCGAAGCCGATACCCTGGTTTCGCCAATCCGCCACCCACTCGACGCCGTCGGCGTCGGAGCCCGCCTTGGGACGCATTTCGGCGGGAAGCACGGAGGCAAAGGCGACGGTGACGGTATGGCCGCGGCTATCGCGCTTCGGATCGGAATAAACGCCGACGAGCCGCAGTTCGCCGATCTCAATGCCGGCCTCTTCGAGCACCTCGCGTCGGCATGCCGCTTCGACCGTCTCGCCAATATCGACGAAACCGCCGGGGAGCGCGTAGGAACCGGCGAAGGGCTCATTCTTGCGGCGAATGAGCAACACGCGAAATTTGGGATCGAAGACGACGCAGTCGGTCGTAAGCGCCGGCGTTTTCGGAAGGGCCACCGATCCGCTCCGCTCCTATCCTGAACCGTGCCGATCAGCCGCCGGGCTGCGGCACGATGCGGATATACGGCTTCGGCGACTTCCACCCTTTCGGATAGATCTGCTTCGCTTCGTCGTCGGACACGGAGCCCGCGATGATCACCTCTTCGCCGTTTTTCCAGTTGGCGGGCGTTGCGACTCTGTGCTTCGCCGTCAGCTGGAGCGAGTCGAGGACCCGCAGAACCTCGTCGAAATTGCGGCCTGTGGTCATGGGATAGACGAGGATAAGCTTGATCTTCTTGTCGGGACCGATGACGAAGACGTTACGTACCGTCTGATTGTCCGCCGGCGTCCGGCCCTCGGAGCTGCCCCCGACACTTGCGGGAAGCATGCCGTAAAGCTTCGAGATCGACAGGTCCGGATCGCCGATCATCGGAAAATTCGGAGCGAAGCCCTGCGTCTCCTTGATGTCCTCCGACCAGCGCTTGTGATGATCGACCGGATCGACGCTGAGGCCGATGACTTTTACGCCGCGCCGATCGAATTCCGGCTTGATCCGCGCCATGTAGCCAAGCTCGGTGGTGCAAACAGGCGTGAAATCCTTGGGGTGCGAGAACAGAACGCCCCAGGAATTGCCGAGCCATTCGTGAAAGCGGATACGCCCTTCGGTCGTCTGGGCCTCGAAATTCGGAGCGATATCGCCAAGCTGTAAGCTCATTCTACCCTCCACTCCTTGCGCGAGTCGCGGAGCGTTTCCGCGGCCTCTCATACTCGGGATGAGATTTAGGAACCCTGGCTCTACTTTCGCAACCGGACTGGCGAAATAGAAATGAGTTTCCGCCGACCAAGAGCAGGCGAGAAAGAGCGGCCAATCGCCGGCGTTTGCTAAGGCATACTTTCGCGCTGTTGGCCGAAAGGGCGTGCCTAGAAGGGCCTGGCAGGTCCGTGAGAGGCGACGAAGAGCGTGGCGCCGAGCAGAAAGATCAGCGCCGATCCGCCAATGGCGCAGGCGGTCCAAACCGCATCCGCCCAGGCGCTGCTGCCGTCGCCGAGCCTCAGCGCAAGCTCGCGCGAACCGAGCGCGAGGCTGGCAAGGACGGCAACGGTGATCGCCGTGCCGAACGCCATGGCGAAGGTCGCGGCTACACCGGCCCAGAACAGGCCTTGGGTCAGCGCGAAAACGAGAACAAGAATGGCGCCGGTGCACGGCCGGATCCCCACCGAGAGCACGACCGCCAGCGCCTTCCGCCAGGAGAGCGGTCCCGCAACAGCCTTCGCGTCGACCATATGCCCGCAAGCCTCACACTCGGCGTGGCCGTGATGATGCGGCGCACTGGCTGCCGACAGCGATGCCGGCTGAGCATGGGAGTCGCGCCAGCGGCGGAAGAGGCGAGCGATTTGCGAGACGAGCAGCCAAGCCCCGACAAGGGCGATCAGCGCATAGCTCACGCTTTCGAGCTGGTTCGACCAGGCGTTGATCTCGAGCCCTGTCGCGTTGAACGCAATGGCGAGGATGCCGACAAGCGCAATTGCGGAGATTGCCTGAAGCCCGGCCGCGATGAAGGAGATAAGGATGCCTCGCCGCACCGTCTCCTCGTTTGCCACGACATAGGAGGAGATGATCGCCTTGCCGTGCCCGGGCCCGACGGCATGCACGACGCCGTAGAAGAACGACAGGGCGACCAGCATGAAGGCGCCAGCAAGCGCATGCTCGCTCTTGAGATTCCTCACGCTCGCGGCGAGGTCGCGCTGAAGACTTTGCTGCGTGCGCAGAACCCAGCCAAACGGACCGCCACCGGTTTGCGGCTGCTGCACCACTCCGGGCGCCGCGAAGGCCGAAGGCGGCGCCGCTTGCGTCGCCGCAGTGCCCGGGCCGAAGGCGGAAGGCGGCTTCGTCGTTTCCTGTGCGGTCGCGGCCAGCGCCATGAATGCGAAAAGCGCGAAAAGAAACGCGAGCGGTGCCCGCGCTAAGAAGGAGTGTTGCCGCATTTGACCAGGACCGTCTGGGCGAATTGCGAGCCGAAATTGCTGTTCGGCCCGAGCTGCGTGAAGAAAGCTTCGCCAAGCGCCTTGGCGTCGGCTTCTGCCGTGGGGTCGGGTTTCTTGATCTCGGCGCTGCACGCGGACGGCGTGCCGGAGATCTTCACGGGCGCTTCGGTAGCGAAGCCGAAGGCAACGAAGAAGGACGGGTCGTAAACATCGACCTCGAGCGGTTTTCCGGACGTGTTGAGCGGCGTCTGGAGCGGCAGAGTGAAGTGCAGCGTCAGCAGGCCCTTCTCGTAATCGAGCGAATAGTTCTCCGGCGGTTTCAGCGGAAGATTGTTCTCGTCGCCGAAATGCAGAAAGGTGAAATAGTCGAACTCCTTGAGCGAGTCGATATTCACCTGCACGAGCGGCTTCAGCTCCTCCGCCGAGAAGGTGCCGTCGCCATTCGTGTCGAGGCCCTGGACCGCCATGGCGGAATAGAACTCGTCGAAGGTCCAGGCGTGACGGACGCCGGTGACTTGCCGTTTGTCGTCGAAGACGATTTCCGAGCGAACCGTCGCCCACACATGCGGATGCGCTTCGGCCGGGGGAGTGAAGGCGGCGGCGGCCGAGATGGCACCGAAGGCCGTGATGAGCAATTGGCGGCTGCGGCGGCGAAGCGTGGCCAAGGGATGCTCCTTGCGAGTCGGGCGTTGCTACGCGCGAATTATGGAGGATCGGAGGCCTCCGCAAATTCCGAGCAGCGTCATGGGAGCGCGGGGATCGTTGCCAGTTCCCGGCTCACCCCGACCTGCATCGGCATTGACTCCAGCTCTGAGTCCGATTAGAACAAAACAGGAACGAAATTGGGAGTTAGTCGTGCGTAACAACGTTCCAGGCGGCGAAGAAGTCAGCGCGTTTCCGCCTCCCGGCGTTGCAAGAGCAGGCGGGGCTAGGGGCGAAGGTCTGATCGAGCGCTTGCGTACCAAAATCAAGGCGCTCGAACAGGTTCCCGTGTCTTTGGCCTTCCCCCCCGCACCGGGCTCAGGACCGTCCCACCCCGCCTGCTCGTTCTTTTCGCTTGCAACCTTTCGACAGTCCAATAGCCCTCGTTTTTTCGACAACGAAGGCCGGTGGGGGCTGGATGCCCGCTTTCGCGGGCTTAACAAAGTAACCCGCCTCGAAGCCGAACCGACCCCAAGAAGGGAACCTCTTCCGCTGAGCAGACTGGAAGCGGCAGGGCTGCATGAGATCAAGCCTCAGGCCTATGCCGACGAACCGGCGGCGCTTGCCTTTGTGCTCGCTTTTCTCGGCGAGCGGCTGGACGGACGGAAGAAGACTCCGCTTCTTTGGTGCCTGACCGAGCGGATGGCCCGGGAATGGGGCGCTCCCTATGGACCGGGGTTTCTCGCTTTCGGCCTCGATCCCGCAGAGCTTCTCATTGTGCAGACGCGGACGGCGATGGAGGCCGCCTGGGCACTAGAAGAGGGAGTAAAGGCTCGCGCCTTTGTCGCCGCGATCGGACAGTTCGAGGTGAAGGCGGCGCTCGTCGCCCGCCGCCTCGGCCTTGCCGCGCAAGCGAGCCGCACGCCGTGCCTTCTTCTTTCCGGCCATCGCGGCTCAGGTCTTCCCGGCACGCTGACGCGCTGGCGGATCGGAGCGGCACCGACTCGGCCCGCTCCCTTCGATGCGTCTGCTCCAGGGGCTCCGGTTTGGCGGCTCACTCTGGAGCGCTGCCGGGGAGTTGCGCGCGAGCGAAGCTGGGTCGTGGAGTTTCGTAGCGATGCGTATGGTGTCCGTCTGGATGCCGCTCTTTCCGATCGAGAGGCTGAAGCGGGAGAGCGGCGGGGAATGGCTTCCGGATGACCGCCCCTTCGCCCTCGTCGGAAGCGGCGAGCGCGGTCTGGTCCTCACCGCCGTCAATCCGGCCGCGGCGCGCGAAGGACTCTATCCGGATTTGGGCCTTGCCGATGCGCGCGCCATCGCTCCCCACCTCCTCACCCTTCCAGCAGATCCGGAGGCGGACAGGTGCTGCCTTGTCGCGCTCGCCCGTTGCGCCGGCCGCTATAGCCCCTCCGTCAATGTCGACGGCGAGGACGGGCTCTGGCTCGACATCACCGGCATCCCGCATCTCTTCGGGGGCGAGCACGCGCTTCTTGCCGACATGGCCATTCGCCTCCGCCGGCTTGGCTTTCAGGCACGGCTCGGGCTCGCCGAGAGCCTCGGCGGGGCGCATGCGCTGGCGCGCTTCGCGCGCTCCTCTCCCGCCATCGTTCCTCCCGGCCAAATCCGTGGGGCGCTTGCTCCGCTCCCCGTCGAGGCTCTGCGGCTCGAAGAGGATACGGTCAGGCTGCTGAAGCGGCTTGGCTTGAAGCGCATCGGCGATCTTTACGCTCTGCCGCGCGCTTCGCTCGAACGGCGGTTCCATTCGGCCGAGGAGGCCGAGGCGGTTCTGAAGCGCCTCGATCAGGCGCTTGGGCGCCGTGAAGAACCGCGAAAGCCGCTCGTGCCGCCAAGCGAATTTTCGGCGAGATTGCCCTTCCCCGAACCCTTGATTACGCATGAGGGAATTGTTGCCGCCCTCGATCGGCTTGCATTCGAGCTCTGCGCGGCGCTCGCGGTAGCAGGGCGCGGCGCGCGCCGTTTGCGCCTCGCCGTCTATCGCGCCGACGGGACATCGGCCCTGATCGAGGCGGGGTTGAGTGCACCGACGCGAGCGCCGTCGCATCTCTTGCGTCTGTTGCAGGACAAGGTCGGCGGCATCGATGCCGGTTTCGGTGTCGATCTCATGGTGCTAGCCGCGACCGCGACCGAACCGCTGTCTCTCACACAAGAGAGCTTCGCAAAGAGCGAGACGCTCGAGCGGCAGGAGCCGCTGATCGATCGCCTCGCCAATCGCCTGAGCCCCGAGGCTGTGCGCCGTCTGTTCGCCAAAGACAGCCACCTGCCCGAGCGGGCGCAAGAAACGCACTCCGCCTTTTCGGGCGCTCAGCCTTGGCCAATCCATAGGGCACCAAAGCCGCCGCGGCCGCCTCTTCTCCTTGCCGCTCCCGAGCCGCTCGAAGTGATCGCCGAGGTTCCGGAAGGACCGCCTATCCGCTTCACCTGGCGGCGGGTGAGCCGGCGCGTGATCAAGGCCGAGGGGCCGGAGCGTATCGCCCCGGAATGGTGGCTCCCGCTGATGGACTCTGGTGTAGCTAAAGGCATCCCTCCCCTTGATGGGGAGGGTGGCGAGGCCGACGGCCGAGCCGGGTGGGGTGACAGCGGCAGCACCGCCCCCCCACCCGTCGCCTTCGGCGACTCCCTCCCCACGAAGGGGAGGGATCATTCAAGTGGCGTTACGCCCCGTTTCAGCGCTACCGCAAGAACGCGGGACTATTACCGCATCGAGGACGAGGAGGGTCGCCGCTACTGGGTCTTCCGCGAAGGCCTCTACGAGGACGGTGCCGGCATGCTCCCCGCCTGGTACCTGCATGGGGTCTTCGGATGAGCGCCGCGATCCGTTACGCAGAGCTCGACGTCACCACCAATTTCTCGTTCCTGCGTGGCGGCTCGCATCCCGAGGAGCTGGTGGCAGCGGCAAAAGCGCTCGGCCTTGCCGCGATCGCCGTGACCGACCGCAACACGTTTGCCGGCGTCGTCCGCGCGCATCTCGCCGCGAGGGAGCTCGGCGGGATCAAATTCATCGTCGGCGTGCGGCTCGATCTTGAGGATGCGCCGAGCCTGCTCGCCTACCCGACCGATCGCGCGGCTTACGGAAGACTGTGCCGGCTTTTGACCCTTGGTCAGCGTCGCGCCGAGAAGGGCAAATGCATTCTCTATCTTGAGGATGTTTCAGCCCATGCCGAAGGGCAGATCTTCGTCGCCGTGCCATCGGAGGATTTCTCTCCCTCCCTCTTATTGTCATCGCCCGGCTCGACCGGGCGATCCAGTAACCACCGATCTCGCGATAATGAAGGTCACCGGTTACTGGATGCCCGCTTTCGCGGGCATGACATGAAGGAGAAACTCGAGCGCATCAAAGAGGCGCTTAGCGCCAAGGCGCCGCTCTATCTTGCGGCGAGCCACGCTTATCGCGGCGACGACCGCGCCCGCATCGGCGCTCTCGCGCATCTGGCGAAGCGGACCGGAATCCCGCTGGTCGCCACCAATGCCGTGCTCTATCACGCGCCGGAGCGCCGCCCCTTGCAGGACGTGCTCACCTGCATCCGCGAGAAATGTACGCTCCGCGAAGCAGGGCTGAAGCTCAAGGCGAATGCCGAGCGTCATCTCAAATCACCGGAAGCGATGACGCGGCTGTTCGCCGGCTACGAAGAGGCTCTCGCCAACACGATCAGAATCGCGGAGACCTGCCGCTTCTCGCTCGACGAGCTGAAATACGAATATCCCGACGAGCCGGTGCCTGAAGGCAAGACGCCGCAATCGCATCTTGAGGATCTCACCTTCGAAGGCGCGAAATGGCGCTTCCCGAACGGCATCCCGGAGAAGGTGCGCGAAACGCTCCAGAAGGAGCTCGCGCTGATCTCCGAGCTGAACTACGCGCCCTATTTCCTCACCGTCCACGACATCGTCCGCTACGCCCGGATCGTCGGCATTCTCTGCCAGGGCAGAGGCTCCGCCGCGAACTCGGCCGTCTGTTACTGCCTCGGCATCACCAATGTCGATCCGACCGAGATCGAGCTTCTGTTCGAGCGCTTCGTCTCGCCCGAGCGGAAAGAGCCGCCGGACATCGATGTCGATTTCGAGCATGAGCGGCGCGAGGAGGTGATCCAATATATCTACGCCCGCTATGGCCGGGACCGAGCGGGGCTCGCGGCGACGGTGATCTGCTACCGCGGGCGTCTCGCCGTGCGCGAGGTGGGAAAAGCGCTCGGCCTCTCCGAAGACAGCGTGTCGGCGCTCGCCACCACCATTTGGGGTCTCAGCAATTCCGGCCTTCCGAACGAATATGTGCGTCAGGCGGGGCTCGACCCGTCGGACCCGCTGATTGCCCGCTGCCTCGAACTGACGAAGGAGCTGATCGGCTTCCCGCGCCACCTTTCCCAGCATGTCGGCGGCTTCGTGCTGACGCGCGGGCCTCTTTCCGAGGTCGTTCCCATCGGCAATGCCGCCATGGAGGATCGCACCGTCATCGAATGGGACAAGGACGATCTCGACGCGCTCGGGCTCCTCAAAGTGGACGTGCTCGGGCTCGGCATGCTCACCTGCATCCGCAAGGCCTTCGCGTTTCTGAAGGAGCATTACGGGTGCGATCTTGCGCTCGGCACGGTGCCGCGCGAGGACTCCGCTGTTTACGACATGCTGTGCAATGCGGATTCGATCGGCGTGTTCCAGGTCGAGAGCCGCGCGCAGATGAACATGCTTCCGCGGCTTCGCCCTCGCAAATTTTACGACATCGTCATCGAGGTTGCGATTGTGCGGCCGGGTCCGATTCAGGGCGACATGGTGCATCCTTATTTGCGTCGGCGCGCGGGGCTTGAGGCGGAGGACTACCCTTCCCCGCATCCGGATCATGGGCCCGCGGACGAACTCCGCCAAGTTCTCGGCAAGACTATGGGCGTGCCGCTCTTCCAGGAGCAGGCCATGCGCCTCGCCATGGTCGCGGCGAAATTTTCAGGGCCGGAGGCGAACGAGCTTCGCCGCGCCATGGCGACCTTCCGCCGGCGCGGCACTATCGACCGGTTGCGGGAGAAGATGGTCGGTCGCATGACGGCGCGCGGATATCCTGCCGATTTCGCCGAGCGCTGCTTCAATCAGATCAAGGGCTTCGGCGAGTATGGGTTTCCCGAGAGTCATGCCGCGAGCTTCGCGCATCTTGTCTATGTCTCGGCCTGGATCAAATGCCATTATCCGGCGGTCTTCGCGGCCGCGCTTCTGAATTCCCAGCCCATGGGTTTTTACGCGCCGGCGCAAATCGTTCGCTGCGCGCGGGAGCATGGGGTCGAAGCGCGCGAGGTCGATGTCAATCACAGCCTCTGGGACTGCACGCTGGAGCCAGTGAGCGAGGAAAACTTTGCCCTGCGGCTCGGGCTTCGTCAGATCGACGGCTTTCGCGAGGCTGATGCCCAGACGCTGGTCTCGGTCCGCGACGGCGTCGCGGCCGAGAAAAACCCGCATCTCTTCGCGCCCCCGCCTCCTTCTTTGTCATCGCCCGGCTTGACCGGGCGATCCAGTAATCACGCAATTCATGAGAACGAAGATCGGTGGTTACTGGATGCCTGCTTTCGCGGGCATGACAAGAAAGAAGCAGGAAAGACGGTCTATCGCGATGTACGAGATCTATGGCGGCGGAGCGGGCTGAAGCGCCTTGAGCGCCTCGCCGCGGCCGACGCCTTCCGTTCGCTTGGGCTCGACCGTCGGGAAGCGCTCTGGGAAGTGCGCGGCCTGCCGAAGGAAGCGCCGCTGCCGCTCTTCGATCAGGCTGACGCCTCCGAGAGGGGCGCGGAAGCGAAAGCCGCGCTTCCCATCATGCCGCTCTCCGAGCATGTGGTGAACGACTACCGGACCTTGCGCCTGTCGCTCAAAGCCCACCCGATGAGCTTTCTGCGCGCGCGTTTTCTCGGCGAACGCATTCTCGCTTGCGCCGATGTCAAGAAGATGCGCGACGGCGCTTGGGTCGCCGTGGCGGGCGTCGTGCTCGTGCGCCAGCGGCCGGGCTCGGCCGAAGGCGTCGTCTTCATGACCATGGAGGATGAGACCGGCGTCGCCAATGTCGTGATCTGGCCGAAGGTGCTCGAGCGCGAGCGGAAGGTGGTGATGGCGGCGCGGCTCGTCGTCGTGCATGGCCGCATCCAGCGGCACGAAGACATCATCCATATCGTCGCGGCGCGGCTCGAAGATCGGAGCCTTTGGCTGCGTCTTCTCGACGACGAGGGTGAAAGCCTAAGCCTCCCCATCGCCCACGGGGACCATGTTAAGCATGCCGGCGGCGAAGACACGCGCGAGCGTATTCGGGAGCGCGGTCATCCCCGCTGGCACCCGCGCCGGCATCCGCGCGCCGAGCGCATCATCCCGAAGTCACGCGACTTTCACTGATCGCACGGTTCCCGCGACACTAGCCAGCGGGCGGCGGAGCGCTTTTTTGAGCGCCGGTCTTGGCTGCCCCCGTCGCTCTCTTGGCAAGGATTGACCAGATAACCCCGATCAGCACTGCCAACGCGCCCGCGATCGCGGTCCACTCTTCCGACGTCAAATAACCGCCCGCGACCAGAGCGCCTCCGAGGCTTGTCAGCACGTGCCGGACAATGCCGGCGACTTGATCGTTCATGCCATCATCTCAAGTGAGAGGGCGTCGGCCGAAGCCGACGCCCGAGTAACTTCTGAGCTGCTGTCTACGAGCAGTACCAGATGGGACCCACGCTCACGCACCCACGGTCGTCCCAATCGTAAGGCCGGTAGGAGTACCGTTTCCAGCCCCGATAGCGATAGTCGTCATGGAAGACGTGATCGCGATACCCCCGTTTCCAATGCCGATCCCGGTGGCGATCGCGCCATCCAATGTTCAAGACATCGGAAGAATGGAATCCGGGCTGCTGCCCTGGCGATGCGGCCGGAACTGCCCAAGCGGCAGAGGAAACCAGCAGCGATAGGATCGCCCCCAAGAAAATGGGCTTCATCATGGTTGCCTCCTTTCTTCTCAAAGGGGCAACGCGACGCGAAGTGCCAAGTTCCTCACTGATTTTGAGGGCGATTTCTAGCAGAGGTCTTTAGCTGATTGTCTTTTCTGGCGTTTCAGGCCGGCAAGAGTATTGGTGTGGCGCCGATTCGATCGGCCCCGTTATGCGCCAATCGGCGCGGCTGGCCGATGCAGCGGAACCGGCTATGCTTCCAACATGCGACTTCGCTGCGTGAGACGCTTTGCAATTGCGATGATGCTCCTGTCGCTTCTCAGCGCAGGAGGCACCGCTCACGCGTTCGAGCGGCCGGAAGGCTCGACGGGCATCAAGCCGAAGGCGCTCGCAACCGCGAAGCGGCAAATGGTGGCGGCGGCCCACCCCCTCGCCTCCGAAGCCGGGCTTCAGATCCTGCGAAAAGGCGGAAGCGCGGTCGACGCGGCCATCGCCGTACAAACGGTGCTCAACCTCGTCGAGCCGCAGTCCTCCGGAATCGGCGGCGGAGCTTTCCTTCTCACCTGGGACGCTGCGAGCAAGACGCTTCTCAACATCGACGGACGTGAAACAGCGCCGGCCGGCGCTAAGCCCGATCTCTTCCTCGACTCGGCAGGCAAACCATTGTCGTTCAAAGCCGCGGCGGACAGCGGCAAGTCTGTCGGCGTTCCCGGCGCGCTCGCGGCGCTGAAGCTCGGGCATGAGAAATACGGCAAGCTTCCTTGGGCAGAGCTGTTCCAGCCCGCGATCGCGCTCGCACGTGAGGGCTTCCGCGTTTCGCCGCGCCTCGCCGCCCTTCTCGCCAAATCCGACACGCAAAGCTTCGCGCCAGAGGCGCGCACCTATTTCTTCGACTCGGCCGGAAGGCCCTGGCCCATTGGTTACAAGCTGAAGAATCCCGCACTGGCAGAGATCTTCGAGGCGATCGCCAAGAATGGACCCTCGGCCTTTTATGAGGGCGATGTTGCACGCGCGATTGCCGATGCCGTCGCGCGGGATCCCCGCGGGGCCGGCACCCTCGCCGCGTCAGATCTTTCCGCCTATCGGGCAAAGCTGCGCGAGCCGGTTTGCGTGACTTATCGCGTGCTCGAGATCTGCGGCGCCGCTCCGCCCTCCTCCGGCGGCATTGCCGTCGGTCAAGTGCTCGCCGTGATCGAGCCATTCGATCTTGGGAAGACGCCTCTACAGCCCGAAGCCGTGCACCTGATCCTCGAGGCGGAGCGCCTCGCCTTCGCCGACCGCGGCCGCTATCTCGCCGACCCAGACTTCGTGACACCGCCGGCGGGCCTGCTCGACAAATCCTACCTTGCAGGACGCCGATCCCTGATCGATCCAGCGCGAGCGAGCGGCACCGTCACCGCCGGAACGCCGCCGGCATCCCGTCAGGGGTCTTTCGGCAAGGACGGAACACGTGAGAATGTCGGAACGAGTCACATCTCCATCGTCGACGCAGAAGGCAATGCGGTCTCGATGACCACCTCCATCGAGCAGGCCTTCGGCTCGAAGCTGATGGTGCGCGGTTTTCTTCTCAACAACGAGCTGACCGATTTTTCCTTCGAACCCGCGGATGAAGAGGGGCGTGCCGTCGCAAATCGCGTCGAGCCTGGAAAGCGCCCGCGAAGCTCGATGGACCCGACCATCATCTTTGCCGATAAGCGCGAACCGAAATTCGTGCTCGGCTCTCCGGGTGGCCCGGCCATCATCCCCTATGTGGTCAAGGCGATCGTCGCCTTGGCCGATTGGAGGCTCGATCCTCAAGCGGCGGCATCCCTCGCAAATTTTGGCGCCGCCGGCGAACGGGTCAGTCTCGAGACCGGAACGGCTCAGGATGCGCTCGCCGAGCGTTTGGGCGCTCTCGGCCACAAGGTCGAGCGCGCCGACATGACGAGCGGGCTGCACATCATTGCCGTCACGTCGGATGGCATGACAGGGGGCGCCGATCCACGCCGGGAGGGCGTCGCGCTCGGCGACTAGCCGCTTCTCGGCGCCAGGCCTATTACCCCGCATATGAGTCCACTCAGCATCGCCATCCGGGGCGCCGGCGTCGTCGGCCTTTGGCAAGCGCTGACCCTCGCCCGCCGCGGCCATCGGGTCACGCTTTGCGAACGTTCGCCGGTCGCGTTCGCACATGGGTGTAGTCTTTATGCCGGGGCGATGCTTGCGCCGGATTGCGAAAGGGAAAGCGCCGAGGCGAGCATTCGCGAGCTCGGCCTTCGCGGTGTCGCGCTCTGGCGGAAGACCTACCCAGGCACAGGCAACGGCACCCTGGTCGTGGCCCTTCCGCGCGATCGCGCCGAGCTCGACCGGTTCGCGCGCATGACTGAAGGCCACCAACGCTTGGGGGCGACCGAGATTGAGGGCCTTGAGCCGGCCCTAAAGAGCCGTGTCGTAGGCGCCCTCTTCTTCGCCGAGGAAGGGCACTTGGCGCCGGAGGCCGCGCTCCGTTTTCTCCTGGTCGAGGCCGAAAGCGCCGGCGTTCGCCTCAAGCTGGGCGACGGGGAATATCCGCGAGACTCCGATTTGGTCGTCGACTGCCGAGGTCTTGCGGCCAAGGATCTCCTGCCTGGCCTTCGCGGCGTCCGTGGCGAGCGCATCGTGGTGAAGAGCCGAGAGGTGACGCTCTCGCGCCCTGTCCGCCTCCTGCATCCGCGTTTTCCGCTCTACATCGTGCCCTGGGGCGACGGTGTTTACATGATCGGTGCCACCGTGATTGAGAGCGAGGAAGGCGGCCCGATCAGCCTTCGCTCCGCGCTCGACCTCCTGTCCGGCGCCTATGCCCTCGATCCGGCGTTTGGCGAGGCGGAAATCGTGATGCAGGGCGCCGGCGTGCGGCCGGCATTTGCCGACAACCGGCCTAGGATTACTGTTCGCGGGCGCTATATCTTGGTGAACGGCCTTTACCGGCACGGTTTTCTACTCGCACCGGTGATGGCGGAGCTGGTGGCGAGGTTCATCGAAACCGGAGCCACCGATCCGGAGGTGTTCGTTGCAGATCCTCTTGAACGGTGAACCTCTCGCAACTGAGGCGCGCACGCTGGGCGAGCTTTGCTCCGATCTTGGCTTTACGGAGGCAAGGGTGGCGACCGCGTTAAACGGCGCCTTCGTTGCGGCGGCAAAACGCGATGTGACCCCGCTCTCGCCTAAGGATGAAATCGAGATCGTAGCACCGAGGCAAGGCGGCTGATGCTTGAGATCTACGGCGAAGGCTTCGCCTCGCGCCTCCTCCTCGGCACGGCGCAATATCCCTCGCCCGCAGTTCTGGCCGAGGCGGTCAAGGCATCGTCGGCCGAGATCGTCACCGTCTCGCTCCGCCGCGAATCCGCGCGCGCAAGAACCGGCCAAGGATTCTGGGAGCTGATCGAGAAGCTTGGCGTCCGCGTGCTCCCCAACACCGCCGGCTGCCGAACCGCCAAAGAAGCCATCACCACGGCGCAAATGGCCCGCGAATTGTTCGGCACCTCTTGGATCAAGCTCGAAGTCATCGCCAACGACGACACGCTCCAACCGGAGCTGTTCGGTCTCGTCGAGGCGGCCGCGGTGCTCGCCGCCGATGGCTTTCAGGTCCTCCCCTATACGACCGAAGATCTCAGCGCCGCCGAGAGGCTGGTGGGCGCGGGCTGCACGGTGCTGATGCCTTGGGCGGCGCCGATCGGCTCCGCCCGCGGCCTCGTCAATCGCGAAGGCCTGAAGACACTTCGGGCCTATTTTCCCGACACGACTTTGATCATCGATGCGGGCCTTGGCGCGCCGTCACATGCAGCTGAAGCGATGGAACTCGGCTACGACGCGGTGCTGCTCAACACGGCGATCGCCAAGGCCGGGGATCCGGTGAAAATGTCAGCGGCGTTTGCACGTGCCGTGGAGGCGGGTCGCTTCGGATTCGAGGCGGGTCTGATCGAGCCGCGCGATATGGCATCCCCCTCGACTCCGGTGGCCGGCACACCCTTCTTCAAAATCGATCGCGTCTCCTGAACAACCGCCCTTAGGTCAGCGTGCTCCGCCTCGACCCCTTCTATCCACTCGCCCCGGACGCCGATTGGGTCGCCCGCCTCGCGGCGCTCGGCGCGACATTCATTCAGCTCAGGGTGAAGGACGCGCCTGCCGCCCACATTTCGGCGGAAATCGCCCGATCGCTACAAATTGCCCAGACCCACAATCTGCGGCTCGTGATCAACGACTATTGGCAGGAGGCAATTCGACAGGGAGCCGATTTCGTGCATCTCGGGCAGGAGGACCTTGCAGACGCCGATGTTCCCGCCATCCGCGCCGCGGGCATACGGCTTGGGATCAGCACGCACAGCCATGATGAACTCGACTGCGCTCTCGCCGCAAAGCCGGATTACGTGGCCCTCGGTCCCATCTATCCGACGAAGCTGAAGGTGATGCCTTGGCGTCCTCAGGGGCTTGGCCGGATCGCCGAGTGGCGTTCCAAAATCCCCTGCCCGCTCGTTGCCATTGGTGGGATCACGCTCGAGCGGGCGCCAAATGTGCTCGGGGCGGGCGCGGATTCGGCAGCCGTGATCACCGACATCGTGACCGATCCCGATCCCGAGGTCAGGACGTGTGCTTGGATTGCGGCAACCAATCCCTGGCGAAACTTATCCACAGCCGTTCCACAGAGCTGATGGCCCGGAATGGGGCCTTGACCTGAACCCCTTGGGATTGGGAACATGCTGCCCACGGGGGACTTTGTTTAGCAGGAGTGGTCTCTTGAGCTTCAAACTCGATCCGGCACGGCCCGTGAGCGAGGCCATCCAGCACGCCGCGTGCTCGGAGGTCGAGGCGGCCTATGGCGCGGTCGCGGCCCCGCGCGACCGCCACAAAGGCGTCCACGACGCCCGCAAGTGCTTGAAACGGCTTCGGTCTCTGCTCGTCCTTATCCGGCCTGGCCTCCCTGATCCTGTTTTCGCGGACCTCAACCGGAAGCTCCGGACCATCGCCAAGGGGCTGGCGCCGGCGCGCGATGCGAATGCCTTGTTCGAGGCGCTCGAAAAGCTCGTCAGCAAGGATGGCGAGGGCGAAGGGGAAGCCGTGAAAGGCTTGAAGGCTTGGCTTTCGCAAAGGAAGCGAGCCGCCGAAACCCGTCTCCAAGACCGGATGGGTGTCGATGCCATGCAGGGACTTGCGGGCCTGCATCCGACGATGGCGAGCCTTGCGGTTTATCCTGATACGTTCGAGCCGATCGCTCTCGGTCTGCGGGCCTCCTACCGCGAGGGGCGAAAGGCCTTCGACCGCGCCTTCGAGAGCGGAGACGACGAGCGCTTCCATGATTGGCGGAAGACGCTTCAGCAGCATTGGCGACAGATGCAGCTTCTGTCCCCCTGCCAGCCGTCCGAACTCTCGGTGCGAGTAGAGGTCTCACGAACGCTGTCGCAAGTCTTGGGCGATGACCACGACATCGCCATGCTCTGCCGCCTTCTCTCGGCACCGACCCTGATTTTTGCGGGCCACGAGGAGACGAAGCGCTTTTTGAAGCGCTGCCGGCGGCGGCAGAAAGTGCTCCGCAACGAGGCGAAGAGCCTGGGGGCGCGGTTATTCTCGGAGCGACCGCGGCCTTTCGTCGAACGTATCGAAGCTTATTGGAACGCGGCAGCCCTAGCCGGCGGAAGCCCCGAGCCGAAGAGCAATGTTGTGGCCTTCGGCCAGGGCTCGGCCCCGCAGGCACCCGGGCGGGCACGAGCATCCGGCTAGTCAGATCCCACGCGCCGCGCGCCACGCCTGGAACATCAGCACGGCCCAGATCGGCGCCACCCAATTGCGGTGCCCTTCGAGGTGCTCGCTCCAGCGCGCCCGGATGGGTGCGGGATTGAGCAGCCCCCCCGCTGTAAGGCTCTCCACGGACAAGAGCTCCTCCGCCCAAGGCCGCAACGGCCCTCGCAGCCAGCGGTCGACGGGCACGGCAAAGCCGGTCTTCGGGCGTTCGACAAGCTCCCTCGGCACATGCCGATGGAGGACCTGGCGCAGAAGCCACTTGCCCTGACCGAAGCGAAGCTTGAGGCGATTGGGCAGCTTCCAGACAAACTCTACGATGCGGTGGTCAAGCAACGGCACTCTCACCTCGAGGGCCACCGCCATGCTCGCGCGATCGACCTTTGTGAGAATATCGTCCGGCAGATAGGTCGCAGTGTCGAGATATTGCATGCGCTGGAGAGGGTCCGTCAGCCGCTCGGCGAGAGGCTTACGGAAATGGGACCCTTGCGATGCCGTTGCGCCGTTGAGGATTTCTTCCGGCGTCTCCCAGGCGCTGACGAGGCTGGCATAGCCTCGCTCCTCGGCACGAAACATCGCAGCAGCCTTCATCATCTTGTCGCCGACATGCCTCGGACGCTTGTCGGTCGGCAGCAACCGGGAAACTCGGTCCCAGAGCGCCGGCCCGGCGGCGCCAAGGCCGAGGGCAATCGCGGAGCTGATTTGTGACGGCATGTTTGCGGCAACACGCGCGAATTGGTGGCGGGTGTAGCCGGCGAACAGCTCATCGCCGCCGTCACCGGAAAGCGCGACCGTCACATGCTGGCGCGTCAGCTTCGACAAGAGGTAGGTGGGGATCTGCGAGGAATCCGCAAAAGGCTCGTCATAGATTGAGGGGAGCTTGGGAATGACCTCGAGCGCTTCGGCAGGATTCACATAAAGCTCGGTGTGCTCCGTGCCGAGATGCTTCGCCACCGCGCGTGCCTGCGGAGCTTCGTTGTAGGCCGCTTCTGAGAAGCCGACCGAATAGGTGCGCACCGGGGCCGTGCTTCTCAGGCGCATCATGGCGGTGACGGTCGAGGAATCGATGCCGCCGGAGAGAAAGGCGCCAAGCGGAACATCCGCGATCAAACGCCGGCCCACCGCATCGGCAAGCAAAGTTTCGAGTGTCTCGCAAGCTTCTCGATCGCTCAGCGTGAGCGGGCTTGCGGCCCCCCGCTCGACAATTTCATCGAGCGACCAGAAGGCCTGCGTTGTTATGCAGCCTCCGACCTCGACAACGGCAATGTGTCCGGGCTCAAGCTTTCGGATGTCGCGCCAGATGGACATGGGCGTCGGCACATAAGCGAAGCGCAAGAATTCGAGAAGCGCATCTCGGTCGAGTTCCGGCCTGAAATCCGGCAGCGCATCGAATGCCTTCAACTCGGACGCGAAGACGACGCGCCCCGCATGCCGGCCGAAATAGAGCGGCTTGATGCCGAGCCTATCGCGGACCAAGCTCAGGGTGCGCGTCCGACGATCCCAAAGCGCGAAGGCGAACATGCCGATCAAGCGCTTCACGGTCGGTTCGACGCCCCACTCGGCAACACCCTCGACGATCACTTCCGTGTCGGAATGGCCCTTGAACCGCCGCCCGCGGGTTTCCAGCTCTCGGCGAAGCTCCGCGGCATTGTAAATTTCGCCGTTATAGGAAATCACGCACGCGCCGCAGCTCGAGATCATCGGCTGCGCGCCCGCGGGCGAGAGGTCGACGATCGAGAGCCGCGTGTGTCCGAGTAGAACGCCGGCTTCGGCATCGGCCCAGACCCCTTCGGCGTCCGGCCCACGATGGGAGAGTTTCGCCGCCATGGCGCGGCCGAGCGCCTCGAGCTCCTGCGTTCCCGCGCGGCGCTCGAGATCGAGGAAGCCCGCGATGCCGCACATGGCTAGATCCTTATCGCCATGCCGTCATAGGCGATTTCCCAACCCGCGGCTTCTACGGTCGGGCGCTCCGGGCCGTCCTCGCGCAGCGTCGGGTTGGAATTGTTGATGTGAATGTAGATCTTGCGGGCAATGCCGAGATCGGCAAAGGCCGCCATGCTGCCGTCCGGCCCCGACATGTTCATGTGGCCGATCCGCTCCCCCGTCTTCTGCATCAGCCCTTGTACGATCATCTCGTCATTCGTGTAGAGCGTGCCGTCGAAGAACAGGAGGGGAGCGCCTTTCAGCCGCTCGCGCGTCTGATCGTCGAGTCTTGCGCATCCTGGCACATAGAAGAAGTGCTTCCCGGAACCGGACTCTGTCACCTTCAGGCCAATTGTATCGCCCGCCTTCGTACCGAGGCCGGCACCCGCCTTCTCGTCCTCGAGATAGAGGGCAACCTTTCCTGGCACGGCGAATGGTTCAACCTCAAGGCCCACCGGGCCGTCGGGACCCTCGACGGCAAAGCGTTGGCCAAGCCCTACCGGATGTCGCGACACAATGCGGGCATCGAGCACATCGAAAATCTTGTTCACGGCGAGAACCCCGAGCACCCGCTCGCTCCCATAGATGGCCAAAGGTTGCGCTTCACGCAGCGTCAAGAGCCCCGCTACAGCATCGACGTCCCCATTCGTGAGCACCACGGCCTTGATCGGGCTGTTGCGCGCCCCCTTTCCCGGGTCGGGATGCAGCTCAGGCGCGTCGTTGATCTGTTGCCGGAGGTCGGGCGAGGCGTTCAGAAGCACCCAATCCTCTCCATTGGCACTTACAGCCACGGAGGCCTGCGTACGCGGCCGCAAGCCGGGCACGCCCTTCCGCACGTCGGCGGAATTCCGGCCGTTGCAGTTCCATTGCGGAAAGCCTCCTCCGGCCGCGGAGCCAAGAACCTTGATCAGCATAGCCGGTTGATGGCTGCGTTGCGTCGCTCCCGTCAAGCTCAAAGCACCCGAAAAGCAGCATGAAAAGAAGATGAAAGAGGCGGGCCCCTCCGGCGAACGAGACGCTGAGCCAAATCTCAGAGTGCAGTATAGATATGGCGCCATCCGCTGGGGCCATAAGACCAATGCGCTATCAGACCAAGCTCCTGATCACGGCCGGGCTCTTGCTCGCCATGGCCTTGTCTGCGGCTTGGCTCACCTATTGGGGCGTTACGGAATCGCACAGCTTTCTCAGCCGCTCCCGCATCGCGCACCAACAGCTTGAACGGCAGCTTCAGATCTCCCGGCACACCCAGCAACTCTTCAAGGCTTGGACCGACACGCTTCTCACCGGCGTGAGCGATCGTCCGCTTGGCGCTGCCTATCTGAACAAGGTCATCGAGTCCGATCTGTCGGAACTCGAGCGTCTTACTGAGATGGAACTTGCGATGGTCCGTCCGGAAGAACGCGTAATAGAATCAGCCGAACGCGATCGCCTGAAAGCGATCACCGCCGAATATCAACACACGCTCGACCAGCTCGGCGAGGTCGAGCAGCTACGCAGCCGTGGGCGGCCCGACGTCGCCTGGGAACGTCTGATCACACTTATGAAAAGCGGCATCGACCAGAAGCTGAACGAGTTGATCGAAGTCGCGCTGGCGGACGAGACGGCTGAGGTCGATCGAATCGACGCTGATGCCGCACGCTTGCTCGGCCGGATCGAGCGGACCAGCGAGGTGCATGCGCTCATCGCCATCGTCACCACACTGGCGTTGGTCTTGCTACTGTTGCAACGGCTGCGGGCGCCCCTCGCAGAATTGTTGCGCGGAACGCACGCACTCGCCGAGGGCAATCTCTCGCACCGCATCGCGATAAAAGGCCGCGACGAGTTTGCCCATCTTGGGCAGAGCTTCAATCGCATGGCTCAGGACCTCCAAGGACACCAAAAGGCGTTGGAGGATGCGCATGCCAATCTCGAAGCCATTGTGGCGGAGCGCACCGAGGAACTGCGACTGGCGAACGAATCGTTGCGCATGATCGACGAAAGGCGGCGCAATTTCTTCGCCGATATCAGTCACGAGCTGCGCACGCCGCTCACCGTCATCCGCGGCGAGGGAGAAATCGTCCTCAGGGGCAAAAACAAGCGAGTCACCGAGTATAAAAACTCCATCACCCGCATCGTCGAGCAAGCAAAGCACCTCTCCTTCTTGGTCAACGACTTGCTCTTCATTGCCAGGCAGGGAGCCGGAGCCGGCCGGCTCAACCTGCAAAACGTCGATGTTGGCGCCTTGCTTGAGAAGGTGTGCGGCGATGCGAGAGTGCTCGCAAACGACAAGTCGGTCGCGATCGACTACCGCAACAGCGTCGAATCCGGCACCGTTCGGGGCGACCCCTCCCGTCTCCGGCAGCTCTTCATGGTCTTGCTCGACAACGCGATCCGCTATTCGCCGATCAAAGGCGCCGTGACAGTCGAGCTCGAAAAGGCAGACGGCAAGATCAGGGTGATCGTTTCAGACCACGGCATCGGTGTCTCAGCGGAGGAATTGGGAGGCATTTTCGAGCGCTTCCGGCGCGGAGCAAACGCCCCGGAACATCATGAGGGTGGACTCGGCCTTGGCTTGCCGGTGGCCAAGGCCATTGCAGAAGCGCATAAGGGAAACATCGAGATGACGAGCCGTCTGGGAGAAGGAACGACCGTTACCGTCGTTCTGCCGACCGCAACTTCGGAGCAGCAGGCATGAATGTGCTTCTCGTGGAGGACGAGCCGCGCGTGGCCGATTTCATCAATCGCGGCCTGAGAGCCGAGAACCACGGCGTGACCGTTGCGGGCTCGGGCGCGGAGGGCGTCGATTTGGCGAAGACCGGCGAGTTCGACGTCATTGTCCTCGACCTCATGCTTCCGGACATGCACGGTTACGACGTTTGCCAGAAGCTGCGCCTCGAAGGAGACAAGACTCCAATTCTCATGCTCACCGCCATGGACACGTTGGAGGACAAGATCAAAGGCTTGCGGATCGGCGCCGACGACTACCTGACAAAGCCGTTCGACTTCGATGAGTTGCTCGTTCGGATCGAGGCGCTGGTGCGCCGGTCGCGCAACTTCGCGGCGAGCGGAAACGTCCTTCAGGTCGGCGACCTCGTCCTCGACCGAGATTCGATCGAAGTGACGCGCGGAGGCGAGCCGGTGAAGCTGACGGCTAAGGAGCTCGCCATTCTGGAGCTGCTGATGGGCGCGCCCGGGCGGGTGTTCTCGCGCACGCGCATCCTGAACCAGGTCTGGGGCTATAGCGAGGATCCGCTCACCAACGTGGTGGACGTTTATATCGCGAGACTCCGGCGTAAGATCGATGCCCCAGGCCGGGAGCCGATGATTGAGACGGTGCGCGGCCACGGCTACCGTCTGAAGGCCCTTACTTAGGGGCCGCGGAGCCACCACTGGCTTTACAAAGCCGCCTAAAGAGCCTTCCCAATGATCGTCAGAATATTGGCAATTGGGCTGCCAAACCTTGCATCCCCAAAAGGGATGAGTAGATTAAACGCCGCCACTCTCGCGGTGCCTGAGCCCTAGGATTCCCGGGACTCGCCTAAAGCGAGCCACGGCAGCGCCTGCCGCTTCGGGTGGGGAAAGAGCTGCCATGCTCTTCCGGCGGCGGGCCCAATGTCGAAATTGTCGATAAGAACAATGCGGAAGGAGCGCCCGTTGCGACGAGTTCTGCCAGCCCTCTTGATGTGCCTGACGATCGCCATGGCTGGGCTCGCCCCCGCAGCCTCCGCGCAGGCAGCAAAGAAGATCAAGCTCGGCGTTCTCAAATTTGGAACCGTTAGCTGGGCCGTTGAGACCATGCAGCGGAACGGCTTCGACAAGCAAAACGGCATTGAGCTTGAGGTGGTGCCTCTCGCAAGCACTGACGCCACGGTGATCGCCCTACAAGGCGGCTCGGTCGATATGATCGCCACCGACTGGCTTTGGGTTTCGCGCGAGCGCACAAATGGCGGTGAATTCAGCTTTTCGCCCTTCACCACGGCGCTTGGCGCGATCATGGTGCCCGCGAATTCGCCGATCAAAACGCTCACCGACCTCAAGGGCAAAAAGCTCGGCGTGGCGGGCGGCCCGCTCGACAAGAGTTGGCTCCTGATCGTGGCCTATGCGCTTCGCACCGCGAATTTCGACTTGAGATCAGAGACACGGCAGGTCTTTGGCGCTCCTCCCCTTCTCGCCGAAAAGGCGAAGCAAGGCGAGATCGATGCGGTGCTCAATTTCTGGCCCTACGCAGCGCGGCTCGAAGCCGGCGGTTTCAAGCAGCTGATCGGCATCGAGGATGTCGTGCGTGAACTCGGCGCGAAGGGCGAAGTGGCGATGGTCGGCTTTGTTTTCCGGGAAAGCTGGGCGAATGAGGACAAGGATGCCGTGAACGGCTTCCTGCAAGCTGCGGCCAAGGCAGACGATCTGCTTGCCACCTCGAACGAGGCCTGGGACGCCATCAAACCGATGATGCGCGCGGAGGACGAAGCCACCTTCGAAGCGCTGCGCCGCCGCTATCGCGAGGGCATTCCCGAGCGTTCGACGGCGCAGAATGAGAGCGATGCCAAGGTCCTCTACCAGTTCTTGCGAGAGTTCGGCGGCGAGAAGCTGGTTGGTCCCGGGCCTGAGCTTGCCCCCGGCACCTTCTGGAAGGCGGCCGGCTCTTGAGCGTTATCTACAGCCGGACCGAAGCCGTGAGCGATTGGCGCGCCTATCGCGGCGCCATCATGTCGGTCGCCTCCGTGGCCGGCTTCTTGCTCCTATGGTATGCGGCGGCTGAAATCGCACAGAGCCGTGTCTTGCCGGGTCCGGAGGCCGTGCTTGGCTATGTCGTGAACGAGGCGCTGAACGGCGATCTGCTGCCGGAACTTGGGATCACGTTGTGGCGGGTGGCAGCGTCCTTTGTCGTCGCGATGGTGATCGGCAGCGCCATCGGGCTTTTGATGGGTCAACTTCCGACGGTCGACCGGGTGCTCGATCCTTGGCTGATCGTGCTCCTCAACCTGCCGGCGCTCGTTATCATCATTCTCGCTTATGTTTGGTTTGGATTGAACGAGGCCGCCGCCATCGGCGCTGTCGCGCTGAACAAGATCCCCAATGTGATCGTTACCTTGCGAGAGGGCGCGCGCGCTCTCGATCCCGGATTGGACGAGATGGCGCGGGCCTACCGGCTGACGCGCTGGAGCAAAATGCGAAACGTGGTCCTGCCGCAGCTGCAACCCTATTTCGCCGCCGCCTCGCGATCCGGGATCGCGCTGATCTGGAAGATCGTACTTGTGGTGGAGCTGCTCGGACGGCCGAACGGCGTCGGGTTCGAGCTTCACTTGAACTTTCAGCTCTTCAACGTGACGGCAATCCTCGGCTACACGATCGCCTTCGTCGCCATCATGCTGGCAATCGAATATCTGTTGGTGCAACCCATTGAACGACATACGACACGCTGGCGTAACAAGCCAGTTTGACATCCGCGTCGACGACAAGACGCATATTGGGGCCGACGGCACGCCGGTGCCGGCGATCCGTGATCTCGTCTTGAGCGTGCCGGCACAAAGCATGACGGTCCTGATGGGTCCGTCGGGCTGCGGCAAGACCACCCTCCTACGCATTATTGCCGGGCTCGACCAGCGCTTCGACGGGGAAGTAAGCGGTCCGGAGAACCCGCGCATCGGCGTCGTTTTTCAGGAGCCGCGCCTTCTCCCCTGGCGGACCGTCAGGCAGAACATCGAGCTTGTCGCCGCCGAGAACTTCAAAAGCGCCGATCTTGAGACGCTCGCCGCGCGAGTTGGCATCGCCGATATGCTCGACCGCTTTCCGCAGGAGCTGTCTCTCGGGCTCGCCCGGCGCGTGGCGATCGCTCGGGCCTTCTCCACGCGGCCGGACCTCCTCCTGCTCGACGAGCCGTTCGTTTCGCTCGACGAGCGGACGGCCGACCGTTTGCGGCACCTCTTGATCGACGTTTGGTCCGCCCAACCCACGACCGCGATCCTGGTGACCCACAATGCCCGCGAGGCGATCCTTCTTGCCGATCAGCTCGTGCTGCTGGCCCCGCGGCCGACCCATGTCGTTGCCACGGTGCCGATCGAATTGCCGCAACGAAAGCGCGATGCGGGGGCCATCGATAAGATCCACGCAGATCTGCTGAAGCGCCATCCGGCGAATTTCGCGACGAGCTAGGGGCGCGGCGCACTTCCGCTTTACACCCCGAAGCGACTGTAGCGGCCGAGAACTAAGCCGGAGCGGCCACTTTGCGCTGCTGAATGCCGCGCGCCGGGTCGTATGCCCAGAAGGAGATGAAGAGGAAGACGAGGAGACAGGCCGTGACCACGCCGAGCGCCTGCCAATTGATTTGGAGGTAGAGCGCGAAGCGGACAAGTTCGACCGCATAGGTAAAGGGATTGTACAGGCAGAGATAATAGAGCCAGAGGCTCCCCTCACGCATCTTCCAAAGCGGATAAAGGGCGGAAGAGGCGAAGAACATCGGGAAGATGACGAAGTTCATGACTCCTGCGAAGTTCTCCAGCTGCTTGATCGTCGAGGAGACGAGCATGCCGAGTGCACCGAGCATCATGCCCGAAAGGAGCAGCGCAGGGAGCGCCGCCACATAACCCCAGGGCGGCAGCTCGACGCCCCAGAAATAGGCGATCAGCAGGAAGGCGTAGACCTGTAACAATGAAACCGCGACGCTGGCAAAGAGCCGCGACACGAGCAGAAAGGAACGCGGAAGCGGGGTGGTCAAGAGGACCCGCATCGAACCCATCTCGCGGTCATAAACCATCGACAGCGAGCTCTGCATCCCGTTGAACAACTGGATCATCGCAAGCAAGCCAGGCGTGATGTACACGTCGTAGGTGATGTAGGTCTCGTAAGGCGGAATGATCGAGACACCGAGCGCCGCCCGGAAGCCGGCGGCAAAGACCACGAGCCAAATCAAGGGTCGGACCAGGGCAGCGAAGAAGCGTTCACGCTGCTGGAGGAAGCGCAGCAGTTCCCGCCAGACGATCCCGTTGAAGGCGCGAACGAGATGCATGAGGCTCATGCGGAAACGTCCTCCTCAGCTTCACCGCCGGTCAGGAGTTCGAAGGCTCCGCCGAGATTTC
>WUUC01060391.1_pt1 | contig 24977 bp, 17 predicted proteins | sample 6278441 | NCBI WGS metagenome assembly WUUC01 (sample SAMN13675441, study PRJNA597444) | soil metagenome | isolation source: soil | place: USA: Washington | collected 2017-10 | reverse complement strand
GTTCTTAAGGGCTTAACTCCCATAGAAGTTTACACTGGATGCCGCGTTGCACTTATTACGTGAATCCAGCGTTTTGTGCCTTGTTCCACAAATAAAATGTGAACATCAGAAACCTCGTTCATATATTTGAGCCTGTTGTCGGGTAACAAAGGATCCATTGGAATAAAGGTTTTTTGCGCTAACAGTGCACTAATATAGGCAATGGGCAAAATAGCCGATCGTCCCATAAACACGCCGATCGAACCACTCTCCGAGATTTCAGAGTAAATCTGTTGAACTCCGTTTAGCACTTGTTGAAAGGTCCATGAATCCCGTGCATCGCTTACCGCTGTTTTGCTAGCATTGTGTTTGGCCACGCTGATAAATTTTTCTACGATATTTTTATCAGTGGACAGAAAGCGTTGAGTTCCGCAGATAACAGGTTTCAGCAACCTACTTAAATCGCATTTAGATAAAGGAATCTCAGGATTAGACACCATGAACTCAGCCATTTTTAAAAATTTTTCAGCCAGATCGACAAGCGTTTCCTGGGACATATAGCAAGAGGATGAATCAAATGAAATATATAGATTATTCCCATCGCAACTATAATTAATGGCCAGATCATTTGGTCCACCAGTTTCCGGTTTATTCATCAATTCGATGCTGGATCCCGCTAATTCCAAGGCCTCGTAAGGGATCAAACCATTGGAGCAATTAACCAAAAGATTGAATAGTCGCCATCCGTGGTTGACTCTGGCATCTGCCATTTGTATTAATTGTTGTGTGGGTATAAGCTGATGCCTGCGCACTGCATCTCTGGCTTTCTGAACTTCCACAAGTAGCTTGCTTGCTGGATGTGACTGATCTACAGTAATGAAAAGTGGGATAAGATTAGCATAGCATCCGAATGGCTGGCCTTTAGAACGGCAATTTACAGTGTGAGAGACTATAATCTGCTCTTCACCCTCTTCTTGGTTTTTGTAGGCACTGACAACAGCTGATGTTACTGCGACAATAAATTGAAATAGCGTAGTTTTGTACTTTTTAAGAAAGAGATTTATTTTGGAAATCTCCATTCCGTTTACCGCTTTCTTAACAGAAAGGTATCTCCCTTTTAACCTTGGTATTTTGTAACAAAATGGCAGAGGCTGAAACAAGCGTGAATCTTTTAGGCGCTCCCTCCAAAAGGAGAGAGATGATTTCTCAAATATAGCCTTGAAAGGTTTTACCGCTTCCAGATCAATTGCTGCAGCTTCATTACTCCAGTACCTAGATAATAATTTAATAAACGGCTTATAACATTCTCCATCAAATACTAAATGACTGAACTCAAGTTTAAGCAAGTAAGTCTTTGGATCTTTCACAAAGTATGTGAATCTGAACAGCCTATCTTGCCTGGGATTAATTGACTTACAGCTATTCAATAATGCTTCTTCATAGACCTGTTCTACCACCACATCAGTAAGAGTATTAATACCAACGAAAAGCTTATTATTTTTTTCAATAAAACAACTTAATAGACAGGAAAATTGATTTGAAATCACTCTTTTAAAGGTACGATTAAGGTGTTCAAAATCAATATTTCCTAGCAATCTAAATTGATATATTAATACCAGGCCAGGATCATGATGGTTACGCAGATAACGCATCCACTGGAACTGTTCATAACTGGTTGCTTGACGTAACTTCATGAGCTTATCTCAAGGTTCTTGTTGATTTAATTCGTTGCTGAAGGGTTTCATGGGCTTGCTAAAATAGTAGCACTATTGGCTAGAAAAATTTCTATTATCCCCACTGTGCTTGCTGATCTCTGAAAAGATGTGGCTAACTTAGCAAAATTTAATGCGTCCATTAGAAGTGATTTCCCATAGGATTTCATACCATCTTTTGAAGCAGATAGATCGGAGCCATCCATCCTTCCAGTAGTTGCAATGTTTAGAGCATGGGACTCTGATTTCGTATAAGGATATAGGATAGCCTAGCCTATAACTCCCATCGACAAGATGTTCATTAAGTAACTAGATAATTTCACAGATTCTCTACTTATAGTTATGGATGAGCTTTTTGAAGAATAAATTTCTGAATGGCTTTTTTCATAACGTTGTCAATATCAACTTCTAGAATGTTGCACTTACTCTGTTAATCCAGCCCTCAACTGATCCTGTGACTTATTATGAAATTAACTTCTGAAACAGAAAACGAATACCAATAATACGTTACAAAAGTTTACGTTGCGCTGGATTCATGCAATAAGCTATCGTCTTAGTTTTCAATTATTAACAGAATGATTTTTATCCTATGATTATTGGGTATGAAAATACTATATATGTTCTGGTTAAATAAAAGTAGACACTTAAGTTATGGAATTTCCGTAACGATATGTCATACTAGAGATAAACGTCCACCTGTAACGAATGGCCTGAGTAAGATCGCCTCGCAAGAGATCAGATAAGCAGCCTTAGCAGAAGGCGTTACAAGCTGAGACACCTAGTGGAGAACATCTTTGCCAGAATCAAGCACTTCAGAGCAAGTGCTATCCGGTCTGACCAGTTGAACTGTAACCCTGGTCGGCATGGTGGCGCTTGCTTGTAGCTTAGTGTGGTTACCATGGCTCAAAGGAGCTGTAAAAAGCGGCAGGGGACAGTGCATCTCAAGACCAGTGATAGGTATTGTGACTCGCTGCTCCACGCTCCACTAGGAAAGTTAAAATACTCTTGAAAGATAGTTTAACATTTTTTCATGCGTAGGCCCTGGGGAGACACTGAGGGGTCATGATAGGCTGAGTAGTCGATCCTGTTCATCCCAGATAGGGTTAGCCTACGAGTAGATTAAGCAGTCTGCCTGGACGGTAAATGACACGCTGTATCGCCCCTTGTTGCAGATATTTTTGTACTGTCGGATGCTGCTGTGCCAAGCTGCATGCGCTGGTTTCATCGAGATTCGCCTCGACGGTTAAGGTCGCCCGGAGTTTACCATTGATCTGTATGGCCAGGGTGACTGGGGCATCGAGTAGCGCGCTGTGATCAACAGTAGGCCAGCGCGCACTATCGATGTCACCTTCTCCACCCAGGAGTGGCCAGAGGGTAAAGCTAATATGGGGGGTGATGGGATAGAGCATCACCACCACGGCCAATAGCGCCTCTTGTAGCAGCGCGTGATCTTGGGCGGTGACCGTTGGGGCGGTCATTAAGCTTTTAAGCAGCGTCATCATCGCAGCAATGGCGGTGTTAAAGCTCTGTCGTCTTCCGATATCGTCAGTCACACGTAAGATGGTTTGGTGCAGCAGACGGCGTAGCTGCTTTTGTGATTCAGTGAGTGTTTCACACTCTAGTGGAGCAATGGGTCCTCGGCTACTCTGTTCATAGGCCAGCTTCCAGAGTCGTTTTAAAAAACGTTGCGCGCCTTCAACACCAGACTCCTGCCACTCTAAAGTCAGTTCCGGTGGTGCTGCAAAGAGCATAAATAGACGGACGGTATCAGCCCCATAGCGGTGTACCATCTGTTGCGGATCAATGCCATTATTCTTTGACTTAGACATCTTACTCATCCCTGCCGGGATTAAAATCTGCCCGTTGCGATCGACTGCTTGGGTGATCGCCCCTGCACTATCTCTGTGAACAGTCACCTCAGAGGGGGATACCCAGTGGCGTTTTCCTGTGGAATCTAAGTAATAAAAGGCCTCTGCCAAGACCATTCCTTGGCAGAGTAACTGCTTAACAGGTTCGTCGGTTTGTACCAGGCCCAGATCACGCAGCACTTTATGTAAAAAACGGAAATAGATGAGATGCATGGTCGCATGTTCAATCCCGCCAATATAGTGATCAACCGGTAGCCAATAGGCGGTAGCTTGGGGATCTAACGGGCAGTCTGTCGTTTTTGGGCAGGTGTAACGAGCATAGTACCAGGAGGATTGTAGGAAGGTATCAAAGGTGTCGCTCTCCCTTTGAGCGGGATGGCCGTCTACCTGTGTCTCGATCCAGGCTGGCTGCTTTAAGGGGTTATTGTGTTCATCCAAACTGTTGATGGTCGGCAGGCAGAGTGGCAGCTGCTCCTCAGGCAGCGGCCTGATGTTTCCTGTCGCGTCGGTTACCATGGGGATAGGGGCTCCCCAATAGCGTTGACGGGAGACCCCCCAGTCACGGAGACGATAGTGAACGGCAGGGCGTCCCTGGCCTTCCTGTTGCAGCCGTTCGGTGATCGCTTGGCGGGCCTGTTCAAAGTTCAAGCCATTCAGGCTCCCTGAATGACAGAGGATCCCTTTTTCCAGGTAGGGTAAACTCGGTGTAACGCTTGGATCACCCGTGAGCGGTTGAATGACGCATTGGATAGGCAGTTGATAGTTTACAGCAAATTGGTAGTCGCGTTGATCGTGTGCTGGAACTGCCATGACTGCACCACTGCCATAATCACTGATCACAAAGTTCGTGATCCAGATAGGGATCAGGGCACCATTTAACGGATGAATCGCTTGTAACCCACTATCGATGCCCTGTTTTTCCAGCGTTGCAAGTGCCGCTTCAGCGGTTTTAAGCTGTTGACACTGTTGGACAAAGGCGGCAATCAGCGGATTAGTGTTGGCGAGTGGGGCAACCAGGGGATGGCCGGCAGCGATGGCTAAGTAAGTCACACCCGCGAGCGTATCTGGACGCGTGGTGTAGACGGTCAGCTGCTCTGGGTGATGATGAACTTTAAAATCGATCTCCAGGCCTACTGAGCGGCCGATCCAATGGCGCTGCATGCTTTTAACCTGCTCCGGCCACCCTGTCAGAGTCTCTAGATCGTCGAGCAGTTGATCAGCATAGGCGGTAATTTTAATAAACCACTGGGAAAGGGCTTTTTGCACGACTGGGGTGTCACAGCGCCAGCAGCAGCCCTCAACCACCTGTTCATTAGCCAATACCGTTTGATCTTGTGGACACCAGTTCACTAGGGCCGTTTTTTTATAGGCGAGCCCTCGTTGATAGAGTTTGATAAATAACCACTGCTCCCAACGGGTATAGTCGGGATCACAGGTGGTTATTTCCCGATCCCAGTCATAGCTAAACCCCAGCAGTTTTAACTGCTGCTTCATGCTAGCGATATTGGCAGTGGTCCAGGTGGCTGGATCAGTGCAGTGTTTGATAGCTGCATTCTCCGCAGGTAAGCCAAAGGCATCCCAACCTACCGGATAAAGCACATTTTTTCCTTGTAATCGCTGATAGCGTGCGATTGCATCCCCCAAGGTGTAGTTGCGTACATGTCCCATATGTAACTGCCCAGAAGGGTAGGGGAACATCGCTAAGCAGTAGAATTTTTCTTTCTCTAGTTGTTCTGTAACCTTAAAAGTATCGTGCTGTTCCCAGTGCTGTTGTGCAGCAGGTTCGATCTCATGTGGGGAGTAGTGCGGCTGCATTGCGATAATGACTCACTCTGAAAAATTTAGCATCCCATCAGGGTCAACGCATAGCATAACCTAGAATTGTCAGAAAATAGAAGCCAGAAAAGACAAGTCAGGTAAAAAGCAGGTTTTTTTCTAAGCTGTTAGATCCGGACCACTGAATTTTGATTGCAAAAGTTCTTCTGCAGGCACTGTTTCCTAAAAATAGAGCAAGGATAAACCACCCTATAACCCTGCTCTTATTTTAATTATCCAGCTCTATCAGTGGATTGTGTCTACTCCTGAATTCAAGTCAACTTTATAGTTAATTAAGGTGGATCGAGATCAATAAAGAGCGTATTATAAAAATGTTCAACAAGATCAACATTTTAAGTTTTAATTAAAATGTTCTGATTATTTGCTTTTTAGTTAAACTCTTTAAAAATATCTAGTATAGACAGTGTGTTGAACTTTCTTTAACTCGGATAAATGACAAGAGGCCTTTAATGAGTAAATCAATAGCTCGTCCCGAACAAACTACGCTAAAAGAAGCATTAAAACAACTATTTAATACAGTCGCTAATGGTGTAGAGAGATTTATTAAAATTTCCCTGCTCACTCACTGTTTTACTCCGAAAAATGGGTCGGATACAACGGTTCCGGATACAACGGTTCCGGATACAACGGTTCCGGATACAACGGTTCCGGAACCATTGGCCTCTCAACTAACTCAGAAAATATCCTCCATTGGTTCAACTCCTGTGGGTTCAAGGGCTAGTCAGCCATCCGGTAGCGCCAATCTTTTTTCTCCAGGATCTGATAAGAGCTCTCTAGAGGCTGTTGCTTTTACAAATAGATAGTCAAACCCGCAAGGCATAGCCACCCTGCTCTCATAATTGTGCTTTAGTTTGTCGTATAAGCGATTTCTTCTTGCGTAGGAACAGGGATCAGGTCCTACGCATGAAGGATTTTATTGACAACTCACGAGCAATATCCTTATTTTCCGCGGTATTATCGTTACGAATGCAGATTAACTTTACTTTATAGTTAATTAAGGTGGATCAAGCTCAATTTACTTTTTTAATTAAAATATTCTGTTTTTTACTTTTTAGTTAAAAAGTCTAATAGAGATGGTGTATTGAACTTTATTAAAATCGGATCAATAACAAGAGGCATTTAATGAGTAGAATAGTATCTCATCTCGAACAAAATATACTAAAAAACGTATTGGAAACGGTAATCGATATAATCACTGATAGAGTAGTAAAGGCCTTTGAAAAAGGTATTAAACCGTACCTGCTCAGTCGCTGTTTTATTTCGAAAGAGGGGACGGAAGAACCGGATCAACCTACAGAGGTTCCTGGATCATTGGCCCTACAACTAGCTCAGCAACTGGCCTCCGATGTTTCAAAGCCTGTGGGTTCAAGGGCTAGTCAGCCATCCGGTAGCGCCAATCTTTTTTCTCCAGGATCAGATGATAAGAGTTTTCTGGGCTCTCTAGGGGCTGTTGCTTTTACAAATAGGTAGTTAACCCCGCAAGGCATAGCCACTGTGCTCTCATAGTTGTGCTTTAGTTTGTCATATCGGGTCGCTACCATTCTAAAATGTTTGAGTCTAGCAAAACGGTCTTCCACAAGGTACCTGAGTTCGGCAAGGTACCCATCAAGGTAGTTGTTAGCAATCAGCGCGTTCTTCTTGCGTGGGAACAAGGATCAGGGCCTACGCATGAAGAATTTTGCTGACAACCTTCATAAGGTGTTTAAAAGAGATGGCAGCTTTGCACCTCAAACTTTTAATAGCTTGTTCAGGTTTAGCTTGAGCTTTCTGAAGGGTGTTTAGGGCCACTGACGAGCAATATCCATTTTTTCTGCGGCATTACCGTTAGGAATGCAGCTTTTCTCTTCTTAACGAATGAATAGTTTGTAAACCCACTATCAATTATCAATGCCCTACTTTTCCAGTGTTGTGAGCGGCGCTTCAGCGGCATAAAAAATGACTAATGTGATCAACCTTTTAATTATTTAATTAAAATGTTTTTATTTTTAACTTTTTAGTTAAGCTTTCTGCTGAAGAGGTGGTGAAAGGTCCTGATCAAGAGATACGATTACCGGCAGCCTTAGGATCCTTGAGTCATCAAAGGGACTCTAGGGCTCCAGAGCAGGTGGAATCAAGGATTAGTCATCTCCCTCCAGTATAGCCAAACCTTTAGTTTTACTCAGGCTAGGTTTCCCGATGAATACAGAATCAGCCGAGCCTAAGTTGCCTGCAGTCGCTGGCTCAGAATAACCAAGTGTTTATAGATCAGGAGAAAAGCTATGATGAATAATCATGCAAAGACAGTGTTGCCTCTTAATGAAGAAGAGGCTGAACTGCTGAGTCTTGATTATTTTCTACAACATACCGCCACTTTCACTAACCAAAAGCCATACCCAGAACTTCAACAAGCGCTGATTGACTATCATCAAGCTAGCACATTACCACAATTCGCGAAACAGGCAGCAGTACTCAAGCAGCAAATTGCAAGTGTGATGAGCCATGATTCTAAAAAAAGCAGCGACTACTTACGACGCTTACGCAACCATTTGAATAACGTACAACTGGCCATTACACGCTATGAAGACGAACCAATCGAACAGTTGCCTTTTCTGTTACATTTTATCTGCATTGGACAGCCTTTCACTCAGTCACAGCAACAACCATTAGCACTATGGAAAGCGGTGCAGGAGACCTCCGGTGCCTCTCTCATCTTATGGTATGACAGTGATGCGCTGTGGGTTGAGACACTGAATCAATGTATGCTAGAGGCGGCACTTAAGCAAAGCTTCCAGCAACAGCCTAATAGCAGCTCTCCTGTTTTTTTAAATCAACTTAACCAAAACTTATCCGTCTTAAGAGAGATAGCCTACAATGAGATCCAGCAAGCCTTAGCTGTAGATCGCTCTGCTGATGCCGTCCGGAAGCAGATTCTGTTGACACGGTATCAACAGTCGGAAGAGTTTTTTACTACACGACTTAAAGAGCATCAGCAGCTGATCGAACAACTGATCGTCAGCGGTATCACGGTGTGTGATATTCACAGTAGGCTTGAAAACGGGCCATTGGCGCAACCCTACCAACGCGAGTTGCTTCAGCGTGGTCACCTACCAGCAGCTACCCAGATTGCTAGCTTACGAATACTCCAGCAAGCAGGCGGAATCTATAGCGCTAACAATGCACTGCCCCCGCTTTCAGACTCTTTTTGGAGCGATGTGACTCAGCACTATCTGCAACAGCAAGGGCTGACCCAGGTTGATCCACAGCAACTGGAAAAGAGTATGGCTACTTTAAGGCAGCAGTGGCTAGCAGATGGTAAAATACAGGTGATGACGTGGCAGCGATTATGGCAACATAATCCGGAGTGGAAGTCCATGATTATCGAGGCTGATCAAGCGTTCTCTGGGCACGAAACACCGGAGTGTTCGGCACTGCTACAGGCTATTGATAGCACTGCCCAGAGCAGCCCCCTGCTCAGCAGCATATTCCAACCTATAAAGCCACTTGCTATGCAACGCCATCAATGGGTTGTTATAGAAAGTACCTTAGGCCAGTCCAATCCGTTACTGCTTGCTGCACACCAAAATAGCAAGCTACTGCAGGCAGTGATTCGGCAAGTACAAACTCATTATCAAATATTAGAGCAATTGGAACAGAGGCTGCACGATCAACACAAACCGCTGCAGGATAGAGAAGCGCGCATAGAGATCGCTGAATGCCTAGAGTTGTCTCCTAGATTAGCGTGTGCTGTAGTGGATTACCCGGTTGAAGGGTTCAGTATCGGTGCTGATACCACCCGGGAGCTGAGTGGCATTGGAGCGCTTCGGAGAGGGGTGGAGCGCTATAATGCAACCCAATTGCTGCCCTCAAAACTGCTCAAAAATATACAGAATGTATTCCTTTCAGAACAGATAAACCAGTGGGTTCACCCTAACGACTTTCGGCCTTTTAGCCAGCCCTTAGGGAGTGAGCAGACGGCACAGATCTGGTATCAACAGAGTAAAGCACTCTGGGCTCAGCAATCCAAGGTTGACGGTGAACAGCCGCGTCTAAATCTATTAGACCTAATCGCTGATCAACCCATAAAACCGATTCTCCCCGAGGTCGCTGGTCAGTATGGCAGAGGGCTCATCAGGAGCCTGAAAAAGCTTGTCAACTCTTTGCTACAAGATAGTCAACTCACGGAGTTGTCACTGGGTTTTAGACTAGCAACCTCTTTGGTGATGCGTGTTATCAGATCAGTTCAGTTGCAAGTTAAGATGAGCTCCTATACAGCGACCACCTGCTTACAGCAGGTACGCATGATGGTCAGCATCATTTTAGGGATGAATCAGCCAAAGGACATTATCAGTGAAGTACAGCAGAGTCAGCTGGATCAAATCAACAACTGCATGAGAACTATCAATCGACGATTGCTGAAAGGAGCGCTCAGAAACGAAATAGATACGGTTATTCATAGCGAAATCATGCTGCAATCGGATCCTATTGAGGAGAAGCTGTCTCTAGTGAACCGTCCGCAAAAGCTGGATGTCTCGACAGGAATTAATGATGTGACGCTTCCTGAGGGTAACTTCATGAGTCATCAGGATGCTCCTCATAAAAGTGTCCTATTCAATCTAGGGGATGGAGATCATCAGGCGATCGGGGTGCTCAATAAGCCGAATCAGTTTTTATTAGGAGAGGGCTGGCAGAGTTTCACCGGTGGAAATCAGCACAACTTTTTTATACTCTCTCTCTCTGCAGAGGCCCTGCAGCGACAAATGGATCTAGCGATGGAGCAGGGGCTACCGCTTTATCGACTGGCGGGGGGAGAGGGAGCCAACCGGCTCATCATTCAGAGCGAGTTACCCCCATCCAGCACCGACAAATACTTAGAGCCCCATTATATTGGCTATTATGTTGATTTAAATCAGGGTCGAGTGTGGCTGCGCCAGCACAATCCAGCCGATCCCGAGCATCCTCAGGATCAGGCGTTACTGCTCATGACGTTGCGCAACATAAACCAATTGGAGATCAGATCAGTGATCCCGACGCACTCGGTGATCAGTGGTTCCGATGAAGCGAATACCTTAATTCTGCATAGGCAGGATACCCTGTATACGGGTAGGGCTCATGATACGCTCATCATTCAAGGGGGAGCCACGATTCATAGTCAGTCTGGGGGCAAGCGCTATGTGATTAGCGATCAAGTGAATCAACTGGGTGAGGTCGAGATCAATATCATTGAAGCGCCCACTGCTGCGCTTAGTACGATTCACCTACCCGTGGATCATGACCAACTGACAGAGTGGAGACTGGTTGATAATGATCTGATCGTTGGGTTAGGGCAGCAGCCGCAGAGCTGTCAATTGATTTTAAAAGGTGTGTATCAAACGGTTAATAATCAGCGTTCCTTAGCGCGAGAGCAATGGCGCTTGTTTACTCATGATGGCTTGCAATTACTACCACAGTGGCCAGCGGTTGTCTCGGTGGAAACATCGCCAGCGATTAATTTTACAGCTTACTACGCCAAAATCTGGGATCAGCGCACGGCGGCTGCCGCAGTGATCAGCAGCAGTGCTGGGTATCAACTACAACCAACGCCTCCAGAATACTTAACAGCGCCAGAAGCCGCCATGAGTGCACGGTTCATTGAAGATCTCAGTGCTGTGTCTGATGAAGCAAATGGATCAGCACTTTTACCGGATCGAAGCTGGGTACCGCCAGTTCATCCTCTAGCAACTCATGCTGGCATCGTTGAATCAATCATTGAACCCCATGGGAAGGTCGATGCGTAAAATAGCTGCTTAGATTTATTTTCGTAACAGTGCGGCTGCTCTCCGTTGTTGGCAAGCCTTTTCGACATAAGGATTGTGGTGTCCTTGGTATTTAGCCACCCGGCGGTCACGCTCACACTCCCAATCAGTGACCGGGTAACGTTGATGCCAGCGGTGGATGATCTGGAGCTGTTGTGGCGTATAGGTCAGTTGATAGCGCTCCCCCATATAGAGGTAGGTGCGCGCAATAGCCCCGCGCGCCTGCCGTGGCGGCTCGACCCGCTTGTTTGCAGGGTCGATTTTAAAGGCACAGCGGCCATAGGGTGATTGCCCTCCAACCCACTCCGAAAAGGCATAATGTTTACGATCACCGTTTACCTCGCCAATCGCCGGTTGTAAATTATGCAGATCAGCTTCAATGCGGTTAAATACCGGATCGGCTGCACAACCACTCCGCCCACCTTGCTGCCAACAACGACGTTGATGGCCAAATTGCCAGGCGGGAACAACGTGCTCCCACTCAATTCGTGAGGCTCGTTTACTATCTTTGCGAGGCTGATAACCACAGGCTGCCCAATCAGGGCGACCGCTGTTCCCTTGCCAAATAATTGGGCAAGCGCAATAAAAGGTTACCGCATCGTGGTGAATAGTGCGGGCGATTCGCTTCGCTTCCGAGAACTTTTTGGGGGAGTGATCAGTGGGGTATAACCAATAAGCACAATAAACCGCAAGCAGCAGAATGCTTTTTAGCAAAATAGCACGAATTTTGTTGCTGTTTTTTTTACGCATAGGGTTTATGACAGGCTGTCGTTGATCAGCGCCTCTTTGGATCTCTCGTTAGTAGAGTAACCCTTTTTTTCAATTGATAGTGACATAGTCACTCCTGACTGGGACTCTAAACACGTTATCCTTGACAAGCCGCTTGTAAAGCAGCGATTTGATCGGTCTGCTCCCAGGGGAACTGCGGGCGGCCAAAATGGCCATAAGCTGCAGTCTCCCGATAGATTGGCCTTAATAGCTTCAGGCTATGGATCACACCGTAAGGAGAGAGATCAAAGCAGCTCCGGACGGCAGCTACTAAACGCTCTACGGGAACTTTGTGGGTTCCAAAGGTTTCCAACATGATTGAGGTGGGTTGCACCACGCCAATCGCGTAAGAGAGCTGTATTTCACAACGTTCCGCTAGATCCGCCGCCACGATGTTTTTAGCAATATAGCGAGCGGCATAAGCAGCTGAACGGTCGACTTTCGAGGGGTCTTTACCGGAAAAGGCTCCACCCCCATGCCGTGCTGCACCACCATAGGTGTCGACAATAATTTTACGGCCGGTTAAGCCACAGTCTCCCATCGGGCCACCAATCACAAAGCGGCCGGTTGGATTAATCAAATAGCGGGTCTCTTGTGAGAGCCACTCCCGTGGCAGCACCGGTTGAATAATGGTCTCCATTACCGCTTCCTGCAGCTGCTGTTGGCCAATCTCCTCAGCATGCTGAGTAGATAAAACAACAGTATCTATACCGATGATTCGATGGTGATTATAGCGGAAGGTAATCTGACTTTTAGCATCAGGACGGAGCCAAGGTAAGGTCCCATCCCGGCGGACCTGTGCTTGTCGCGCGACTAAGCGATGCGCATAGGTGATGGGTGCTGGCATCAGCTCCTCAGTCTCTCGAGTGGCATAACCAAACATGATCCCTTGATCGCCAGCCCCTTGCTGCTCTGGATCCGCTCGGTCCACCCCCTGATGAATATCTGGAGATTGTTTGCCAATAGCGTTCAGAACTGCACAGGAGTCGGCATCAAACCCCATATCGGAATGGTGGTAACCGATCTCTCGGACCGTATTACGGACTAAGGCTTCAATATCGACCCAAGCGGTGGTGGTGATCTCACCACCGACCAGCACCATCCCCGTTTTGACATAAGTTTCGCAAGCGACCCGTGCTTGGGGATCTTGGGCAATAATAGCATCTAATACCGCATCAGAAATTTGATCGGCAATTTTATCTGGATGTCCTTCAGAAACGGATTCTGAGGTAAAAAGATGTTGGGTCATAGTGTGATAGGGACTCTTAATTTAGCAGGGAACCAGTCGGAACATTCACCAAAAGGGGATAGGTTTGATTAGAGCAGAGCACCTACACGTTTTCAAGGTTAGGTGTTGTTTTATTTCAGCAATCAAGGATAAATCAGTGTACCCAGACGGAACTCTTCGGGATAATAGGCGGCTGCTAAAAGCAGAGTGTTCATTGAGTACTGATAAGGCGATCACTGCGCTTTAATCGTGCTATCTATAGGAGAATAAAGGGTGTCAGCATATGCTGTCTCGTAAAGAATTAGCCAATGCTATCCGTATCTTAAGCCTGGATGCGGTAGAAAAAGCTCGCTCAGGTCATCCAGGTGCCCCCATGGGCATGGCTGACATGGCGGAGGTGTTATGGCGTGACTTTCTGAAGCATAACCCCAAAAACCCTCACTGGGTGAATCGTGACCGGTTTGTGTTATCGAATGGCCATGGATCGATGCTGCTTTACGCTCTCCTGCACCTCACCGGTTATGATCTATCACTCGAGGATTTGCAACAATTTCGTCAGTGGCATAGTAAAACCCCAGGGCATCCAGAGGTGGCGGAAACGCCAGGCGTTGAAAGCACTACAGGTCCACTAGGCCAGGGGTTGGCCAATGCGGTGGGTATGGCGCTGGCTGAACAGTGTCTGGCCGCCCAATTCAATCGACCAGATTATCCTATCGTTGATCACTACACCTATGTCTTTGTTGGAGATGGCTGCCTCATGGAGGGTATTTCTCATGAGGTCTGTTCGTTAGCGGGTACATTGAAATTAGGCAAATTAATCGTTTTTTATGATGACAATGGCATCTCCATTGATGGGCAGGTTCAGGGATGGTTTAATGAGAACACCGCAGGCCGCTTCGAAGCTTATGGTTGGCATGTGGTGCCTGCGCTTGATGGGCATCACAGTGAGGCGATCCTAGCTGCTACCCAACAGGCGCGTCAGGTGACTGATCGCCCCTCCTTGATTATCTGCAAGACGATCATTGGCTATGGGGCCCCCAATAAGGCGGGCTCGCATGAGTGCCATGGTAGCCCGCTCGGGGCAGCTGAGGTCGAGGCTGTTCGTCAACAGCTTGAATGGAGAGCAGCACCGTTTGTGATCTCAACAGAGCAGTATCAGCAGTGGGATGCTACTCAGCAGGGGATGGAGGCTGAGCAGCAGTGGCAGGCGCTCTGGCAGCGCTATCAAGCATCCTATCCCCAGTTAGCTACAGAATTTGAACGGCGAACTCAGGGGCGTTTGCCCGCTGGGTGGTCTGCCCAGATTTCCCAAATGATTCAGCAGTTACAAGAGAGACCAGCTCATTTAGCAACACGCAAAGCCTCACAAAATGTATTAGAGCAGATAGCTCCTGGGTTGCCAGAGCTATTGGGAGGATCTGCCGATTTAACGTCCTCCAATTTAACCACCTGGTCTGGTTCCAGGGCGCTGAATAGCTCCCCTGCAGGCAACTACCTCCATTATGGGGTGCGCGAATTTGGTATGTCCGCCATCATGAATGGCATTGCGCTGCATGGTGGCTTTATTCCCTATGGTGGGACCTTCTTAGTATTTACCGACTATGCACGCAATGCTGTACGCATGGCAGCCTTAATGAAGCAGCGGGTTATTTTTGTCTATACTCATGACTCTATTGGGCTGGGTGAAGATGGTCCAACCCATCAACCGATTGAGCAGTTGGCACTACTGCGCTTAACACCTCATTTGATGACTTGGCGTCCCTGTGACCAGGTGGAGAGCGCAGTGGCGTGGCAAGCAGCGATTGAATACACTCAAGGGCCGAGTGCCTTAGTACTGTCCCGACAAAATCTACCGCAGCAACCACGGACTACCGAACAGCTGGCCAATATCCAGCGGGGTGGCTATATCTTATGTGACAGTGAGGGGTTACCTGAGCTGATTATCATCGCCACAGGTTCAGAGGTTGCTCTGGCGGTCGCTGCTTATCAAAAACTGCAGGAGCTTGGGTATCATCAGGTCCGTGTCATCTCCATGCCCTCCACAGAACGTTTCGAACAGCAGACGGAGGCCTATCGGGAGAGCATACTCCCCTTGTCCGTGACTGCGCGTTTAGCGATTGAAGCGGGGAGCAGTGACTATTGGTACCGTTACGTTGGCTTACAAGGGAAAGTGATCGGCATGCAGGATTTTGGGGCCTCAGCACCTGCAGAGCAGCTGTTCATACACTTTGGCTTCACGGTTGAAACGGTCCTTCAGCGCTCCTTAGAGCTACTGATCGCTTAAACCTTGATTCCCCTAAGGTAGCCAGTTTAAAAGAGGATAGTGCATCGTGTTATTACAGATGAAGGATCTGCCATTAACTGATAAAAGGGTATTGATCCGAGCGGATCTGAATGTGCCAATGCAGCAAGGTCGCATCACATCGGACGCACGAATTCGAGTGCTGCTCCCCTCGTTGCAGCAGCTGTTACAACAGGGAGCACGGATCATGGTCGCCTCACACCTCGGGCGTCCGACCGAAGGAGAGTACCAGGAAGCCTACTCATTACTCCCAGTTGTTCATCACTTAAAAACTTTGTTAAATCGGCCGGTGCGCTTAGCAAAAAATTATCTACAGGGTATTGAGGTGGCGGCCGGTGAATTAGTGGTATTAGAAAATGTCCGCTTTAACCTGGGAGAGAGAGACAACGATCCTCAGTTAGCCCAACAGTATGCTGCACTCTGTGATCTGTTTGTGATGGATGCCTTTGCCTCTGCCCATCGGATACAGGCCTCTACTTATGGGGTCGCTCACTATGCACCAATGGCTTGTGCAGGGCCCCTATTGCTGAATGAAGTGACCCAGTTGACGCGGGCATTATATCACCCGAACCGGCCACTAGTCGCCATTGTCGGCGGATCCAAAGTTTCCAGCAAGTTACCACTACTACAAGCCATTGCCCAACGGGCTGATCACCTTATTGTTGGTGGTGGGATCGCGAATACTTTTCTCGCAGCTCAGGGCCAGGCGATTGGGCAGTCACTGCATGAAGCAGCCCTCATTCCGCAAGCGCAGCAGCTGATGGCGATGACAGATATTCCACTTCCCAGCGATGTTCAGGTTGCTCAACACTTCTCTGAACAGGCGACTGCGGTGTTAAAACCGGTCACTGCGGTTGCACCGGATGAACAAATTTTGGACATTGGGCCAGCCACTGCCCAGCAGTTAGTCACACTATTAAGCACCGCTAAGACCATTCTATGGAATGGTCCGCTGGGGGTGTTTGAGTGGCCCAATTTTCGTCAGGGTACCGAAGTGGTAGCGCGAGCGATTGCTAACAGCTCCGCCTTTTCTATCGCTGGCGGGGGCGATACTCTGGCGGCCATTGACTGTTTTGGGATTGCAAAACAGATCAGTTATATCTCTACCGGAGGAGGTGCTTTTTTAGCATTTATTGAAGGTAAGAGTCTACCAGCCATTAAAATATTGGAGAAACGGGCACAAGATTCAGGAGTACCACTCCAGTTTTTATCCACTCTATCGAGTACATGAGGCGCTATGTCAAAACTTTTTGATCTGATCAAACCCGGCGTAGTGACCGGTGATGAAGTGCAGCAGCTGTTTGCACTGGCTAAAGCACACCGTTTTGCTTTACCCGCCGTGAATGTTATCGGTACCGACTCCATCAATGCCGCCCTCGAGGCGGCAGCTAAAGTTCGATCACCCATCATTGTGCAGTTCTCTAATGGTGGCGCTGCTTTTATGGCAGGCAAGGGTCTGAAGTTACCGAGTGCCCAAGCAGCTACATTAGGTGCAGTCTGTGGCGCTCACTATCTGCACCTCATGGCGGAGGCCTATGGTGTGCCTGTCGTGCTGCATACGGATCATGCCGCTAAAAAATTATTGCATTGGATTGATGAACTATTAGATCAAGGAGAACAGCATTTTGCCAAGTCAGGCAAGCCGCTATTTTCCTCACATATGATCGATCTCTCTGAAGAGCCTCTAGAAGAGAACCTAGACATCTGCTGTCGCTATTTAGCTCGGATGGCTAAAATTGGTATGACATTGGAGATTGAGCTGGGGTGTACTGGTGGCGAGGAGGATGGGGTCGATAATAGTCACCTGGATAATTCATTGCTGTACACCCAACCACAAGAGGTTGCTTATGCCTATGAGCGTCTCCGCCAAATCAGCCATCGTTTTACCATTGCAGCGGCTTTTGGTAATGTTCATGGAGTTTATAAGCCAGGTAATGTCAAATTAAAGCCAGAGATCCTTCAACGTTCACAGCAGCATGTGGCCGAGCAATTTAATTTACCTGCCAATCCTATCGATTTTGTATTCCATGGAGGATCTGGCTCTTCACTGGCAGAAATCCGCGAAGCGATTGGTTACGGTGTAGTGAAAATGAATATTGATACGGACACCCAGTGGGCCACTTGGCAGGGCATATTACACTACTATCAAGCCCATGAAGCTTATCTTCAGCAGCAGCTAGGCAATCCAGAGGGTGCGGATAAGCCAAATAAAAAGCAGTATGATCCACGAACTTGGTTACGAGCGGGTCAGGAGTCGATGGTCGCGCGTTTAGAGCAAGCCTTCGCTGATCTGAATGCGCTGCAGCGGCTACAATAAAAGTAATCGCGATCTGTGTTGAGGTTCGGGGCATTATCCGGAGTGATGAGTAGCCTAACTCCTACCGAGGTGAGCCTATGGAATCATTGATAGTCAGGACCATCCCGCAACAGCTTACAGGCTGGTTATTACAACAGCAGCAGGGATTACTGCAAGCGCTGGTTAATCTGCTTGCTGCCCTGCTTATCTTTTGGATCAGCCGCTGGTTGGCTCGTCTCTTTTCGCAAGGTATGGCCACCCTGTTGCGACGTCAATCGATCGATCATACTATTGTTGGCTTTGTCCGTGTCGTGATCCAGGCGCTGGTTCTATTAATGGGGAGCATTGCCGCATTAGGGGCTATAGGTGTACAGACTGGATCACTGTTAGCCGTTTTAGGTACGGCTGGTTTAGCCGTTGCACTCGCATTAAAAGATGCTCTTGCCAATTTTGCTGCCGGTATTTTATTGGTGCTCTTTCGTCCCTTTCGGGTGAGTGAAGTTGTCGAGGTCGCCGGAGTCACCGGTATGGTTGAACAGATCCACCTATTCTCTACAGTACTCAACAGTCCTGATCATAAGCTATTGGTCGTCCCCAACGGTACCATTGTCAAAAGCACGATTACCAACTATTCACGCCAACCCCATCGACGGATTGATTTTCTAGTCAGGGTTGCCTACAGTGCCGATATTGATCAGGTCAAAGCGTTATTGAGTGAACTCATAGCCGCTGATCCTCGCGTCCTGCACTCTTTGGGTATTACGGTGCGTTTAAAAGAGCTCTCACCCTCTTCCTTGGATTTTACGGTGCTTTTTTGGGTTGATAATGCAGCTTACTGGCCAGTCTATTTTGATCTCTTAGAGACGGTTAAAAAGCAACTAGATGCCCATAAAATTGCTATCCCATTTCCCTAAATGGGGGTTCACCTTCACTCTGCCCCTCACGGGCGCTAGGGATGATTATCACAAAACTCAGGGGAGGGGGTATAGGTTGCTACCATGCTCATTCTGAGAGCCAGCAGAGACCAGCACAAATTGTCTGCAGGAGCTGTGGTCACACTAATAAGGCGAACAAAATGATGGGTTTCCTTGCAGAGATTTTATGAATACTGAATGGCTTAAAAAAATAGCTGCCGAGGCGGCGTTAGCCTATGTTCAACCTGAACAGCTTCTAGGCATTGGGACGGGATCTACGGTGAACTATTTTATTGAAGCTTTAGCTTCCCACCAAATCCCAATTAAAGGTGCTATATCAAGCTCAGAAGCCTCTACTCGGCAATTGCGGGCGCTGGGCATTCCAATAGTGGATAGCCATCAGGTGACTGTCCTAGATAGCTATGTCGATGGGGCTGATGAAGTGAATCCTCATAAGCAATTAATTAAAGGTGGGGGGGCCGCTTTAACGGGCGAGAAAATTATCGCTGCCATGGCTCGTCACTTTATCTGTATTGTCGATTACCAGAAACAGGTAAATCGGTTAGGTCGATTTCCCCTACCAGTGGAGGTCATTCCCATGGCTTTGGAGTATGTAGCGCGCGAACTGGCCAAATTAGGGGGGCATCCTCTTTGCCGTCAAGGGGTTGTTACAGACTACGGTAATCTGATATTAGACATCCATCAACTGACGATTACCGATCCCGCTGCTTTGGAGCAGCATATTAACGGGATTGCTGGCGTGGTCACCGTTGGGCTATTCGCACACCGTGGGGCAGATACGGTATTGGTAGGCACCCCTGTAGGGGTTCAGATCATCCAATAACCCATTACAGAGTTCATGCTCAATGGGATGGGATCAGTGTGCACAAAGTCCTAGGTGGAGAATAGGTGGCGCGGCGTAATCACAGCGGTTAGGCGCCGATCCCAGCTAGCCCGTGGTAGGGAATCGACCCGCTGACAGTCATGTGCCAAGCCAATCATCACCAGCGGTTGTTGACCCTGATCTGTATGATGATGAGTATTCAAGGTGCGATCGTAGTAGCCACCACCCATTCCCAACCGGTGACATGCTATATCAAAAGCGACGACCGGAAGTAAAACCACCGCCAATTGCGCGATGGGAAAGGCAGTGTCCAGCGCGAGCAGGGGCTCTAGAATGCCAAATTGGTTACGCTGTAACTGAGTCTCCCTGGTATAAGGCAAAAACAGGAGCTCTCCTGGTCGTTGTGGATTGAGTTTTGGAAGGTAGAGCTGCTTACGCTCCTGCCATAGCCGTTGGCAGAGCGGTTGTGTGTCTATCTCTCCATCAAAAGGGGAGTACAGGGCGATATGTTGGGCATTTTGCAGGGCCGGTACAGCGAGGAGTTGGTGGCATAGGAGCAGTGCTTCCTGCTGCTGCTGCCGATGCGTTAACTGAGCTCGTTGCTGGCGCATTAAGAGACGTAATGCCTGCCGTTGCTGAGCAGCAGTGGGGTGTATTGAGAGAGGAGTAATTGGTGCTTTATGCATGCCTAAGTAGAACAATAGAACCCCCAGGATGTCGTCGTGAGCAGTTGCCCTTGAACCCTAGGTTCAAGGCGAACAAGGGTGTTACCACCTTAAGGCTCCTCAAGCAGGGTTGAGTATGCGCACCGGCGATAATAAGACCTGTTCTATTTTTGTTAATATCGGCTCAGGGGATCAACTCACTAACCTACATCCCAGGGGAAAAACAGTGACAACTGACTATCAATCGGGTAACTTACTCGGTTTAGTTTTCAAAAGTGCTTGCTCTAAGCACCTTTGTAGCAGTCCAATTTTGGATACAACGGCATCCAACTGTGCACGACCCTTCTGCTCGGTCTGGAGCAATTCATTACAGAGATTCAGCGCTACAATCGTTATTAACTGTTCTCTATTGATCACTTTAAGTCGTTGTTTGAGATCTTGCAAGCGTTCATTCAAATTAATTACTGCTTGTTGCAGATCTTCTTGTTCTTCAACAGGACAATTCACATTGAGTGTTCGTCCAAGTATTTGAATACTAACCATTTTTTCCATGGTTGCTGATTAGTCACCGAGCTTAGTTAAATAGATTAGCAGTGCAGAAACTTTTGGACACAGCCAGTTAATGGCATAGACTTATCACAGGATATCTACTCCAGTGGTGAGCTCTACTCCTCTTACTGTAGCATGAGCTGCACGCCAGCACCACCACCGGCGTGGTTTTTACGCCAGAATCAGTGATCGACCTAACCAGCGTGATCAAGCAGATAAAGTATGAAGTGAACCTATCCTAATAATACAGTGATCCAGTAGAAAACCCCATGGCGTGCGAAGAATTGGCATGGATTTAATGCACTTTTTGTATTTGGGTACGCAGAAACTTTAAAAAGCCATTCATCATAGAGCTGCTGACCATGAATCACGGGTTTTTATGACTACCCATGTGACAAATCAGCCGCTCGATGAATAGCTAGTGGAATGCTGATGCGTTGCTGGTGATAGTGCTACCTACAGGCTATCATGGCAGAGGATGTGTGATGAGAACTGCCATACCAACCACCACGGTTAATCCTTGACTCCATTCCCATTGGAGCATGACCATGATCACTAAACGCGCTAACCTGCCCGTTTAAGGCTGCAGATGAGCAGGAGTTTCCCATCTGAAATCTGGAGCGGTGGCCGGTTTTAGGCACTTTGGTTAGTTTACTGCTCCCTGACAATGCTTTTAGATCAGAAGAAGCCTTCCGCACACTATCGAAAGTAGCCGCATGGACGTTAATATAAGAGTGACACTCCTCTTCGAACAAGATTTCATTGGTGCTGGGTGACTTGGCAGGCAATGCTTTAACAAGCCCATGCTGCCCTGCTTTTGCAACCAACGGAGCATCCCAGTTCCAGTTATTATTCCACTGCTCAAGTGGGATAACTGTGGCTTGTTCCAACTTCTGGAAATTTTGTAGGCCATGATCTTCCTTGGTCTGTAAGAGGTGGTTGAGACCTAAGTAACTAGCGCAAGTATTGAGTGCTGAGCCTACTGTTCGATAGAGATTTTGCCAAAAAGAGCATAGGTTTTTATTTGAGTTTATCTGAAATGGTTCCACAGGCTGCTGCTCTGCAGCTTTGTGTGGCAGCAGCAGATTGCAATGAGCAGCGAATTGTTGCTGCAGTGTATTGATGCAATTGGGTTTAGCATTGTAAACCGTATAGATCTGTCGTAATTCGGTGAGTTGGCCGCTATCTAGATTCCCACTTAACCAGTGGTTATCTAATACTGCTTGGATGGCCACTTCGGATCCGGGATTCTCAAACGTGGTCGAATGGACCACCGAAAATCCTCGAGAAGCTATCTCTAAGCCGGTGATATCAGCAACCACTGCACCCAATGAGTGCCCACTGGTGCTAAATCGATAGGCCCCTGCGGCAGCAGACCCTCCAATCGCTTGAACGACCTCATCCACCAATGCTTTCAACGGCTGCAATTTAGTTGGAGCTCTACCCACTGCTAGCAGGAGATCGTCCAGCACATCATAAGGATCGGCTACGGTACCGGCACTAGCGATATGGATCTCCTGGGTATTACGATTAATAAAAGCCACTGCTTTAAGACCGTACTGGTTAGTGAGCTCACTGGTCCGTGAGTCAGTCAGCACTTCCCAGTGGGTATCAGCCAGCAGCCACCCATTGATTGTAGAATCTTTTAGGGCAAAGGATTCTCTATTAATCCCATAAGCCAGGTTAATAGCATCTACAGTTAGATCAGAGACGGGTAACGAGCGTTTCTCAATGCTGTTACTATTTATTATGGAAAACCCGTGAAGAGAGAGCTTTTGATAATCATCTGCAGTGAGACGACGGATCGATTCGGTTATGTTACGCATTGCCTACTAATGCCCACTAAAGTTACCTAATAGTTAATAAGAGGTGAACAGTATACCGCTATTTGTGGCTAAGCGGTGCCTGTTTTTTATAGCTATCGGACTCTTATCACAGTGCTGATAGGGCTCTGTTTCAGGATTGCAGCTGGATCTGTTGAACCAGGTGGTCACTGCCTTTCGTCAAGATTAACCGGGCATACTGCCGGGTGGGTAGAATGTTCTCTCTTAGATTAAGGCCGTTAATATGCTCCCAAATCTCACTAGCAGTTTCAATGGCCTCTACTCTCGACAGCTGGGCATAGTGGTGGAAATGGCTGCAACGGTCACGAAAAGCAGTGTCACGAAACATCAAGAACCGCTCGATATACCAGCGTTTGAGACGTGTTTCCGGGGCATCGATATAGAGTGAAAAATCCAAAAAATCAGCAATAAAGCGCTGAGTGTGGTGGCAGCGGTCGTCAGATTGTTGTTGAAGTACATTGAGTCCTTCTAAAATCACCACTCCAGGGTGCTCTAAGCGCTGTTGCTGATCTGGAACGATATCATAGATGAGATGCGAATAGAGTGGCACAGAAAGCGGGGTTTGACCGGCTTTCAAGTCAGTCATCAATTGTACTAAGCGTGGCCTATCGTAGGATTGTGGAAACCCTTTTTTATGGTACAGATTGCGCGCTTGTAATTCTCGATTAGGATAGAGAAAACCATCGGTAGTGACTAAGGCAACCTGGCGTTCCTGTGGCCAGCGGCTCAGCAGCCACTGCAGTATGCGGGCGCTGGTACTTTTACCTGCCGCAACGCTTCCGGCAATCCCAATGATATACGGTCCTGGTCGACAGTAGCGCTGCTGATAATAAGCATCGATCTCGCTATTGAGGAGGCAGACTAGTGGCCAATAGATCCTCCTAACTTCATTCAAGGAGAGGTTATCATTGATCCCTTGCAGCTGAGCAATCTCTCCTGCACTCAAAGTTAAGGGGAAAGCAGTACTACAGCGGCTAAACCAAGTCTGTGGAGTATAATGCTGATAGGTGGGGGGATGCGCTGAAAGGAGTGCTACGGCTGCCATGGTCTGGGCGGCTGGCGTGGAGGCGACTGCTGTTCACACTGTTGCTTGCAGTGACAGGGTTTGTCTACTTCCAAAGTGCTGAGTCCACCACAACTTCCTTGAAGTTTTTTCCGTTGAAGGAGGTAGCCAATCGCCATGGCGGTTACGAGGGCTAGTAGGAGCACAAAGGTTAATATCCAGGTGATCATGATGAGCGTGGCTTCAGGTAGGGTTGGAAGGCTACAGAGTAGTGCTCAGTGAAGCCTGTTGGGGTCTTGATCAGCAGTAGGAGCGGTATCTGGTGTTGATTGGCGATGGCTAGCGCTTTTTCTGGACCTAAGACCGAAAAAGCAGTGGCGAGTCCATCGGCAGTCATGCAGGAGGGGTGCAGCACCGTGGCTGAAATCAGTTGATGGGTAATGGGTTGACCCGATCGTGGATCGAGGGTATGGGAGTAACGAATGCCATCCTGTTCAAAATAGTTACGATAGTCCCCAGAGGTCGCCAACGCCCCTTCTCCTGGCGTGATCAGGCGGCTGGCAGGCTGGGAGGGATCAGTTGGATTTTCAATCGCAATTCGCCAGGGTTGACGCTGGGGATTATGCCCTTTAAAGCGTATCTCCCCGCCAATACCTACTAAATAGTGGTCAATTCCCAGCGAAGCGAGATACTCTGCCAACTCATCCACCCCAAATCCTTTGGCAATACCAGAGAGATCCAGCGCTAGCTGCGGAATAGCCTTACTGATACCAGTAAGATGTACTCCTAGTTGTTCTAAGCCAACCCAGGCAAGGTGCTGGGTTAAAGCTTGAGGGGTAGGAAGACGCTCTTGCAGTGGGGCGGTTGGACCAAAACCCCAGAGATCGACTAGGGGGCCTAGGGTAATATCTAGCGCCCCCTCACTCAGCTGATGTAAACGGACTGCTTCACGGATCACTCTCATGGTCTCAGGAGCTAGCGGAAACAGTTGATGGACTGCAGGGCTGCGATTAAATCGGCTTAACTCAGAGTCAGGCCGGTAAGTAGACATCAGATCATTGAGTCGCTCTAAGCGCTGATCCAAGGCTTGTTGCACTATTTTTGGGGAGGCTAAGTGGGGTCGGTTTAAATATTTAACAACATAATAGGTCCCCATGGTCGCCCCTGAAAGTGAGACCCACTGAGAATGCTGGTTACGGCAACCGCTTAATCCTAATAATAGGCTTAATAGTAGTAACCAGGCGAGAGCAACTTTCACCAGGGAAGCGTTACGGAAGGTATGCGGTGTAGAACTCATCCAGGCTATTTTAATAGGATTACCCTCCAAAATCATCCAGCATGATCTGATCAGCTTCTACTCCTAAATCCTGGAGCATAGCTATCACCGCCTGATTCATT
>WUUC01085342.1_pt1 | contig 24983 bp, 36 predicted proteins | sample 6278441 | NCBI WGS metagenome assembly WUUC01 (sample SAMN13675441, study PRJNA597444) | soil metagenome | isolation source: soil | place: USA: Washington | collected 2017-10 | reverse complement strand
TCCCTCTGGTTACAGGGCATCCCAACCGAGTGGGCCTCCTGCGGGGCGCGGGTAACGCGATCAACAAGGAAGTCGCGCAAGGCTTCATAGAAGCGGTGATGGACATGCTCGGCATCCCCGCCAGCGATAGGCGATCGAAGCCGAATGGGCGAGACGCGCAGCGGCTCGACGGCGCAGCCGCGAGAGCGCCGGTGCGCGCCAGCGCAATCGTCCAACCCCTTGAAGGCTCCCCCTAATGCCCACCACCGTTCCTCAGACACCCGATTATTTCGCGCGCTATCAAGCGTCGAAAGAGGCGATGCGTGCTGCGGCGAGGGCTGCATTGCGCCGCCGGGCATCCGAATGGGGAGCTTCGAAAAGAGTGGCGCGCGAGCTCGGCGTCTCGGGCTCGCTGGTGAGCAGCTACATTTCCGGCAAGCGCAACATGCCTGACGCTCTGGCCGCACGCATTCTCGCGGATGTTCGCGCCGAGGAACTAACGCTGGCCGATCGCATCGAAGCGGAACTGTACGGCCTTCCGCTGCCGCCGAGACGTATCCCCGCCGCCGGCTGGTGCGAGCAATGCGAATGCCGTGTGACGACTGCGCAATCCGCCGCCTGCAAGAGCCCCTGGTGCAAGGCCAAGACCGCCCATCCGGAGGGAGAATAAGGTGGCCGGCAACCGCAGCTACGCTCTCGGCCGTCTGAAGCCGGGCAGCATGAACAAAACGGAGGCCGCCTACGAGCGGGATCTGAAGGATGCGATCGCGCTCGGCGACGTCGCCTGGTACCGGTTCGAAGGCCTCAAGCTTCGCCTTGCCGACAACACCTTCTACACGCCCGACTTCAGCGTCATGCTCTCCAACGGCGAGCTCGAGTGCCACGAGGTCAAGGGCTACTGGCAGGACGACGCCCGGGTCAAGATCAAGGTCGCGGCCGAGCAATATCCGTTCCGGTTCATAGCGGTGAAGCCTCTCTCGAAAAAGGCCGGCGGCGGCTGGGAGAGGGAGGTGTTCGAGTGAGCGCCCGCTGGTACAAGCGCTGCGGCGCCGACTTCATCCACGGCACGATGATGCTCACGCTCGAGGAGAAGGGCGCCTACAGCCTTTGCCTTGACCTCATCTACGACCGCGGTGGTCCCATCCCCGACGACGCTCGCTGGCTCTCCGGCGTGTGCGGCGTCTCCATGCGCAAGTGGGGAGCCATCCGGGCGCGCCTTATCGAGCTCGGAAAGCTGGCGGCCGCCGACAATCATCTTTCCAACTCTCGAGCAGCTTTGGAGCTGGTTTCGGCCGAATTATCTCATCGAGAACGAGCCGAAAGCGGTGCGAAAGGTGGCCGAAAGCGTGCCGAAAAGGCAGGCACGCACGGTAAAATCAACGGCTTAGCCCAAGCTGAGCTTAAGCCTAAAGAAGAGATAAGAGAAGAAGAGAAGCCCCCCAGCCCCCCTCCACCAACAGAATCGATCGAGGTCAGGCCGGAGCATGTCCTGGAGGCCTTCAACGCCATGGCTGACCGGAACGGGCTACCGAAAGCGAAGATGACCGCCGAGCGCCGGCGGAAGCTGCGAGCGTTCGTCCGCCGCCATCCGATCGACGACATCACCGAGGCGATCTCAGCGATCGAACGCTCGCCGTTCTGCCGCGGCGAGAACGACCGCGGCTGGAAAGCCAATTTCGACTTCCTGCTCCAACCGACCAGCTTCACCAGGCTCACCGAGGGAACCTATGACCGTCCATAACCCGCTTCTGGGTCGTCAGCCCCAGCGCTCCGGCCGCGTCACGGCCGAAATGCTCTATGACCATTGCGACGAGCTCAACGCGACGAACTTCGTGAAGGCGAGCGGCAAGCCCTATTTCGTCGGGCAGCGGACCAACGCGAAGGGCGCCCTCGAGCATTTCCTGGACCGGCGGATATGAGGCCGGAAACACCAACAAACTCACTAGGTTAGAGGAGTAGAGGGATATGGCGAGGGGCAAGCGGGGACGACCGCCGGGGCAAATGACGCGCAGGCGTCGACAGGTACTGGCCTATCTGGTGGAGAGCGCCGAGCGAGGCGAGCGGCTGACGCTCGGGCGTCTCGTGCGTCGGTGCGGCCTGCACGACAAGTCATCAGCCCGTCGGATCATCCGCGATCTGCGGCGGATGGAGAGGGTGATGTGAAGGCCGAAAATGTCGCCTTTACAGAGCGGCTGATTAGCACGATTCAAGCGCGACCGAGCAATCCTGACCGCCTCTTCGTCGATGCCTGCACGCACTATCTGCTTAGGGTTGGCCGTCTCGTGTGGGACGATGCTCGCGGCTTGTTCTGGGTCATCCCGCATAAAGGCTCCCCGCAAGTCGCTGTCTGGATGCCGATGCTGGAGCCCGGAGAGGGTGGAATTAATAACCCCTCCCGCAGCCATTCGATATGTGAATAAGGGAATGTCGAGCAGTTAGTCAGGAGGCTCGACGTGATTCAGTTTCTCATCGTGCTCGTCATATTGGGCGCGGCTCTCTACATCATCAGCCTCCTTCCCATCGACGCGACGATCAAGCAGATCATCCAGGTGATCGCGGTTGTTGCCGTTGTCGTCTATGCGCTCAAGACGCTGCTGCCGCTGGCCGGTCTGGACTGATACCGGTGGCGCTCACGCCGAAACAACAGGCCTTCGTCGCCGAATATCTGATCGACCTGAACGCGACACAGGCTGCGATCCGCGCCGGCTACAGCGCCGAGACGGCCAATGAGCAGGGCAGTCGCCTGTTAGCAAATGTTAGCGTGAAGGCCGCAGTCGAATCCGCCATGGAAGAGCGGGCCTCCCGCACTCAAATTACTGCCGATCGCGTGCTGACCGAACTGGCCAAACTCGGGTTTTCAGACATTCGCCGTGCTGTAAAATGGCATTCTCAGGTGAACGTGGCGGCTGTCGACAGCGACGCCGACATGGAGGCACTGGCCAGCGAGGGCGCAATTCGTTTCGCAGTGGCCAACCAGGTTGAGCTCATCTCCAGCGGCGACATTGACGACGACACTGCGGCGGCAATTGCCGAGGTGTCCCAGAGCAGCACGGGCGCGCTCAAGATCAAGTTCCACGACAAGAAGGGCGCGCTAGTCGACATCGGCCGTCATCTGGGCATGTTCAACGACAAGCTGCAGCTCAGCGGCGACCTCACCGTGCTAATCAACAAGCCGGAGGCGTCTGCCAGTGCGGATTGAGCTTCCTAACCACTGGCAGCCGCGGGCCTATCAGTCCCCCCTCTGGTCTTATCTCCACAATGGGGGGAAGCGGGCCGTCGCCATCTGGCCGCGCCGGCATGGGAAGGACGACGTGGCGCTGCACTACACGGCCTGCGCGGCGCATGAGCGGGTGGGAGTCTATTGGCATCTGCTCCCGCAGCACAACCAGGCCCGCAAGGCGATATGGGACGCGGTGAATCCCCGCACCGGCAACCGGCGGATAGACGACGCATTCCCCCGTGAGCTGAGGGAGACGACGCGAGACCAAGACATGCTGATCCGCTTCCGCTGCGGGTCGACGTGGCAGGTGATCGGCTCTGATAATTATGACGCCCTAGTCGGGACGCCGCCGGTCGGGGTCGTCTTCTCCGAATGGGCGCTGTCCAACCCTCAGGCCTGGTCTCTGATCCGCCCAATCTTGCTTGAGAACGACGGCTGGTCGATCTTCATCACCACGCCGCGGGGCCGCAACCACGCCTACCGCATGTTCCAGATGGGGTGCGAGAGCGATGACTGGTTCGCCCAGCGGCTGACTTCGGAAGACACCGACGTCTTCTCGGAAGAAGCTCTGAGGCGCGAGCTCGCCGAGCTGGTCAGCGAGCGCGGCCAAGAGGACGGCGAGGCTATATTCCAGCAGGAGTACATGACCTCGTGGAGCGCAGCCCTCCCCGGTGCCTATTACGCCCGCGTGATGGACAGGCTGGAGCGCGAGGGCCAGATTTGCGCCGTCAAGTGGAATCCCGCAGCTCAGGTGCATACCGCCTGGGATCTCGGCGCCAGCGACCAGACCGTGGTGTGGTTCCTACAGTGGGCGGGAACGGGATGGGCGGTGATCGACTATCTGGCCGGCTCCGGGAAGGGGCCGGACCATTACGCCAAAATCCTGCTCGAGAAGCCCTACATCTACGGCGAGCATCTTCTACCCCATGACGCCGCTCACCGGGAAAAGTCACTGCCTCATGCGGCGACGATAGCTCAGACCTATCGCGATCTCGGCCTGAGAAACGTTCGAGTCGTCCCTCGCACAACCAATGTGGCCAACGACATCAACGAAGTCCGCAAGCTGCTTCCGATCTGCTGGTTCGATGCCGAGAAGTGCAAGGACGGTCTGGACGCCCTGAGGGCCTATCGCCGCGAATGGGACGAGAAGCATCGCTGCTACCGCGACCATCCCCTGCACGACTGGGCGTCCGATCCGGCCGATGCTTTCCGCACGTTCGCCGTCGGGATGCCGCGCGAGCAGTACGAGGCCAACGACAATGATGACGAGCGCTGGCGCGACGAAGCCGGCCGCTCGCTCATCGGGGGGTATTGATGCGCCCGGGAACCTATCACGATTATATCACCGACCAAGAGTTGGTCGACGCCGAATCGCCTGCGGCAAGCGTGTCCTCTTGGATACTGCGCAGCCAGCGAGACGAATCATATTGCGTCAACAAGCTGAGCGTCAGCTTTCGCAGTGGCGCGTGGACAGGCCGCAGCTGATGGCCGGTCAGAACGCCATCCAGCGCATAGAGCGTGAGATTGTCGACGAGGCGCAGATGGGGCCCGTTGCGCTCACCCTCGCCGACATCCTCCAGCCCAACGTAAACCTCGCCGAGATGCTGACCGACGAGGAACTGGCGAAGATCGGCCAGCATGTCCTCAGGGACGTGGAGATCGACAAGGCCTCCCGCGCCGACTGGCTGAAACGATACCAGCGTTGGCTCGACATCGCCATGCAAGTGCGTGGCCCTAAGAACTTCCCGTGGCCCGATGCTTCGAACGTCAAATGGCCCCTCCTCACCGTCGCCAGCATCCAGTTCCAGGCCCGCGCCTATCCGGCCATTGTGGAGGGGTCGAACCTCGTCAAGGGCCGTGTCCTTGGCCCCGATCCGGATGGGGAGAAGCGCGCGCGAGCCGACCGCATCGGGCAGCACATGACCTGGCAGCTCCTCTACAAGATGCTGGGCTGGGAGGAGGAGACGGATCGCCTGCTCCTCATTGTCCCGATCACGGGCTGCGAGTTCCGCAAGTCGTATCACGACTCGATAGCCGGGTCGAACGTATCCGAGAGGGTGTCCGCAGAGGACTTCATCATCAACTATTGGGCCAAGTCGCTAGACTCCGCGCCCCGTTACACCCACGTCCTCCATTATTACCCACACGAGGTGCAGGAAAAGGTCGCCGCAGGCCTTTGGCTTTCGGTGCCCGTCGAGCCGCAGTCCGAGGACGCGCATGACGAGGACGCGCTGACCGACTTCTACGAGCAGCATCGCAACATCGACTTGGACGGGGACGGTTATCCGGAGCCCTACGTCGTCACGACCACGCTGGAGGGCAAGGTCGCCCGGATCGCGCCCTGCTTCGGCCCGGACGAGGTGACGGTCGCAACCGGCGTCGGCGTGATGAAGCTCGCCGAAGCCGCCAAGTCCAATGCCGAGCCCCTTCATGTCGTCCGCATCGAGCGCCGCGGCTATTTCACCAAATACGGCCTCATCCCCGCTCCTGACGGCTCGTTCTACGACATCGGCTTCGGGTCGCTGCTTGAGGATCTTACCGCCAGCATCGACACGACCGTCAACCAGATGCTCGACGCCGGGGCACTGCAGAATGCCGGCGGCGGGTTCCTGGGGACCGGCATCAACCTTCGCGGCGGCAACCTCACCCGGCGTCTGGGCGAATGGAAGCGTGTCGACATCGCGCAGGGGACGCTCAGGGACAACATCTTTCATCTGGAGCATCCCGGCCCGTCGGCGGTGCTGTTCTCCCTCCTGGGGATGCTGATCGAGGCCGCCAAGGAGATCACCGCCGTCCAGGACGTAATGGTCGGGGAGGGCAAGTCCAACCAGCCGGCGACCACCACCCTCGCCCTGATCGAGCAGGGCCACAAGGTCATGACGGCGATCTTCAAGCGCATCCACCGCGCTTTCGGGCAGGAGCTTCGAATCCTCCGCCGCCTCAACCGCGACTATCTGGACGAGGAGGAATATTTCCAGCTCAACGACGCCGACGAGCCGGGCCAGATCACGCGGCAAGACTATGCCGACGCTGACCTCGACGTAGTCCCAGTCTCCGACCCGAATACCGTCTCCGATATGCAGAAAATCGCCCGCGCGCAGGCCCTGCTCGGCTTCGTCAACGATCCGCTCGTCAACCAGACGGCGATCCGTGAGATAGCGATCGAGGCGATGGGGCTGGGCGCGGAGAAGAAGCGGCTTCTCACCGTCCCGCAGCCCGCTCCCGACCCGAAAATCCTGATCGAGGGCATGAAGGAAGCCCGGGCCAAGCTGCTCGACGCGGCCAAGGTGAGGGCAAGCGACGCGGCGGCGGCGCTCAAGCTGGTCGAGGCCGCCGAGCGCGCCCTGATGCTCGGCCAGGTGGATGACGCGACCGCCTTCATGACCGCTGCGCAAGAACTCGGAGGAGATTTGGATGACGACGCCGACCCTTCTTTTGGACCCGGAGACCTTCCAGGCATGGAAGGACAGCCCCCTGACCCAGGAATTTCTCCAATACCTGAGGGACCGCCGGGCGGACCTGCTGGAGGCATGGGGCCAGGGCCGGACATCCTCCCCGGAACACCAGGCGGCAGCAGTCCTCTTGGGCCAGCTGGTGGAGATCAGCTTGCATGACATCGCGGAGCAATACGGGCGTGGAGACGACTAGATGACCACGATAGCGACAGATGGAAAGACGATGGCCGGGGATGGGTTGGTTGTCAGCAACAACACGATCACAGACGTGGCCTTCCAAAAGGTGCGGCGTCTCAATGACGGGCGGTTGGCTGGTCATTCCGGCAATGCCTATGATGCTGAAGCGTTTTTCAACTGGCTTGAATCCGGCGGGGACTGCCCGGTCATGACGGAGAACTGTTCGGCTGCCCTTGTGCTCGGGCTCGATGGCAGTGTGATCAGCTATGACCATCGCGGACGTAAGCTTCTCGAGCCATCGAAGGCCGCCATCGGCTCCGGCTCGGACCACGCCCTCACGGCCATGGACGCGGGTTGTTCGCCTGAGCGGGCTGTCGAGATTGCAGCCGCACGCGATACCAGAACAGGAGGCATCATCATTTCCTTGGAATTGGGCGCGGCGTTGGCTCTCGTCGCCGGATCGGAGGCCGCATGAACACCTCCGGCTTCGAACCGCTCGACCTTCGCGTCCTCGTTCTGCCTGACGAGGTGAAGACGAAGATCGGCGCGATCCATCTACCCGATTCTGTGGTCGAGCAGGACAAATGGGCACAGACTAAGGCGACGGTGATCGCCGTCGGCGACAATGCTTGGGAGGAGGCGCGGGCTCGAGCCCCGGGCTTCATGCCCCCCCAGCCCGGGGATCGGGTCCTTTTCGGCAAGTATTCCGGCCAGCGCCTCAAGGGAGACGACGGCAAGGACTATGTGATCATGAACGATGAAGACGTTCTAGCGCGTCTCAAGGAGGCCTGACATGGCGACGCAACTGAAACCCGACGAGACTCCGGCGGACCCGCCGCCCAACGACAATGATGGCGAAGGCGAATCGCAGCCGCGCGACGTCGAAGCCGAGGCCAGAGAGCATGGCTGGTCGCCCAAGGATGACTTCAAGGGCGATCCTTCCCGCTGGGTCGACGCCGAGACCTTCATGAAGCGCGCCGACGAGGTGATGCCGCTGCTGAAGACGCAGAACCAGCGCCTCAAGCGCGACCTGGACGAAATGAAGAAGCACCTCAAGCGCGCCTCGGATCACTTTTCGAAGGCGGAGGAGCGGGCTTTCGAGCGGGCCAGAGCCGAGATCGAAGCCAAGCTGGAGACAGCCGTCGAGTCCGGCGATGTCGAAGCCGCCAAGGGCCTCATCAAGGACATGGACAAGCTGAAGGATGACGTTGGCGAGGCGCCGGCCGGGAAGCACACGAAAGAGGAGGCGGTCGAGGCCTTCGACGCCTTCCGCGACGCTAACCCATGGTACGACCGCGCCAACCTCGCCTCCGCTTCCGAGCTCGATGTCAACGCGCGGCTGTACGCCGATCGCATGACCGAGAAGCACATCGACAAGACGAAGGACATGCAGCCCGCCGAGTTCTTTTCCTACATTGGTGGGCTGGTCGAGGAGAGATACCCCCTGCTTAAGGCGAAAGGGCAGGCCAGGCCCAAGCCGCAGAGCGACGTTGCCGGCGCCACGCCGGGCCGTGCGTCTCGCGGGGGACGCGCATGGTCCGATCTTCCCGCCGAGGTGCGCACGCGCTTCGACAAGTGGATCGACAACGGCATAGCGCCCGGGAAGACCAAGGAAGAGAGCCGCGCCTATTACGTCAAGACCTTCGATTGGGACGGCTACGCCAAGGCCGGCTGAGGAGACACGAAATGACCGACTATTCGCCCCGCCGCAGGGGCCGTCCGCCGAAAGCTACGGAGCCCGTCAAGCTCGCCGACGTGCTGCCCAACGTGAAACCCCCGGAGACCGCGGAACCGGCCTCAGGGCCGCCCAAGCGCCGCCGCCGGGCGAGCGTCGGGGGCTTCGCCAGGAAGCTCGACGCGCCCACCCGGCCGGGCTTCAAGCGCCGCTGGTTCAACGATGAAGGCAACAGGCTTGCGGACGCCGGGGAATTGGGATATGACCATGTTACGGAAACGGGTCTCAAGACATCTGGACCCGGTTCGCGCGTCTCCCGCCGAGTAGGCACCAAGGCGAACGGCGAACCTCTCCACGCTTTTCTGATGGAAACGCCCGACGAGCTTTATGCCGAGGGCGTCGCCGAAAAGGAAGCGGTTGCCCGACAGGTGGACGAAGCCATTACCCGCGGCGAGGGCACAATCGACGGCCAGATGTCTCAAATCCCCAAAGGCGAGACCTATGGCCACGGTTCGATAAAGCCGGGCGCCTGAATCCTCAGCACCCGGCGGAAGCGCAAGGGGTGCCGATATGGCGAATGCGAATGCACCGAGGGGCCTCAGCCCCGTAAGGGGTGTCAACAGCCAGTATGTCACGGGCGGGCCTCGAGCCTATGTCCACGACAGCGGCGACGGCACGCCCCTCTATGTCGGCGACCCGTTCAAGATCGCCGGCGCGAACTCCACCGTCAACGGCGTGTCGATGCCGCAGATCGTCCGGGCCAGCTCCGGCGACGTGATCGACGGGGTAGTGGTTGCAGCCCTCCCGGATTCGCGTGACAGCCTGCCCTACGTGGCCGCATCGACAACGCGCGTCGTGCTGGGCGACGACGATCCCAACAGCCTTTTCGAGATTCAGGACGCGAACGGCGGCACCCAGCTCACCGACGCAGCGGTCGGCCTCAACGTCAACTTCACCGGCTCGGGTGGCAACACGGCCACCGGCTGGTCGGCGGTGACGCTCGACAACACCACCGAGGCGTCGACCAACACGCTCGACCTCAAGATCGTCGATGTCGTCAACCGCGTCGACAACGACCTCGCCGCGACGGGCCCGCTGCGGTTCCTCGTTCGGATCAACAGGCATCGCCATGCCAACCAGGTAGCGGGGGTCTAACCGATGAGCGCACCCATCATCACCACCGGCCAGATCGCCAAGCTGCTCTGGCCCGGCCTCAACGCCCGCTGGGGCATGGCCTACGACAAGCACCCGACCGAATATACCGATCTGGTCGAGGTCCACACGTCGGACAAGGCCTATGAGGAAGATCAGGAGATGACCGGCTTCGGCCTCGCTCCGATCAAGACTCAGGGTGCGTCGACGGCCTACGACACCGCCGGCCAGGGCGTGACCACGCGCTACACCCACGTGACCTACTCGCTGGGCTTCATCATTACCCACGAGGCGGTGATGGACAACCAGTACGAGAAGATCGGGTTTCAGCGCACCGGCAACCTCGCCTTCTCGCTTCTCCAGACCAAGGAGAACGTGGTCGCCAACCTCTACAACCGGGCGTTCAACTCGGCCTATGTGGGGGGCGACGGCAAGGAATTGCTCGCGACCGACCACCCGTCGTTGGCGGGGAACTGGTCGAACGAGCTGGCAATCGCCGCCGACATGTCCGAAGCCTCGCTCGAGGATCTCGTGGTCCAGATCAGCCAGGCCACCAACAGCCGTGGCATGAAGATCGCGATCAAGCCGCAGACGCTGATCGTCGGGCCGGCGGCGATGTTCGAGGCTGCCCGTATCCTTCAGTCGACGGGCCGCGTCGGAACGGGCGACAACGACATCAACGCGCTTCGGGCAATGGGCATCTTCCCGGGCGGCGTGAAGGTCAACCACTATTTGACCGACCCGGACGCCTTCTTCATCCGCACCAACGTGGAGGAGGGGCTGAAGCTGTTCCAGCGCGAGGCGCCGACGTTCAAGCAGGACGGCGACTTCGACACCGAAAACCTGAAGTACAAGGGCTTCGAACGCTATTCGACGGGCTGGAGCGATCCGCGAGCCCTGTTCGGGTCGCCCGGGGCGTAACCCTCCTGGCGCTTCGGCGCTGGCTTTTGAGCTGGGAGACTGACTGATGACCAACTTCCCCAACGGGGTCTCGTCCTACGGCATCCCCATGATCGGAGGGGGTGTCCCGACCAACGTCGGGCGCTATCTGTTCGTGACGGGCTCCAACGGCTCCGACGGCAACCGCGGGATCACACTGGGTCGGGGGTTCGCCACCATCCAGAAGGCGGTCGACTCGGCCAATGCGGGGACGACCATCCTCGTCGCGCCGGGGGCCTACGACGAGACGGTGACGATCTCGCGCACCGCCGCCCACTCCGGACTTACTATCATGGGACTGGGCGGAAGGGGCGCGGCCTATATCGAGCCCTCTACCGAGGATGCGGGGGGGATGGTCGTTCACGCTGACGACGTCAGGCTCGTCAATCTCGGCGTTGCAGGCGAGGATGCCACGTCGGCGGTCGCGCTGACCGTCACGGGCTCCCGATTCCGCGCCTATGAGTGCAAGTTCGAGGGCGGGGCCAAGCAGCTCGTCCTTGGCCCGGGCACAGTCGCGCAGGAGGAAGCCGGCACCCACGGCAATGCCGGCGACGCCCTGTTCTCCGATTGCGAGTTCTGCTGGGGGACCGACGGCATCCACCTCACCTGCACCGATTACGGGGCGGTGACTCAGGGCCGGTTCGAGCGCTGCCGGTTCCACAATCTGAGCGGCAAGCACATCACCGAAACGGTCGGGTCGGGAGGCTCGGCGGCGGTGACGTTCCAGAACATCACCGTTCACCAGTGCACGTTCGACGACCTGGACGACGGCACGGCGCCGACCAACTATATCGATTTGAACGGCAACAATGCGAACACGGGCGTGGTCAGCTGCTCGGTCTTTCCGACGGCGATCAACTCGGGGCTCAACCTCGTCTCCACGGCGATGCACTGGGTGAGCAATTTCCACACCGGCGGCATTTCCACCGGCCAGCCGAGCTAGGGAGGCGACAATGGCAGCGAAGAAAGCAGCGAAAGCGCCCAAGGCTCCCGAGCCCGCCGTCATGGCGGCCGGCGCTTCCGCCGAGAACGCCGAAGAAGGCAAGGGCATGCCGCCCGCCGAACCGACGGCCGAGGCGTCAGCCGCCGAAGCCGAGGACGAAGCCGAGGGCTTCCGCAACGACAAGGGGCAGTTCACCGGCAACGCGCCGACGGACGGCGAGCGAATCGACGCTATCGTCAAGGTGCTGAAGGCCAACGGCCTTTCCGTGCCCAGGGAACTGGAATGAAGCAGCGCTACGCCGGCCGCGTGAACGGGGACAATTACGAAGTCCTCGAGCCCGGCGGCGGCGTGGTGAGGCAGATACCGCTCGGCGAGGCGCGGCAGGATTCGAAGCTCGCCGCGTCGATCAAGCGGAACGGGTGGGAGGCTATTCCAGATGAGTGACCGCGTTCGCGTCACCTACGACAGCAAAGAGCTTTTCGCTGCCTTGACGGTTTCGGCCGGCGGCACCTTGCCCACTGGCTCGGCCACCGAGGCCAAGCAGGACACGGGCAACACGTCCCTCTCGGCGATCAGCGGCAAGCTCCCGGCCTCGCTGGGGGCAAAGACGGGTGCGGCCAGCCTCCCCGTCGTTCTCTCGCACGAGGCCGGCGTTGTGGCAGGCGCCGCCACTTATGCCGCCTGTGGTATCGGCTATACCGCCTATGCGACCCCGACCGACCTTCTCACAATCACCGGCAGCGCGTCCAAGACCGTCGTCGTTACCAACCTCGTCATCTTCATGCAGAGCACCGCCGCCGCCCTCCAGACGATCGACGTTCTCAAGCGTTCGACCGCCAACAGCGGGGGAACGGCGACCAGCCCGACGCCTGTTCCTCACGACAGCACCTCGGCTGCTGCGACCGGCGTGCTCAACCTCTACACCGCTGCGCCGACCACGGGGACTCTTGTCGGGGTGCTGCGGACGCTTCTCGTCTCAAGCACCACCCTGACCGTCGCTCCGCTCCAGACGGGCCTCAACGGCATCCTCAACTCCATGCCGCCCTATCCGTTGCTGGTTAACGACATACGTCGGCCCATCGTTCTGCATGGCGTCAACGAGGTGCTGGCGATCAATTATCGGGGAGCAGCGCTGACGGGCGGGTTCACAGCCTCATGGCACGTGGAATGGGTCGAGTTCTAGGAGAGGAACGAAGCATGGTGAAGACTTTGGTGGTCAACTTCGACGAGGAGGGCCGCTTCGCCTCCGCGACCAAGCAAGAGCACGATGCCGACGGCGAGGAAGGCAAGGTGCCTCAGCCGAACGAGTCGATAGAGCTTCCTGAAGCGAAAGCCATCCTGGCCGGCTGACCCTTCCATTCCGCCTCGGCGCGGGATAAGCTGTCCTATGGATGCGGTCAAAACGCTCACGAAAAATCTGATATTCAAGGTCGCTCAAACTGAAATAGGCAAGCTGGCGATGTGGAAGCTGGCTCGCGCCGCCGGGGTCGAGCGGATGGCGCTTCGGTCGGAAGACGGTCTGTTCATGACCAGCACGTCCGACAACATGATCGCGCTGAAAATTCTGACAACCGGCGGCTTCGACAAAGGTAAGGTCCGTGCCAGTTGCGCGATGGCGGCGAGCTATCTTGGTAGCGGCGATCTGGTTTATCTCGATGTTGGCGCGAACATCGGTACGAACGCCGTCTACGCGCTGCAAAATCCGGCCTTCTCCCGCGCTATTTGCTTTGAGCCGGACCCCCGCAACTTTTATAACTTGGCGCAGACCATGGCTCTCAACGGCCTTACCGAACGGTGCGACCTACGTGAAGCGGCGGTGGGGGATGAGGACGGCTTAGTCGAGTTGGTGTTGAGCGAGGCCAATTTCGGCGATCACCACGTCAGGCCGTCCCCTGACGGGGGCGTGCCTGTCGTCCGCCTAGACACCGCGCTGGCCGGAACGGAAAACATCGGGTTGGTGTGCGTGGATGTACAGGGCTATGAGGCGCATGTCCTTGACGGCGCGCCCGACTTGCTGGCGAGGGATATCCCCTGGCTTTGCGAGATAGCGCCGGGCCAGATCAGGCGCGCGAACGGCTATGACCGCTTCTTTCGTCTGGCAGAAGCTTCTTTTTCATGGTTTTGCGACCTGAAAACTCCGGGCAATTTGCGCCCGATTACCGAGCTTCGGTCCCATGCGGACGCAATCGGTGAAGCGTCTCATTGCGACGTGTTTCTAACGAAACGCTGTCGATAGTCCCCCCTCGGCCAAGCGAACCGAAAGCATCGCCTTCCCACGATGAGGCATTTGGGCTATAAACCCCTCGTGCGGCGCCCGCGCGCCGGCGGCTATGATCGGCCCGCCTCGCACCCAGACAGAACGATCGCCGCAACTGTCTGGAAGCCATGCCCCGACGCCCGCTTATTCCGGAGCCCCAGGCCATCGACCCGATCAGCGGGTTCAAGGTGCCATGGAAGAACCTCGTCCGCCAATGGGACGGGGAAATGGTCGACTATCGCTATGCCGACAAGCGCAACCCGCAGGATTTCGTGCGCGGCATTCCGGACAGCCGTCCCTTGCCTTACGCCCGGCCCGAACCGCCAGAAATCTATATCGCCGGCAATATCCTGTGGGAGGACGGCCGGCCCATGATCGGCGCTGACGGCTCTGCTTTGCTCACCGAAGGGGAGATCGTGACGCTATGACCACCTCCGGCTCCATCTCCTACAACCTCAACGCCAACCAGCTCATCGACAAGGCCTTCCATATCCTGGGCAAAGCCAGCGAGGGCGAATCGATGACTGCTCGCATGTACGAGGACGGCCGCTCGTCCCTCAACCTCCTCATCAAGACGTGGGGCACCCGCGACCGACTGTTCACCCGCACCGAGCGCAGCGTTACCTTGGTGGCGAACACCGCTGCCTACGTCCTCACCCCCAAGCCGGGGCGCGTTCTCAGCGTGCGCAGGCGCTACACCTACGGAAGCCATGTCAGCGATATTCCGCTCTACGAAATGAGCCGGGAGGAGTATTTTAGCCAGCCCACGAAAACCACGTCCCCGTCGACGCCGACGAGCTGGTATTACGACCCCCAGACGACCACGGGGACGCTCTACGTCTGGCCGGCCCCCGCAACGGCTGTCGTGAGCGCGAACACGCTCCAGGTGACTTATACGCGCCGGATCGAGGACATGGTGACCTCGGCCGACGATCTCGACATGCCGCAGGAGTGGATTCAGGCGGTCGTCTGGAACCTCGCCAACGACCTCGAGACGGAATATCCGGTCAACGACACCCGCCTGGCGCTAAAGATCGAAAGGCGCGCCGCCCAGCTGCTCGCCGAACTCGAAAGCTGGGACACCGAGCCCTCGTCCATCTTCATGCAGCCCGAATACCGCCCTTATGCTTAAGCTCCGGCCCGCCCTCCAGGACAGCAAGGGCCGGTCCAAGCCGTGGGCGGGCTCGAAGCTGGTTAACGCCTTCGCCGAGCAGTCGGAAGGCGACAAGGCCGAGCAATTCGCCATCATGGCGATCCCCGGACTGACCCTGTTTTCGGATATATCCGCCTCTCCCGTGCGAGGAATCCACAGGATGGGGACGACGCTTTACGCCGTCGTTGGGACGACCCTCTACAGCGTCGCCTCGGATGGGACCGAAACCAGCCTCGGCACGATCGGCGGCTCGAAACCCGTGCGCATGTTCGACAACGGCACGCAGCTGGGGATCCATGGCGGCGCCGACGAGAAGACGGGATACGTCCTCTCGGGAGGAGTGGTTTCGACGCCGGCCAACCTCCCTCAGGTCACCGACGGGACCTATATCGACGGCTCTTTCGTCTGGGTAGTAGCGGATTCAGACCAGTTCATTATCTCAGGCACTGACGGGACCAGCTATGATCCGCTCGACGTAGCGACGGTGGAAGGCTCCCCGGATGCCCTTGTCGGGGTGATCAACGACCATCGCGAGCTGCATTTCTACGGCACCGAGACGACGGAAATTTGGTACAATAGCGGCGCCGCGGATTTTCCCTTCGAGCGGCAGGGCAACGCCTTCATCGAGCGCGGCTGCATCGACCGCAACTCAATCGTCAAGATCGACAACAGCGTCCATATCGTCGGCGAGGACCGGATCGTCTACCGGCTCGACGGCTACCAGCCCCTTCGCATCTCCACTCACGCGGTGGAGACGGCCATCGCCGACGCAAGCTGGTTCAGAGCCTTCTCCTACTCGCAGGAAGGGCACAAATTCTACGTCCTCAACACCGACCGGGGCTCCCACGCCTATGACATGGCGACACAGGCATGGGCGGAAAGGAAAAGCACCGGCCGCGACAATTACCGGATCGGCTCGGCCGCGGCTGCTTACGGACGGACCGTCCTCGCCGACAACGGGACGGGGAAGCTCTACACGCCCGATCTCGACGTCCATTCCGAGAATGGCGAGGCGATGCCCGTCACCATTGAGCTTCCCCCAATCGAGACCGAGCGCGAGCGGCACACCCTCTACGCTTTCGAGGTCTATTGCGAGACGGGGGTCGGCAATTCGGATGCGAGCGACCCGCAGGCGATCATGCAGTACAGCAAGGACGACGGCCGGTCCTGGTCGAATGAAATGTGGCGGGCGCTGGGGAGGGTGGGAGAGTACAGCACCCGCGCAGTGTGGCGAACGACGGTCGAATTCCGCCAGCTCCAGATCAGGATCATCCTGCCCGATAAGGTGAGGCGGGCGGTCCTCGGATACTACGCTGACATCCGCTGATGCCGGGTCGAATCCCCCCCGCCAACATCCCGATAGTGGGGAAAGACGGCCGGATCACGCCGGCATGGTATCGCTATTTCGTCGGCACGGACAACGACATTCAGGCCGGCGAGATTCAGGCCGGCGCGGGGCTCGAGGGCGGGGGACAGGTATCCGGCGGGGTCGAACTCGAGATCGCCGGCAACGGCGTCACCAACGCGATGCTTCGCGACAGCTTGCCGTGCAGCGTCGTCGGTCGGTTCCAGGACAGCATCGGCGATCCGGCCGACATTCAGGCGATGGCCAATGATCGCGTGCTGATGCGGGACGGTGACTTGCTGGTGTTCCGGCTTCCGAAAGCGGCGATCTACACGGTGGCGACCTTGCCGAGTGCGGTCCTGGCCGGGGCGGGGACGCTGGTTTTCGTGACGGACGAGGCTGGGGGCGCTACGCTCGCTTCGTCGGACGGGACGGACTGGAGGCGGGCGGCGGATCGGGCGGTAGTTTCTTAGTCGGAAAACCCAAGTTCGCGCCTCATCTCGTTCGCGATCTTCCGAGCTTCCCGGATCGAGACGAGCGGGTCAAAGCCACGCGTGACCACGCCGCTGTCTGCCATGATGTCGACGCGGTTGACCATGGGGCGGTCCTCGCCCTCCCATTGGCAGGAAGTCGGGAAGCTCACTTCTGTCAGGTGCAATGCGGTGATGGACGAGCATCGCATTAGCTTGGCCCGAGAGGACAGAGGCTCCGTTAAGTCCGCCATCGCTGATCTTTATACCACGCGCGCCGTTGCCACCACCCCCCATCTCCGCTATAAGTCGCTTGTGCAGCGCCTAGCGCGCTGGCGGTAAGACCTACCCGCCGCAGCATCCAGACAGAAGGTCGCAAGTCAGACTGTCTGGAACGCCATGCTTCCTTTCGCGGCACTACTCGGGGCTTCCGCCATCGGCGGGCTGGTTCAGGCCAAGGCCGGGAAGAAAGCCGCCAATGCGCAATTGCAGGCCGGCCGCGAGCAGATCGCCGAGCTTCGCCGCCAGTACGACACGACCCGCGCCGATTTCGAGCCGTGGCGGGTAGTCGGCCAAGGCGCGCTCGGCAAAATGGCCGGCGCATACGGAATCCCCATTCCCGGCGCCGGTGGAGAAGCAGGCGCGAATCCCTCGGCCGCGGACCCCTATGGCGGCTTCTTCACGTCCCCGGGCTATCGGTTTAGACTTGACGAAGGGACCAAGGCCGTTGAGCGATCAGCGGCGTCCCGCGGGCTCCTCAAGTCCGGCGGGGCAGTCAAGGCCATCCAGCGCTACGGCGAAGGCCTCGCCTCCTCCGAATATGACGCCTTCTGGAACCGCCTCGCCGGCCTGGCCGGGGTTGGACAGGCGGCGACCGGCCAGACCGCCGCAGCTGGGCAGGCGGCCTCCCAAGGCATCGCCGGAGCCTACGGCATGATGGGCAACGCCCGCGCGAGCTCCTATGCGAACACAGGCTCGGCGATCAACAACGGCATCAACAACGCCCTGCAGGCCTATCTCTTCATGCAGGGCAACCGCGCCCCTGTGGGAGGCGGCTGATGCCCAACCCCTACGGCATTACCGAGGTCGACGTCGGCGGCGCGCTCGCCATGTACACGGGCGCGAAGGACCGTCGGCTGCAGCACATGCGCCTCGCGCGGCAGGATCGGCGCGAGGAAACCGAGTTCAAGCGCAAGGAAGCGCTGCTCGCGCTGATGGGGAAGCTGCGCGCGCCCGGCGGGGGGATGGCGAGCGCCTACGACACGGCCCCGCCGAGCCCCACAGAGCCCGTTACAGCGTCTCCGACCGCCGCCGGCCCTGCTGGCGGGCCTCCAGCACCGGCCCCGAGCCCGACAGCCGCTCCTCCGGCCCCTACAGCGGCTCCCCAGCCCGTTCCTCAGTCCTGGATGGACGCCAACCGCGACCTGATAGGCCAGATGGCCGCTATCGACGCCCCGACCGCATTCAGCATGGTCCAGACCTTCCGCCAGCTCGACGAAGGGCAGATCAAGGAAACCCAGACCCGCAATCAGGCTCTTGCCGTCGCGGCGCACCATCTTTCGCAGATTCCCGAGGCCGAGCGGCAGGCCGAGTTCCAAAGGCTGGCGCCCGGGCTGCTCCGCATCGGTATCCCGCAGGAAATGCTCGCACAGGCCGACCTCTCCGACCGTGGGCTCCAGTGGCAAGTGGCGCAAGGCCGCGACATCGAGAAGATCATCGAAAGCAGCCGGCCGGACCTCATCGCCGTCGAGCCCGGCGGAACTCTTTACGACAAGGCAACCGGAGAGGTGGCTTTCCAGTCGCCTGTCCCGAGCCGGGTCACCGGCCCCGACGGTACGGTGTATGAGTACACTCCTACCCCAGTAACGCCGCCCTCGTCTCCCGGGTCGGCTGGGCCGTTTCAAGTCGTTGGCGTGCCTGGCGACAGTGAAACGAGCTCGCGCCGTTCTCCGCAGCGCAATCGGAATGTCGGCGGGGTGCCGAATTCCTATCACCTCTCCGGTCAGGCGAGCGACCGGGTTCCTCCGCCGGGCATGTCCATGACAGCCTTCGCGGCCGAGCTGAAGCGGCTCAACCCCACGCTCGAGGTCATCAACGAGGGCGATCATGTTCACCTCGAGCCCCGCCGTTCCGCCCGGCGTGCGCCAACGAAGCGCCGCCCAACCACGAAGGCTGAGTATGACCGGCTGGTGAAGGGCGCACGCTACATCGCCCCCGACGGCAGCGAAAGGATCAAAGGCTGATGCAGGCCGCCGAAAACTGGTGGGAGCAGGATCAGATCGCCGGAGCGCCCCCGGTGACGGGAGGACCGACGCTGCGGCCGATCACGCCCCCGCGCGGCCCAGCGCCGCAGACGGATGCCCAGCGGAGGAAGGATGAAGCCGAGGCGGCGGAAGCTGAGAGAAAAGGCCGTATCGCTCCTATGGAGGAGCGCAAAACCGAGCTTGAGATTCAAGCGCTTGAAGCGGCGGCGGCGCGTGGCGGCCTCACCCCCGACAAGATCGCCGAGCTGAAGCGTGATTATGGCACGCTGGACCTTCTCGACAGCGGCATCGGCGAGATCGAGCAGATTTATAGCCAGAGCTTCAAGGGCGGCGGTCTTGGGGCGCTCCAGGAATATGCGCCGGGCTGGATGCGGCCTGAAAACCAGAGCCTTGAAGACGCCGGCAATCGGCTCTCGGCTTATATTTCGAAGGCCCTCGGTCTGTCCGGGCAGCAGTTCAACACGCCAGCCGAGCAGCAGCGCTTTGTCGACTCCTACCTCCCCAAGCCGGGGGACCGGGACGCCGTGATCGAGCGTAAGATCACGGCCCTTCGCACATTGCTTGCGAGCGCCCGCCAGACCGGCCAGCGAATACTCGGGAATGGCCAACAGGGGCAGCCTGGCCTGAGCCCTCCTGACCCTCGTGTCGGTGTCGGCGATATCGGCTTTTCTGGGATCAAGGAAGACCCAAGGCCAACCCAGGGCGGGACGCCGCCTGCCGCCGTGGCCGAATCCCAGGCCGCCTTTGAGAATGGCGCAAGCGTCGATGAGCTTCTGGCCATCGCCCGGAAACACAATCTCCGGATTGACGCCGCCTATACGAACTCGATTCGCGAAGCTGTCCGCCGCAGAGATCGTGGCCAGGAGGGGGGGAGGTTCATAGGCGCTACGCCCCAGCCCGATACACCTCCGGACATCAGCGACATGCGCGGAGGCGGGGGTGTCGGCGAAGTGGCCGATGCTACTGTGCGCAACCTCGCCGATGTGCTGACCCTCGGCTCCGCCGACGAGATCGCCGCGACGGCTAACACGATATTCCGAGGGGGAACCTGGAACGAAAATCTCGCTCGGGAGGAGGCTGTTACGGATTTCGACTGGGAGCGGCATCCGTTCGCCAGCGCGGCCGGATCGATCGGTGGAGCGCTCTTGCTGCCCACGCGGGTTCCGACCACCATTTCCGCGGCTGCCAAGGCCGGATTGCGAGGCGGCGTGGGCCGTGGAGAAGCGATTGTTGCCGGCTACAAAGCTGGCGCTGGCAGGGCGGCCAAGGAGTCGGGCGCCTATGGCCTAGGCTACGGCTTCTTGGGTTCGGAAGGCGATGTCGGCGAGAGGCTGGTCGGTGCCGGCACTACAGTGCCTCTTTCGGCGGCTTTCGGCTATGCGGGCACCCGCGGCCTAGGCAAAGTGGCGGCACGCTACGGCACCCGCGGGGCCGACGAAGCCACTACGGCAGCAAAGGCAGCGAGGGATCTGGACATTGACCTCATCAGGGCCGACGTCGGCGGCCCTGCGATCCGCCGTGTCACGGCCGCCTTCGCGCAGACGCCTTTCGGGTCTACGCCGATAGTCCAAGGCGCCCAGCGCACGGTCGACCAAGCAGGTCGGGCGAGAGACCGTATAGCGGCGGGCGTCGGCGCGGCGGTAGAGCCGGAAGCTGCCGGACAGACGGCAAAGGCCGGGGCAATGCGCTATCGGGCGGATAGCCGTGTGGCAGTGGGGCGCGCCTATGACCGTGCTGCCGAGCTCGCGGGGGATGCGAAAATCGATCCCGTCGGGGCACGCGGGGCGCTCGAGCGCAATATCGCCGAGCTCTCAGAAAGCCCGATGGGCGCACCGCAACAGCTTGTCGACCTTCGGGAGCGCCTTGACGGCAATTTCACCGTGGCCGGTCTCCGCAATCTTCGGACTGGGCTTCGCGACGAATTCGCGACGCAGGGTCTGCGGGGAACAGACATAGAGCGGCGGGCGATGCAGACGGTCGATGCACTGACTGAGGACATTGCTACGGGCTTGACGAGGCAGGGGCGCGGCGAGGCCGCAATCGCATACCGCGCCGCCGATCAGCTTCACCGCGAACGTATCGACATGATCGACAATTTCCTCACCCCCCTGATTGGGAAAAAGGGGGAGAAAAGCGGCGAGGAGGTAGTCCGCTCGCTTCAACAGGCGATGAAGGGTAATGCCGAAAGGGTCTCCGGCTTCATTCGCGCCCTTCCCGAGGAGGACGCCAGCACCGTTCGCGCCTCGCTGATAAACCAGCTGGGGCGGGCAAGGTCGGGCAGCCAGAACGCCGAAGGCACGGTCTTCTCGCTAGACGAGTTCCTGACCAACTGGGATCAGGTCAAAGGCTCCCGGGAGCGGATATTCGGCCCCGACACGACCGCGGCTCTCAATAAGCTCGCGACGGTGGCGAACCGCGTGAAGCAGACGGGGCGCTATGCGAACCGCTCGAACACGGGCAGCGTTCTCGCCACTGGCGGCACATTGGCGCCAGGAGTGAGCGTAACCGGCGGTGGAGCGGTGGCGTTCGACCCGGTAACTATTTCCATCGTTGCGGCGGCTCAATACATCACCGGGCACCTCCTCGCCTCGCCCAAAGCTGCTCGGCGTTTGGCAAACATGCCGGACAAGCCGGCGAGCGCTAAGCGGTTCTGGCAGGGGGCCTGGGTGGCGAAGCTGGCCAAGGCGGAGCCCGCTATCGCCGCAGACCTCCTCGGCCTGCAGCAGTCGATCCTCGGTAGTCTAGGCGGGGATCAAAATGGCAGGTGAGGGCGGATCGCGCGCCAGAATATGTTGAGCGCGGAATAACGTTCGAACAGGAGCCCTTCCGGCCCGCATAGGCCTTCGGGGGATCGGGCCGTCATGGTGGACATGACGCTGCGTTGGGACCAGTCCCCGGTGACAGGATCGAAGATGGGGTCTTGAAAGACGATGTGGCGGCAGATTCCCTTCGCGGCCCCGTTTTCAGGCCCGTAAATGCAGAACTGGCAGGATGGGCCGGCCGCGCTGGCCCTTTCCTTGCGTAGGCGAAAGTCGCCGGCCTTGGCCTGAACCGCGGCGACCCGCTCGTTTCGATCCATTCCAGACCAATACCACGCCGCCCGCCCTTTGGCACTGCGTCAGTTTGAAATATAGCTAGCTTATGATATTCTGCGAGTGCGTCGAAGGAGGGCGTGCCAAATGGCCCACTTTATAGCGACGCCGGAAAACCCCGCCCATGTGTCCATCAGGACGATTTGGGGATAACCACAACCTCCCGGTAAAGCCGCCTGAGTAGGCAGGCGGAGAGGTGTTAGAGCTGTGGAAGTTAGGTAAGGCTGTGCAAGGCACGAAGGCGGTGAGGCCCCTACATCAGGCTTCACCGCCCCTTTTTTTGTAGGGACCGCGAGCCTTCGGGGCCTGCTTCGCATCGACCCGCGCTAGAACGTCCTCGAAGCTCAGGAACGTATCAGCGAGTCCGGCCGCCATGGCGGGTGACATGCGCAGCTTCGAATGTGTCCGGATGAAATTGTAAAACAGGGTGTAGAGCGCGACCATGTGGGCGTGGTTGGCGACCTTTTTGCTGTGCGCGTTCGTCAGCCTCGTGAACCGGCGCATGTGCATCCGCATCGTCTTGTTGTGAGCTTCGACAAAGGACGTGCTGACCTTGGAAATGTCCGGATTGCCCTCGACGCGGAATTTACGGATGCCCGTGCATTCGGCGGGGCTGTAGCGGCCGGCAGGGCTCGGCGTGGGGCCGTACAGCTTGATGATCTGCGCATAATCAACGTCGCCGCCGAACGCGCCTTCCACGGCCTCCAGATAGGCGCGATGGCCGTCAGTTGTGATCTGGACCCGGTTGGCCAGGCGAGCACGCAGATCGTCCATAAGCTCGATAGCGGCCTGTCCTGAGCGGTCGCCGACGAGATAGGAGACGATCAGCTTGGAGTCGGCGTCGATGCCCGTCCACGTCCAAATGTCGCCAGCCTCAGCAGGGGCGGCCTTAGCGGTCGAGACGGTGCGCTGTTTGCAATAATTGAAGGCCCAAATCTCGTCGCACTCGATCCGCGTCGACTTCACATCGCGGACCAGCTCGTCGTGCATTTCAGCGCAGGCGGCACCGGCATTGACCAGCGCCTTGGCGACGGTGTTGAAGCTCACGTCAACGATGCGGGAAACGGCCCGCATCGACATGCCCTCGCAGAGGAGGTTCAGGATTTGGGTGCGCTTGGCGAGAGGGAGCTTGTTCATACCCATTCGATATGAACTTTCTTGCTTAGCGTCAAGCACATTTTTCGATTCACACAGCAATTAAGCCGTGCTAAAGGAAATGTGCTCTAGCAGGGTTGGTGTGCGCTCGCCCGGACTCGAACCGGGGACCTGAGGGTACGAACCACACGCTCTATCCAACTGAGCTACGAGCGCACACGGGTTGAGGACTTTTGGCCTTCCGGCCGGTGATCGGGTTGCGCCCCGAATCGCCGGCCGGCCCACCCTTCGGCCTGGCCCTGGGTGGAACGGGCTGACTAGGGTCTCATTCGTCCTGACCCTCCGCGACATCGAGCGATTCTGTGGCGGGCGGTGACAACAGCCCCGCCACAGAATCCGGTGAATCCGGGCCATCCGTCAGATCTTCGAAATCCTCGACCTCGACCGGATCGGCCAATTCTCGGCCGCCCGGCGTCGTCGGCGCTCGCAGCCGGACCACGCGCTTGTACCAGCCCTTGAGGCCGTAATCCCCGCTGGGGAGGCGCACGAAGGCCGCAGTGTTCTTGGACAGGCTGATGGCGAGCGAGCGGCGGGCGAAGGCGTCGGATTTGGCGTCGAACGCGAAACCGCCAGCCTTGAGCGCAGCAAAGAGGGCGTCGAGCGACATCGCGCCGCCGCCGGATGCTTTGGAAGCTTCGAGGACGCGACGAGCGGAGGATGCCAGCGGCTCGCCGTAGAAGGCGTCCGGAGCGAACGTGAGCCCCGTCTCCTTTTTCACCCGCTCCGGTTTGTCGAGTTTGTAGATCGGCGCTCGGCCATCCACTCCGCAGAGGACGTTGACGGTCCTCTTCTTTTCGAGTGTGCCCGCTTCTTCTGCGGCGATGGTCGAGACGAGTTCAGCAATGGCGTCGGCGAGGGTTTTGGTCATGGTTTGCGCCCCATGGTTCAAGGGCGCCATAGTGGACGAGCCAGCCCATTGCGTCAAGAGTTACGCCGGTCATGCGGTCCATCGCCATCCATCCCGTTGGCATCCGCTGAACGTCCGAAATCTAAGAGCCAAGAGTCTCAGTTTTCTCCTTGTTATTCAATGCACTATCCGTGGGGTCTTTTTGGGCCGGTAATTCAGCGGATGCCAACGGGATGGATGGCGATGCCCACAGGGCGCCTTTCCGGCTTGAATTCCCCTATTTGTTCCACCGCTTTTTTGCGGCGTTTCGTGCGATTTCGGCCGCGCGCTCCTTCGTGATCGACTCGGCGCGGGCCTTGCCGCCCTTGCGGCCAAGTGCCTGCGCGGCCTTATCCTTACCGTCGTCGGGCGGGAAATCGTTGGCTTCACCCGTCAGCACGCGCATGACGTGGACGGCGTTGCTGACGACATCGGCAGGTCGTTTTTGTCCTTTAGGACCTTTCGGCATCTGTCTCGGCCTTCATGTGGCGATACTCGGCGTTGAACGCGGTGAAATACGGCTTCCACTTTCTCTTTGTGTCATATCGTGCGGCCGCCCAAGCCGCAGCGAGCCCGAGAAGTGACCCGATCCAGAGCGGCGGCCCGGAAGCGCTAATGAGCCATTGGACGAACAGGGCGATGGCTGCGTATGCCACAGCGACGGCTCCCGCTTCGTCAGCGAGTTTGGGCTTGGGCTGAAGGTGGGCTATTCGCCGCTCAAGCTCCACCATGTCTACGTCCGCATTCATAGCGCTAAGCATAGCAGGCGACTGCGCATAGCGGTAGGCCTCAGCTTACCCTATTTCAAACTGACGCAGTGC
>WUUC01197464.1_pt1 | contig 24996 bp, 17 predicted proteins | sample 6278441 | NCBI WGS metagenome assembly WUUC01 (sample SAMN13675441, study PRJNA597444) | soil metagenome | isolation source: soil | place: USA: Washington | collected 2017-10 | reverse complement strand
TGTCTATGCGATCCATGAGCGGGCCGGAGATGCGGCCGACGTAGCGTTGAATCTGCGGCGGCGTGCAGCGACATTCGCGCGTCGGGTCGTTGAAATACCCACAAGGACATCCCTGCGTTGCCCTTTTGCCAGTTGGCACTGAGGGCTAAAAAGCCCAAATCTGAGGCATACCCCGCTGAATTAATTACATACGGGGATCATCTCCGGGCTATGCGGCTCGACTTGGGGCTTCTCCAAGGGCAAGTTGCCGCAAAAATCGGGGTTAATGAGACAACTGTTTACAACTGGGAGAACAACCGGGGTGCCCCTTCTGTAAGCCTCATTCCGCAGATCATTCGGTTTCTCGGCTACTGCCCTTATACCCCTGCCCTGCCTATCTCGGGGAAACTCAGGGTGTGGCGGCAGAGTCTAGGCTATTCGCAGGAAGGTATTGCCGCTGTGCTCCAAATAGATGAGGGCACCTGGAGACGGTGGGAGGCTGGCATGAGGAATCCTCCCCCCAAATACCAGCAGCGTATTAAACTATTTCTGAATACCCTAGAAGAATATTCGGTAGGATGAGGAACAATTGAGCTGCAAATTTCAGGTCAATCTGCTGTTAAAGCAGTTAACAGCCAATTAACAAATCCACACCTGAGAACCTCTGTAGAAGCAACACATTACGGGTGAGTCTCAGGAGACTATCGCCCCTTAAAGATAAAATATTTATGAGAGTGCGAGACCGAAATGATGGGGGAAATTGAGTTTGGCCTACTCGCCCACACTTGGGCTCGCTGAGGCGATGGGACGTAATAGCGGGCGTGGATTAAGTCTTTGGGGAACTGACTTGCCGTCAGCCTGAACCCTGCGCAGGCCGGATAAAACGTTCAGGGCGGGATGGGCCGGAAGGCCAGCGCTGCTTCCAGCTCATCAATCACGGTCGTGTGCGGGATGGGCTTGAACGTCTCCGTCGCTGGCGTGGTTCTGAACCTCTGTCAGCTCCTGCCGCAAGGATTGCTCCAGAAGGGCTTTGCCTCTAGAGTGCCTCCGAAACCTTACTTTAGAATCAGCCGAGATTTCCGACTCTAAAGTGCCAGGTGCGATTTCGTTTGACGGGCAGTTTCGCGGGCAAGTCAATGGAGTTTTGTGTAAGGTGCTTTGCCACAACATTTGTTGTCTCATTCAGTCAATGTATGAGTTAGGTATTGAACCTTCGTTTCGGGAGTTAGGGTAAAGCCTTCGTCTTTACGCGCCTCAGTCCAGTTTATGTAAATATCCGCACTATATGGCGCTTGTCCAGCGGCCTCTATAGTGAGCCGCAAGAAATGTCTCTTGTTTAATCTTTTTTCGTACTCCGGTTTTATGTAAGCCTCAAATCCCCTTAAGTGATGTGTTTGCTCCCTCGCCCCCTTGTTAATCGTAAGGCTGACTTCAAATGAGGTCGTTCCCCCCAAAGGAATCGGATTTTCCTTTAGCCTTGTTTTGTGAATAAGAGAGAAATTCATATTCCATATATCAATCGCAGCTTGAGGGTTATGATTTGCGAAACGTACAGGAATAGTTGCTTTTAGAATATATCCATCATGTTCAGTCGGCGTCCCCGGTTCCAGCACGGCCTTATTTATAAGACATACTTTCCCTTGCCGCGCTGTGCCAACGTCAAATATTACGCTTACATTACGTACAGCCTTCCTATATGTATCCTGCCAAACCTTGTAAGCGGTCAAAAGAATGAAAACGCCAACTACGTATACATACATCTGCCACGGTATATCTTGCCCGCTCGCGCGCTCATATAAGCCGAGTCCAACGGTAATAATCCCGCCGCTTAGGAGTGTCATTAAATGCTCCTTTGCAGCGAGAATGAATTTCCAAAGAGTAGGCGTGTCGGGGCGTGGATACATACCCCAAGCCTAGCAGACTTCAGAGTCAGACGCCCGACTTTAGAGTCAAGCGGGACTTTAGAGGTGAAGTCCTCCAGAAGCAGGTTGCAGAGCAGATCAGGGTAGACAAACGAGCGTCTACAATTAGGAGCGTAACCGGGTCGAGCCGGCAGTGCAGCTCATTCTGCAGGTCATCGGCTTCCTCGGCAACTGCCCCTATATGCCAAGGCTGCCATTTCCGACAAGGCTCAAGTTCGCCCATCAGAATTTAGGCTCCTCCCAGGAGAGGCTAGCTAAGGCGCTTGGGATCGATGAGGGAACCTAGAGGCGGTGGGAAGTAGGGCGGAGGCAATCATCTGCCCAATATCTAGAGCGGATTAAACTCTTTCCAGATTCGCCGCACGGCGGCTGAATTCTGCAGGGCAAGTAGACCTCTGAGTTACCTTAAATCACAATCATCAAATCCTTGGAGCGGGATGAACCGAGATCGGGTGTATTTATTTGCATAGCGTTTAGACCGACGCCCACTCTTAGACGGATTGTTATTAGAAGGCCCGGGTATTAAACGTCTTATCTCAACTTCATAAGGAGGAGAAAATATCGGGCTGATTTCTTCAGCTGGTGTGTCCTTCGGCATCGTGCGAAAGATAAAACTAATCAGCACCGTACGGGCTGATGCACCGCCGGTTGAAGGAGTAAAGCGCCAAAGTTTAGCCGCCCGTTCGGCTGGCACGTGTAACAGGGGGTGACCATTAATAGCACGGGCTGAGAGCACATCACCGGAGGCACTTATTTGAAGGCTAACGTCAACTCTTCCACTCGGATCAGTAGCTCCTTCGACTTTGGGGTAGATAGGCGCTACTGCTTTAAGAACCCGAATCTCTTCAGCGCGGGTGGAACTTGTAGCCTGAAAAGGCGTCAATAGTATGACAAACAAACCTATAGCCAGTGCGGATATGACTTGAGAGTGTCCCATTTACCACCTTCTCTCGCAGGCTTATACCTTCCTGAAACTGAAAATTCTAGTCGTTACGTTTGCTGATAAGTCTATCTCCCCTATTGTTAGCGCCCCCTTCGATTTCAACATTCCGATCCGCATTAATAACCTTTTGACCCGCCTGCACTGCGCGGTCTACATCTCCATTAGTCCGCGCGTACGTTGTAATAAATGCGGCAACTGATTTCTCCATAGTTGGTAATGCGGTAAGGCCATCCCTTCCCCCGGTATTAACGACCATCGCCTGATCTTCTCCCTGCATGTTAAAAGCTGAGGGGAGTTGCGTGGAATTACAGCTGAATAGAGCCACTGCCTGTGCATTCGTGTCAAGCTTAGCCGGTACGTACTCAGTTAGTGGAATCTGCCTCTGGGGGGTCCAACCCTCACTCGTCAGCCACCCACCGCCACTCGTTTGCGTCCCCAGTTCTAAAGTCACGGTTTCAAATCTTCCGCCTGTCGTGCTCCGTTCATACCCCGCTCCATGTCCAAAGAACACAACGGCCTCAGAGCTTTTTAGAGATTCTTTTACCGACTCCATAGAGGTTTTATCTTGGGTAAACACCTTCACCGTATAGCCAGACTTTTTAGCGGCGGATTCAACTCTTCGCCAAAGAGATTTGTTTAATTCTTTTGAGGAGATAGTTAAGTAAACATCAATAGTTTTGTTCCCCCCTTTACCTTGCGGGTTACGCCCATCCGGGTCAATCAGCACTAAAGGATTATTATTGACATACGCATATAGGTTCCATCTCTGTGGGTTAATAGAATGAGAATTAGAGATAAACATAGGATCGGTAGAATTGAAACGACCCTGTGCAGATGAGTAATATCGAGCCCCAAAATAGTCTAGCTCAGTCTCAGCATCCCTCTCCTTCGAAGTGAACTGCTGTCTTACGCTATCGCCGGTATACCCCTGAGCTGTCGTCCTAACTCCGACGTCGGCACCTATCTCCTCCCCGAATGGGAAGTAGTCGTGGCGCCTCATACCGCTCCGCCCGTCGGATGAGGTGAGCTTCCCTGTCTGGTCGAAGACCATCCGCGGCGTGCCGAGGTGATCCGTGACGAGCCACCGCACGTCGGCCTGAGCCGCCCCGCCGTATGCCTCGACCTCTGCAATCCTGCTGTACCTCGCTAGCGCGCCATTGACCTGTACCCTGATCTTTGCCGTCGTCACTGACGTGAAGCTGACTTTGCGCCAGACCAGGTTGTTGCCCGCGACGCTCGCGGCCGTCCGCCAGTCGGCCCCGTCCCACCACTGCACCTCGAAGGAGGTCAGCCCGTACTGCGAGAAGGTCATCTGCTCGGTCGGCTCCGCGGGCGAGAGGAAGTTGTTCTGGATGCTGAAGACCGACACCTCGTCTACGGTGCGGCTGCCGGCGAAGCTGATTTCAAGCCAATCGGGGAAGGCATCCGGCGAAGAGTCGTGCCAGCCGCCGCCGGCGCCCCAGTTGCGGCCCGCCCGGTCGCCGTTAATCGCGCCAGAAGCCGCGCGGCCCGCGTCGAGCGTCGAGGAGGCGGTGGCCGTCGCCCCGGCCGCGGCCGCAGCCACATTGAGGCGCGGCGGGGGCGGCCCCGAAGGCCCCCAAGCCTCCAGCTCGGCGACGCGGCTGTGGCCGGCCTGCCCCGCCCGGACGAGTAAGCGAACCTTCTGCGTCGTCACGGGCGCGAACTTCAGCCTGCGCCACACCAAGTTGTTGCCGCGCACCTCGCCGCCCTGCACCGTCACCCAGTTCGAGCCGTCCCAGCGTTGCACGTCGAAGTCGATGAGGCCGTACTGCGTGAAGGCCGCCGCCTCGGAAGGCTCCTGCGGGCTCCAGTAGGTGTCCTGCACGGAGAAGACGTCGATCTCGTCAATGGTCTTTTGACTGCCGAAATCCACTTCGAGCCAGTCGGGGAAGGCGTTCGGCGTCCGGTCGTGCCAGCCGCCACCGGCGCCCCAGTTGTGCCCGGCCCGGTCGCCGTCGATGGCCCCCGCGGGAGACCGCTGATCGTCCAGCGTGGAGGAGGCCAACGCGGTCGCGCCGGCCACGGCGAGGGCGAAGTTGGCGCGCCCGGCCGCGTCGGGCGACTCGGCGGTCACCAACAGCTCCCCGGCGCGGTAGCCGTACTCCTTGCGCGGAGCGGCGGGGGCGGCCTGCGGCGTGTACTCGGCCAAGAGCTCGCCGTCGAAGCCGTAGACCTGCCTGACCTGACCCTCCCGGCCGCCGCCGTGCGTCACGCGGCGTCCGTCGGCGTCGTACGTGTAGCGGACGGTCTGCACCTGCCCGTTGAGGAACTGCGCGGAGGTCATCCGCCCCTCGGCGTCGTAAGAGCGGAGGCACCGAGTGGTGTCGTCGTGGCAGAGGTCTTGGGTGAGGTTGCCGGCCCCGTCGTAGCGCATCTTCCGCTGGGCCTCGGCCTTGCCCGGATCCATGTCTCCCGGCGCGTAGAGGCGGTTGGTGTTCTGCAAATCCCGCTTATCCAACTGCGGCTCCGGGATGGAGTAGGACGGGTTCTGACCGTAGACCTGCGTGTTGGCCCGGTTGATGGTGCGGTTGCCCCAGCGGTCATAGTCGTAATCCTGCATCCAGCGGTTCTGCCCGCCCTGCGTCTCGCGCACGTAGTCGAGCCGGTTGAGCGCGTCGTACTCGTAGTACTGCGCCAGTTCCGTCCAGCCGTCGCCGCCCGTCGGGTTCTCGCCGTGGGGGATGAAGATCATCTGCTTGCGCAGGTTCCCGTTGTTGTCCGGCCCGGTCGCCGTCCACCCATCCGCAGGGGCCGTGCTGTAGACGTTGAGGATCGCGCCGCGGTTCCACCAGCCCTGATCGGTCGCGTGGTAGGTGCCGACCCGCACTTCGGCGAGTTGGCCCCGCACGTTGTAGGAGCGCTTGTTGTAAAGGGGCGTGTCGGTGCCGAATTGCTCCCGCTTCATTCCTCCCAACTCGTCATAAGTGACGCCCGTGGAGTAGGAACGCGGTGACCCGTCGCCCAGGTTCCCGGTGAAGGCTGAGAGGCGCCCCGCCGCGTCGTACTCGTAGTTAACGGCGCGGCCCGACGGGTAGGTCTGCGACTTCACGTTTCCTGCCAAGTCATACTCGCGGCCGACGAAGTAATTCGGCCCCCACCCGCTTCCCGTCCAGAATTGCTGCCGGTAGGCGGTGGGGCGACCGACCTCGTCGTAAGCGTCGAAGGTCGTCCGCGAGACGCCCGCAGCCTCCGACCAGTGCAGCCGCCCGCGACCCCTTATGGCCCCGTCGTAGGCGCGGGTGATAGGCGGGGTAACTTGGCCCTGCTCTCCGGTGTAAATGACCGACGTGTTACGGCTCAGGTCGTCGTAGGTGTACGTTGCCGTAATGCCGCGCGCGTCCGTGCGTTGTCTCAAGTTACCGTCAGCGTCGTACAGGTACGACAAAGACCAGTCGTTATTATTGTCTGACATTGGACTGAGGAGCCCGGCGGGGAGCCGGAGGGTGCCGAGGACTGTGGCGGATGGCGTCTGCTCTGGGTTCTTCACCCGCAGCAGGCGCGACAGGGAGTCATAGGCGAAGAAGCGGAGCTGCCCGCCCTGCTCGACTTTGCGCAGGTTCCCCAGTACGTCGTAAGCGTAATGAGTCGGCTGGATGGGCGTGCCTGCGGCCGTGTCGAGGGCGCCCGTATCCTTGTCGGGCTCGTCCACCCTCACGAGGCGGCCGAGCGCATCCGTCACGCTGCGCCTCTTCTTGCCGGCCTGGTCGGTCACGGTCACGGCGTTGCCGGCGTACGCGGTGACGGCCTTCGCCCCGTCCGGCGTCTCGACCTCGGTGATGCGCCCGAGCGCGTCGTAGCCCGTAGTCGTCCAGCGCCCCGCAGGGTTTACCGCAGACTCCGGCCCCGACGCGCGGTACTGGTTCGACACCCTGCGCGCCCGCCCCAGCGCGTCGTACTCGACGTCCGTGGTCAGCCACGGCTTACTCGCATCCTGGTTCTCCCAACTGAGGGAGCGCGCGGCACGTCCCAGCCCGTCGAAATACTGCCGCGACTCCGCCATGCGCGCCGCGTCGATGTCCGTGAGGGTGCGGACGAAGAGGTCGCCGAGGGTGTCGCCGTACTCATACCGGGTTCTGCCGCCGTCGGGCCGCGTCACCTTACGCAGCCGGCCGAGCGGGTCGAGGGTGCCCTGCTCGTCGGCGTAAGAGTAGGCGGTGGTCTGGTCGTTAGCGTCGGTCGAAGAGACGACGAGCCCTGTCGCGTGGTCGTACCTCGTCTCGGAGGCGAGCGGCGCACGCGGCCCGCCGCCGTCCGGGTCAGGCGTCAGCACCCGCGTGGCGAAGGCGAAGGTGCCGAGCGCGTTAGTCCCGTCCGCGTCCGTGTAGGTGACCTGCGAGAGCTTGCCCCGCGCGTCCCACGCTTTCCTCACCCGCCCGAGCCCGTCGTACTGCGCGTGGGTTTCCACCCAGGTGTTGTCGGTGTCGAGCCATCTCCGCTCGGTCGTCACGTTGCCGCGGGCGGCGGTGACGGGGGCGGCCCACCCGGTGGCCGACGAGCAGGCGATGTTGTTCTCGACGTCGCAGGCGAGCAGCGGGTAGCCGGCCTCGTCGTATCGCGTCTCGCTCTTGGCGGCGAGCGTCTCGCCACCCGTCGAAGGGTTCCTGTAATAGACCTGTTGCCCGGTCGGCAGGCCGCGGAGGTGCGGCCCCCCGCCTGCGTAGCCCGTGTAGTCGACGCCGCCGCTGGTCGTCAGATAGTCGGTGTGTGCATGGCGCAGCAAAGGGCCGGGCACGCCCGTGCCCGGCTCGCCGAAGTCGTACTCCCAGAGGTCGGTCGGGTTGTTGAAGCGGTCGAAGCCAACGGCCGTCGGGTCGTCAGGGGCTTTGGCCGGGTCGAGCGCGGACGTCAGAGAGACGAGGTTACTGTCCGCTAGCGTCACCCTCGTCTCGACCACGCGCGGGTCATGCGATGGCTCCGGCCCCCTCTGCGTCTGGTTGAACCCGTCCCACCACGCGATCAACTCCCGCTGCCGCCACGCCTGCTCGACCTGCCGCAGCAGCGTTGTGCCGTCGCACGCGTAGCTCTCCGTCTTGAACTCCTTGCCTTCGTCCCAGGCCGAGTAATGCGTCGGCTCCGAGTACAGGCCCGGGACGGGCGTCCCGTGGAAAAAGTGCCGGGTGCGCGAGACCAACCGCCGGCCCGTGGTGGGGTGCGCGCAGGAAGACGCGTCGGGGCTGGGGTGTGGGTCGAGTCGATCCACCTGCATGCAACTATTGCCGAAGCCGGGTGCCACGCCATCGCACGGGCCGAAGGTCGTCACGCCCTCCAACTGGCCGCCCTCTTTGTATACCCGGCGCTCGACGATGCGGCGGAAGATTTGAAAGTTACCGCCCTGTGTGACGACGCCGGGGTCGGCCTGATAGTCGTACTCGAAAGCCCCGCCGGTCGGCAGTTCCACGCGCGCCAGTTCGCCGTAGCTGTTGTAATAGAACTCGTAGCGGCGCCCGTCCGGCAGTTCGACCGCCGTGACGACATCCGCGTCGAAGGACGAATTCATGTGCGCGGTGTTGCCGGCGGTGGTGGGGCCGCCGCCCGTGAGCGGGATGGAGGGGAAGAGCTGCGCGTAGGTCTTCGGCGTCTCGGCACCGTGCTCCGAGTTGGCGGGCCGGAGCCTCGTCGAGAGCGCGCCGCGCAGGACGCGCACCGTCTGCCACTCGCCGCCGAACCCCTTGTAGACGATCTCGCCGAACGTGTAGAAGGTCTCGCGGCCCAGGGGGTCGACGGCCTTGCTCGCCGACACTCCGGGGCGGGTCGGGTGCGGCACGCTGTGGTGGAAGCGGACCTCGTTGCCGTTGCGGTCGCGAATCCACTCGACGCGGCTGCCGACGACGCCGTAGCGCGTGCCGTCGCGCAGGTAGAGGGTGCCGGAGACTAGTTGGTTGGCGTCCTCGTCGCTCCCGACGGTCACGTAATCGCGGACCTCGGCCGAGGCGACGAAGGTGGCGAAGCTGCCGTCCGAGGTGACGAACTCCGTGCCGCGAGAGACGCCGAGGTTGCAACCGGCGCGGGGCTGGGGCGCGCCCCCGTATTTCGTGTCGCGCAACTCGTACTCGGTGCCGTCCGGGGTGATGAAGGTCAGGCGCGTCAGCGTCAGGAGCGGCTGCGGCCCGCAGCCGGGGACGAAGGAGGACTTATAGCCGGCGTGGCGCGCGACGAGGACGCCGGGGCCGAAGCCGGGCTTGAGGTCGGTGTGCCAGTCGCTGTTGGGCTTGTAGACGTTGACGGGCTCGAAGCGCTCGCAGTTCGGGTAGGGGTTGCAGCCGGAGGGGGTGGGATTATCGACGGTGTGATCCACGCGCCACTTCCGCTCGACGGGGAGGGCGGCGGCGTAGCCCGCGGAGCCGCGCCCGCCGACCCTGAGCAGCGGGAGCCGGAAGCCGAGGCTCTGGTTGTAGAGGTTGATGTCGTCGAAGCCGCTCAGGGGGTAGGAGCCGGCCGGGGAGCCCGGGGCCATCGCCGCCGGCGTCTTGCCGTCGGTGGCGCGCGTCGTGGTGGTGCCCTGCGCGAGGGCGGCGGCGTGGCAGGCGACTAGCGACAGAAGGAGGAGGCAGCACCGGAGGAATCTTCTGGAGGAGTAGGTGAGGGCACTCTGCGTCATGGCACTTCCTCGCTCAAGTCTCTCAATGTTGAAGAAGCCGATTCGCGCCGCCGCATAAGGGGCCGTGTCACCGCGCTTCTAGTCTGCCCCGCCTGATCCGAGGGAACGACGTGTGTTAAGCGACGCTCGTGTGATGGCTTAAGTTAGTCAGGGTAGTGAATTATGAGGCTAGCGAAGGTGACTTTCCGGTAGCGCTCGCGGGTAGCAGGCCGGTAATGCGGCCCGTGGACGTTTAGGGAGGACGCAGGCAAAATATAGCTCAGTCCTATCGGTGTCAACGACAATCCTCGCCGCGGTCGCCAATGTCATATCGTAAATAAAAGACTTATCGCCCCTTGCCGAAATTTCGGCGCTCCGAACAGCTTCACCGAGGCATCTCCACCTGCTTGGACACTGGGCGCAGCGTTTCGTTCCGGGCGGAGATTCACGGTCGCTCTCCTGCTCATGCTAACTATCTAGGTAGATGTATGACACTCCGGACTGCCCCCTCAGCATCCTTTAGTCAGTCACAAACCAAGTGGCCCATGCCTGTGAAGCTCCTTAATCTTTCGGCTCCTTGATGATGCTCCGCAGCCGCCTTTCCCGCGGAGTGCGCTTCGCCTGTAGTTTCTTATGTCTCCTATCAAGCATCGAGGTGAACGTCTGATGCGTGATGCCTAAGAGCTTCGCGGCCCGCGTCACGCTCCCGCCAGCTTCCTCTAAAGCCTGCTCAATGATCTTCGCCTCGAACTCGTGCACCGCACCGTGCAAGGTGAAGTTCTTATCATGCAACTCCACGCCCGCCAGCCTCCGCATCACGACGCGGGCGCACGCCCTCAGCCTCGATATGTCTTCCGCGTCCTGCGTGCCCCTGAGCAGCTCATCGGCGCGCTGATAGAGCTGATAGAGTTCCTTCTCGGGGATTGCCCGCCGCGCCCCGTGCTCCTCTATGAGCACCAGCGCGGCTAGGCCCGCGTTTGGGAGAGCACCCGCCCACTCGGCGACCTCCATCGCGCGGCGCAGGGTGTTGATAGAGCCTTTGTTGTCCCCGAGCCTCGCCAGTACGACGCCGTGGGTCGTCAGCGCTTCCGCGAGCAAGGCAACCGTGCCGCCTTGCTCTAACCCGTGGACGGCGCGCTCTATGACGCGCTTCGCCTCTTGGTATTTCTTCTCCGCGATGAAGACGCGTGCCCGCGTCTCGTCCACCTGCGCGAGCAGCCCTGAATCATTCAGCCTTAGCAGGGCCGCGCCCGCGCGGTCTAGCTGTTCGTGCGCCTCGCGGTGGCGTCCGAGGCGGGAGAGCAGAAAGGCGAGGTTATTTTCGTTCGTCGCCCTGTAGCGTTCGTGCCGCGCCTGCTCGTAATGGTAGATGGCCGCCGTGTATTCAACGATTGCTCTGTCTAAGTAATCGGCGCGCCCTTCCGCCGTACTCAGCCGCCTGAAGATCAAGGCAAGTAGATTATGAAACCTACCCTTAAGCGCGTGGTTGTCGCTCTCCTCGAATATGCGAGCGTATTCCCTCAGTAAGTTAAGGCCGTCGTGGTGTCTGCCGGCTGAATACTCGACCGTGACCAGCCGCAGAAGAATTTTTGCCCGCTGCTCTGCCTCGGAGCCGGCAAGGTCGGAGAAAGCCCCCATCAGGTAGACGCGCGCATCGTCATACGCGCCCTCCCGCCAGTAGCAGAGGCCGAGTTCGCCGCGCGCGACCGCGGCCCTAGCCGCTTCGCCTAACCGCTCAAACCGGGTAACGCTTTCACTAATCAGGTCTTTAGCCGCCTCCTGCGAGCCTTTGACCTGGCCGCTCGCTCCCATCCAGCCGCATAGAGCGCCCGCCTGTAAGACGACCTCGGCGGTGGTCTTTTCGTCTAGCCCCTCCGTGTTCGGGCGCTCGCCGATGTCGCGCCATAGATTGCCCAGAGCCTCGCGCGCGGCCTCGTACTGCCCTTTGTGGATGAGGTCGGCCACCGCGCGGCAGCGCAGCAGGGCGCGCTCGTCTTCAGTCAGTGAGGGGTTATCTACTTCCCTCAAACGCTCATCTGCTAAAGTCATGTGAGGACAGCCCTTCCGTGTGCCTACCGATTATGCGGCAGGCACGAAAAAACCGTCACGCCCTCGCGGGACGTGACGGCTAATCCGGTTGATTAACCTCATAAGGAAAAGACCAATGCGAAAAGCTCTCGGCGGTGCCGTACTGCTACTAGCCTTAACTGTGTCGGCATATGCGGGCGAAATCCCGAACCCGGCCCCGACGCCGCCGCAACAAATCGTCGCCGAAGAAACAACGGCCGACGGCGAAATCCCGAACCCGCGCCCGGAAGAGGAGGCATCGACAGCGGCCGTGCTCACCTTCCTCGAAAGCGTGCTCGCGCTCTTCTAGCCCGCACGCCAGCCTAGCCGGGACAAGCTGCCTTTCGGGCGGCCAGGTTGTGGTGTGCATTGTAGGCGTCGGGTTGAGGCAGGACGCCAACCGACAGGAGATTACCGCCGTATCTTGCAGATTGCAACAGATTTCTTGCGCCTTGTATAAGACCTTTCACCGTCCGTGCGGCCCTGCGGCGTGTGCCTGCCTTTAGCGCTGTCATTGCTTTGAGCAATGACTTTTTAGTTGCTTGTATAGTTGTATCTAACCGGGAAAAACAATGACAAGCTGCGCTCTCGTTAGCTCTCCTATCTCCTTTTTATTACAATGGAACCCCGACTAGGCGGCCGCATCGTTATCCTATTCCGCGCTGACGTATTACGGCAGGCGGCATACAGGAGAGAGCAGACCTAATGTCGCGCGTTCAACGCACTCAAGTATTTGTCAGCTACAGCCACAAGGATATGGAGTGGCTGAACAGCCTACTCACCATGCTCAAACCGCTGGAGCGGCGGAAGAAGGTTTCCGTTTGGGCCGATACCAAGATCAAGCCCGGAACTAAGTGGCATGAGGAAATTGCGGATGCACTTGCCTCAGCCAGAGTCGCGGTTTTGCTCGTTAGCCCAAACTTCCTCGCCTCTGACTTTATTGCCAATAATGAACTGCCCCCGTTGCTGAAGGCAGCGCAAAACGAAGGCATGACAATCCTTTGGGTTGCGGTGAGCGCGAGTCTGTATGACGAGACGGAGATTGCGGAATACCAATCAGCCAATGATCCGGCAAAGCCGCTCGACAGTTTAAATGCCGCTGCCTTGAATGAGGAGCTTGCTAGGATTGGGCGATTAATTAAGGAAGCTGTTGAGCCATTCCAAAACACACCTAGGAAATCATTCCGCAGGCGGGGCCGAAAGACTACGTCAGCCGACCTACCAGAAGATATACCGACCGACCAGCGCCGCCGCGATATCTTCTCATCCCGGCTCTGGGCGGGCGGGTTAATTACCTTGTTGGTTACTATTGTGCTGCTCGCGCTTACTTACCTCGGAACGCGCCAGCCGAAGCCGGAGCCGCCCCCGTCACCCACCGCGACGCCACCTGCCCCCGTGCTTGATGGGACAGTTGAGCAGATAGAGGTTCGGGAGAATCCCGGCGGGGCGCTCGTGTTCATCAGGCTGTCGGTACGTAATACCGGCTCGCCGAGCGTTGTAGATAAATATGCCCTCCACATAAAGTCAGCAGCCTTTGAATCCAAGAGCGCAGCTGATGATATGCCACCTGAGTACGTACTCCCGGCGGCAGGCACTACGCCCCGGGTTACAATCAGGAGTCAAGATGCGCTTACCCAGAAGACTGTGCGCCCGGTTCAATCAGGCGATATGGAGACGGGCTGGCTAAGATTTTCGGTGCAGTGCCCAGGCCCGAGGTATAAAGAGTGCCCGGATTTTTTGCGTAAGCGGGGCATGACCTACACGGTTTTTTTCTCCGATGTGGGAGGCAAACGCTACTCTGCCGCCCATACCATGCGCTGAGAGACTGCCGCCAGATGGTTCGGATTGCGACTGCGCGCACCTATTCAGTGGATATCCGCACGCTGGCCTCTGCTTCCACCTGCGCCACGATTTCCTCCAGCGTCGCGTTCGTGGCAGTGAAGTTGATTTGCGCCCTGCCGTCCCCGCCAGTCACGCGGAAGTTTCTACCGCTTAAGTACGCCAGCTCCGCCACCAGCCGCTTGACGGTAGTACGGCGAACGCACACCATCAATCTGCCACCGGATACTAAAGTGTTGCGGATCGCTTGAAAATGGGAGAACTCTTCCCCGGCTATCCGCACTTTCCCGCGCGCGGATAATATTTCTAAGACATTCCATAGTGGCGCGTTCTTCACATCGAGGCTGAAGACATCACCTGGCGTGGATTGATTGAAGACCACCTCCTCGTGAGTTACCCGGGCGAGTTCTGCGGCAACCTGTTTGCTATCGCTGCCTTTCAGCCGGAGCGTAACGAGCATATCGTAATCAACCCACCCAATACCCTTGCCGCCGGTGCAGCTAGAGCGGCACCCGTTGTTATTCGGACAGAAGCTAACACAGCCGCCGTCGCACGTTATGCTTGTCGTGCAGCTACCATCCTCAGCTGCGCATGAGCACGTGTCGCGGGCGGCGCGGGCGGTGGGAGCGGTGAGAAGTAGTCCTAGCAGGAAGGCAGCGGCCAGTTGTCTCATTATGTCTCCTTCGGTGGGTTAAGGATAGGCAGAAGGATAGCCGGGTGCGGCAAGTGAGTCACCGGGCCAGCCGTCAGGAGGTAGTTGGCAGAGCGCCTCAAGCTTTTAGAGCCTCCTGTGAGGGTGCTCTAGCCCCTTAGAAACGTTCCGAGAGATGGGCGGCGCAGCAAGCGACCAAGCTGCCGGCGCAGTAGTGCTGGCGACCGGCGCCGATAGGTGATCCAGCGTCGGCGAGAAGGTTTGTCAGAGGACGTGCAGCACACACCTCCGCCCAAACCGACATTACTCAGGAAACCAACCGCCGGAAGAGGCAGCAGCCGGTAAACTCACGGGGCAAGTCATAACGGCCACGCACGTGGCTATCCGAACATAGAGGCCACACGCGCTATCTTGGTTAAAATACTCTAAAACCTTTGTCGCAGCGGCGGCTCTCGTGCAGCTGAGGGGTGAGCCGACGGATTCCACTGGAGCTATCGGGCCGGGGGAAGAGCCTAATACCTACGCTTCCAGGCGATAGCATTTTTGCTTATATACCGGAAACTACTGCGTGTCAACGAACTTTTTTTGAGAAGCCGTTGCCATTTCGTTCGGCTGCGAGCTTTATCGCCGGAATTATTTTGTCTATTGCAGCTACATGAGTTGCATATTTGTAACCGCCAGCAACTCATGGCTGTGGTCGTGGAGCAGCTCGGGGTAGATGAGACGAGCATCTACAAATGGGGTAGTAACCTCGTCGGGGCGGCGGTGCCGCTCATCCCCAAGATAATCCAATTCCTTGACTACTATCCCTATTGACCCGACCTACCCATAGCGGCAAGGGTAGGCTCGTCCCTCAGAGCGTTGGATATTCTCGCAAGAGAGGATGGCCGTAGCGCTACGAGTAGCTGAGGCAGGTGGAGGCGGTGGGGAAATGGGAATAGAACCTTATTCGTTGGAGGGTAGACGCGGCGCAACCGAGCGCGAGGAAGTAACCCATCAGGATAATTGAGGTAATGTTTTTCATGTAAGACTGCCATTGGCTCACGAACATCACTTAGGACTCAGGGCGTCGTTGCCTTCGTACAGTTTATCTACAACCTCTACAGCATTGAGAAGCCCGCAAATTTTAACGTTCGCAGTCAGTTCTAACACTCAGGTTAGGTCTCTCTGCGTCTCTTACATTCTCCAGCTTGAATCGGCTGAGTGGCTGAGATAAAAATATCTTCTCACCGTCGAGTATACTTATGGCACTAACTCAGTTTTAATGTTGCCGACTCACTTTATTAGCTTCGGCGATTGTTAAGGTAATGTTACCTTATCAGTCGCTGACTGGTGTCGGCATCAATGCTAATCTTCTGATCAGCCGAGATTCTTATAAGAATCGTAACGCTTATGGTGATAGCAACTTTAACGAAAAAATCCATTGACTTGAAAAGCCTTATAAGGGCTCACTACAATTCTATTGCCACAACTTGGCACAATAAAGTTTGGGTTCACGACCCAGACTTTAAAAATAGCATTAAGAGTTTTGCTAATCTTACGGGGGAGGAAAAACTCTTAGATGTTGGCATCGGCTCGGGGGATTTTTGTAGTTTGTTTAAGGTGGCTTCTGTCACAGGTATTGATATTTCGGAAAGACACTTAGACGAGTGTCGTACTCGGCACCCAGATTATCGTCTTTTTTTAGGGGATGCCGAAAACATGCCCTTTAGCAGCGATGTTTTCGATGTAGTCTGTTGCAGAAATTTATTGCAGCATTTCAAGGACCCTACTAGGGTACTTAAAGAAATGTTGCGTGCTACCAAACCAAATGGGATGGTTCTGATTGTTGAGAGTGCTGTATATGACCAGGAAAGAACATTTCCCACTACCGTTTGCAGAGTTGTTGAACCTTTTCACCCTCTATTCCCTTCGCATGAGTCTTTACAACGTTTAATTACGCCGCATTCAGGGCGAAATTTTGAACAGATCGTAGCTGGGGTTCATAAGAAATGGGTTGGTAAGTGGCAAAAATCGAAGGGCGCTACTGAAAGACAAAGAAGACAGATTTACCAGATATGCAAAAGTTATCCTGACTGGTACAAAGAGAAATACCGCTTCAGTTTTTTCCCAGGTGAACTAGAGGTCGAGTCCACGCTTACCTTTAGTTTGATCAAGTTCAGCAAGGCTGCTTCTTGATCATCAAAGTTATAAGGCAGTCACAGGGGTACTGTGTCTTATGGCCGATCATACTGCGCCCGAACCAACTTCTACAGGCCCTTCTTCCATGTGGATTGACCCCGATTCGGAAGTGCCTTCAGGCATTCTCCTTTCCGACCGGATCAGGTTTTATGTAGAAACTACCAATTTAATATCCCCATTTAGTGAAGACCTTCTAGGCCCAGCAAGTTACGCACTTACCCTTGGAGCGGAATATTGGGATGCTAGCAATCTGTCGGGCGACCCTCCTCTCTTTACTCTTGAATCCGGGCAAACGCTTACCATTCCTCCCAACTCTATTGTATTCGTAAGCACACGGGAAACTCTAAATATACCTTTTTATATCGCCGCCCGATTTAATCTGAAATTGAGGTTGCTGTATGAAGGCTTATTAGTTGGTGCTGGGCCACAAGTCGATCCCGGATTCCGTGGAAGATTGTCGTGCCCCCTTCACAACATCTCAAGTCAGCCCATCCGACTAAACGCGGGTGAGACTTTCGCCGTTATAGACTTTGCTAAAACGACCCCCTTTGCGGAACAGGAGGCGCTGACAACAGACACTATTTCCTTGGAAAAAGTTCGCGAGCAGGGAGAGAGTAAGCAGTTAAAAGGGAAACATGGAATGCCCTGCCTTACTTTCCCTCGAACTAAACTGGATCGTGAGCCAGTAAAGGGGTATCTCCCAGTTGGCAAAATTGTATCTAGTTCTGTGGCAGGGTTAGAGAAGAGTACAAAAGAGAATGAAACTAAGATCAATGAAGGACTCAAAAAACTAGATAATGCAGTGAATCGTATAAATTTAATATCCTTCATTACAGTGATCGTCGTAGCGGTGTCTTTAGGGACGTACTTCTATGCTGCCATTAATTGGACTAGGAGCATGCGTGATGACGCAGTTAATCTCAGCGAGAAAAACTCAGATGTTCGCTTTAAACAAGAGAAAGAGTCTTTGGAATCTCAGATACGTGCTTTGGAAAAAAGATTAGAGAAGTTAGAGAATTCACAGCAATCGTCTGGACGTACAATCTCGGGAAACTAGTCGGTAACGTAAAGTGACTATCTAGGGCAATAGGTTCTGTTAGGGCGAAGTTCCTGCTAATTGACTCTACCGTTCGTAAATCTTCTTAATTGTCCTGCCACCTGCCATGTGATCTACCCTAATGACAAGTTCTGCAATATCTGGGACTGAATAATCGACGGCAAGCTCGACTGCGGCGTTCTTTAATCCCTTAGATTTCCGGCGCGCTTCAAAAGGATAGGCAGACAAGGGTAGGAATGTATCAGTGCCCCGGCGGACTGGCCGGTATATGGTGCTACCCGAATTAATCGGCGAGAGGGTGATTTGTTCCCAATGGCGGTTGACTAAAACCTCTGTGTCCACTGTGAGAACGCAATGCATCTTCCCCCTGTATGCCCTGGCAGAAAGAAGTTTTATAAGCCGCTCGCGCGTCAACCAGAAGAACACTCTGCGGTTTAGATTTTCATACCACTGCCGAACAGTCATGTCCGTTAGGCATGATGCGAGCGCTGCCTCCCTCATCGGCTTCTGATCGCGTATAATCGCAGTACCATACCCGTGGTGTGAAATGGTGATCGACTCTGGCCGCCGTTCACTCTCAATACGTAGACGCTCCGGCCCCTTGACCTCGAACAGGTCGAGCAGGCCGCTTGTGCTCAGCAGGCCGTGTTTGCGAATGCTCTCCCACGTACCCGCCTCAGCCATGTGATAAATCCTTGGGTACCTTTCAGCTAACTCCTCAGGCGATACCCCAACTTTGTTACCAAGTTCTGCGGTCAATGATGCTCCTCGAATGAAATCTTGTTGAGATAAGAGAGACGGACGCTGAGGTGACGCGCTCGATCTCGTTAATGAACCGAATGGTTTCCCCCGTCAGTTGCTCGAAGCGCCTCGCCTCCTCATTCTTCCTGTCAACGTAGTCGGCGAAAGTCAGCGCGATGTCAGTGGGGCCGTTTAGGTACGCCGACCTTCGGACCAACTCCCAATCGAACTCGCCGACCCGGCGCTCCCGGTTCGTCGTCGAAGTCCGTTCCCTATTGTTCAAGTCCTCTACCGGGATGCCGCACCGCCGGGACACCTCCTCCCAAGTGATGGGCTGTGACATGTAGCCTGAGGTTTCTCCCGTCTCCGGCGGGTCGCCGACGCGGATAGGGTAGGTTCTGCACACCATAACAACCCGCCGCACACGGCGTGGGGAGATGCCGGCCTCGGCCAATGTCCCTGCGACCGTCGTGTCCCGCGAGGTGACGTGCGGATAGCGGCCGTGGTAAAGGCTCAGCCCCGCCCCCTGCGTGCCTTCCAGCATTACCTTCTTTCCGGAGGCGAACGCCTTCTCAAGCAGATCCTGTGTGTTACGTACGAAGGGTTCTAATTCAGTAACGTTATGAGCGAGCCTGACCGGGTATCGAGCCGACCGTTTACTTCGCCCCATGATCCTACGCGCGGTGGCGGCCCCCACACCTTGCCCGGTGGATGCAATATCCCGAACTAAATGTCCTTCATCCTCTAGGTCACCCGGCTCAATGATCATCACTTGCGGGTCAATGGATAGGCGGCCGGCATCCACCTCGCAATCGGAAATCTCCCTGAGCAGGCCCTCGATGCTCACCACCGCCCCGGGGCAGATGATCAAATCCGCGCGGCTAGATTTAGTGCCAGAGGGCAGATGGTGGAAGGTGTAGGTGCCAGGGCCGTCGAGTACCGTGTGGCCCGCGTTCGGGCCGCCCACCCGCACGAGAATATCGTACTCGGGGGCTAGGTAAGATGCCACGTGTCCCTTTCCCTCACTCCCGTACTCGCCGCCTACGATGACATCAACTAGGGGTAAATATTCACGGCCGTAGAGGCCAAGGTGTGCCGCGGCCCGCACAACCACGTCCGACTTGGTGCATCGAGCAGTATCAATGACCACATCGGCGATGTCAGCTAAGGTCGAGACCTGGCTCTCCGTCGGATTCTTCCCCACCTCCTCATATGTAGAGAACTCCTTAAGATCCTCTGGCGGCCTCTGCTCATACCGGCGGGCTAACTCCTCAACCGGGGCGAGCAGATGAATGTGAACGACACGCTGGGTGAAAGCTCGCCGGATCGCCTCGATCTGTTCCGGGATGCGGGCAGAGTCTACTACCACGCGGGCTTCAGGGCCGAGTTCCTTAAGCAGGTCGAGCAGAGCTTCCTTAACCCATGAGCCCCCCGATTCCCGGTCGAGTTGCTCGCCGAAGCGCTGCATTGTGCCGCGGTCGCTGACCACAGCGCCAGCAAGTTTTTTCAGGTATTCCTTAGTCTTTAGTCTATGGAACCCGAATTTATCAGCCAGGTTATTGCACAGCGTCGATTTTCCGGAAGACACCTGGCCCGTGAGGACAAGGATTTGTTTCGCCAAGTTTTCACTCCTATAGTCTGTGCGGTTCCTTCCGCAGATTCACTTAAAACAGCCTCGGCTGTTTCTCAACGAATACGGTGCCTGGCAGATCATAAACCGTCACGCGGACGCCGCGTTCGCAGACCAGATATGTAATTAGCTCACTTACCATGTCCCAGTTGCCCCCGGCTTGGCCGCAGCCGATTCGCGGCATGTGCACGCTTGCATCCCTTTCGACAGCCAACCACGCCAAGCGATCTAGACATGTTTTCAGAGCCCAGTAACGGATGCGCGGCTTAGGCGAGTCCCCGTAACCCCGCTGGCAGATCATATGGAAAACGTCTGTGGTGTCATCAACAGTCGAAAGGTGAGAATTGCCGAGTTTAAGGCGCGCGGGCTCGAACATCGCCCACGAGGCAAAATTCCTCTGAACGTCCGGCCACTTACGACGCACGGCGAGGGCGAATCCCGCCCCCCATAGCGCCGCCTTGTCATTGACAATTTGCGCGATGATTTTATGCCCCCCGCCGCGTGGCTTGGTGGCATCACCATGCACGTAATTGATGGAGTTGATGTTCACCGCCTCGTGCTCGGCCGGGACGGCTATCCCCATAACGCGCGGGTGGAGGCTTCCAGGGAAAGGTGAGACGGCGACGCACTCGATTCGCAAGGTACCTACCGGCGCGTGCCAAATCTCATGCGCCTTGGCCGTGTATCCAAACTGCGTGCAGTGGGCGACTACGCTGTCTGAAGGCAGCCTTAATCCGATTGGAACAAACCTGCGGCAGGTCCGCGAGCGAAAGATATAGTCAACTTTATATTGCGGCCGGCCGGCATCGGGGCGTGAGGCGCTGAAAAGGAAGCAGGGCGTCTCAGTCAGCTTTATAACCCGCAGCAGGAGCGCCTCAATCGACACCTTGAACTGCTCCTTCATGCCCAGCAGTGCATCTACCGACAGTGTCTGTTTTTCTAACTCCTCTCTGAAACTCCCGATAGGCATTAGCAACTCGGCCGCCCCGACGTCACAGAGAGATTCGAGTTGCCGCGCATCGGCTTCCATTCCTTCGTGCGTGCCCCTGTTTCTCACTTGGGCTGCGCAGTCAGGGAAAATGGTGTGGGTAATTTCATGACAGATTGAGAACCTGACCCGAGCAGGCGACCGGGTGGGATTATATTGAATGAGGAATCGACCGCCCACGTGTACTGTCCTTGCGTCAGGCACGTCTTCGCGAGGCTCCACCCCTATCTTTTTATAGCGTGCAAGATCAAAGGGATCCACGGGCTTGATCGAGCCGCCCTCTTGAACGTATTCGAAGATAAGGTCGCGTGCCTTCTGTGTGATGAGTTCGACGGGCTTCTCGCCTTCAGTCTCATGCCCGGCCAGAGCCTTCACTGAAACATTAGTCCAATATCTCCGCGCCCCTCGCCTGCGCCCGACGGCGCTAGGTGCCGGGTCGTCTTTAAGAGCCGATAGAGTTGCGTCCGAACCCTTGGGCCTCATGGCGCGGAGGGCCGAGCGTAGCGCTTTCTCCTCCTCACCTTCATACTCTCCAGCTGTCGTCTCTAAGTATTTGGCAAAACCGGACAGGAGGCGATGCCGCACATCGTCGGTATCTTCGGTTGAAGAGACTGGCTGCCCGCCCGGCTCAAGCTCATCGCTCGGGGCGTAGAGGGCCTCGCGCAGCAATTCCTTTGCGCCCCTTCCCTTTTTCGGCTTGTTGTGTTCGTCTTTCATGCCTGGTGAGATTTAGATGCTCTACCAGCCTCGATGAATCTCTTCAAAGGTGTCAGCCTAGTCTTCAGGCGGTCGCGGCGTCTCTTCGCCTCCCGCAGCGTGATGCCAAGGTGGGCGGCCACTTGACTGCACTTAGTACAATCTTCGGTCAGAACTGCATTCAGATACTCCTCCAACTCGAAGTCCCCCCGCACAGCCGCGTGCGCGCGCCGGCTGACCTCTTCGTCATTTAACTCCCCGACTAGCCCTGCTAGCAGATCGTGATCATCGGGAAGGTCATCTGGCGGCGAGGCATCTACTCCGCTGCGCGTTTTCCGCGCACCGATAATCTCCGTTCTCTTGTATGCCCGTCCATCCTTAATAAGGTCAAGGAAATCACGCCGAATCATCTTCCTCACGAAGAAATAGAGGTGCGTGTAGGCGTTTTCGGGAGTGGTGGGGCGCCAGTTGGGCTGCTTGGCTATGAACTCAGTGAGCGCACCATAGACCAAATCTTCGGGTGAGGTGCCCGTTCCCGGCAAGACTGAGGACTCCGCGGCACACTTCTCTTGCTTGAACAATCCTCTCGCGTAGTGCCATAGATCCTCTAATAGAGAACCCAGGTCAACGTTAGCAAAGCGGGGGTCACCCTCGTCCATAGGCAATAGGCTTACTCTAAATAAGCGATTCACACACGGAAATCGTGGGGAAAATTTTTCTTCGTCGTTTTTGTAGCCTCAGTCGCTTTTATCAAGGGGTGCAGTGATAAACCCCAGCCATTGCTGCCTGTGACATCGAGGCCGACGCGAGCGAAGGCCCGGTCGTCAATGAGGACAGGCGTTGGGTCAGGCAGTGTGCAGAAAAATGCAGGCCGAATCAAGCAGTTTTTTACCGGCCTTCCAGAGAGGAGGATACGAAAGTGGCGCAGTTTGAGATCTACAAGGACAGCAAAAGCGAATACCGCTGGAGGTTCCGCGCAAACAACGGAAAGATTGTCGCTGACAGCGCTGAAGGGTACAAGGACAAGGCCGACTGCAAGCGCGGCATCGACATCGTCAAACAGGAGTCGCCGACAGCCAAGACTGAAGACAAGACTTAGCTCGCGGCCGACAGATGCTGACCGTAGGGAGGGACGCCGGTAATGGTTCTCGACGTCCCTCCCGTAACTACCTGTTTTCCCGATCACGCGGGTATTGCTACAGGTGAGAAGATTGGCGGGCGTAACTGCGTAAGGGGTAAGTTATATGGCACGAAAGGGTAGTGGTGGCGGTTGGGGGGCTTTACTGTTCGCCCTGGTCGGCTTGGGTGTCCTGTATTACGCGCAGACGGGTCAGGGGAAAGAAAACGACGCTGCGCTCATACCTAACGACCTTGAGCGTGACATAGACCTCTTGATCGGGGAGTTAAACAATCAGTTCGGCGAGCGGTGGCTGGATTGGGGTATAAAGGCAATCAAGTCTCACCTGCAAAGGACGCTGCCGCATCTGGTCGTGCTGGTGGATGTGGTCTCTGCGGTGGAGTTGCAGTCGAGGCGCACCCTGATGACCAGCCAAGCCAAGAAGCAGGCCGCCGTACGGATGGCGCTCGCGCGATAATAACTCGTGTGGGCCGCGTGTCAGGCTTCCACCGACCAGCGCCACAGGGCATGCAAACACCAGAAGGTGCAAGGACACACGCCAGAAGCGCCGCGGCTCTAATGGGGCGTACCATACCACTCACTCCTTTTTGGATGAGCTTAAGCGGTGTGTGCACAAGCAGGTGATAGGTAAATCCCAGCAGCGGGTGCTTGTCGCTGGCGATACGCACGCAGCGCAGGCCGTAGCTCGTGTTGTCGCTGTACGGAAGGTTGGTGGTTGCAAGATCTATGCTTCTGCGGGGAATTATCGAGAGGAGTTGCGTTGCGTCGCCGCACAGAATTTGATTAGCGAATTCAGAAAGCGGGTTTAATAAGGTGGCGTTAACTTATTCATCTGCTGTTAGTGTGTTAACCCACCTGGCGGCCGAGCCCCGAGCGAAAGCGATATTGCACAGCGTAACAACATACCCACGGTGCCTATAGGAGTAACTTTTAGCCAGACACGTTAGTGCTGTGTAGAGATTGTCTTTTAGCTCTTTCCGCTAATACTGCTGACTTGTAACGAAGAGCAATGCCAGCATAAGTAGAGTAATTGCCCATGGCAGGCATTCGGTATTGGTAAACACACCACTCTCTAATGGCTCATTGTAATGGACGTTAGCCTCATCAGACGAGGCAATCAATATTTCCATCTGTATGGCGCGAGCGCGGAGTGGCGAAGTTGCGCCGTAGATAAAACAATCCTAAACATTTCCTCAAGCTTTTATAAACTTCACACTACCCGCTTTAATGGCTACGTGGCGGCCCCCGGTCACTTCCTGTCGAGAACGGATCCGAGTCAGCTTACCAGCGTGGGACGTGTGCGTGAGGCCACTACCATTATTGACATATGGCGCTATTCTGCTACGCTAACCACATATTAACTAACCTTTGTTACTATGACTCAACAGGCCAATAAACCGCTAGAAATATCCAAATCGGAATGGCAAGAAATAATCCAGTTGTCAGTAGTCAGAGAGTCGTGGGGGCTGACGGACGAACGTCCGGAGGAATTCGCTTCGATGGTATATGGAGTGAAATTTAATTTCATCTCTGGCAGCCCGGGCTACGTCGGCGATTTATTCATACTCCAAGGCAACGCGTTAACCGGCGATGCACCATTCATCCTCGGAAGAGTTCTGGGGAAGTTACAACCGCTATATAGCTAATTACGCTTAGCTGTATATCAGCAGTTAACATGTCATTATCCTTTAGGTAGTGCAGGCGAGGTCAGGGGATGCATTCCTAGAGGCTTTAACTATCACTTAGACTTCAGAGTTTTTATGACGCCTCGGCGGAATCGCTAGAAGGAGTTCTTTATTCCCAAGTCGCCGTATAGCGCTTTGCGATATCCATTCGCGCTTCCTTCAACTGCTTCCACAAAATTGCCGACTCCCGTTTTACGACTTCAAAAAGCTGCTTCGCCTCAGCTACGGCGCGGGATATTTTCTCGTCGTCCTCTATTAGCCTGTTAGATATATCCCCGCAAAAATTTAAGAGTATTTCGTCGCCGCGTAATGCGTGCAGAGGAAAGTCTACTTTCAACTTTAAGAGTGTGTACGCGGTAATTCTTACGAGATTATCCTTACTCTCGGTGGAGTAATTAGACATCTGTAGATGTAACTGACCTAATAATAGCTTAGCTATTTCTTGCAGATCTGATTTTTCAAACTGGCTCCTCGGGATGCGCTCACGCTGGATCATTCTTTCGTAAGTGTCAACGAGCACTCTCAGAAACACCTGCGACTCTTCGATAGATTGGTAGAGAGCATCTACAGATGAATCGAAGCCCTTCGTAAGCTCCACAAAAGAGGCTATTTCTTTTTCTAAGTCAGGATATGTGCGTAGAAAATATTCGCCAACGTCACTGGATAAAAGCTGATCCCAGCTTTCCCGCTTGGAGAAGTCAATTCTATAGATAAAGATTTGACTGTATAGTTGAATAGGGGTCGCGGATACACCAAAGCTTCCTTGATCGAACTCCTTCTTAATTGTGCCTACTAAATTAATAACCGGACCTAAGTACAGGACAAAAGATTGATAACTTCGCGCAAAGCAACACGTTCTGCTTTGCATGTCTGGTTGCAT
>WUUC01192481.1_pt1 | contig 25003 bp, 24 predicted proteins | sample 6278441 | NCBI WGS metagenome assembly WUUC01 (sample SAMN13675441, study PRJNA597444) | soil metagenome | isolation source: soil | place: USA: Washington | collected 2017-10 | reverse complement strand
GACATTCGTCAACGTCCAGTTCACGTCGCTCGATCAATCGATTGCGCGCGGCGATGCCGACATCGGCTTGAGCGGCATCGAGGACACGGCCGCCCGGCGCGCCACTCTCGCAGTTACTCTTCCCTACTATCGGTTCCGTGAAGTGCTCAGCGTCCGCACTGCGGACGCGGGGCGCTTCCGGTCGCTCGCGGACCTCGCCGGGCGTCGCGTCGGAACGCTCGGCGGCACCATCGCCTACGAAATCCTGCTGCAAGCGGAAAACGACCACGGCCTCACCGCCGTGTCGTACGAAGACGATGTCCATCCGTACACCGACCTCGTCATCGGCCGCCTCGACGCGGTGCTGCTCGACAACGTGCTGGCGGAGCGGAGGCGCGGATCGGTGCCCGGCTACACGATTCAGCCCGGCAGCGTCGCAAGCGGCCACTACGTCGGCGTCCTGGCGGCCTCTGACGTCCTGCTGCGCGACGAGGTGAACGCCGTCCTGCTCGCAGCGATCGGCGACGGCACCCTCGAGCGCATCTTCAGGAAGTGGAGCGTCTGGAACGAGGATCAGCCGGCGCTTCACGCGCAGCTGCTGAGCAGCGACCCCATCGCGCCGTTTCGGCTTCCGGGGACCGTCGACGTCGCAGAGGTGTCGCGGTGGACCGCGGCGCGGCGCTATCTTCCTTCGCTGCTCCGCGCCGCCGCGCTCACGCTGGCGCTGTCATGCCTTTCGATGGCGGTCGCCGTCGTGCTCGGCGTTGCCATCGCGAGCGGACGCGTGTACGGCGGCGCGCTCGTTCGCGCGGCTCTCGCGGTGTACGTCGAGGTCGTGCGCGGCACCCCATTGCTGCTCCAGCTCTTCGTGCTCTATTACGGCCTGGCTGCCGCGGTGAGGCTGCCGGCCTTCCTGGCGGCGCTTCTCGGACTTGCGCTGAATTACGCAGCGTATGAGAGTGAAATCTACAGGTCCGCGCTCGAGGCAGTGCCCAGGGGGCAGCTCGAGGCGGCGCGGGTGCTCGGGCTGGCAGAGCGGCAGGTGCTTGCGCTCGTGCGGGGCCCGCAGGCGTTCCGTCTGGCGCTCGCGCCGATGACCAACGACTTCGTCGCGCTCTTGAAGGATTCGTCGCTCGTCTCCGTGCTCACGGTGATGGAGCTCACGAAACAGACGCAGATCTTTGCGACGAACATCGGGAGCTGGGTGATCCCGGGCGCGATCTGCGCGGCGCTGTATCTGGCGATGTCGCTGCCGCTGGCGGCGCTGGCGCGGCGGCTGGAATGGCGATGGAAGGGTGCCGCGCGGTGACCGATCGGTCCGGCGGCGTGCTGCAAGTCTGCGATCTGGAGCTGCGCCGGACCGGCCGCACCATTCTTGCGCACGCGAGCTTCGGCGTGTCGCGCGGCGAAGTCGTCGCGCTGATGGGGGAATCGGGCTCCGGCAAGACCACGATTCTACGCACGATCGCCGGCCTCGAATCGTTTGACGCGGGCCGGATGGTGGTGGACGGCGTCTGCGTGGCACCCGGCAAACCGGCGCCGCACACGCTCCGCGAGCTTAGAAAACGAGTGGGGATGGTGTTCCAGTTCCACTACCTGTTCGATCACCTCTCCGCGGCTCACAACGTGTGGCTCGCGCCGGTGTACGCGCAGCGGATCCGACGGCCCGACGCTGAGCGGCGGGCGCGCGAGCTGCTTCGAATTCTCGGCGTCGAACATCGCGCCGACGCGCTTCCGAGGGACCTGTCCGGGGGCGAGGCGCAGCGCGTCGCGATCGCGCGGGCGCTCGCGGTCGATCCTCCCATCCTGCTTCTGGATGAGCCGACCGCCTCACTCGACGCCGATCGCCGCGTCGAGCTGGCGGGAGTGCTGCGATCGCTTGCCGGCCGCAATCGAACGCTCGTGGTGGCCACGCACGATGCCGAGTTCGCCGGCGACGTGGCGACGCGCGTGCTTCGCGTCGCGGACGGGCGCGTTTCGAGCTGAGTTCGGTCAGCAAGGCGCGCGCGTCGTGAGCTGCGCCTCGTCCCACTGGTGACGGCACGTCGAGCAGGCGAATCGCCAGCCCGGACACGACGATCACCACGAGTATCTGCCCGCAATACAGCGCCACGTTTGCCCCCGCGCCATCGAGCGTTCATCACGCTGTCGGCTTCATCAGATGCAGCAGCTCGCGTCGCTCCTTCTCGCTCAGGCGGTTGGGAGTCAAGCGGAAATTTCGCCGTCGCGCTACACTCGGTGCATGAGCACGACCGACCTGCATCTGCCCCGCACCGAGGAAGAATGGCAGCTGAAGCTGACGGCTGAGCAGTTCGCGGTGCTGCGCCAGCATGGGACCGAAGCGCGCGGCGTCAGTCCGCTCCTGAATGAAAAGCGGGACGGCACGTTCGTCTGCGCCGGCTGTGGCCAGCCGCTGTTTTCGTCCGCGGCGAAGTACGAAAGTGGAACGGGATGGCCAAGCTTCTGGGAATCGCTGCCCGGCGCTGTCGCCACCACCGTCGATCACAGCTACGGCATGACGCGCATCGAGGTGCACTGCGCGCGCTGCAAGGGGCACCTGGGCCACCTGTTCCCGGACGGGCCCGCGCCCAGCGGTCAGCGCTACTGCATGAACGGGGCGGCCATGGGATTCAACCCGGAGGAACGAGCGCGATGATCTTTGGTAAACCGCTGCGAATGCCCGATGCGTCCGACGCGCTGCCGGGACGGGCCGAACCGATCGCCGTTCCGCAGACGCATTTCGTGAACCACAACCGCCTGAAGCCGCCGTTTCCCGACGGGTTCGAGCGCGCCATGTTCGGGATGGGCTGTTTCTGGGGCGCGGAACGAAAATTCTGGCAGCTTCCAGGCGTCTATTCGACGGCGGTCGGCTACGCCGCCGGCTACACGCCGAACCCCACATACGCGGAGGTGTGCACCGGAATGACCGGCCACAACGAAGCCGTGCTCGTCGTCTTCGATCCGGCCCTGGTGCGCTACGAGGAGCTGCTGAAGACGTTTTGGGAGAACCACGATCCCACGCAGGGTATGCGGCAGGGCAACGATGTCGGCACGCAATATCGGTCGGGCATCTATGTCTTCGGCGAGTCGCAGCTCCGCGCCGCCGAGGCGTCGCGCGACTCCTTTCAGCGGCAGTTGACCGAGGCCGGCTATGGTCTCATCACCACTGAGATCCTCCCCGCTCAGGAGTTCTACTACGCAGAGGCGTATCATCAGCAGTACCTGGCGAAAAATCCCGGCGGCTACTGCGGTCTCGGCGGCACCGGCGTGAGCTGTCCGGTCGGTGTGGCGGCCGCCGGAAAAGGGGTCGGGTAGGATTTCGCGCGAGCCGTTACCGGTCGATCGATACCTCGACGCGATCCTGGACGCGCTGCAACGGGCGCGCGCCGTCGTCGTGACTGCGGCGCCCGGAGCTGGCAAGACGACGCGTGTGCCCGCGGCGGTCGTGGACGGCGGCCGCGTGATCCTGCTTCAGCCGCGCCGCGCTGCGGCGCGCGCCATCGCGCGGCGGATCGCAGAAGAGCGCGGCTGGACGCTCGGCCGCGAGGTCGGGTGGCAGATTCGATTCGAGCGGCATTTCACTTCCCACACACGGCTGCTGGTGGCGACCGAGGGCGTGCTGGCCGCCCGCCTGCAGCAGGATCCGCTGCTCTCGGACTTCGGCGCCATCGTACTCGACGAGTTCCACGAACGCAGCATCCACGCCGACCTCGCGATCGCGCTTGCGAAACAGGCCTGGCGGGCGCGCACGGACCTTCGCCTGGTCGTGATGTCCGCAACCATCGACGCGGCGACGGTCTCGGCATTTCTCGACGGTTGTCCGGTTGTTACCGTGCCCGGCCGTCTCCATCCGCTCGAGATCACCTACGCGCCATCCCAGAGCGTTGCCGACGCGGCGCTCGAGCAGGCTGCGCGCACAAGCGGCGACGTGCTCTGCTTTCTTCCGGGCGCACACCCGATACGCCAGACAATCATCGACCTCGAGCGGCGCGACCTGAAAAAGAACTTCGAGGTGGTGCCGCTCTATGGCGCGTTACCGGCCGACGAACAGGATCGGGCCCTCAGGGCGGGGGCAGCGGGACGCCGGCGAATCATCGTGGCAACCAACGTTGCCGAGACTTCCGTGACCGTCCCCGGTGTGACCGGGGTTGTCGACTCGGGGCTCCACAAGGTTGCGCGCTTCGACGCCGACCGCGGCATCGACAGTCTCACGACGGAGCGCATTACCGCCGACGCCGCCCACCAGCGCGCCGGCCGCGCCGGCCGGCTGGGACCCGGTGTCGTCTGTCGTCTGTGGGAAGCGCGCGACCGCCTTCGGCCCCATCGCGAGCCGGAGATCCACCGCGTCGATCTCGCCGCGATTGTTCTCGACGTACTCGCCTGGGGAGGCGATCCGCGACGGTTCGAATGGTTCGAAGCGCCGCGGCCCGAAGCGGTGGACGCGGCTCTCGCGTTGCTCGAACGGCTCGGGGCGGTCGTTGGGGGAAGGCTCACCGAGACCGGGTCCGCGCTTCGGCTGTTCCCGCTGCATCCGCGGTTGTCCCGCATCCTCGTGTACGGCGGCGGCACCCTGTCGCTGGCACGCGCCTGCGCTGTGATTGCCGAGCGGCAGTTTCAACGCCCGCGATCCCACGCGACGTCGTCGGATCTGCTCTCCGCCGTCGACGATTGGAACCGCGTTCCGCCGCACGTCCAGGAGGTCGCTCGAGAGATCGCACGATTGGCTGAGGAAATCTGCGAGACACTCGGCAGTCCGAGCAGGTCGTCTCAGGTCGGCGACGCCGAGTTTCGCCGCGCCGTGCTGGCCGGATATCCCGATCGCGTCGCGCAGCGGCGCGAGGAACGATCGCCCCGCGTGAAGCTCGCCTCCGGTGCAGGCGGCGTGCTGACCGACGAAAGCGGTGTGCGCGAGGGCGAGTTTGTGGTGGCGATCGACGTGCAGAGATCTGAGCGCCTCGACCGGCCCGACCATCTCGTCCGCGTTGCGAGCCGCGTCGAACGCGAATGGCTCCAGCCGACCGCCGTCGAAGTCCTCCATCGGTTCGACGCCGCCGCGGGCGTCGTGCGAGCCGTGGAGGTCGCCAGGTACGACGCGCTGACGCTTTCCGAACGGCCTGTGCCGCCCGACGACGCGATCGCCGCGCGTCTGCTCGCGGACGCGTGGCTGGCGCGAGGACCGCAGCCGGCCGACGTGCAGCTGCTCCGGCGGATCGCGTTTGCGGGGCGGAAGCTCGCTCTCGCCGAAGCGGTTGCGCAGGCCGCGTCCGGAGCGCGATCGCTGGATGACATACGGCTGCGGGACGCGCTGACACCTGACCTCGCGCGCACGCTCGAGCGTGATGCGCCCGAGTCGCTGAAGGTACCAAGCGGTCGCACGGTCGCACTGGAGTACTCCGAGGGCGGCGGCGTCGCTGCTGCCGTGAAGCTGCAGGAACTCTTCGGACTCGCCGAAACGCCGCGCGTCGGACCGAGGCGCGAGCCGGTGCTGTTCGCCCTGCTCGCGCCGAACGGCCGTCCGGTGCAGCTGACTCGCGACCTCGGCAGTTTCTGGCGGCGCACGTATCCGGACGTGCGCAAAGAGCTGCGCGGCCGGTATCCTAAACACCCATGGCCGGAGGACCCGTGGACCGCAACGCCGACTGCGCGCACGACGTCCAGGAAGCGGCCGTAACACCACTGGAGGCAGGATGAGGACAAGTGTGGCGGCGCTGACGCTCGCAGTGGCGGCGTTGGCAACATGGGTCGTCGCGCAGGCACCGCGCGCACCGAGCCCGCGCGCGAGCGCGGCGACGGAAATCGGAGGCAAGTACGTTCCTGGAAAGCCGGCGGCGACCTATCAGGGCGGTAAATGGATTGAGATCACCTACGGCGCACCGATCAAAAGAGGGCGCGATCTGTTCGGGTCGGGCGCTGCATACGGACAGGCGCTCACCGCGGGAGCGCCGGTGTGGCGCGCCGGCGCCGACGTGTCGACGCGGCTCAGGACCGAGGTGCCGCTCAATTTCGGCGGCAAGCCGATACCGGCCGGCGAATACAGTCTCTTCGTCGATTTGAAGCCGAACAACTGGACGCTGATCGTGTCGACGTGGCGGGCGCAGGCCGACTACGACCCGAACGACAAGACTGCGCTCTGGGGCTCGTACGGCTACACTCCCGACAAGGACGCGGCGCGCGTGCCGATGCGCCTGGAAACGCTGCCGCACGCCTTCGACCAGCTGACGTGGTCGTTCATCGATATGAGCGACACCGGCGGGATGCTTGCGCTGATCTGGGACAAGGTGATGGCAACTGCGGCGTTCAGGATAGGCTGAACCGACAATCTGAAAATCTAGGATCTAGGATCTACGATCTGCGAAGATCGTAGATCGTAGATCGTAGATCCGCAGATCGTAGATGCGGCGTCATTTGCCGTAGATCACATACCATTTGTCTTCGAACAGCTTTATCTCTTCGACCGGCTTGAGCCCCGCCGCGGCCATCCACTGGGTCGCCTGAGGCTCGGTCACCTGCATCGCCTCGTCGGTCCGGTGGCCTCCCTGGCCGGGCCGGAACTCCACGACCGCGATCTTCCCGCCAGGCTTCAGATATTTCGCAAGGTTCTTCAGGTATTCGTCGCGCTTCTCGATGTGATGCAGCACGTCGTGAATGAACGCCAGATCCACCGGAACCGGAAGCAGCGGATCGTGGTACTCGCCGTAGACCGGCTGCACGTTCGCGACGCCCTGCTCCTCCGCCGTTTCAGTGATGTGTGCGAGCAGCTTCTCGTCCACTTCGACTGCGTAGACGGTGCCGCCCGGCCGAACCGCGCGCGCCAGCGGCAGCGTGAACACACCGGTGCCGGCGCCGATGTCGGCGACGATGAGCCCCGGCTTCAGCTGCAGCGCGCCAATGGTCTCCTGGATCTTCAGCCCCTGGATACGGTTCGTCGATTCGAGCGTCTTGATCCATTCCTCGGCGGTGCGCGTGCCGAGCTGCGCGCCGGCCGGGTGCGGCGCGAGCGCGATGCCGAGAAGCGCCATCACGGTCGCGACAAGTGAAGTTCTGCAAGTCATGGTTGTTTGGGTGAATCAGCCGGACAGGGCGAGGCCCAATCGCGATTGGGCCCGCCCCTTCGGCGTCTGGTTCCGGGTTTGTTAGGGAATCTCGTTGAACACGGCCTGAACGTTCGCCTGGGCTCTAGCCGGCTGCGGAGCGGCGTACCCGGTGTATTTCGCCGGAATCGTCCAGCTCTTGGCCGCCTCCTCGGCGCTGCGTCCGCTCTTCTTGGCTTCTCGTACCGAGTTCAGGAAATCGCGATTGAACTCGGAGTACTCACGCAGGTCGTCGAACGTCATCTGGGTGCTGTGTCCGGTGATGATCGTGTCGGCGCTCTTGCTCAACGCGCCGTGCGCCTTCATGAGCGTCTCGGGGTAATCGACGCCGCTGCCGCCGTTGTTCGCGTCGATGATCGGGATGTTCTTGCCGGAGAAGACGTCGCCCGCATGCACCACCCGAAGGGACGGGAAGAGCACCCAGGCGTCCCCGTTGGTGTGCGCCCGGCCGAAATAGTACAGATCCACCTGGTCGGCGCCGCTGCCGATCGTCTGTCGGTCCGTGAACGTCCGCTTCGGCAGGCCGCGTCCGTTGTTGGTCGTGAAGATATTGGGCGGCGGCCCGGAGGCGGGCACGGGGAACCCGGTGACGGGCGCCATCTTCTTCATGTTCGCCGCGGTGTTGGCGTGCGTGATGACCTCGACGGTGGCCGGAAACTCGACGTTGCCGCTCACGTGATCGCCGTGCGTGTGCGTGTTGATGACGGTCGTGATCGGCTTGGGCGAGAGCTCCTTGATCTTGGCGAGGATGGGCGCGCCCCATCCCGGGTTCTTCGTGTCGACGACCGTGATGCCGTTCGCCTGGACGAAAACCGCGGTATTGCCGCCGCCTCCGCGCAGGACGAACAGGTTGTCCTTGAGTTTGTCCACCTCGACGACGCGCGGCGCCTGCTGTCCGCCCTGCGCGCCGCCCTGTCCCCCGCGGCCGCCCTGCGCAGCCCCGCCCTGCGGCTGTTGGGACGCCGTCACCGCAAGCGACAGCGCGCCGACGGCCACCAGCGTGCTCAGAACCATCATGCGTCTCATGCCATGCCTCCCGGAAAGAAGACCCGTTGGATGAACCAGAACGCTCCCGCCGCCATCACGACGATGGAACCGACGAACGCGAGCCGCCGCCCGGCGGCTTCGCTGCGTGAGCGAAGCGCCGCCAGCACCGACGCCACGGCGGCCACAACGAACAGCTGACCGACTTCCACCCCGACGTTGAACGAGAACAACGACCATCCGAGCGCGCGCCGCGGCAGGTCCATCTCCCGCAGCACGTAGGCGAAGCCGAACCCGTGGATGAACCCGAAGGCGAACGCGATCCACGCCCGCATGTCGCGGCCGCCGCGGACCATCAGATTATCTGCGCCAACATACACGATGCTCAAGGCGATCGCCGGCTCGATGACGCGCGCGGGCGGGCTCACGATGTTCAGCGCGGCCAGCGACAGCGTGATGCTGTGCGCGAGCGTGAAGGCAGTGACCACCAGCAGCAGCTGCCGCAGGGAGCCGCCGAGGAGCAGCAGGCCGACGAGGAACAGGACGTGATCGGGTCCAATCAGAATGTGGTGCACGCCAGCGGGCAGGAACTTCCGCACGACCGCCAGCGTGCCCTGGCGGGTGCCCGCGAAGTACTCGATGCGCGTGCGTTGCTGATCGAGGATCGCCTGCGAGGTGAGGTCGTCGCGCTCGTAGAAATTGATGAATGTCTGGTGCGCGGGATCGTAGGGAAACATCCGTGCGGTGATCCCGACGGCGCCGGGCGTGGCTCCCGCCGGAAACTCGGCGCGCAGGCGCAGGGACTGGCGCTCCGGCAGCGGCTCGGGCGCCGACCATGAGGCGGGCGGCAGCGTGCGGCCGTCCGCGTCGATCTGCAGGCGAGCGCCCAGCAGACGCACGATCTCGTCGGCCCGCGAATGCAGCATCGATGCGTCGAGCAGGCGGTCGGGCGGCTCGACGCCGATGTCATGGCCGACGTCGAACACGTGAACGACGAGCGTGACGGCGATCCCCCGCGCGCCGACGTGCGCGTCGACGTAGCTGAACGGTACGGGATGGGCCGCGGCCGGCAAAGCGAGGCCGAGCAGAGTCAACGCGAACACGGCCGCTCCGACCCGTCTCATGGGGCGTCAATGGTAGCGTACCCGGCAACGCCTTTCCCGGGATCCCCTCGTGCGGCGAGAGGCGTTCCGAATTGAGCGGCGCGAGCGCAGATATCGTGCGAACAGAGGGAGATCGCCACCTGCACGTCGAGACCGCGGACGATCCGCGCGTTGCGGAGTATTCGGCAGTGCCCGATGCCCAATTGCTTCGCACGCGCGGCCTGTTCGTCGCCGAGGGCCGGCTGGTCGTGCAGCGGCTGGTGGAGGACGGGCGATACCGGATTCGCTCGCTCCTGCTGAGCGAAGCCGCGCATGCGGCGCTGTCGTCGACGGTCGAGCGGCTGTCGCGCGACGTGCCGGTGCTCGTCTGCCGCGCCGAAGCGTTTTCCTCCATTACCGGGTACAACATCCATCGTGGATGCCTCGCGCTGGTGGAGAGGCCGCCGGCGGCGCGTGTCGACGAGGTTCTCTCCGGAGCGCAGACCGTCGTCGTGCTCGAAGCGGTCACCAACGCAGACAATGTCGGCGGAGTGTTCCGCAACGCGGCGGCGTTCGGCGCCGAAGCGGTGCTGCTCAGCCCGACCTGCTGCGACCCGCTGTACCGGAAGGCGATTCGCACGTCCATGGGCGCCACGCTGCGCGTGCCGTTCAGCCGCCTGGAGCCATGGCCGGGCGCGATCGCCACCCTCCGCCGGCATGGCTTCGCCGTCGTGGCGCTCACGCCGCGCGAGCCCGCTCGGACGATAGACGCGATGGCGTCGGCCGGACGTCCCGAGCGCATCGCGCTTCTGCTTGGTACCGAAGGAGCCGGGCTGAGCGCCGCGGCCGAGAGCGCGGCGGACCAGCGCGTCCGGATCCCGATCGGCCCCGAAGTCGATTCGCTGAACCTGGCGGTCGCCGCGGGCATCGCGCTGTCGCGGTTGTCAAGGTTGACGAACAGCGGCAACTCGCATACATAACTGTGGCACGTGGCGTCCATTCAGGTTGAATACGCCTCGCACCGCAAGATCCGCGAGCGCAACAAGCTTTATTACCGCTTCAACCACTGGCCCATCTGGATTTTCGTCTTCTTCATCGCGCCTGGTCCGCTCACCTTCGATCTTTTCGAGAGCGGATTCGACGCGCGCATGGGTGCGTGGCTGGCGGTGGTCCTGGCCGGCACGGGGATCGCGGGATACCGAGGACGGCTTCCGGGCGTCGAGCCGAAACCCTACATCATTCGCTTCACCGAAGATCGACCGAACCCGCTGTACCGGCGCGTCTGCTATACCTTTGCGTGGAGCGAGGTCGTCACCTTCGCCGCGTTGAACATCGTCGGACTGATGGTCGCGATCGCGACGGGAGAATGGCACCTGAAGGAAATCTACAGGGCTGCCTATTTTCCTCTCGCCGGATCGATCTGGGTGCTTGGCGCGCTCGGCCGGCTCCCGCGCGTGAAACCCTCGACGAAGGGGGAGGGCCACGAGCGGCGCTATTTCTACGGCTCCGTCTGGGCGGTGTGCTGGGCGCAGCCGACGCTGTGGCTGCTGTGGCGGACGCTCCCGCAGACGCCGGCATTCGATGCGATCAAGCTGGTGGTGTTCATCGCAATCCTGGCCTTCGTCGGTAACCTCGCCCGCCTCGGGCGGCTTCCGCGCACCCGGCCGATCGTTCCGGGCGAGCTCGCCGTATCTGACTAGTGGTGGGGCATAACGCGCTTTTCAGACGTCCGTAGCGGCGCTTACGTTTCCTTTGTGTCCTTCGTCCTTTGTGTCGACCGTTGTACGAATCCCAAACGACACGCTGCGTCCTCGGCGTCCTCTGCGTTTCCCCACGTCTTCACGTCACCACCGAGCTCTTGTCGCCCCCGGCGTAATCGCGGCGCTCGACGATACTCGCGATTTCGCCCATGATGCGCTCGACTTCCTCAATCGTGTTGTAAAAATGCGGCGAGATGCGGATGCCGACCGGCGGCCGGTAGTCGATCAGGAAGTCGCGGGCCTTGAGCGTGCGCGACACGTCGAGCGCGTCGGGGACACCGACCGCAACCGTGCCGGCGAGCCGCCCGGGATCTCGAGACGCGGCCGACGGGAAGCCGTACGCGTCCGCCAACTGCAGAAGACGATTCGTCAGGCGGCGCGACTTCTCGCGGATGCGCGGCACGCCGACGTCGTGAATCACGTCGAGCCCCGCGATCGCAGCGTAGTAGGCCGGGATCGACGGCGTGCCGTTCATCATCCGCATCGCATCGTCGCGCAGTTCGTGCGCCTCGGTGCCGAACGTGAAGGGCGCCCGGTGGGCTACCCACCCGGTGAATGACGGCCGCACCGACCTGAGGAGTTCCGGCCGCGTGTACATGAACGCGTTGCCCGGGCCGCCGCACAGCCACTTCAGGCATCCTCCGACCGCGAAGTCCACGTCGAGGGCCGACACGTCCAGCGGAACGATGCCCGCCGACTGGTAGACGTCGAGGATCGTCACCGCGCCCACTTCGCGGGCGCGTGCGGCGATGGCCGCGGCGTCCACGAGGTACGACGTGCGGAAGAGCACGTGCGAAAACGCGACGACCGCCGTCGTCCCGTCGATCGCCTCGAGCATCCGGTCGGTCCGCACCGACAGGTCGGTTTCGGAGGGTACGACACGCAGCTCGAAGCCGGCCGCCTGCTGCGCGCGAAGGAGGTGAATCACGGAGGGGAAGTCGCTCGCCGTGCACACGACGGTGCTGCGCGAAGGGTGGGGCCGCACCGTCGAGAGCGCCGCCATGTGCGCTGTCGTGACGTTTTCGTGCATGCTGACCGATCCGGCGGGCGCTCCGATGATGCGCGCGACCTTGTTGCCGATCTCGATCGGCATCTCCCACCACCGCTCTTCCCACCCCCGCACGCCGCGCGTCGCCCATGTGCCGGCATACTCCGCGAGATAGTCGGCCGTTCGGCGCGGCATCGCGCCGAGCGAGTTGTTGATCATGTAGACGGTCGTCGACAGGATCGGGAACTCGCGGCGCCAGTGTTCGAGATCATCCATGGGCACTCCAAAGAATACAATCCATCGTGCCCAAAGAAGGCTGGCAGGGATGGGACGAGTACGCGCCGTTCTACGACTGGGAGAACGCCCGGACGGTCGGACGGCGGGATGTGGCGTTCTGGCGGCGTGTAGCGGCCGCGGCACCCGGGCCGGTGCTCGAGCTCGGATGCGGAACGGGAAGGGTCGCCGTGCCGCTGGCGCGCAGCGGCGTCCGGCTCGTCGGGATCGATCGATCGGCGCCGATGCTTTCACGCGCCGCCAGGCGCGCGGCCACCCTCCGCGCGCAGCGCGGCGGCCGCCGGCGCGGACGCCTGACGCTCGTACGCGGCGATATCCGGGTCCTCCCGTTTTCGGCCGCGAGCTTCAGCATGGTGCTCGCGCCGTACGGCATCCTGCAATCGCTCGTCGCCGAGCGAGATCTGCTCGCCACGCTCGACTCGGTCCGCCGCGTCCTCGCGCCCGGCGGCGTCTTCGGCATCGATCTGGTGCCCGACGTGCCGAACTGGCGCGAGTACACCAACCGCGTGCAGATGCGCGGCCGGGCCGCGGGCGGCGTCCGCCTCACCCTGATCGAATCGGTCCGCCAGGACCCGCGACGCCGCCTGACGACGTTCGAGCAGCGATACGTGGCGCGCCGCGGCCGGGCGCGCACCGAACATGTGTTCGATCTCACGTTCCGGACGCTGCCGGTCCATCAGATGAGCAGCCGGCTCGAGCGCGCCGGGTTTGTCGTGAACGCCCTGCTGGGCGATTACCGCGGACGGCCGTGGGACGATCGGGCCGACGTGTGGATTGTGATGGCCAGACGGCGGGAGTGACGTGCCGGCCGAACGGACGCTGTCGCCTTGTGGTAAGATTTCCCCTCGATCTCACTGATTTTCGGGGAGTTTTGACATGTCCGGCCATTCAAAGTGGCATTCCATCAAGCACAAGAAAGGCGCGGCCGACGCCAAGCGCGGCAAGATTTTCACGCGCATCATCAAGGAATTGACCGTCGCGGCGCGCGCCGGCGGCGGCGATCCCGAAATGAACCCGCGGCTGCGCACGATCATCGCCGATGCGAAGGCCAACAACATGCCGGCCGACAACATCAAGCGGGCGATTCGGCGCGGCACGGGTGAGGAGCCCGGCGTGTCGTACGAGGAAGTGCAGTACGAGGCGTACGGTCCAGGCGGTGCGGCGGTGATCATCGACATGCTCACCGACAACAAGAATCGCGCGGTCGGCGAGATCCGGCACATTCTGACGAAGCACGGCGGCAACCTCGCGGAAACGAACGCCGTCGCCTGGATGTTCACCAAGCGCGGCTACATCGTCGTGCCGAAGGGGAAGGCGAAAGAGGACGATCTCATGGCCGCGGTGATCGACGCCGGCGGCGACGATCTCCGCGACGACGACGACAACTGGGAAGTGTTGTCGGCGCCCGAGGCGTTTCAGCAGGTTCTCGAAGCGGTGAAGAAGCTCGGAATCGAACCCGACGCCGCCGAGATCTCGATGCTGCCGCAGAACTACCTGAAGCTGGAAGGCAAGCAGGCGCAGCAGATGGTGAAGCTGATGGAGGCGCTCGACGACCACGACGACGTGCGCCACGTCTGGTCGAACTTCGACATCGAGGAGAAGGAGATCGAGGCTTCGCTCGCGTGAGGATTTTCGGCATCGATCCCGGCTCGGACCGCACCGGCTACGGCTGCCTCGAGACCGACGGTTCGCGTCACCGCCTCGTCCTGAGCGGCGCCATTGCGGCGCCGGCTGCCGCGGGGTTTCCCGACAAGCTGCTCGCGATTCACCGACGCCTCTCGGCGCTCCTGGCAGAGTGCCGGCCAGACTGCGTCGCCATCGAGACACTCTTTCACGCGAACAACGTCCGCAGCGCACTGAAGCTCGGGCACGCGCGCGGCGTGGCGGTGCTCGCCGCGGTCGAAGCCGGCCTCACGGTGGTGGAATATACGCCTGCCGAGATCAAGCTCGCCGTCGTCGGGTACGGACGCGCGGAGAAGCACCAGGTGCAGCAGATGGTGAAGTTGATCCTTGGCCTGACCGCGGCGCCCTCTCCGCACGACGCGGCCGACGCACTGGCGGTGGCGATCTGCCACGTGCATTCGCACGCCCCGGCAAACGTCAGCGACGCGGCTGGTGCGGTGAGCGAGGAGCCTGGGCTGCCGTCCGGACGTCCTCGCCATTCCCGCGGCCCGCGGCCCGCGGCCGGCAAAGCCTTATCGAGCTGGCGCCAATACCGGCCCGCTCGGTGATGGGCGCTGGCCTGTGATTGCCCACCTCAGAGGCCGAATTTTCGAGAAGCAGCCGAACCGGATCGTCGTCGACGCGGGCGGCGTCGGCTACGACGTGTTCGTGCCGCTCTCGACGTTCTACGGCCTCGGAGACGCCGGCAGCGAGATCGCGCTGCGCATCCACACGCACGTGCGCGAGGACGCGTTGTTGCTCTACGGGTTCGCTACGCGGCTCGAGCAGGAGCTGTTCGAGCGGCTGATCGGCGTCAGCGGCATCGGTCCGAAGCTGGCGCTCGCCGTGCTGTCGGGAATCGAGCCGCCGGATCTGATTCGCGCGATCGAGCAGGCCGATCTCGCGAGGCTCACAGCGATTCCCGGCGTGGGCCGCAAGACCGCGGAGCGGCTCGTTCTCGAACTGAAAGATCGTCTGCCGCGTCCGCCCGCGGCCGTGCCGTCGCCCGACACGGGCCGACCGCGGTCGGCGATGCGCGACGACGTCCTCTCCGCGCTGATGAACCTGGGGTATCATCGGCCGCTCGCCGAAAAGGCCGTGGACACCGCCGTCAAGGCCGCCCCCGACGGAGGCTTCGAACCTACGTTGAGGCAGGCGCTGCGGGAGCTTGCGCGATGACGCCGCCGCCGCCGAAGCACCGGCACCGCGCCGCGAGCGGGAGACTCGCGACGCGAGCATGAAACCATGGACGCTCGCATGATCACCGCGGCGCGCATCGACGAAGACGTTCAGTACGAAGCGGGCCTGCGTCCGCGCGCGCTGAACGACTACATCGGGCAGGATCGCGTGCGGGAGAACCTCGAGGTCTCGATCGCCGCAGCGCGGCAGCGCGGCGAAGCGCTGGATCACGTTCTGCTCTACGGGCCGCCGGGGCTCGGCAAGACGACGCTCGCTTATGTCATCGCGCACGAGCTCGGCACCCCGGTCCGCGCGACCTCGGGCCCGGTGCTCGAGAAGCCGGGCGACCTCGCCGCGATTCTCACCAATCTGGCCGACCGCGAAGTGCTCTTCATCGACGAGATCCACCGGATGGCGCCCACCATCGAGGAGATTCTGTATCCGGCGCTCGAAGACTACGAGCTCGACATCGTGATCGGGCAGGGGCCGAGCGCCCGGTCGGTGAAGGTGCCGCTGCAGCGGTTCACGCTGATAGGCGCGACGACGCGCACCGGGCTCCTCACGTCGCCTTTGCGGTCGCGCTTCGGCATCGTGCACCGGCTGGAGTTCTACGGCGAGACGGACCTCGAGGAAATCGTGCGGCGCTCTGCGCGCATTCTCGGAGTGCCGATCGAGGACGCCGCCGCGGCCGAGATCGCGCGCCGCGCGCGCGGCACGCCGCGAATCGCCAACCGCCTGCTGCGGCGCGTCCGCGACTACGCGCAGGTGCGCGCCGCCGGCGACATCACGAGCGCCGCCGCGCTGTCCGCGCTGAAGCTGCTCGAAGTGGACGAATACGGCTTCGACGAGATCGATCGCAAGCTGCTGAGGACGATCATCGACAAGTTCGGCGGCGGACCGGTCGGCATCAACAGCATCGCGGCAGCGATCAGCGAAGAGAAAGACGCGATTGAAGACATCTACGAGCCGTTCCTGATCCAGATCGGCTTCCTGGATCGCACGCCGCGCGGCCGCGTTGCGACGCCGCGCGCGTACGGCTATTTCGGGCTGACCGCGCCCGGAAGGGATTCACGGTTGTGGTGAGCGCACGGCAGGGGACCCGCTGCATGGGGCGCCCGACGACGATTCGATCGCTGGCGACGTACGTGCCGCCGCGCATCCTGAGTAACGCGGATCTCGAGAAGCTGGTCGACACGAGCGACGAGTGGATCCTGCAGCGGACGGGAATCCGCGAGCGCCACATCGTCGATCCCGGCGTCGCCACCTCCGATCTCGGACGCGAGGCGGCGGTCAAGGCGATCGAGCGCGCCGGTCTGTCGCCGGACGACATCGGGTTGATCGTGGTGGGCACGGTGACGCCCGACATGTTGTTTCCGAGCACGGCGTGCCTCGTGCAGCACAAGATCGGCGCCCGCCACGCGTGGGGCTTCGATCTCAGCGCTGCCTGCTCGGCGTTTACCTACGCGCTCACAACCGCCTCCCAGATGGTCGCGAGCGGCGCGCACGAGCATGCGCTGGTCGTGGGCGCCGACGTGATGTCGAGCATCATCGACTACAAGGACCGCGCCACCTGCGTGCTCTTCGGCGACGGCGCAGGCGCGTGCGTCGTGTCGGCGGCCGACGGAGAGGACGTCGGTATCCTCGACTTCGAGCACGAGATCGACGGCAGCGGCGGACCGGCGCTGTGCATGCCGGCAGGCGGGAGCCTCCGCCCGCCCACGCACGAAACGGTCGACCGACGTCTTCACTACGTGAAGCAGGACGGCCAGGCCGTCTTCAAATTCGCCGTGCGCAAAACCGAAGAGATCTCGCGGCGCGTCCTGGCGCGCAACGGGTTGAAGCCGACCGAGATCGACCTGTTCGTTTCGCACCAGGCGAACCGCCGGATCATCCAGTCCGCCACCGAGAAGCTCGGCGTGCCGCCGGAAAAAGTGATCATTAACATCGAGCGCTTCGGCAACACGACGGCCGCCACGATTCCGCTCGCGCTGAACGACGCCGTCTGTTCGGGCCGGTTGAAGAAAGGCGATCTCGTGTTGCTCGCGTCGGTCGGCGCCGGCTTCACCGTGGGCGCGGTGCTGGTCCGGTGGGGCTTTTAGCTCACAAAGGGCACAAAGGAAACAACGGGTTACATACAATCGTGACGTGGACCGTCGCGATCCGCGGCTCGAGAAGCTCCGCCGCTACCAGTTCATTCTCGACAGCGCGTTTCGCGTGCCCGGCACGAACTTCCGGTTCGGCTGGGATCCGATCGTCGGCCTGGTGCCCTGGGCCGGCGACCTGCTGACGGCGCTGTTGTCCGGCGCGATCGTGATTCAGGCGCACCGGATGGGCGTGCCGCGCGTAGTGCAATTGCGGATGCTGATCAACGTCGGCCTGGATCTGCTGCTCGGCATCGTGCCGTTCGTCGGCGACGCCGCGGACGTCTTCTGGAAGGCGAACACCAAGAACATGGCCCTCCTCGAGCGTCATGCGGCGGCGCTGACGCCGCCGACGCGCGGCGACTGGCTCTTCGTGGGCGGCGCGCTCGCGGCGATCGCCGCGATGGCATTGTTACCGCTCTTTTTGATGTACTGGATCACCCGCGAGTTGGTACAACTGGGTCTCCTCTGATGCCACGAGTTTTTCTCCTGTCGCCCGCCAACTGCGGCGGCATCCGTGCCACGCAGATCCTTTCGCCGGCGGCGCGATTCAATGTCGCGGAGCGGCTGCGATCGGCCGAGGGCGCGGCGCTCGGGGACGTCTTCTCGTTCGTCAGCGGGCTGTATTTCCGCGGCAAGCTCACCTACGCGCGCCGCTTCGCGGCGCCTCCCCATCCTGAGAACCCCGTTGTCGGCGCCGGCGTCCACGTCATCACGCCGAACGCCGGCCTGCGCACGCCTGACACCCGGGTCACGCGCGCGGCGGTGGCCCGCTTCGCTACGGCCGAAGTCGACGCCGCCAATGCGTCGTACCGCCGTCCCCTCGAGCGGAGCGCCCGCGCGCTCGCCGCCGAGATCGGGCCGGAGTGCGACGTCGTGCTGCTCGGCAGCATCGCGTCCCCGAAGTACGTGGATGTGCTGCTTGCGATCTTCGGCGACCGGCTGCGGTTCCCGATTGCGTTCGTCGGCCGCGGCGACATGAGCCGCGGCGGTCTGCTGCTGCGGCATGCCGCGGGCGGACTGGAGCTCGACTACTCGCCGGTCGCCGGCGCCGTTCTGCACGGGAGCCGGCCGCCGAAGCTGCCGCCGCTTCGCCCGACGGCGTGATGTCTTGCCTCGCCGCCTGCTGATCCCTCCCGACGAGGACAACATCGTCGCCTCCGTCGATCGCAAGGAGGTGCGCCTCACCAACTTGCGGAAAGTGTTCTGGCAGCCGCTCGGGCTCACCAAGGGCGATCTGCTGCAGTACTACGCCGACGTCTCCGACGTGCTGCTGCCGCACTTGCGCGATCGCGCGATGGTGATGAAGCGGTATCCGCACGGGGCTGGCGGCGAGTTCTTTTTCATGAAGCGCGCCCCGACGCCGCGTCCGGACTGGATTGAAATCTGCTCCATCGAGCACGAATCGGGCAACATCATCGACTTTCCCATGATTCAGGATCGCGCCGCGCTGCTGTGGGTGGTCAACCTGGGCTGCATCGATCTGAACCAGTGGTACGCGCGCTGTGACGATGTCGATCGGCCGGACTATCTGCATTTCGACCTCGACCCGGGGGAGGGCGCGTCCTTCGAACGCGTGCTGGAGACCGGGCTGATCGTCCGCGACGCGCTCGATACCCTGAAGATGCGTTCTCTCGTGAAGACCACCGGGTCCAAGGGACTGCACGTCTACGTGCCCATCGTGCGGGGACCTGCCCAGAAGCAGGTGTGGACATTCGCGAAGGCGCTGGCGCAGGAGCTCGCGAACAGGCATCCGAAAACGATCACCGCCGAGTACCGCGTAGCGAAGCGGCCGCGCGGCCGGGTGCTCGTCGACTACAACCAGAACGCGTGGGGACGCACGCTGGCGTCGATCTACTCGGTGCGCCCGAGGCCCGAGGCGTCCGTGTCGACGCCGGTCGGCTGGAAGGAGATCGAGCGGGGCGTGCGCATTGAAGATTTCACCGTCCGCAACGTGCCGTCGCGGATCGCGAAAGTCGGCGACCTGTGGAAGCCGCTCCTCGCAGCGAGAGGGCGGTTTAATCTGGGGACGTTTGTCTGACTCAGGCGTTGGGCTTTTGGCTTTGGGATTAGGCGCGACGCTTCGCGATGCACCAACATCTCCGACGGAACCGCCTAAAGCCTAAAGCCTAAGCCGTCTGTCTACTCCCCCAACAGCTCGCCGATCGGCTTGAAATCGTCCACGCGATCGCAGATGGCTTTGATCACCATCAGCATCGGCACGGCGAGGAGCACGCCCCAGACGTTCCACACCCATCCCCAGAAAATCAAGCCGACGAATACCGCGGCCGCGTTCATGCGCGCGGCGCGGCTCGTGAGATACGGTGTCAGCAGCATCCCTTCGAGCGTCGTAATGGCGAATGCCGCTCCCGCGGTGACGACGACCATCTCCACGGAACCGAATTGCGTGAACGCAATCACCGCACTCGCCGAGGTGACGACCACCGGGCCGAAGTAAGGGATGGAGTTGAAGATCCCGGCGAGCAGCCCCCAGACGCCGGCCTGCTCCAGTCCAATCCATCGGAACGCGAGCCACGTCGTCACGCCGACCACGGTGCTGGAGAACACCTGGACGAGGAGGAACCATTCGATCTGCTTATCGATTTCCTCCAGAATCTGGACGGTGATTTTTTTCTGCGTGAACGACGGCCCGACGATCTTGACGAGTTTGCGCCGGTACAGATCGCCGGATGCGAGGAGGAAATAGGCGAGGAACAGCACCAGGATCAACTGTCCCGCGGCGGCGGCCGCTCCGACCGATCCCCACATGACGTAGTCGCTGATCCTGATCGGCGGATCCTCGACCTGCACCCGCATCACACCGCGCGGGGTAGCCGGCGGGGCCGCGCCATCGGCGGCTTTCTCGAGCTCGGACGCGGCTTCCTGCACCCGCTCGATTGCGTTCGGTCCGCTGCTGCGTCCGTCCTCGACGACCCGCCGGATGCGGCGCGCCGCCTCCGGAAGTTCCTGCACGACCGCGTCCACCTGGGACCGCAGCTGGAAAAGCAGAACCCCGGCGCTTCCCGCGAGCGAGAGCAGCACCAGCCCTGCAGCGATCGCGCGTGGCACGTGCCAGCGTGTGAGCTTCGTCACCACCGGCCCCAGGGCATAGCTGATGAGGACACCGAGCACGATCGGGATGATCATCGCCTGGGCAAACCGGAGGACGAGGATCAACGCCAGGGTCGCGATGATGGTGAGGGCGACGCTGCGCACGTCGAGCGGGACGTGAATCGAATCTGGCGCAGCTTCGGCCGCTGTTCCCGTGCTCGCTGCCGGCTCCGGTTCCGGGCTCGCCGGCGCCGGCGGCGGCGGCTCCTGCCGGCGCGCGGGGCGAGGGCGGAGCAGCTTCATGAGGCGAGCTCCTGCCGCTGCATCGCCTGGTTGATCGCGAGCGCCGCCTTGACCCCTTCTGCCGCGGCGACGACCACGAATTGCGCATCGTGCGAGGCGTCGCCGGCGACGAATACCCCTGGCACGTTGGTCTGACTCAATTTCCCGGTGTTCACGGTGCCGCGCCGGTTGAACGCGCAACCCAGTCGGACGGCGATATCGCATTTCTGATGCTGTCCCGTCGTGAAGAAGAGCGCGTCGCACGGCTCCGAGTCGCCCGTCTCGAACACGAGCCGGCGCAGCGCGCCCTCGGCGTGATCGAGCGACGCCAGCCGCTCGGTTCTCACGTCAATGCTGTTGCGGCGAATGCGATCGTGCGCCCGGCGATCGAGGCGCGATCCGTTGGTGCAGAGAACGACATGAGGGCTCCAGGTCTTCATCGAGAGCGCGAGCGGTACGCCCTGTTGCGGCTCGCCGAGCACGGCGATGCGCCGATCGCGCCATTCCCATCCGTCGCAGTACGGGCAGTGGAACACGGAGCGGCCGTAACATGCGTCGATCTCCGCCACGCGGGGGAGATGATCTTCGACACCGGTCGCAAGGAGCAGAAAGCGGCCGCGCGCCTGCCCGCCGTCGCTCATGGACACCGCGAAGCCGCCGTCGCTCCGTGACGCGTTGTCGATTTCGACCGCGCGGCATTCGACGCCGTAGGCGGCCAGCTCGGAGCGGCCGAGCGCATTGAATTCCGCCGGAGAGATGCCGTCGCGCGTCAAGTACCCGTGCAGCGCCCGCGACCGCCTGTTACGCGGCCGGCCGATGTCGCACAGCAGCACTCGGCGGCGGCACCGACCGAGCATCAGTGCCGCGCTCAGTCCCGCGGGACCACCGCCGACGACGATCACGTCGTACATACCGCTGCGATGGGCTGCAAGACCTTCACCATCCGGGCGACCAGCTCATCAGCCAACTAAATGTAGTCCGGTAGGGTTTTTTGCATCTGGTAAAAATCTAACCGACCCCGTTATGCACGTCAGCGAATTCGATTTCGAGCTTCCGGCGGATTTGGTCGCCCAGCACCCGCCGATAGAACGGGGAGGCGCCAGGCTCCTGCAGCTCTCCCGCCAGACGGGGGCGGTCGTTCACACATCGGTGTCCGCGCTGCCATCGCTGCTGACTCCCGGCGATCTCCTTGTCGTAAACGACACGCGCGTGTTCCCGGCGCGGCTCCTGGGCCGGCGCGAGCCGAGCGGAGGCGCCGTCGAATGCCTGCTCGTGGCCAGAACGCGCTCGGTTCGTCCCGACGACGAAGTGTGGGAAGCGCTGGTGCATCCCGGCCAGAAGCTGAAACCCGGCGCGCGCGTGGTGTTCGGGCAGCCGGCGGCGCTCCGCGGAGAAATTCTGGAACAGCGGTTTTTCGGGCGTCGGTTCGTCAGGTTGTGGACCGAAGACGGCTCCCCTGTGGACCAGGTGGTGGACGCCATCGGGCATGTGCCGCTCCCGCCGTACATCAAGCGGCCCGACCACGCCGAGGATCGCGATCGCTATCAAACGGTATTCGCGGATCCCCGCGGATCGGTCGCGGCGCCGACGGCCGGCCTTCACTTTTCGACTGCGTTGCTCGCATCGCTCGCCGCGCGCGGCGTGGAGGTGACCTCGATCACGCTGCACGTCGGGTACGGCACCTTTCAGCCGGTTCGCGTGGAGCAGGTCGAGGATCACCGGCTCGAGGCCGAACGCTACGACATCCCCGAGCGCTCCGCCGGCCGGATCGACGCGGCGCTCCGCGAGAAGCGGCGGGTGATCGCCGTCGGCACGACCACCACGCGTACACTCGAAGCCGTCGCCGCGGCGCACCAGGGAGCCGTGCCAGCCGGCGCGGGGTCGACCGATCTGTTCATCTATCCCGGGTTCGAGTTTCAGGTGGTCAGCGGCCTCTTCACGAATTTCCATCTGCCCCGCTCCTCGCTGCTCATGCTCGTCTCGGCGTTTGCGGGCCGCGAGCGGGTGCTGAACGCGTACGCGGACGCGATTGCCGCACGCTATCGGTTCTATAGTTATGGCGACGCGATGCTGATTCTGTGAGAACACAAAGGATACAAAGGAACGAAGGATACAAAGGAACACAAAGGTTGAAATTCAGCTACGAAGATTTCGACTTGTCCGGCGTCCGCACCTATCCGCTTGCCTCGCGCAAGAGCAAGGCGCGCGCCGAGGATTTTGCGCGGCCGTACGAACCGGGCGCGGGTGTCGCCGGTTTCGTCGACTCGCTGCCGAACGTGCTCGCGGCCGCCGATTTCCGAGCCGTCGTCTCCGCCATCGTGGCCGCGAAACGATCCGGGGGCGGCGTCGTCTGGGGGCTCGGCGCCCACGTGATCAAGACGGGCCTCGGCCCCGTCGTCGTCGACCTTATGGAGCGCGGCTTCGTGTCGGCGATCGCGACCAATGGGGCCGCCGTCATACACGACTTCGAGATTGCACTCACCGGCGGCACGTCCGAAGACGTGGAGGAGTCGCTCGGTCCGGGGCGCTTCGGAATGGCTGAAGAGACAGGCCGGCTGCTGAACGGCGCGATCGCGGACGGAGTCGGCGCCGGCCGGGGTCTTGGACAATCGGTGGTGCAGCTCGTTGGTTCGCGCGAGCTGCCGTACGCGTCGGCGAGCGTGCTCGCGGCTGCGGCACGCCTCGACGTTCCGGTAACCGTACATGTCGCGATAGGGACCGACATCATCCACATGCACCCGGGAGCCTCTGGCGCGCTGCTCGGTGAAGGCAGCCTTCGCGATTTCCGGTTCTTCGTCAGCAATGTCGCGCGCCTCGGCCGGGGCGTCTACCTGAATTGCGGATCGGCCGTCGTGCTGCCTGAAGTGTTTTTGAAGGCGGTGGCGCTTGCGCGCAATCGCGGCATGGCACTGGCCGAGCTGACGACGGTGAATCTCGATTTCGTCCGCCTGTACCGCCCTCACACCAATGTCGTGACGCGGCCCACCGCGTCCGGCGGCCGCGGCTATTCACTGGTAGGACATCACGAGCTGATGATCCCGCTCCTGGCGGCCGCGCTCATCGAGGCCGAGCGTGCCCCGTGAGCTCGGTGCCGTCGTGCTAAAATCATAGGTTCCGGCCGGAGTAGCTCAGTTGGTGAGAGCACGCGTCTCATAAGCGCGGGGTCGACAGTTCGAGTCTGTCCTCCGGCACCACGTTCGGGCAGGAAAGGCCGGAGGGGCCGGACGGGCAGGACGGGACTCTCGTCGCGCGGCCGCCATCTCCAGCCTCTCCGGCCCTCCAGCCTCCAGCCTTATGACATTGCTCGATTGCGTCCGTCGCACCATCCGGCGCCATCGACTGGCCGATGCCGGCTCCACGATGGTCGTCGCGCTGTCTGGCGGCTCCGATTCGGTCGCGCTCGCCTGTGTGCTACGCGAGCTGTCCGCGCGGGGCGAGCTTCGGGTCGCAGGCCTCGCGCACTTCAATCACCAGCTGCGCGACGCGGCGGCAGCCGACGAACGGTTCTGCCGCGAGCTCGCCGAACGCCTCGGCTGGAAAATTCTCGTGGGGTGCGAGGACGTGCGCGCCCGGGCGATCCGCGAACGCCGATCGCTCGAAGACGCGGCGCGAAGGTCGCGCTACGCGTTTCTCGAGGAGGCGCGCCGGCATTTCGCGGCAGACCTCGTCGCGGTTGGCCACACGCGGGACGATCAGGCTGAAACGTTCCTTCTGCGAACACTCCGCGGGGCCGGCGCGCGCGGCCTGGCCGGCATCCATCCGCGGCGCGGCACGATCGTCCGGCCGCTTCTCGATTGCCGGCGCGACGACCTGCGCGCGTATCTTGCGGCGGCGCGCGTGCCGTTCGTCTCCGACGAGACGAACGATGACGTGACGATTCCCCGAAACCGCGTTCGCGCCGAGCTGCTGCCGATGCTCCAGGCGCGCTTCAACCCGTCGATCGTCGACGTGCTCGGCGACGCTGCCGAGGTCGCGCGCCAGGAATGGGAATGGATGGCCAGCGAGGCCGACGTGTTGTCGGCGCGCATCGGCCGCGCCCGTTCAGATGGTTGGACCTTCGACGCCGATGCGCTCAGCCGCGCGCCGGTCGCGCTCGCGCGACTGGTGCTGCAGACTGCCGTCACAGCGTCCGTGAAAACGGGCCCGCTTTCCTTCCAGCACCTCGATCGAGCGATGGCGGTCGCGCGCGGAGAGCTGGCCTCGGTCGACCTTCCGGGGCTGCGTGTGCAACGTGACGGTGCAGATCTCGTCTTAATAGTGAGAACAGGCCGTGGAGAGGCCGGAACGAACCTTTTCCGATATCCGTTGTCTATTCCAGGAGAGGTCGTAATTGCCGAGGCGGCCTGTGTGGTGTCGGCTGAGGTGACCACGGCCGAAAATGGCCGTGCAGTTTTGCGCACTCTTGCATCGCGCGCGACCGGGCGCGATGTGGCGCTCGTCGGTCTGCGGCCTGTCGGATCGGCACTCTCGGTTCGCAATCGCCGGCAGGGCGACCGTTTTCGGCCGCCGG
>WUUC01233814.1_pt1 | contig 25014 bp, 22 predicted proteins | sample 6278441 | NCBI WGS metagenome assembly WUUC01 (sample SAMN13675441, study PRJNA597444) | soil metagenome | isolation source: soil | place: USA: Washington | collected 2017-10 | reverse complement strand
GCCCGACATAGCGGCCTCGCACTGGCACGACCGCGTCGAACTGCGTCGCGAGGTCCTGGAGCGCACGCCGCATCCCGGCACCCTTCATCGACGGACCGTGCCCGGTGGCGAGCACCTCGGGCTCGAGGGACGCGAGCTCGGCGACCGATCGCGCGGCAGCCTGCCAGTCGATGGTGTAATAGGCCGGCGGCCGCCACACCATCGGACGCTGCGTCATCACGTACGAGAACGACTCCTGCCGGGTCGTCACGACGGCGTCCCCGGCGAGCAGCACGCGGTCGGCATGACGGAACAGCGACACGTGACCCGCAGTGTGACCCGCAGTCGCGTACCACTTCCAGGCAGGCAACCCGGGAACGCTTCCGTCCGTCGGCAGCATGTGTACGCGCGGCCCGAGGTCGATCGGGCCTCGCGGGAACGCCGGAGAAAGGAGCGTCCAGGCGCCGCCGCCCACGCCAGGGTCGGGCGGCGGGTACGACGAGCGACCGGTGAGATACGGCAGCTCGAGGGGGTGCGCATACACCGGCACCGCCCACTCGTCCGCCAGCGCCGGAAGCGCGCCGATGTGATCGAAATGCCCGTGCGTGAGCACGATCGCGGAGGGACGAATCGAACCGAACAGACGCTCGGCTGTCCGGCGGATGACGCCCGTGTACCCTCTGAGCCCGGCGTCGACGAGCGTCCATCCGCCCGCCTGGTCTTCGACGAAATACACGTTCACCATCATCGTAAGCAGCCGGTGCACGCCCGGCGCACACTGCTCAGTGTTGCTGTCCCGCTGCCTGTCGGACATGGCGACTCAAAACCCCCGCTACTGCGCAGCAACGGTCGTACCGTATGTCATCATGTTGCGTGCGGCCGCGCAGCAGTCCCGTTTTCGCGCTGAGCATTCACGCCGATTACGCCTGCCGCCATTCGGGTGCCTGCTGCAGCGCAGGCTGGACCATACCGGTCGAGCCTCACGGCCGGCCGCTGCTCGAGCCCGTCATGACAGCAACGGTGCTGCGCGTCGAAGCGGCGCGCGCGTGCCGCGATCGGGGCGGCCGGCTCACCGGCCCGCGGCTGCTCGAAGCCTTCCGCGCGGAGGATCGCCTGCTGATGCACCTGGCGGATCGACAGGCGCTCACTGGCTGGTTGGGACGTGTCGAACGTTGAAAAGCGCTACCACGGAGGCGTGGCATCACCTGTGGCGCTCTCAGCTCAGGGCGGTGGTGTGCGGACACGAGGGACGCCGTCGACCCGAGGTCGTGAGGCCGTGGAGGATCGAAACGATGCGCCGCTCAGGTGTGCTACTGATCGCCGTGATTGCGATCGCCTTTTCGCTCGCGTGCGGGACGGCGGTCGCCCCGCCGGACGGGGCGGTCACCGAGCGGAGCACGTTCGATCTGGAAGAGGCGACCGTCGCCGAGCTTCAGCGACGCATGGAAACCGGCCGCGACACCGCCCGGTCCCTCGTCGAGAAGTATCTGTCGCGCATCGAGGCGATCGACAGACACGGACCTGCGCTCAGGAGCGTCATCGAGATCAACCCGGACGCGCTCGACACGGCCGACGCCCTCGATGCCGAACGCAAGAAGAGCGGCGCGCGTGGCGCGCTGCACGGGATACCGGTCCTGCTCAAGGACAACATCGCCACTGCGGACCGGATGCTCACCACCGCCGGCTCGCTCGCGCTCGCGTCGGCGCCGGCGCCGGCTGACGCGTTCCTCGTCCGGCGCCTGCGCGAAGCGGGAGCCGTGCTGCTCGGCAAGACCAACCTGAGCGAGTGGGCGAACTTCCGCTCCACGCGCTCGACGAGCGGCTGGAGCGCGCGCGGCGGGCAGACGAGGAACCCTTACGCACTCGACCGCAGCCCCTCGGGGTCGAGTTCCGGATCCGCCGTCGCGGTAGCCGCGAGCCTGGCGGCGGCCGCCGTCGGCACTGAAACCGACGGTTCCATCGTGTCGCCGGCGCACGCCAACGGGCTGGTCGGCATCAAGCCCACGGTCGGCCTCGTGAGCCGCGGCGGCATCATCCCGATATCCGCGACGCAGGACACCGCCGGGCCGATCGCGCGCACCGTCGCCGATGCCGTGGCGCTGCTCGGCGCGATCGCCGGCGAAGATCAGGCGGATGCCGCGACCCATGCGGCCGCGGGGCGCCGACTCGAGGACTATTCGCAGTTTCTGGATCCGGACGGCCTGCGCGGCGCGCGCATTGGCGTCGTGCGCAACACCCTGTTCGGCTACAGCCCGGCCGCGGATCGCCTCGCCGAGGCCGCGCTCGAGCGCATGAAACAGCAGGGCGCGATCGCCATCGATCCGGCGAATATTCCCACACTCGGCAAGTTCGACGCGGGCGAGTTCGACGTGCTCCTCTACGAGTTCAAAGCAGGCTTGAACGCATACCTCGCCGCGCTCGGCCCCGCCGCTCCCGTCCGGTCGCTGAAAGATCTGATCGCGTTCAACGAGACGAAGAAAGATCAGGAGATGAAGCACTTCGGCCAGGAAATCTTTCTGATGGCCGAATCGAAAGGGCCGCTCACGTCGGACGACTACCGCAGGGCGCTCGCGAGCAACCGCCGTATGGCCGGCCCGGACGGCATCGACGCGGTGATGGACCGGCACGATCTCGACGCGCTCGTCGCCCCGACATTTGCGCCCGCGTGGATGGTGGATCTCGTCAACGGCGATTCGTTTCCATCGGGCGCCGCGAGCCCCTCGTCGATCGCCGCCGTCGCCGGCTACCCGCACATCACCGTGCCGATGGGGTACTACCGGGGGGTGCCGGTCGGATTGTCGTTTTTCGGAACGGCGTGGAGCGAGCCGACGCTGATCAAGATCGCGTACGCGTACGAGCAGGCGACGAAACACCGCCGTCCGCCGACCTTTGCGCCGACGGCGGATTTGGACGACGTGAAATGAGCGGCTTCGGACTTCAGGCTGCGGGCTCCGGCGGCTTCGGCTCGAAGGGTCCTCGGGCTCCGGCCTCCACGACGGAAGCCTGGAGCCGCTGAAGCCCGGAGCCTGGAGCCCGCTTACATCGCGCTCTGCCAGACGGCGCGTCCGACGAAGAACGGCCCGAGCCGCTCGAGATAGAGCGCCGTCTGCTGCGTTTTCCTCATCGTCTCGACGATCTTCGAGAGCGGGTACAAGTCCTTGCCGATCAGGCCGACCACGAAATCGTTGTCGTGCTTGTCGAGCCCGTGGCACGCGAGGCGGATGTCGTGCGCGTAATCGGCGACCCCGAACGACATCCCGATCGTGCCGTGCTCCGCGAGAATCACGCGCTGATCCTCCGGCGCCAGCTGCGCGAACCGCCCGCTGCGTCGAAGCGGATACCACACCGCCCAGTTCCACGCCGGGTTGAGCACCGTCCGACGCGGCCGATCGAGCAGCACTTCGCGCAGATCGGGCTCGTACCCGATCGCATAGGTGCGCCCGAGCATCGTGAATTCGGGCTTCTGCGTGAGCGAGGAAAATGGCGCCTTGTTCAACACGGCGCGCACGCGATCGACGAACACGCCCGGGTCCTCGCTGACGGTGAGAATCGCGATCCCGCGCGGATCGTTGACGTCCTCGTAAATCACGCCGGTGATGCCCGCGCGTCCCAGGGCGTCGCCGAGCGGCCGCGCGTCGGCGCAGCCGCCGAAGGCGAGGAACTGCATGAAGAGCCGCTCGTCGGAGCGCTGCGGCTCGCCGTTGCGGACGCCGCCTTTTTCGCTGATGTCTGGCGGCTCGGGCCCGCGCCGGGTCTCGGTCGTCTGTGCCATGGCATCAGTATAAATCGCGGCGCCGGGCGGGATTTCTGCCCGCAAAATAGTTCAAGGTATAATCCCCGGGCTCAGGCCCCCGGCCAGGCCTTCAATCCAATCTAACGGAGATTCGCGAGCATGCCGTTTATCATTACCGACCCCTGTATCGAAACGAAGGACACCGCGTGCGTGGACGTCTGCCCGGTCGACTGCATCCATCCTCGGAAGGACGAACCCGAGTTCGCGCAGACGACGATGCTCTATATCCACCCGGAGGAGTGCATCGACTGCGGCGCGTGCGTGCCGGCGTGTCCCGTGGCGGCGATTTACGAGAGCATAGACGCGACACCGTCGCACCAGAAGGATCTCGTCGAGGCCAACGCCATCTACCGGAACGGCGATCCCGATTCGATGGCGCGCGCCGAGGAGATCGTGCAGGCGCATGTCGCGGCGCAGCCCGACATCATGGCGATTCCCGCCGCCGAACGGCAGGCGGCGCACGCGCGGTTCTAGTACCCTGTCCACACTGATTCAGTAACGGCAGGCCACCACGATCAACGCAGAGGGCCCTGAGCTCGCAGAAAAGATCATTTCCGGAACTATCCTCTGCGTGCTCTGCGGTCTCTGCGTTGGACGTCGTGTCGGTGTCGGTGCCGCGGTCATCTGGTCATCGGTCCGCTCGATGATGGAATGACCGGTCGACCATGACCGACGTCCGCGCCCCGCCGCCGTCCTTCAAGATCGCCACCTGGAACGTCAACGGCATCCGCGCGCGCCAGGCGCAGGTCCAGGAGTGGATCGGGCGCGAGCGCCCCGACGTCGTCTGCCTTCAGGAGATCAAGGCCGCCTCCGACCAGGTGCCCGCCGTCCTATGCGAGATGGAGGGCTACTGGTGCTACTGGCACGGCGGCAAGGGCTATTCGGGAGTGGCGCTGCATGTAAGCAAGACCGCCGCACCGGAAAGGCCCGCGTTCTTCCATCCCGATTTCGATCACGAGAACCGCATCGTCGCCGCCGAAGTGGCCGGCGTCACCGTCGCGTCGGTCTACGTGCCGAACGGCGGCAAGGACTTCCCGGCGAAGATGCGATTCCTGGCGGCGCTCGACGGCTACGCGCAGCAGCTGCAGGCCACCGGGCGCACGCTCGTGCTGTGCGGCGACCTGAACGTCGCACGGACTGATCGCGACGTGCACCCGAAGGAGCGCAAGCCGCGCGCGATCGGACAGCTGCCCGAGGAGCGTGCCGTGCTCGAGCGGCTCATCGACCGCGGCCTCGTGGATCTCGGCCGAGCCGTCGATCCCGACAACGAGGGCCTGTTCACCTGGTGGGCGCCGTGGCGCAACATGCGCGAGCGCAATATCGGGTGGAGACTGGACTACGTCCTCGCAGCCCGCGCACTGGCCGATCGCGTCGTGTCGTGTCCGGTCCAGAAGGAGATCGGCACGAGCGATCACGCGCCGGTTTTGGCGACGTTTTCACGGGCTCCAGGCTCCGGACTCCAGGCTCCAGCGGCTCCAGGTACCTGAAGCCCCCGAAGCCTGAAGCCTGAAGCCCGAAGCCAGTACAATTCCCCACGTGTCCATCGTGGTTCAGAAATACGGCGGCTCGAGTGTCGCCGATGTCTCGCGCATTCGGGCCGTCGCCGCGCGCGTCATGCGCACCCGGCGCGAGGGGCACGATGTCGTCGTCATCGTTTCCGCGATGGGCGATACGACCGACGAGCTGCTCGCGCTCGCCAAGCAGGTGTCGCCCAATCCGGATCGGCGCGAGCTCGACATGCTGCTCACCACCGGCGAGCGCATATCGATGGCGCTCCTGTCGATGGCGATCCGGGAGCTCGGCGGCGAGTCGATCAGCTTCACCGGCAGCCAGTCGGGCATCATCACGAACGATCGCCACGTCGACGCGCGGATCGTCGAAGTGCGGCCCTTCCGCGTCCAGGACGAGCTCGCGCGCGGCCGCATCGTGGTCATCGCCGGGTATCAGGGCGTGTCGTACCGCCGCGAGGTCACGACGCTCGGCCGCGGCGGCAGCGACACGACAGCGGTGGCGATGGCCGCGGCGCTCGGCGCCGCCTATTGCGAGATCTGCTCGGACGTGGACGGCGTCTATACGGCGGATCCGCGCGTCGTACCCGACGCGCGCCGCATCGGCACGCTCGCCTACGAGGAGACGCAGGAGCTGGCGGAGTCCGGCGCGAAGGTCCTGAACGCGCAGGCGGTCGAGTTCGCCAAGGACAAGGGCATCGCCATCTACGCGCGGGCGACATCGTCGCCGCTTCCCGGCGACGACCCGTCCGCCGACGGCACCGTCGTGCGCAAATATCCGCCAAGGATGCCGGGAACGGTCGTGGGGGTTGCCTCGGAGCGCGAAACGCTGCTTCTGGAGTACGGGGGCCGCGAGCGCGAGCGGCTGCTCGAGACGCTCGACACACATCGCGTGGCCGGCAAGCAATTGCACCAGGCGGGCGAGCAGCTGACGCTCGTCGTCTCGCGCGAGAACCTTCACGAGGAGCCGCGCGTGCGGCAGGCGCTCGCTTCGCAGTTCGGCGACGCCGCGCGCCTGCGCGACGACCTCGGAGCCGTCAGCATCGTCGGCGCCGGGATCAACGCATCGTTCTCCACGCTCCGGCGCGGAGTCGCGGCGCTCGCTTCCGCCGGCATTCCCCAGGACGCAGTGGCGACCTCGTCGTTCCGCATCACCTGGATGATCGCGCGCCCGAAGCTGGACGATGCCGTGCGTGCGCTGCATCGGACGTTCCTCGGCGTGGCCGATCGAGCCGGGAACGCTCATGGTGGGCCGGTCGGGCCATGAGCGCACAGGTCCTCGTTCGACAAGTCGGGAGGAGCCTGGTCCGGCATGCCCGCGCGACTGACGATGGCTCAGACCGCAGTTCTTGATCGCTTTCTCCGGTACGTCCGCTACGACACGCAATCGGACGAGCGCTCGCACTCGTCACCGAGCACAGAGCGGCAGCTCGTCCTGCTGCGCGACCTGGCCACGGAGCTCCGCTCGATCGGCCTTGCCGACGTGTCGCTCGACGATCACGGGTACGTCATGGCGACAGTGCCGCCGACAACGAAGAAGAGCGGCGTGCCGGCGATTGGATTCATTGCGCACGTGGATACATCGCCGGAGATGAGCGGCGCCAACGTCCGGCCGATCGTTCACCGTCAGTACGACGGACGCGATCTGATGCTGCCCGACGATCCCGCGTCGGTACTCCGGCCCGCCGAGGACCCCGCTCTAGCAGCGGCGTTGGGCGAGGACATCGTGACCGCCTCCGGCGCGACGCTTCTCGGCGGCGACGACAAGGCCGGAGTGGCCGAAATCGTGACGGCCGCCGAGCACCTCCTCGGGCATCCCGGCATCGCGCACGGCGCGATCCGCGTCGCGTTCACTCCGGACGAAGAGATCGGGCGGGGCGCGGATCGTTTCGATGTGGAACGGTTCGGCGCGCGTTGCGCCTACACGCTCGACGGCGGCGGGCGCGGCGAGATCGAGTCGGAGAGTTTTTCCGCTGACGCGGTCACGGTCACCTTCCACGGCTTCAACGTGCACCCAGGGTATGCCCGCGGGCGCATGGTAAACGCGATCAAGGTGGCGGCCGATTTCATCGCCGCGTTTCCTCCGGACCGGTTGTCACCAGAGACCACCGACGCGCGCGAGGGATTCGTCCATCCTTACGTGGTCGATGCGGCCGTGGATCGTACCGCGGTGACGGTACTGCTGCGAGACTTCGAGACCGCCGGACTCCGCGAGAAGCAGCGGTTCGTCGAATCGGCGGCCCGGCACGCGCTGTCGCGGCACGCCGGCGCGCGCGTGGACATTCACGTCGAAGAGTCGTACCGCAACATGCGCGAGGTGATCGATCGCCACCCCGAGGTCGTCGCCCACGCGCATGAAGCGATTCGCCGCGCGGGCCTGGAGGTGCGGCCACGATCGATCCGCGGCGGCACCGACGGTTCCCGGCTCTCGTTCATGGGGCTGCCGACGCCGAACTTGTTTGCGGGCGAGCACAACTTCCACTCGCGGCTGGAATGGGTATCCGCGACAGAGATGCAGCAGGCGGTCGACGTGATCGTGCACCTCGCCCGAGTGTGGGAGGAGTCTGTCTCGTCCCCTGGGCCTTGAGTCCGCCTGAAGGCGACATTACATACGGCGTCGCTTTACTTCTTCCGCGCGCCCGCCTTGCGCTTGCGGCCGGCGGTCTTCTTCCTCGGCACCTTGCCGCCGGCGCGCCGTGCCTCGCTCAGCCCGATCGCAATCGCCTGCTTCCGGCTCGTCACCTTTTTGCGCGACCGTCCGGAGCGCAGCGTGCCACGCTTGCGCTCGCGCATCGCCTTCTCGACCTTCTGTCCGGCTTTCTTTCCGTATTTGGCCATCGTCATGTCCCCTTCATCACAGGGCCGAATGCGCCTCAGACCCTTTGTTGCTTTCTAGTTTGGTTTGGTCGAACGCGCTATTATCCGGGCGCCGTGGCAATGCCGCAGTCCTCCCAGTCCGCGCACACGCTCGCGCTCATCGTCGAGCCCGACAACGGCATCAGGTCGTTGTATGCGGATCACCTGCGGGCGTCCGGCTACGAAGTCGAGGAAGCCGACGACGGCCGCGAGGGGCTGGTCCGGGCAATCAGCAGGCGGCCGGACATCGTCGTCACCGAAACACGGTTGCTCGGCATCGACGGCTGCGATCTGTGCGCGCTGCTCAGGCGCGACACCGCCACACAGGATATCGTCATCATCGCACTGGTCGGCGACGGCTCGCCGGAAGACAGAGATCGCGCCGCCGACGCCGGCGCGGACGCCATCCTGATGAAGCCGTGCCTGCCGGATCGGCTGTTCGCGGAGATGCAGCGGCTGCTGCGATCCTCTGCGGCCCCGCGTCATCATGCGACCGCGGGGCGACAGGATTGGCACAGAACCCCGGCCGTTGCTTCCGGCCCCGGCGATCGCCAGTCCCTCTCGGGGCGCATGTTGAGGCTGAGTCACGCTCACGGGCGCTATCAAACGGCCGATCCCCCGCGGCGTCCCCCGGCGCTGCTCTGTCCCTCGTGCGACGCGCCGCTCAATTACAAGAACAGTCACATTGGGGGCGTGTCGGCGCGCCATTCCGAACAGTGGGACTACTACGACTGCGTCAACGGGTGCGGCTCGTTCCAGTACCGGCAGCGCACGCGACGCCTTCGCGCGGTCGCTTCATAGGGGCACGATCGAAGCGAACGTGTCGACCAGCTCGCGGTCGCGCCACCCGCGTGCCGCTTCATCCCTGAGCACCTCCATCGCCACCTGGTGCGGCAACGCCTCGCGATACGGCCGGTCGGTCGTGAGCGCGTCGAAGACGTCCACGACGCTCACAACCTGCGCGAGCAGCGGCACCTGGCCGTTCTTCAATCCGTCAGGATATCCGCTGCCATCGAGCCGTTCGTGATGATGGCGGACGATCGGCCGCACGCTGCGGAGGGTTCGCAGCCCGGAACAGAGCGCATCGCCGATGACCGGATGCTCCCGCATGACGCGCGCCTCGTCCGGATCGAGCGCGCCGTGTTTGAGGAGGACGCGGTCCGGCACTGCGATCTTGCCGATGTCGTGCAGGAACGCGCCGCGATGCAGCGCCGCGAGCTCGCCGCGATCGAGGTTGATCGACCGTCCGAGCGTGGCAGCATACTGCGCGAGACGAAGGCAGTGGCCGCGGGTATGAGGATCTCGAGCTTCGATGGTGGCGCCGAGTCCGAGAATGACCGCTTCGGCAGACTCCAGCTCGTCCGTGTAGCGCTTGAGGCGTAACAGCGACCGAATCCGGGCGCGCAGTTCGGCCGAATCGAACGGCTTGGTCACGAAATCGTCAGCGCCGGCCTCGATGCCTCTCAACCGATCGCTCCGGTCGAGCGGCGACGTGACGATGACGACCGGAATCAGACGCGTGGCCTCGTCCGTTTTGAGCCGCTGACACAGGTCGATTCCGCTTCCCCGTGCGACGAGGTCGAGAAGGATCAGGTCAGGCGGATCGGCGACGCACAACTCCGCCCCTTCGGTTTCGTTGACGACAACCCGGACGCGATACCCTTCGCCGGTTAAAAAATGTGAGAGCACTCGCGCGCTTGGCTCGTCGTCGTCGATGATCAAAATTGTCGCCGCGAGGCTCACGCCGCCGATGGAGTGCAAAAGAAAGGCCTTTGGGTCAGCCGTTCGGGTCTGGTTGCCTTCTTGCTGCGCTGCCGGTGGAGGACCCAGCAAATGCATGTGGTACCAGCAGTTACCATGGCGACAATGCTGCCGGGCGCAGCCGCGGTAGCGGCTCTCTCCTAAGCGCGAGGTGCGGCGCATCGAAGAAGCTGCGGCAGTCCTGAGACAAATCTACACGGCTCCCGATAAGGCGATTCCTGCAGATTCGTGGCGGAAGGCGGCCTCGGTCGCCGTGATCCCCGGGTTGAAAAAGGCGGCCTTCATTTGGTGGCGAATACGGCAAAGGGCTGATGAGCCGCCGCGCTCGAACAGAGGGTGCCTGGTCCGCGTCGATCTTCCTGCGCATCGGCAAAGGCAGCTGCCGCAGCGAGAGACTCTTTGCTGGCGTCACCTCTCGGACGGAGTCCTGCAGAGTGATGCCGACGACAACAAGGATCTATATGGCACGGCCGTGTCGGCCCGCGACGTGCTGCTCGAAGCGACAACAGCGCCGCCGCCCGTGACGCAACCGCTTCTGTCGGGGTTGAAGCAATGACCTGGGCCGCGGGGAGGGCGCACCGTCGTTGGAGGAGGGGCCGACCGGTTCGTCGGCCCCGTGTGCCGTCAGCGCGATTTCGATCGCGTGGTCTTGCGGCCCCGATCCGCCGCCTGCTGCCGGCGCGGGGCAGCGCCGCGGACCGCGCGCGCCTGCCCTTGACGGCCGCGACCCGACATCTCTTCTTCATCTTCCTCGTCGGCCGCCGCCTGATTCACGTAGCTCTCGGCGATTCCGGTGAGCTTCATATCGGTCTCTTTTTCTTCTTCGAGCGTCTCCTCGAGCAGCGACGCGACCTCGTCGTGGCCGAGCACGGTCGCCCACGTACGCGCCGTTCCGTAGGCGGCGATCTCGTAGTGCTCGACCTTTTGCGCCGACGCGATCATGACGGCGTCGCGAGTGGCGTCCTCCTCCGCCTCGCTGATCATCTCTTCGCCTTCTTTGATCAGGTTCTGCATGCCCACGCACTTCTTTCCGCGCGCCGGCAACTGCAGCTGCTCGAACACCTGTTCGATGCGGTCGATATGCTGTTCCGTCTGGCGCAGATGGTCCACCATCGCCTGTTTGAGCTCGGGCGAAGTCGCTTTTTTCGCCAGCTTCGGCAGCGCCTTCGTGAGTTGTTTCTCTGCGTCGTAGATGTCTTTGAGCTCCTCGTGCAGGAGAGCTTCGAGCGAATCTGTGTTCGGCATGTGCGGGCCTCCGTGTGAGATGTAATCGATTTGCGAACGAGGCAGTCAAGCAAGAGTTGTGCGCGCGTGATGGTCGAGTTCGTGTCCATGAGCCCTACAGTTCGAACAAAACGGTGCGTTGAAACGGTACACAACGTGCACCAATCAACACTGAAGCTCGCAGCAGGGAGCACATGATTGGCGAAGATTTCATCCATAGGGAGGACTCGATGAACATCAAAAGGTGGTTGACGGCGCTGTGCTGCGCGGCCGCGGTCGCGGTGTTTGTCGCGCCGGGCGCGCGTGCCGACGAATACACGAAGCAGACGTTTCTGACGTTCAGCGGCCCGGTGCAGGTTCCGGGCGCCACTCTTCCCGCCGGCACGTACATGTTCAAACTGGCGGACCCCGACAGTGGACGCCGCGCGATACAAATCTGGGACAAGGACGGAGGCAACCTGATCACGACGCTGTTGACGATCCCGAATGAAGGCATGGAAGCGGCCGATGAGCCGGTTGTGCTCTTCAGCGAAAGGGCCGTGGGGGATCCGCAAGCGGTGAAAGCGTGGTTCTATCCTGGCGATCGCATCGGGCAGGAATTCATCTACCCGAAGGATCAGGCGATGAAGATCGCCCGGGATGCGCAGACATCGGTCCTCTCGTACAACGACGAGACGAACTTGAACAACGACACCACGACGATGAGAGGCGCGAAGGTCGGGCGCATAGACGCGACCGGCCAGGTGGCGGATCTCGACAACGACGCGCCGGCGGCGGCCACGGCATCAACTGTGGACAACACCTCGACGGCTTCGACCGCGGATCGGACGGCGGCCGCGTCGACCGCGACGGCTTCAACGGCCGATCAAGCGGCGGCCGGTTCGAGCGCGAACCGCTCAGGCGTTGCGGCAGCCGATGCGAGGGCTGCGAATCCAGACAGCCAGAACCGCGAGAACGTGACCGGCACGACCGCGTCCGCAGGTAACCAGGCGGCGACCGACAATCAGGCGAATCGTTCGGGCGCGCCCGCGCCAGCGGCGCAGGCCACCACGGGCAGCACTGCTCCCGATAGTACGACCGCGACGACTGCCTCGGCATCGGGATCCACGGCCACGGCGGGCCGCAGCGACGCGGCGGAACCCTCTGCGGTCGGGACGAGCGGACAAGCTGGCGCGACCAACGCGCAGGCGACCGGCACCAGCGCCGATCGGGCAGCTGGAACGGCCGGGTCGCGCCAGGAGTTGCCGCGAACTGCAAGCCCGCTGACCGCGATTGAGCTGCTCGCGGGTCTCTCGCTGCTCGGTTCCCTCAGCGTGAGACAGGTGCGGCGACGTTATGCGATGAGCCGCCACTAGATTGTCGACGGCGCCTTCACGCGGAAGGCGATCAGGTGACCCCGGGCTGCACGCGCCGAGCGCGAGCAGTTGCGGGAGGTGCTGAGCTCGCAAGAGAACCGGCCTCTGGTTCTGGGCGAGCTCCGCGCCCTTTTGCGTTGATCGCTATGTATGATCGAGCAATGCGGGCCACACTCCTCGTCGTGGCGCTTTTGCCGGCGATGGCCGCGGCTCGCGCGCCACAGACCACTGCGGCCAACCCCGCCGAGATACAACCGGATCCTCCGCGGTTTCGGAGCGCATCGACGGAGCTCGTGGTGCTCCCGGTTGTCGTGACCGACCGGCAGGGGCGGTTCGTTTCAGACCTTCCACCCGAACGCTTCATCGTCTACGACAACGGCCGCCGGCAGCGACCCACGTTGTTCACCAATGAAGATGCGCCTGTGAGTGTCGCCCTCGTCATCGACGACTCGGGCAGCATGCGCGGACGACTGGGCCAGGTGATCGCAGCGGCTCTCGCGTTCGCGCGGTCGAGCCATCCCGACGATGAGCTGTTCACGCTCGAGTTCAACGACACGGTTCGCGACGCTCTTGACGGCGCCAGCGTCAAGGCGGAGGAGACAGAACTGCTGGAGGCTGCGCTGAAAACACTCGTGCCGCAGGGACGTACGGCGCTGTACGACGCGCTCATCAGAGGGCTGGAACGGCTCGAGACCGCGGCTCACGCGCGCAAGGTACTCGTGCTCATGAGCGACGGCAGCGACAACGTGAGCCAGGCCACGCTGGACGACGTGCTCGCGCGGGCGCGGCGTTCGAACGTCACCATCTACACGATCGGGATGTTCGCGCCCGGCGACCCGGACACCAATCCCGGGATCCTGAAGCGGCTGGCCGAGGCCACCGGCGGCGACCGCTTCCTTCCCAAGTCGCCGGGACCGCTGCTGCAGGCGTGCGAACGCATCGCGCGCGAGATCCGGAGCGGATACACGATTGGCTATCCCCCGCCGGAGCAGGACGGAATTTTCCACCGCGTGCGCGTGGAGCTGGACGGACCGGATCAACGCCGCCTCACGGTTCGGACTCGTCCCGGCTATTTCGCGGGCGGGGCGCGGGCGCAACGATGACCCGCAGCACGCTCCTTCTGCTCTGGCTCGAGCGAGCGCTTCTCGCCGTCGGGATCGTGCTCGGTGCGTGGTGCGGAATGACGCTCATCGAGGCACGTTATTACAAGATGATGCCGGTGCCGTCTCCCGCTCCGGTCAGGAGCCTGCCCGGGGATCGCGGATCGCTCAACCCGCCGCGGACTGCCATCGCGCGAGGCGAGTGGGTCGCGCGGCTCGAAGCCCCCACCATCGGGCTCGCCGCCACGGTGCTCGAAGGCAGCGACGATCGCACGCTCGGCCGGGCGGCCGGACACATCGAGGAGACCGCTTTTCCGGGCGAACCCGGCAACGTCGGCATCGCCGGCCACCGCGACACCACGTTTCGTCCCCTGCGCGACCTGAAAGTCGGCGATCGGCTGCGCGTCACGACGGCCGATCGCATCCTCGAGTACCGCGTCGCGTCCACCGCCATCGTGCGGCCGGAGGATGTGCACGTGCTCGATCCGACCCCGCAGCCCACGCTTACGCTCGTCACCTGCTATCCATTCACCTACGTCGGTAACGCGCCGAAGCGATACATCGTGCAGGCGCGCCTGGTCTCTGAGACATCGAGGGCCGGGGCAGGAGGGTCGGAACAGGCGGGCGCGCCAGGAGCGGCAGGACGGGCCGGACGGGCAGGAGCAGGGGGCGCGGCTCAGGAATCTCAGAAGGACCGCCGCGCGCGATCCGCCGAGCTTTGATGGTATTCTGGCATGGGAATGTCTGAAGAGACCTCGAAAGACGATTCGGCCCGGGAGCCGCCCCCTCGCGACGACGTCGATTCGGCCGTCGCGTTCGAGCTCCTGGGAATGACTGCGGCACAGCCATTTACCCGGGAGCCAACCGCAAGCTTCGGCGGCGACTCTCTCGGCCGTGTCGCTGCCGCCGAGCCGCAGGTCGCTCTCGACACGGGAGTCGCTGTAAACGCTGCAAACGCTGGCGATGCTAGCGACGCTCTCGAGACCGCTGGCGCTGCAGCCCCCCTCAGCCAGGTTGACCCTGCTTACCCTGTCGAGTTGCATGTCCCGGCACAGGACCCGAGCGAGCCGGCACTTGCCGCGCCGACTCCGCGCTGGACGCTCCCGGACGGCCGTCGCGTCCTCCGCGAAGTCCTTTCAGGCGTGCAGACGCTGTTTTCGGCGGCGGTGTATGCCACCCTCATCGTCACGTTCGTGGCGCAGGTCGCGCGCGTGGACGGCCTCAGCATGTCGCCGACGCTGGCGGATCACGATCGGCTGATCGTAAACAAGCTGGTCTACACGTTCGGCGAGCCTCGGCCGGGCGACATCGTGATGTTGTACTACCCCGTGGACCCGGAGAAGATGTTCGTGAAGCGCGTGATCGCCAAAGAGGGCGATACGGTGCAGATCATCGATGGCCGGGTGTACGTGAACGATCTGCCGTTGCACGACGATTACGTGCCGGCCGACTTCCGGAGTCACGAGACGTGGGGGCCGTCCACCGTGCAGGCGGGTTACTACTTCGTGATGGGCGACAACCGCAACAACAGCTCCGACAGCCGCATCTGGGGTCCTGTCCCCAAGAAGTACATCGTCGGCAAGGTCGGCGTGCGGTGGTGGCCGATTCAGGACGCCAGAATCTTCTGATGCTCCTCGCGGAGCTTGTATTTCTGAATCTTCCCTGACGCGGTCATCGGAAAATCTGCGACGAACCGCACGTACTTCGGCACCTTGAACCGCGCGAGCCGCTCCGCGCACCACACGATCAACGCCTCCGAGCTCACCTCGCAGACCGCCTCGGCGTACGTGGGGTCCGCCTTCAGGCGGACCTTCTCCGGCTTCAACCGCACGGCCGCCGCTACCACTTCTCCAAAAAAATCGTCCGGGACGCCGTACACGTAGGCGTCGCCGACGGCCGGATGCTCGCGAAGGCAGTCTTCGATCTCCTTCGGCGAGATGTTCTCGCCGCCGCGGATGATCAGGTCCTTGATGCGGCCGGTAATCCGGACGTAGCCGGACGCGTCCAGGCTGGCTTCGTCGCCGCTGTGCAGCCAGCCCGCGGCATCGATCGCGGCGCGCGTGGCGTCCGGATTGTTATAGTACCCCTTCATCACGTTGTACCCGCGCACTAACAACTCGCCGCGCTCGCCGCGGGGCCGTTCGACGCCGCTCGCCGGGTCGATCACCTTCACCTCCATTTCCGGCAGCACGACTCCGACGGTCTGGGATCGAAGCTCCATCGTCGCGTCACGCGGCGTGAGCGTGACGCCCGGCGACGCTTCGGTGAGCCCGTACGCGATCGTTACCTCCGGCATGTGCATGTCGGACATGACGCGGCGCATCAGCGGCTCTGGACAGAGCGCGCCGGCCATCACGCCGGTCCGCAACGATGTGAGGTCGAACCGGCCGAAGTCCGGATGCTCGAGCTCCGCCAGGAACATCGTCGGCACGCCGTAGAGCGCGGTGCACCGCTCGCGCTCGACGGTCTCGAGGACGCGCCGCGGCTCGAACGCTTCGATCGGGCACAGACACGATCGGTGCGTGTACGCCCCGAGCACGCCGATCACACAGCCGAAGCAGTGAAAGAGCGGCACGCACAGGCAGAGACGATCGTCGGGGGTGAACCCGACGCCGGCCCCGATCGCCTCCCCGTTGTTGACGATGTTGCGGCTGGAGAGCATCACACCTTTGGGAAATCCCGTCGTGCCCGAGGTGTATTGCATGTTGATCACATCGTCGACGCCGACGGCGTCGCCGCGGCGAGCGAGCTCCGCGTCGCTGACGCGCCCGGCCATCTGCCGAAGAGTGTCGTACGGGATGAATCCCGAAGGCGCGTCCGGACCGACGAACACGACGCGCCGCAACAACGGCGGCCCGCCGCGCGTCGCGCCGATCTCCTCGAGCGCGGCCACATAGTCCACGTCTCGACAGCCCCGGATGGTCACCACCGTCGCCGCTTCGCTCTGCCGAACGAGATAGTCGATGTCGCGCGCGCGCAGCGCGGTGTTGGCGGTGACGAGGATGGCGCCGATTTTCGCGAGCGCGAACTGGAGCACGACCCACTCGGGAACGTTGGTGGCCCAGAGCACGACCCGCTCCCCGGGCTCGACGCCCGCGGCGATGAGCCCGCGCGCGATCGTGCGCGCTTCCCTCTCGAGTGCGCCGAACGTGTAGCGCGGCCCCGGATGGTAGAGGAGCGCCGGTCTGTCCGGCACCTCGTCGGCCAGGCGTGTCAGGAGGGTGCCGACCGTCACATCTCGAAACGAGTTCGCCATGGCGCGCGATTCTGCCACATCCGATGGGCGGCCCTCCTTCCCGTATACTTGATCACGACCCCTGATTCCTGTGTCCGATTCCTGCACAGTCCTGATCGCATCGCCGGATCTACTCCCGGCGCTCAAAGAGCGCGCCGCCGCGGAGCCTGGCGAATTGCTCGCCTTCTCCGACGCCGACGCCCTCAAGGCGTTCGAGGCGATCATCCGGCGGCGGCCCAACGTCGTCGCGCTCGAGCGGCTGTTCGCGGCCACGCCCCGCGGCGCCGCGCTCATCAACCGCATCAAGCAGGATCCGGCTCTGGCCAACTCCGAGATCCGCGTCGTATCGCACGACACGGACTACACGCGTGTTTCGCCGAGACGGCCGGCCGATCCGCCGTCGGGAGCGGCCGCGGCGGTGGCGGCGGCCCCGCAGGCGACCGCCACGGCTTCCGCCGTGTCGCCGGCGCAGCCGCTCGACTACCGCGGCACGCGGCGGGCGCCGCGTCATGCGATCGCGGGGAACACGCCGGTGATGGTGGACGGAAATCAGGCCGCGCTCGTGAATCTCTCGACGATTGGGGCGCAGGTCTTGTCGCCGAGCGTGTTGAAGCCGAATCAGCGCGTGCGCGTCGCGCTGACCGACGAGAACGGATCGGTCCGCTTCAACGCATCGGTTGCATGGGCGTCGTTTGAAATTCCGCCGAAGGGAGGCCCCCGCTACCGCGCCGGGATCGAATTCCTCGACGCCGATCACTCAGCGGTGGATGCGTATTGCGAACGGCATAAGAACGCGTGAAATTGCAGATTGAAATCGAATTAAATCTGCAATCTGAATTCTGCATTCGGCAATTTCACGTCTTCCCTGAGTATCGTGTCGTCGCGCTCGGAGCCGGTTGAAATGATCGCCGCCGGCACGCCGGAGATCTCCTCGAGCCGCGCGACGTAGCGACGCGCGTTGACGGGCAGGTCCGCGAAGCGGCGAACACCTCTGGTTGGCGACGACCATCCCGGCATCGACTCGTAGATCGGCTCGCACGCAGCCAGTTGCGCCGTGTCCGACGGAAACTCGCTGAGCGTTCGAGACCCACACCGGTACGCGGTGCAGATGTCGATGCGCTCGAGGCCGTCGAGCACGTCCAGCTTCGTGAGCGCCAGCGCATCGAGCCCGTTGATTCGCACGCCGTAGCGCACCGCCACGGCGTCGTACCACCCGCAGCGCCGCGGCCGGCCGGTGACCGCGCCGTACTCGTTGCCGCTCTCCCGGAGCCGCTGTCCCATCTCGCCCGAGAGCTCGGTCGGGAGCGGCCCTTCGCCGACCCGCGTCGTGTAAGCCTTCACGACCCCCATCACCCCGCTGATGGCGCGGGGCCCCACGCCGAGGCCGGTGCAGACCCCGCCGATCGACGCATTCGAGGAAGTGACGTAAGGATAGGTCCCGTGATCGATATCGAGCAGCGTGCCCTGCGCCCCTTCGAACAGGATGGCCTTGCCCGCCGCCATCGCCTCGCTCAGCATCAGCGACACGTCGCGCACCATCGGCCGCAGCCGGTCGCCGTGCTGCAGCAGCTGCTCGAGCACCGGCTTCCATTCCATCGTCGAATCATGAACCAATCGATTGCGCGCGGTCACGTTGTCGCGCACCGTTTGTTCGAGCGCCGCCGGATCGGCCAGGTCGCCGGCGCGCACGCCGCGGCGGGCGATCTTGTCCTCGTATGCCGGCCCGATGCCCCGCGACGTCGTGCCGATCTTCCGCTCGCCCCGCCGTGCTTCGGACAGAAGATCGAGATCGCGGTGATACGGGAGGATCAGATGAGCCTTGTCGCTCACCACGAGCCGGTTCGTGGTGTCGATCCCGTTGCGCGCGAGCTCGTCGAGCTCGCCGAAGAGCGCGGCCGGATCGACGACGAGCCCGTTGCCGATGACGCAGGTGATGCCGGGATGCAGGATGCCCGACGGGATGAGCCGCAGGACGAACTTCGCGCCGTTCACATAGACAGTGTGCCCGGCGTTGTGTCCACCCTGGTACCGCGCCACGATGTCGAACCGCGGCGTGAGCAGATCGACGATCTTGCCTTTTCCTTCGTCACCCCATTGCGCACCGAGCACGGCTAGATTCATAGTGGGCAGTTTCATTCAAGTCGCCAGTCGCAGGTCGCAAGTCCCGAGTCAAGTCGCAAGTCGCACGTCAAGTCGCACGTCCCAAGTCCCAACTCCAAGTCGGTCCCCGTCACAAGTCGGCGAGCGGCCAGTTCAAGGCGATCGAGAGTCGCAGGCCGAGTCGAAACCGCAAGGCCCTATGACAACGGACCGGCGCCGGACACGTCACTCGCAGGTGGCAATGGACAACTCGGACTAAGATTCTACTCGACGCCACGTACCGATCTCGACGGCGACGAAACTTCCGACCCGCGATCGAGCAGGGCCAGTCGAGGCGCAGCGACTTGCGACTCGATCGCGCCTTGCGAGTTGCGACTCGACTTGCGACTTGCGCCTCGACCTGCGACTGGTGACCTGCGACTAGCGACCCTCATGATCCTCCTAACCGGCTCCTCGCTCACCATCGACCAGCTCGTGGCGATTGCTGACGCCGGCGAGCGCGTCGGGATCGCGCCCGAGGCCGCGGACCGGGTCCGCGCGGCGCGGCGCGTCGTCGACGACAAGGCGCGGGGCGACGAAGCCGTGTACGGCGTGAACACGGGCTTCGGATCGTTTGCCGAGGTGAAAATCCCTGCCGACGCGCTCGATGCGCTGCAGCACAACCTGCTGCGCAGCCACGCCGCCGGCGTGGGCGAGTCTCTGCCAATCCGCGCGGTTCGCGCGGCAATGGCGCTGCGGGCCAACGTGCTGGCGAAGGGTTTTTCGGGGGTGCGGCTGGAAACGCTCGAGGCGCTCGTTGGCATGCTCAATGCCGGCGTGCATCCGGTGGTGCCGTCGCGCGGCTCGGTGGGCGCGAGCGGCGACCTCGCGCCGCTCGCGCATATCGCGCTCGTCCTCATCGGCGAGGGCGAAGCATGGTCGGGCAACACGCGGGTGCCCGGAGCCGATGCGCTCGGCCGGGCCGGCCTGCCGAGGATTGCGCTGGGCCCAAAAGAGGGGCTGGCGCTGATCAACGGCACCCAGCCGTCCGCCGCCATTCTCGCGCTGGCGACGGCGGGCGCGCGGCGGCTTGCCCGTACGGCCGACATCGCCGCGGCGCTGTCCATCGACGCGCTGCGCGGGTCGATTCACCCGTTCGAGGCCCGCATCCACGAGGCGCGCGGGTTTCCGGGACAGATCGCCTCTGCGGCCAACATCGAGCGGCTGATCCGCGGCAGCGGCATCAACGACTCCCACCAGAACTGCGGGCGGGTGCAGGATGCCTATTCGATGCGGTGCACCGCCCAGGTGCACGGCGCGGTGCGCGACGCGCTGCGATTCGTTCAGGAGACAGTGGATATCGAAGCGAACGCCGCCACCGACAATCCGATGGTCTTCGCCAGCACCCACGAAATCGTGTCGGGCGGCAACTTCCACGGAGCGCCGGTGGCGATCGCGGCCGATCTCCTCGCGTTGGCCCTGGTGCCGATGGCCACCATCAGCGAGCGGCGCACCGATCGCCTGGTCGATCCGACGCTCAGCGGGCTGCCGGCATTCCTCACGCGGGAAGGCGGCCTCAGGTCCGGGCTCATGCTCGCGCAGGTGACGGCCGCGGCGGTGGCATCGGAGATGAAGGTGCTTGCGCACCCCGCGGGCGTGGATACGATCCCGACCTCGGCGAACAAGGAAGATCACGTGAGCATGAGCATGGCCGCCGCCGTCAAGGCCGAAGCGGCGCTCGTGCGGGCGCGCGAGGTGCTCGCGGTCGAAATTCTCTGCGCGTGCCAGGCGATCGATCTGCTCGCGCCGCTCGCGACCTCCGGACCGCTCGCCGCCGTGCACGCGCGCGTGCGATCGCGCGTCGCCGCGCTCGACGACGACCGCGCGCTCGCGCCCGATCTCGCCGCGATCGCCGATCTGATCGCGTCCAACGAGCTCGAACGCGCGTGTGGAGTCGAGTTGAAGTGAAGTCAAGAGAAAAATTTTTCATTTTCAATTTGACAACGCTCGCGCCGCTTTTTAAGTTCTACTCTTTCGCCGGCGCGCTCCGCTCCGGCGCATCGAATCACATCTTCCGATCGCTGCGCGCGCATTTCGTCAACCGGCATTCGTCAACACGGCGTTCGTTGTCGGGCATTCGTCACCAGTCATTCGTCGATCAGGCAATCGTCAACCAGGCGTTCGTCAACTTCGTCAACTTCGTCAACAATGACCACTGCGACCCGCATCATCCGATCCCCACGCGGTACGTCGCTGACGTGCAAGGGATGGCCGCAGGAAGCAGCGCTTCGGATGTTGATGAACAACCTGGACCCCGACGTCGCCGAACAACCCGATCAGCTCGTCGTCTACGGCGGTTCGGGCAAGGCCGCGCGCAGCTGGCCGGCATACGACGCGATCGTCCGGTGTCTGACCCATCTCGAGCACGATGAAACCCTGCTCGTGCAGTCTGGAAAGCCCGTCGGCGTTTTTCAGACGCATCCTGGCGCTCCGCGCGTGCTCATCGCAAACGCCTTGCTCGTCCCCGCATGGGCGACATGGGAAAACTTTCGCGACCTCGAGCATCGCGGCCTCACGATGTATGGGCAAATGACCGCGGGCAGTTGGATTTACATCGGCACGCAGGGGATCGTGCAGGGTACCTACGAGACCCTTGCGGCTGTTGCGCGCCGGCACTTCGGCGGCTCACTGTCGGGCCGCGTGGTCGTCACCGCTGGCCTCGGCGGTATGGGTGGGGCGCAGCCGCTCGCCGCAGTGATGAACGGCGCCGCCGCGCTCGTGGTCGAGGTCGATCCGCAGCGTATCGCTCGGCGGCTGGCGACCCGGTATCTGGACGAGGCGACCGACAGCATGGACGATGCGCTCGCGCGCGTCGGCCGATACGCCCGCGAGGGAACCGCGCGCTCGGTCGGCCTGTGCGCGAACGCGGCAGATGTGCTGCCTGCGCTCGTCACACGCGGCGTCACGCCGGACGTGCTCACCGATCAAACGTCGGCGCACGATGCGCTCAACGGGTACGTGCCCAACGGCTTCAGCTTCACCGAGGCGCTCGGCTTGCGCTCCCGCCGGCCGGAGGAATATGTGGAGCGGTCGATGGCGGCAATGGCGGCGCACGTTCGCGCCATGCTCGCGCTGCAGGCACGAGGCGCCGTCGCCTTCGACTACGGGAACAATATTCGCGCTCAGGCGCGCGCCGCCGGAGTGGAACGCGCGTTCGACATCCCGGGCTTCGTGCCTGAGTACATCCGGCCGCTGTTTTGCGAAGGCAAGGGTCCGTTCAGGTGGGCCGCTCTTTCCGGGGACCCCGAGGATATCCGCGTGACCGACAACGCTGCACTCGAGATGTTCGGACACAACCCGGCGCTTGCACGATGGCTGCAGCTCGCCGGCGAACGAGTGCCGTTTCAGGGATTGCCGGCTCGCATACTCTGGCTCGGCTACGGCGATCGCGCGCGCTTCGGGCTGCGCATCAACGAGCTCGTGCGCGAAGGGCGCATCACGGCGCCTGTCGTGATCGGCCGCGATCACCTCGATACCGGCTCAGTGGCGTCTCCGACGCGAGAGACCGAAGCGATGCGCGACGGCAGCGATGCGATTGCGGACTGGCCGATTCTGAACGCTCTCCTGAATGCCTCCAGCGGCGCGACATGGGTATCGGTGCACCATGGCGGCGGTGTCGGCATCGGGTACTCGCTGCACGCCGGCATGGTCATCGTTGCCGACGGCACCGCGGACGCCGACGAGAAACTGGAGCGGGTGCTCACCTGCGATCCAGGGATAGGCGTCGTGCGCCACGCGGATGCCGGTTATCCCGAAGCGCTCGCCACCGCTGAGCGCGAAGGCCTTCGAATTCCCATGCGAGAGACACGCGCATGCTGACCCCGCGTTCGACGCTCACCCGCCGCGTTCTCGCGGCCATCGATGCTGTCCCCTCTCGCGTCCCGGTACTGCTCGGCGGGTGCGGCAGCGGCCGCACCACGCTTCTGTACCAGCTTCGCGACCGCATTGGCCGTCCGTCCGCTCAATACATCGACGTCGAGCGCGCGGCCACCACGCCCGAACGCTTCTGGCACGCCGTCACCGCTCACTCGCCGTTTGCCCCCGCCGAGCCGCCCGCCGCGGGCGCTCGGCCGGCGTTCGATGCGCTGCTCGCCTTCTTCAACCGCGCGCGCGCAAGCGGCAGCGGGCCAGCCACGTTTCTGCTCGACGAGTTTCTCGAGCTGCGGACGTTTGAAAGTTTCCCGGGGCTGCGGCGCGTCCTGCACGACCTGATCGACAGCCTCGCCGAAAGCGGCAACCGTTTCGTCATCTCGAGCCGGTACGCCGCGCGGGCGATCCGGTTGCTGCGCGACCGCTCCACGCGGTTCGAGCTGATTCACATGCCGCCGCTCACCGAGGAAGACACGCTGGACCTACTCGGCTTCGCCGCCGGCGCTCTGCCGTCGGGCGACGCGCACGAAGCCGAGTACGTCGCGCGGACCGTGCACGCGCTCGCGGACGGCCGTCCGATGTACGTGCGCGCCCTCGCCGAGGAGCTCGCCACGATGCGCGATCAGGGCGGCACGCCGGGGGCGCCCGGCGCACCCGCCGCCGACGCGGTGGGCGCTTTGGCGGCGCTGCTGGGGGTGGACGGCCGCCTCTCGAAACAGTGCTGCTTCTGCTACGAGCTGCGCCTGCACCGCGCGCGCGGCTACGGCGCGCTCAAGGCGATCCTGGAGATCCTCGCCGAAGCCGAAGGGCTCACGCTCACCGAGATCTCGCAGCGGCTGCAGCGCACGCCGGGCTCGACGAAGGATTACCTCTCGTGGCTCGAGGACGTGGACCTCGTGGTCGCGCGCCAGAAGCGCTACAGCTTCGTCGATCCGCTCCTGCGCGCGTGGGTGCGTCTCCACTGCCGCGCAACCGCCCCCACCGAGGACGATGTCGCCCGCGAGATTCACCGCTTCGCGCTGCCGCGGCTGCCGCAGCCGGTCGATCGGCCCAAGCCGCCGACCGAACCGGCCTACGCGATGGCGTCGGCATCGTCGGGAATCATCGAAATCGATTAATTCCAATTGGAGGGTTCGTGACCTGGGGAATTCGCGAATTCCCCAGACTCTCCAACTCTCCAACTCACTAATTTACCGAACGCCTATCGGCCCCTCAGCACCTCCAACGCGAGCCGCGCCGCCTCCTGCTCCGCCTCTTTCTTGCTGGGGCCCGACCCTTCCGACAGCACCTCGCCGTTCACGACCACTTCGACGTGAAACTGTTTGCGGTGATCGGGACCCGCGGTGGCGGCGAGCCGATATTCGGGGAGCGGCTGATCGTGCGATTGGAGATGCTCCTGCAGGCTGGATTTGTGATCCTGGCCGACGAGGCCGTGGCGGCGGACGTCCTCGAGGAGCGGCGCGAACTCCCGCGCGACGAAACCGCGCACCTGCTCGACGCCCCCATCGAGGTAGATCGCGGCGATCAGCGCTTCGTAACCGTCGGCGAGCAGGGCCTGCTTGCGGCGCCCTCCTGTTTTCTCCTCGCCGCGGCCGAGCAGCAGGTGGTCGCCGAGCGCGAGCCGGTCCGCCTGCCGCGCCAGGGTGGCGGTGGAAACGATCGACGCCTTGATCTTCGATTTCTGACCTTCGTTGAACCCCGGAAACTCGTGAAACAGCAGGTCGGCGACGACGAACCCGAGCACCGCGTCGCCGAGGAATTCCAGCGACTCGTTGTCCGCCACCCCGCCGCTCACGTCCTCGTTCGCCCGCGAGGTGTGGGTCATCGCGTGCTCGAGCAGGCCACGGTCGCGGAAGCGGTACTCGATCGCCTGCTGCAGCGCGTCGAACTCGTCGCGCAGCCGCACCACGCGGCCGGCGGGCAGTTCGGTGCGATGCGAATCGATGATCCGCCGCGCCTCGTCCGCGTCGCCGGTGTGAACCGAGAGGCGCACCTCGCCGAGCTCGTTGACCGTCAGCGGAAACACGGAGCGCGTCACCGGCGAGGAGAGGACGGCGCGCACGCCGTGGGCGTCCAGCAGCCCCTTGACGATGCTCGCCTCGACGTCCGACTGCGTGCGGAAGATGACGACGAGCTCGCTCACGAAATCATTTCATCTCGAGGAGGGCCACGCGATCCTCATCGGCCGCGGCCG
>WUUC01039224.1_pt1 | contig 25021 bp, 22 predicted proteins | sample 6278441 | NCBI WGS metagenome assembly WUUC01 (sample SAMN13675441, study PRJNA597444) | soil metagenome | isolation source: soil | place: USA: Washington | collected 2017-10 | reverse complement strand
CGAAATGCAATCCCGCGGTGGGAGCCGCTACCGCTCCGGGATGCTGCGCGTAAACCGTCTGGTAGCGCTGCTCGTCGAGGCTCGCAACTGGACGCTCGATGTACGGCGGCAGCGGGACGTTTCCGTATCGGTCGAGCACATCGTCGATGTCTCGATCGGTTTCTATTTCGAAAAACTCTTCGTGCCGGCGAATCACTCTCGCTTCGATTCCTCCTTCCAGGAAAAGCAGCGACCCTGGCTGCGGTCGATGACTTGCATTGACTTGTGCCAGCATCTGACGCCTGCCAAGCACACGCTCGACGAGCACCTCGCATTTGCCGCCTGTCTGTCTGACTCCTGAGAGCCGCGCTTTGATGACTCGCGTGTCGTTGAACACGAGAATATCTCCAGCGCTAAGGAGACTCCCGAGATCGCGAAAAAATCTGTCGCAGATCATCCCGCCCGCAGCAAGATGCATCAGCCGGCTTGCGCTGCGCTCGGGAAGAGGATGCTGTGCGATCAATTCGCGCGGCAGTTGATAATCAAAATCGCTCAACCTCATTGGGTTCCCTGCGTTATCTTGCCGGAGAAACTAGCAGAGCGGATAATCCGCTCCCTCCCCAAGCGCCGGGATGGCGGAATTGGTAGACGCACGGGACTCAAAATCCCGCGCCCTAAAAAGCGTGCGAGTTCGACTCTCGCTCCCGGCACCAATGACGGTTCGACTTGGCTTCGACTTGCCTCAAGGTGAATCCCCGCGTAAACAAGCGGCTTCGCAGCGTGCTTTTTTCCCCTCCCCGCACCAGCAGGCAATAATCGTCATCGCGATTTTGAGCGTAGGCTAACCTCAGGACGAGGTTGTGCCGAAGCCAGAATCAGCTCTCAAAAGCGGCGGGTTTCCAGCTGTCGGTCAACGCCTCTTCGCAAACGCGAAAAAAAACTGGCGCTATGCGCGCCAGTTTTTCCTTGAAGGACGATCTCTCAGTTCGAGACGCTGACGCCGAATACGGTTGCGTTCGAAGTTGGCGTCGGAACGGCTATACCAAACACCGAGCCCGTCGGAGCGGATGCAACACCTCGATTCTTGGCGCGGCCGGTCGCGTTCGAAGTTGGCGTCGGAACAGCTATACCAAACACCGAGCCGGTCGGAGCGGATGCAACGCCACGATTCTTGGCGCGGCCGCCCTTGCCGCCATTCTTTCCCTTCGTTGCAGCGCGTTTCGGCTTCTTGTTTGGCGACTCTGTATCATCGGGTGCGCCCGCCACCGGATCGGTTGTGGACGGCTGCGGCGAGGCGACAGGTTCCGGTTGCGGCGTAGCGCCATTGCCAGAGGCTTTGGTGGTTCGGCCCGTGTTGTAGCTCAACGGCCCGGGCGGCAGGCCGCTTCCTACCACGGTCGCGGGAGCACGAAGTCCCGACGCGGCATTCTGCAGCAGCGACCAATCGACATTCGGCTGGCCCGCGCCCATCGCGGAGACTGCAGTAGCCCTTGCGCCCGCTGACATGACCTTTTCCCAAGAGCCTCCGTCCTGACTGGACACGTTCTTCCACTGCGGGAGACCGGTGGCGCCCAAGGCAGACGTTCCGTTCCTCTCTTGTTTGTAAGTGGACAGGCGATCGTCGACATAGAGGTTGCCGTTGGCTTTGTTATTGAGCGCCCTATCCCCCAACCGGAGTGCGTCGCCGCCACTCCAGCTGATGATGTTGCCGATGACTTGGTTGTTTCTCGGCAGCCATTCGGGATGATAGCTCGACGACGCGCGGCGGCCGTTCGCGACGATGATTCCTTCCCAGCCATTGTTTGCCGACAGGTTATGGGCAACGAGCGCATTGGAGCCATTGGCGATGTAGATACCGCGAAGTTTGTTGCCGTACACGAGGTTGTCGTAGATCTGGATTCCGGAACTGATTTCGAAGTGAATACCGTAACCCTGGTTATACGCAACGATGCTGTTCGTGATCTTGTTGCCACCGCCGGGATTCGTGTCCCACCACACTCCATCACCATTGTTGTACATCGCCTTGTGGCCGCTGATCACCGAGTCCATGAGCCCGCTTGGGCTCGATCCTCCCGCGCCCATGAACTTCGCACCGCCCGCTTCCCAATACTGGCTGAAGCCGCGAGTGTTGTTGTAGCTCGTTTCGTTATTGATCAGCTTGACATAGCGACCGCGAGCGAAAAGCCCGCATTGACCGTTGTAGTTGAAAACGCTGTTCGACACCGTGTTGTAATCGCCGTTGACCGCAAGGCCGGTCGAATCGGCGCGCGTGACCGAAATGTTGTCAAAGGTGAGGCGGTTGCCGTTGTAGACCGCTGCGCCCCCCCGCGTCGTCGCGCTCGTGTTCGAATGCATGAAGGAAAGGTTCTTGAACTCGATGTTCTGGAGCCCATTTCCAATTCCAAGCCGCTCGCGCACGCTGACTTCAACCGTCTTTCCGGACAAGCTGCCGTCAGCGGGCTTCACATAGAGCGCTCTTGCGCCCGCATCGTAATAGAAGCTGTTCGGAGTCATCGACGAACGACTGCCCGCAACGCGTCCGGGCCAGACGTTCACTTTTGGATGGTAGAAGCCCGAGGCCAGCGTACCGCCAATCTGCTGGTACGAAACGCCGTTGACAAATACCTGCTGCGAATTGACGTTCCAGCCTTTGCGAACAAAGACTCCGCCGCCATTCGGCTCCCAGCCGGTGACTAGGTCTGAACCTTTGATAATCGTTCCGGCGGTTCCCTCGATGACGAGGTTCTGCGCCTGGTACTTCGGATTGAGACTTTCGCGATACGTCCCGGCCGCGATCACAAGACGGTCTCCCGAAACAAGCTGCCTCAGTGCGTGGGAGATCGTCTTGTAAGGCGCGGTCGCGCTACCAGCACCGCTGTTGCTAGATTTTGGATGCAAAGGATCGACGTAACGCGTCGCACTTTGCGCCGGACCTGCGATGAGCAGGGCGCAAAGTATTGGCAGGTATTTCATCTAACGCTCCCGAAAAATTCCGTGTTGCCAACCCGGCTCCCATGCGGGTGGTCTCCTTTGAAGAGCGGCCTGATCGAGACGGGCTGGTAAGGCCTCGAAGCCGCTTACGGAAGCGCGGTTATTTTTGTGCAACCCGTAGGTTGCGTCTGCCTGTCGCTTCTATTTTTATTGCAAGCGCGTTGGCTTGCGTCCCGGGTGCGAATCCTCTTTCTAATGCTTTACGTTAGCTTCCTTACTTATGCGCCTAATTCCTAGTTATTTTCGCTACCTATCGAAGATTCTACATTAAGACGTTTTTGCATGTCCACAAAAATATGAGACTTCTTTTGCCGAAGGCTCGAAGATGCGCCAATAGCGCCGCAGCGCATCAATAACGGCATGCCGGTACAGCGGCAATACCCGCTTTTATTTCTTACATCGATTTAGGTAAAACTTGCAGCGCTGAGTTATCGCCCAGCGACGCGCTTCTAACCCGAAGCAAGTATGAACAAGCGGCGCTGGCGGCGTCTCCCAGACCGTGGTACGTGCTTTGCTCAAGCTGCGCCCGCAGGCTTGCGCGCCAGGTCGGCCGCAAAGCTTTTTTGCGTGCATAGAGCCGTGACGACAAGAAGAATCGCACTCATTAGCGAACACGCATCTCCCCTCGCCGCGCCAGGCGGTGTCGATAGCGGCGGGCAGAATGTCTACGTACAGCAGATCGCGCGCGGGCTCGCGGCGATGGGAATCAAAGTGGACGTCTTCACCCGGCGAGATGAGCGTTCACTCCCGACAGTCATCGATCACGGCGCCAATGTGCGCATCATCCACGTTCCCGCGGGTCCCCCTCACTACGTACGCAAGGAAGGACTCCTTCCGTATATGGAGGAGTTCAGCGACTTCTTTCTAGGCTGGTGCGAAGCGCAGAACGAGCCGTACGAGCTCACGCACGCAAATTTCTGGATGTCCGGGATGGTTGCAATGCGCGCGAAGGAAGCGCTCGGGATCCCGTTCGTTATCACGTTTCATGCGCTGGGGCGCGTGCGCAAAATCCACCAGGGAGACGCCGATGCTTTCCCGGCGTGCCGCCTAGAGATCGAGCAGCAGCTCGTGCGCGAAGCCGACCGCATCATCGCCGAGTGCCCGCAGGACGAGCATGACCTGATCCATCTCTATTCGGCGAACCCTGGACGCATTTCGACCGCGCCGTGCGGATTCGATCCCGCAGAATTCCGCCCTCTTGGAAAGCGGCACGCGCGAAACGCGCTGGGCTTGCCGATTTCCGAGCGCATCGTGTTGCAGCTCGGCCGCCTGGTTCCGCGCAAAGGCATAGACAACGCGATTCGCGCAATGGCCTGCCTAAAACGCGAGCATGGCATCCCGGCGCGGCTCATCGTCGTCGGGGGTGAATCGCCGACGCCGGATCCGCTGCTGACGCCCGAAATCGGGCGCTTGCAACGCATCGCGGAGCGCGAAGGCGCAACGGTGACCTTCACCGGTTCGCGACCTCGCGCCGCGCTCAATTACTACTACAGCGCTGCGGATATTTTCGTAACGACGCCGTGGTACGAGCCTTTCGGAATTACGCCGCTCGAGGCGATGGCGTGCGGCACTCCGGTCATCGGCGCCAACGTCGGCGGCATCAAGTTCACTGTAAGTCACGGCCAGACGGGTTATCTCGTCCCCGCTCGTTCACCGTTGATCTTGGCGAAGCGTATCGCGCATCTTTATCGCAATCCCGATTTGCTGCGAAACATGAGGCGCGCTGCGATCCGCCGGGTCAATGAGCGCTTCACGTGGCACAGCGTAGTTACGAGCCTCCGCGAAATCTACGACAACGTCCTACGCGATCAGATTTTCGCGCGCCAGAAGTTTCTCCCGATCACTTTGGAGCAGTCGCGTGCGGCGCGCGGTCTTTATCGATAAGGACGGGACGCTTATCGAAAACGTGCCGTACAACGTCGACCCCGGCAAGGTCGAGCTCATGCCCGGCGCCGCACCTGCGCTACGCGATTTGCAGCAGGCGGGCTACGCAACGTTCGTCGTCTCAAATCAGCCCGGCATCGAGCTTGGCCTGTTCGACGTTTCGCAGCTCTCCATAGTGGAGAAGCGAATTCGCGAATTGCTCGAAGAGCAGGAAGTCGATCTGCACGGATTTTACTTCTGTCCCCACGGTTCGGAACAACGCTGCGGCTGCCGAAAACCGGCGGCCGGTTTGATCATGCGCGCCGCCGAAGAACACGCGATCGCACTCGATCGCTCCTGGATGATAGGGGACATCCTCGACGACATCGAAGCGGGTCGCCGGGCAGGCTGCCGTGCGGTCCTGCTAGACCATGGCAATGAAACCGAGTGGCGTGTTTCCGCGCACCGCGTCCCTCATGCGATTACGCCCAATTTCGCAGCTGCTGCGAACTTCATTCTTTCCCATGGCTGACGATCTTTGCGATCGCCAAGGCGCCTGGGCAGGAGCCCGCAACATCCTTTGCGTGCGTCTCGATTTCATTGGCGATGTTCTCATGACGACTCCGGCACTCCGCGCTTTGAAGCAAGGCGGGCGCCGCCATATTTCGCTCTTGACTTCTCAAGCCGGGATGAACATTTCGGCGCTCATTCCGGAAATCGATGAAGCAATCGAGTTCGACGCGCCGTGGCTCAAGACCAAGGTGGACTGCGGCGCGCCTGCCGTCGGCGCGATGGTAAAAGGCCTTCGCCGGCGCGCGTTCGACGCCGCGGTCATCTTCACCGTCTACAGTCAAAATCCGCTCCCGGCGGCTTTGCTGTGCTATCTCGTGGGAATCCCATTGCGGCTCGCGCATTGTCGCGAGAACCCGTATCACCTGCTTACCGACTGGATTCCAGATCCGGAGCCTGCGGAGCTCGTTAGGCACGAAGTTCAGCGACAGCTCGATCTTGTAGCCGCGGTCGGCTGCACGACTTCCGATCGCGGCCTTTCGTTGCGGTGTAGCGAGGAGGCGCTCTCACAAGTCGGCGTTCTGCTGAGGAATCATGGGATCGGCGCAGATTGGCTTGTCGTTCATGCCGGGGCGAGCGCGCCGTCGCGCCGCTATCCCCCGCTGCAGTTTGCGAAAGCCGCGCGAATTCTCGCCCGAGATTTTCAGGTTATCTGGACAGGCGATGCCGCGGAGCGCTCGCTCGTCGGCGACATCCAGGCCGCGATGCGCGCACCTTCACTCAATCTCGCCGGGATGCTCAGTCTGGAACAACTGGTGGCGTGCATCTCGCTCGCGCCGCTTCTGATTTCGAACAATACAGGCCCGGTCCATATCGCCGCTGCGATGGGTACGCCGGTCGTAGACCTTTATGCGTTGACAAACCCGCAGCACACGCCTTGGCAGGTGTTGTCGCGGGTTCTTTCTCACGATGTGCCGTGCAAGTATTGTTACAAGAGCGTGTGCCCCGAAGGACATCAATCCTGCCTCAGCAGAGTGATGCCGGACCAAGTGGTGAGAGCGGCGTACGAACTCATCAACATCACGCAACCACGGCGTCATGCGCATCGCCTAGCCGGCATGCGAGATCCGATATGCGAACTTTAGGAATCAATGCGGCGTTTCACGACTCATCGGCGTGCCTCGTCGACGACGGCAGGGTCGTCGCGGCGGTGGAAGAGGAGCGGTTCACTCGCATCAAACATGCAAAGCGTCCGGTGCCTTTCAGCACGTGGGAGCTTCCGTACCACGCGATCGATTATTGCCTGCGCGAGGCCGGCATTGCGTTGACCGACGTCGATCACGTCGCGTACTCGCTCGATCCGCAACTTCTGGGACTCAACGGGCAACGCAGTATAGAGTTGCCGCTCGAACCCTCCGCATCGCCCCGCAACGGTAGCTCGCCTTGGGATGCCTTGTTTCTTTCGTATGTCGTCAACGCGCCGCGTCAGCTTGCCGACGGCGCGCCGCATCACCTCGCGCGGCGCTTCGCTAACGCGCGCTTCGATGGCCCGTATCGCTGGCATTTCGTTGGGCACCACCTCGCACACGAAGCGAGCGCATTTCTCGCTGCGCCATTTGACCGCACTGCCGTGCTCACGCTCGACGGCCGCGGCGAGCGCGCAACGACGACGCTCGGTGCCTTCCGCGACGGCGAATACGAGCGCATCAAGCAAGTTGACTATCCGAGCTCACTAGGACTGCTGTACGAAGACATCACGCAGCACCTTGGCTTCCTGCACTCGTCCGACGAGTACAAAGTCATGGCGCTTGCCTCGTTCGGTAAGCCTCGCTACATCGACGACTTTCGCGAATGGGTCAGGCTCGGCGAAGGCAATTACACCGTAGCAAAAGCCGATTTCGTCGCGCGCTTCGGTCCACGTCGCACACGAGGAGAACCGCTCGAATCGCACCACTGCGATATCGCGCGTTCGTTGCAGCAATGCCTGGAAGAGAGCGTATTGAAGCTTGCGCGCTGGCTTCGCGAAACAAGCGGTGAAACGAATCTCGCGATGGCGGGCGGCGTCGCGCTCAATTGCGTCATGAACGCGAAGCTCCGCGACAGCGGGCTCTTCGATAACGTATGGGTGCAACCTGCGGCCGGCGATGCAGGCACCTCGCTCGGTGCCGCGCTCTGGATCGATTTTATCGAGCGTGGCCGCGTTCGCGGCTGGACAATGGACCACGCGTACTACGGCCCATGTTTTAGCGACGAGGAAATCGAAGCGATGCTCAAGTGGACGCGTGTGCCGTATCGACGCAGTGCAGACATTGCCGGCGACGCGGCAGAGCTGCTCGCGGAAGGCAAAGTGATCGGCTGGTTCCAGGGGCGAATGGAATTCGGACCGCGTGCGCTCGGGGCTCGCTCTATCCTCGCCTCACCTTTAGACGCCGCGATGCAGTCGCGCCTGAACGAGCTCAAAGACCGCGAAGACTTCCGTCCGGTGGCGCCTGTCGTGCTCGAAGAGGCGTTCGGCGACTGGTTCGTCGCCAACGGAAGCGAGTCCGCGCCATACATGCTTTTTGTCTATGGCGTTCGTCCGGAGCAGGCGCACCGCATTCCGGCGGTTCGCCACGTCGACGGCAGCGCACGCGTGCAGACGATCGATCGCCAACACAATGCGCGCTACTACGACACGATCCGCGCGTTTGGAGAACGCACGGGCGTACCTGTGCTCGTCAATACTTCTTTCAATACTCGCGGCGAGCCCGTCGTTTGCTCGCCGCGCGACGCGCTCGAATCGTTCTGGTCGACGCCGCTGGATGCGCTCGCGATCGGTGACTGCGTCGTCGAGAAGGCGCGAATATGAGCTCCGTCGTCTCCGTCATCGTCCCTACATTTAGGCGCGAGCATCTGCTCGCGCGATGTCTCGATGCGCTTCTTACCCAGAAACTCGGCGCACCATACGAAGTGATTGTCGTGGACGACGGTCGCTCGGCTTCGACTCGGGAAATCGTCGAAGCACTCGCGCAACGTACGGGGAACTCGCCGGCCGTGCGTTACCTTCACCCACCCCTCGAAACGCGAGGTCCGGCAGCCGCACGTAACGCGGGTTGGCGCGCTGCGGCAAGCGAGCTGATTGCGTTCACCGACGACGACACGATTCCCGATCGCGACTGGCTGTGCGAAGGAATCGCGGCGATGCGGAGCGGGGCGGATGCGATCTGGGGTCGAATCGTCGTTCCCATTTCGACGAAGCCGACTGATTATGAACGCAATGTCAAGCGGCTCGAGAACGCGGGATTCGTCACCGCGAATTGCTTCGTGCGCCGCGAAGCGCTGCAACGGATCGGCGGTTTCGACGAACGTTTCAAACGCGCATGGCGCGAAGATTCCGACCTCTATTTTTCGCTGCTCGAGAACGGGGCGAAGGTGGAATATGCGCCTCGCGCTGTCGTACAGCATCCGGTTCGCACGGCGCGATGGGGAGTTAGCCTCAGAGAACAAAGGAATATGTTGTTCGACGCGCTACTTTTTAAAAAGCATCCCGATCTCTATCGAAAAAAGATTGGCGCTCCCGCCCGCGCACGCTACCTTGCCACAGTCATCGCGCTGATCTTGATCGTCATCGGCGCCGCAATAGGGTGGCCGGCGCTTGTCTTTACCGCAGCCCTCGTATGGATCGCGCTCACCGCGGCTTTCGTCTGGAAACGGGCGCGCGGCACCAAAGCAAGCTTGAGGAGTATGTCGGAGCTCGTCTTTACTTCGATCGCAATTCCGGTGCTCGCAGTGTTCTGGCGTTTCGCAGGAGCTGTCCGTTTTCGGGTTTTGTTCGCATGAGGCGCGCATGAGCAACGTCCCGCTGCCGAGCTTTCTTCAGATCGAACCGGTGGGGCGCTGCAATCTCGCGTGTCGGATGTGCCCGGTCGCTTTGCGGCCCGACGGGCACGGCTCCCACGCGCTCATCCAATTCGACACCTTCACCCGCTTGCTGGACGGCTTTACGACAATCAAGGAGCTGCATTTGCAGGGTCTCGGCGAACCCATGATGCATCCGCGCTTTTTCGATATGGTGCGTTACGCGGTGGCGCGCGGTGTGCGAGTGTCGACCAACACTAATATGACGCTCGTCACTCCAGTGCGCGCACGCGAAATCGTGGCGAGCGGCCTCGCCGAGATTTCGGTCTCGCTCGATGCAGCGAACGCTGAAGTCTATGAGTGGATTCGCGTCGGCGCGAACTTCCGCAAGGTGATCCGCAATCTGCAGCGTGTGCTCGACGAACGAGCAGCGCAAAACGCATCGCATCCGCACATCCGAATCGTGATGGTCCTGATGCGCCGGAACCTGTACGAGCTTTGCGACATGGTGCAGCTCGCGGCGCGAATGAAGGTCGACGGTATTTTCGTACAGCAGCTTTGTCACGACTTCGCCGAATCGAGTCTTCCTGTGTACTACCGCTCAATGCGGGACTTCATCGAAGTCGAGGCGCTGAATGAGTCGGATGCAGGCGAAGTCGAACACGTTTTCGCCTCCGCGCGAGTGCTTGCGGGTGAGCTCGGTGTGCCCCTGCGGCTTCCGCGAACACGAAAACGGCCACAACCAACGAGCGGGCCACGCTGCGATTGGCCGTGGCGCGGCGCTTATCTGAGCTACAAGAGCGAATCGATGCCGTGCTGCATGGTCGCCACCCCCGATCGCGCGCAACTGGGGAATATGGCAACCGACGGAGTGGAAGCAATCTGGAACGGCCCGGCATACGCGCGGTTTCGCGCGGCGCTCCAATCCGGCGTCCCACCCGAGATATGTCGAACCTGTTCGGTGTATCACGGCACTTTTTGAACTCCAACATGGAATCCAACCCGATCGATCCTGAACGCGTCGGAATATTCCGTGCGCTTCAGCTTGGAGACATGCTCGTCGCAATACCCGCGCTCCGCGCTTTGCGCTCGCGTTTCCCTCGAGCACGTCTCACGCTGATCGGACTGCCGTGGGCGCAAGAGCTGGTTGCTCGCTTGCAGTGGATCGACGATTTTCTACCGCTTCCCGGATATCCCGGTTTGCCGGAAACGCCGCTCGACGCTGAGGCATTGCCAGGATTTTTCGACGCTGCCCGCTCGCGTGGGTTCGACCTTGCAATTCAGCTTCACGGGAGCGGAGAGATCACCAATGACATCGTCGCGCAACTCGGTGCTAAAGCGTGCGCGGGGTTTTACTCATTGGAAAAGCACAAACCTGCGCGCGGCTTGTTCGTTCCGTGGCCACAACGCGGGCCCGAGCTTATGCGTCTGCTCGAATTGCCGCGAGCGCTCGGCGCCACCGTCGCGAACTATGAGATGGAATTGCCGTTGTCCCGAGAGGACTTCCATCGAGTGGCGAAAATATGGAACCGCCGCGGAGGCGAACCGCGAACATATGCGTGCGTGCATCCCGGCGCGCGGCTCTCTTCTCGACGTTGGCCGGCGGAACGATTCGCGGAGATCGCAGATAGCGTGTACGCAGCCGGCATCGCGGTCGTGCTCACAGGAAGTACGGGCGATGCGCTTGCGGCGAATCGTTTCTTGAGCGCTGTGCGCTATCCGGTTATCAATCTCACTGGGAAGACGGATCTGGGCACGCTTGCCGCGCTTGTCTCGCGGGCACGGCTCGTCATTTGCAACGATACGGGGCTTTCGCACGTGGCAGTGGCGGTCGGTGCGCCTAGCGTTGTCATAAGCTCTGGATCCGACGTCGAACGTTGGGCGCCGCTCGACCACTCGCACCATCGCGTGCTGTGGCATCGCACCGCTTGCCGGCCTTGCGCGTACGAGGACTGTCCGACCGGACACGAATGCGCACATGGTGTTTCGGCCGAGTCGGTGCTGGAAGCGGTCGAGTCGCTGCTCGCAAAAGATCCGTTGCGCCCAGGTGAGCGGTCGTCATCGTTAGAGCGATACGCAGCAAACAATTGATGAGGAGAATCCGATGAGGGATCCGGAGCAGAAAAGAGTGCTCGTCACCGGCGGCGCGGGTTTTCTCGGCTCGCATTTGTGCGAACGTCTGATCGCGCTGGGCCACGACGTGTTATGCGTCGACAACTTCTACACCGGAACGCGCGCGAATATCTCGCGTCTTTTCGGCCATCCTCGCTTCGAGCTGCTACGCCACGACATCACTTTTCCGCTCTACGTCGAGGTCGACGAGATCTACAACCTCGCGTGCCCGGCTTCTCCGCGCCATTACCAGCACGACCCGGTACAGACGACGAAGACCAGCGTGCACGGCGCGATCAACATGCTGGGGCTCGCAAAGCGGCTCCGTGCGCGCATTCTGCAAGCGTCGACCAGTGAGGTGTATGGCGATCCGCTCGAACATCCGCAAACCGAGAGCTATTGGGGACGAGTCAATCCTATCGGCGCCAGATCGTGTTACGACGAGGGCAAGCGCTGCGCCGAAACTCTTTTCATGGATTACCACCGGCGCCACGGTGTGGAGGTCAAGATCGCGCGCATCTTCAACACCTACGGCCCGCGTATGCACCCGAACGACGGCCGTGTGGTATCGAACTTCATCGTGCAGGCGCTTCACGGCGAACCGATCACCCTCTACGGCGACGGCGCCCAGACTCGGTCGTTCTGCTATGTCGACGATCTGATCGAAGCGCTTGTGCGGCTGATGGATACGCCTGCTGAATGCACCGGGCCGGTCAACGTAGGCAATCCGCGCGAAGTGACAATCCGCGCGCTTGCTGAGCGAATCGTCGAGCTTGCCGGATCGCAGTCGGCTTTGGAGTTCCGCCCGTTACCCAAAGACGATCCGGCGCGGCGACGGCCCGATATCCGGCTTGCGCAAGCGCTTCTCAACTGGGAGCCGCACACCGAATTGGACGATGGGCTTTGCGCGACCATCGACTATTTCCGATCGACGGCCAGGGCGCCCGAATTCGCCGCCAGAGCCCAGAGCCGTGAAGCGGCAACCACCGCTCATACTCTAGCGGGACGCGAGCACTAGGCGCACGCTTTCACCCTCGATTCCCTGATCGACGAGCGATTTCTCCTGCCGCTGCACCTGCCACATCTGTGCATAGATGCCGCCACGCTCGATCAGCTCATCGTGCGACCCCTGCTCAGCGACTCGCCCGCGATCGAGTACGACGATCTCGTCTGCGTTGACAATCGTCGACAAGCGGTGCGCGACGATGAGCGTCGTCCGGTCTTTGGCGATGCGATCGAGCTCGCCTTGGATCGCTTGCTCGGATCTGATGTCGAGCGCCGAAGTCGCTTCGTCGAGGATGAGGATCGGGGGATTTTTGAGAATGGCGCGTGCAATCGCGATGCGCTGCTTTTCGCCGCCCGAAAGCTTGAGCCCTCGCTCGCCGACGAGCGTCGAGTATCCCTCGGGTAGGCTCTCGATGAGATCGTGAATGCGTGCGGCATTCGCGGCACGTTCGACCTCATCGCGAGTCGCATCGGGCCGCCCGTACGCGATATTGCTTTCGATCGTATCGTTAAAAAGCACCGTGTCCTGCGGCACGATGCCGATCGCCGCGCGCACGCTCGCCTGCGTGACTTCGCGCACGTTCTGACCGTCGATCATGACGCGCCCGACATCGACGTCGAAAAAACGAAGCAGCAGTCGCGGCAGGGTCGATTTCCCGGCCCCGCTGCCGCCGACGACGGCGACGGTATGTCCGGGCGGGATACTCAAACTGACATCGCGCAGAATCGGTCGCCCGGGAAGATAACCGAAGGTCACATTTTCGAAGCGCACCTCGCCCCGCTTGATTTCCAGCCGCCGCGCCCCGGGAGCATCGGTAACGTCGGGCTTTTCGTCGAGCAGCCCGAACATCTTCTCCATGTCGGTCAGCGCGTCCTTCAGCTCGCGGTAAGCGAATCCCAGAAAGTTGAGCGGAAGGCAAATCTGGATGACGTACGCGTTCACGAGCACCAGATCGCCGACCGTCATCTGGCCGCGCAGCACCTGTTCTCCGGCAAGGAGCATGACGGAAGCAACCCCGAGCGCAATGATCGCGCTCTGGCCGATATGCAACACCGAAAGCGAAGTCTGGTTACGAACCGCCGCATCGGCCCAACGGCGCATCGTCCGCTCGAAGCGCTGTACTTCATATTCTTCGTTCGTGAAGTACTTCACCGCCTCGTAGTTGATCAGCGAATCGATCGCCCGGTTGTTGGCGCGCGAATCGAGCTTGTTCATCGCGCGGCGGTGAACGAGCCTTCTGTCGGTGATGATGAGAGTCCAGGAACCGTAGAGAACAAAAGTGCCGAGAATGATGAGCGAAAACCAAAGGTCATAGCTGAAGAGCAGTATGCCGAGCACGAGCGTGATCTCGACCAAGGTCGGGATGATGTTCAAAAGCGCGATCGAAAGGACGAAGCCAACGCCGCGCGTGCCGCGCTCGATGTCGCGCGAGAGCGCTCCCGTCTGGCGCGAGAGATGAAACCGCGGCGAGAGCTGGTGCAGGTGTCCGAAAACTTTGAGCGCGAAGCGGCTGATCGTCTGCTGAGTGACTCTCGCGAAGACTGCGTCGCGCAATTCTGCGAAGAGCGCGGTCGTGAATCGCAGAAAAGCGTAGCCGGCGAGCAAAACCACCGGCAAAGTCGTAAGTGTCGCGGCGTCTCCCATGACATCGACGATGCGCTTCAGAATGAGCGGAACGCCCACGACTGCGAGCTTCGCGAGCAACAGCAGCGCGACGGCCGCCGCGACGCGGCGCCGATACTCCCACAAGGGACGCACCAGCACTTTGAGCGGCGCCCAGCTCACTTTGGTTTCAAGAGGCATAGGCCTGCGAACTTAGGAGTCGAAGTTGATGGATAACGCCTGCGCTGAATCCTCGATTCTCACTCCCCAGTCCTGACCCTGGTTGCTGAATCCTGACTCGTGTCTTCTTGTACAAATTACAAAGTGACTCCTATGCGCCGCGGCCGAATTCGCACGAAACCAGCGTCATGCTGCGGATCGTGGGCACGGCATGGCGATTGCTAAGCACGCGCATGGAACAACAAAAAGGAGGAGCAATGCAAGAACTAGCGCAAAAAGTTATTCTCGTCACAGGCGCGGCGCGGGGCCTGGGCGCGGCGATTTGTCGAAGCTTGTGCTCGGCTGGCGCGCATGTCGTTGCCGCCGACATCCGCCGCGACCTCTTGGGCACGACGGTCGACAAGCTACGCAGCTCCGGCGGCAAAGCGAACACGCTCGAGCTCGATCTACTCGATGAAGCGGCGATCTCCCGGGCGGTCGAACAATCTTTAACGCATACGGGCAAGCTCGACGTGATCGTCAACAATGCCGGAGTCGACGTAACGCTTCCTGTCGATGAACTCAAGATCGAGGACTGGGATCGCGTGATCGCGACTAACCTGCGCGCGCCGTTTTTGATGGCCAAGGCGGCGATTCCGATAATGAAACGGCAGAGGCACGGCTATATCGTCAACATCGTTTCGACTGCGGCGAAGCGGGCGTGGCCCAATGCTTCCGCTTACCACGCGAGCAAATGGGGTTTGCTCGGCTTGTCACATGCGTTGCACAGCGAACTCCGACCGCACCAAATCAAAGTGACTGCGGTCATCTGCGGGGGAATGAAAACGCCGTTTTTGCTCGATCGTTTTCCCGACATCGACGTCACCACGTTGCAGGACCCGGAAAACGTCGCCGACGCGATTCGCTTTCTGCTGACGCAACCTGCCGAAACCGTGATTCCAGAGCTCATGGTGCTCCCGATGCGAGAGACTTCGTGGCCGTAGATAAAAGATCAAGAATGAGAGATGAAGATGAACAAACGCGTTCATCCTGAGCCGCGGCGAAGAATCTGGTTGTTTGCTAGCGACTCGTTTGTACTCGATCTTCGCCAGCTATTCCCTCTATCCCTTGTCGGCGAAGGTTCATGGTGATGATCTTCCCTCTCTCTTCTTCAAGGAAGAGTGGTCAGGCGGCCGTCTTGGGCCGCCATCGGGCAGCTCCGTGCGGGAGAGTCGTTACGGTAAGGTGAAAGAGCGCGTATGAACCGGCTGCGCATTCTCACGTGGCACGTCCACGGCAGCTACCTTTATTACTTGAGCCACGTCCCGCACGATATCTTCGCGCTTTCGAAACCGGATCGTTGTGCCGGCTACGTCGGCCGGCACGGCCATTTCCCGTGGAAAGACAATCTGCACGACATGCCGGTCGATGAAGTGCGACAGCACGACTTCGACATTGTGTTGTACCAATCGCGCGCACAGTTTGAAGTCGATGCGCGTGAGCTTTTTTCTCCCGCGCAGCGGAAATTACCTTCGATCTATCTCGAGCACGATCCACCGCAGGAACATCCGACCAATACCCGCCACTGGGCCGCGGATCGCGTTGATCTCATCGTACACGTAACGCCGTTCAACGCGCTCATGTGGGACTGCGGCGCAAACTCAACCTGCGTGATTGATCACGGTGTCGTCGTACCGGACGACGTCGTCTACACCGGCGAGCTGGAGCGCGGGATAGTGGTTGTCAACCATCTTGCGCGACGCGGACGAAGATTGGGAGCCGACGTTTTCGCCCGCGTCAAAAGCGACGTCCCGCTCGATCTCATCGGTATGGGCGCTGAGGACGCCGGAGGATTAAGCGAGGTCCAGCACAGCGAGCTGCCACGTTTCATCACGCGCTATCGTTTCTTCTTTAATCCGATCCGGTACACCAGCATGGGTCTTGCCGTGTGCGAAGCGATGATGCTCGGTCTGCCAGTCGTCGCGCTTGCAACAACCGAAATGGCGACGGCGGTGGAAAGCGGCGTCTCCGGCTTCGTCGATACAGACGTCGATAAACTGGTCGCTCGGATGCGCGAGCTGATCGCAGACCGTGAGCTTGCGACGCACTTGAGCGAAGGAGCGAAGAAACGCGCTCGCGCGCGTTTCAATATCGAACGGTTCGCATCGGACTGGGACAAAGCTCTACGGTCGGTATGCTGAGAATAGCCACGCTCAACATCGCTTATCACAGCGATAAGCACGGCGCCTGGGAGCGGCGCCGTGAAGCCATCGTGCGTGTACTTCGTGAGAGCAAGCCCGACGTCGTTGCTCTTCAGGCCGTCGAGCGACTGCATGGTGAGACGGACCAGGCGAATGAGCTCGCGCAGATCATTGGCAACTACGGCGAGGTTGTCTTTCACCCTGCGCAGCAACTGAAGAACGACGCCGCACAAGGCTTAGCGTTCATTGCGCGATGGGATTTCGCGTACACCGATCATCTCGCGCTATCGCTGCAAACCGGTCTCGAAGACACGAATCGGCGAATCGTGCTGCACGCGAGATCGATGCCAGGTGACAAACCGCTCAACTTATTCAACGCTCACTTGTCGTGGGTGGCAGAACAGAACGCCGACAACGTACGCGAGACGATTGCTTACGCTCGCCGCTTCCCCGGAGATGCCGTGCTTGTCGGAGACTTCAACGCGCAGGCCGACACGCTCGGCGTATTACGCAAAAACGGTTGGATCGATGCTTGGGCCGAGCTCCGCCCCGACGAAGCTGGTCTGACCTTTGAAGCAGGCAAAGCTGAAATCAGAATTGATTACACCTGGGTCACCGAATCGTTGCGCCAGCGCCTACGCTCGATCGAAATCATCGCCGATCTCGAGGCAAACGGAATCCGACCTTCAGACCACTACGGGCTGCTCGTCGAGCTGGGCTTCTGATCCTGCAGCGTTGAGGAGGTTACACGGTCAATTCGACGCTATCTATAAGACGGGTGCTGCCAAGCCACGCCGCGGCGAGCGCAACAAGTTCCCCGTCGCCGACCTTCGCGGGAGCAAGCGTTTCACGAAGGCGAATCGAAACATAATCCACTTTCCAGCCGTGGCGCGTTAAATCCTGTCTCGCGCTCTCCTCCAGCTCACCCAAGTCGCGGCCTCCCGCCGCCAGAGCTTTCTTGATCGTGATCAAACTCCTGTACAGGTGCGGCGCTTCTTTTCTTTCCTCCGTACTCAGATAGTTATTGCGCGAGCTCAGAGCAAGCCCATCGTCCGCACGCACCGTTTCGCCGGCGACGATTTCGATCGGCAGGTTCAGCTGGCGGACGAGCGCCCGAATGATATGGAGCTGCTGGTAATCCTTCTTGCCGAAAACAGCGAATTGCGGCTGAACGATGTTCAGCAGCTTGATGACGATCGTCGCGACACCCTGAAAATGACCGGGGCGAAACGCTCCGCATAGCTCTTTGGCGATGGCCGGCGGTTGCACCAACACCGTTTGCGGCTCCGGGTAGAGTTCGTTTTCCGGAGGAGCGAAAAGAACGTCGACGCCGCGCGCTTCGAGTTTCGCGTAATCCTCGGAAAATGTTCGCGGATAGCGTGCGAAGTCTTCGCCAACGCCGAACTGAAGACGATTGACGAAGATTGTCGCAACCACCAATTGGGCGCGTGTTCTCGCGAGATCGACGAGCGCAAGATGTCCTTCGTGCAGATTGCCCATCGTCGGCACAACCGCGATTCCGGGTTCGCGGCTCAGACGTTGGCGAAGCGCCGGGATCGACGTAATCGTTTCCATTCGAGTAAGCCACCAGAAGCGGATAGATTTGAGTCGCTAGTCACTAGACTACCGACCAGCGACTAACCGCTGGCGGCTAGAAACAATGCTCCGGCCCGGGAAACGTCTTCGCCTTCACTTCCTGAACGTATCGCTGAACCGCATGCTGGATGGAATCGCTTCCCGTCAGGAAATTCTTGACAAAACGCGCTTTCCTGCCGGGATAAACGTCGAGCATGTCGTGCAGGACGAGGACTTGCCCCGAACAATCGCAACCCGCGCCTATCCCTATCGTCGGAATCGCGATGCTCTCGGTAACCGCCTTGGCAAGCTGCGCAGGAACCGCTTCGAGCACGAGCATTCCCGCTCCCGCCTCCTCCAGGATTTTTGCATCGCGCAGAATGATACGCGCCGCTTCGTCGCTTGCTCCTTGCACGCGATACCCGCCGAGCTGATGAATCGACTGAGGAGTGAGACCGAGATGCGCGCACACCGGAACACCGCGCCTCGACAGAAACGTGATCGCTTCCGCCATCGCGTCCCCGCCTTCCAGCTTGACCATGTGCGCGCCGGCAGCGACCAAGATAGCCGCGTTCTCGAACGCCTGTTCCCGGCTCAGCTGATAGCTGCCGAACGGCATGTCGGCGATGATGAACGCTCGCTTCGAGCCTCGAGCGACGCAACGCGTGTGATATGTGATGTCAGCAAGCGTAACCGAAAGCGTCGATTCGCTGCCTTGCAGTACCATCCCAAGCGAATCGCCGATGAGCAAGACTTCGACTCCAGCTTCCTCGAGCAATGCGGCGAAGCTCGCGTCGTAACACGTGACCATTGCGATCTTCTCGCCGGCGCGCGCCATCTTCTGCAGCGTGTGAAGCGTAATCCGCACAGCTTATCCCTTTGAAAAAAATTCGCGCTGTCCGCGCATCCCGTCGATATGGTGCAACAACAGATCGAAGTCTTGCTCATCTTCAACAAAATTGAGATTGACGCTGTTGACGATGAGAAGCGGGGCTGCCTCGTACTGATAGAAAAACCGATGATAGCTTTCTGCGATGACAGCGAGATAGTCTTCGCTCATATTCCGTTCGTACCGATGGCCGCGTTTTTTAACGCGCTCGAACAGGACTTGCGGCGGGGCCTGCAGATAGATCACGAGATCCGGCGGCGGCGTCGTCGGCTTCAGGTGCTTGAAGACTTCCTGATAGAGACCGAATTCTTCATCATCCAGCGTCACTCGCGCGAACAGCGGATCTTTTTCAATCAGGAAATCGGAAACCACAACGCGCTCGAAAAGCTCCATCTGAGAAAGTCCTTCGAGCTGGCGCGCGCGCTGGAACAGAAAAAAAAGCTGGGTCGGCAACGCATAGCGTTTGCGGTCCTGATAGAAGCTCGCGAGAAACGGATTATCCTCCGGGCTCTCGAGGAGCGGCATCACGTTGCAGCGCGCGGCGATCAAACCGGCAAGCGACGTCTTGCCGGCGCCGATCGGACCTTCGACGACGATATAGCGGTATTTGTCGGACAGTGTCACGCGATTCTTTCCGGCGGCGTCGCGTGCATGGCGGCAAGGAGCGTGGATACCGTTCCGTGCCCGGGAATCTGCAACGACGGCGCAATCTCGTTGAGCGGAAAGAGGACGAAAGCGCGTTGGTGCAGCCGCGGATGGGGAAGCGTCAAACCCGGCTCATTCATGACGACACTCCCGTAAGAAAGAAGATCGAGATCGAGCGTGCGGGGAGCGTTTTTGAATTCACGCACTCGCCCATGCGCGCGCTCGATCGCAAACAATTCATGCAGCAGCGCCAGAGGCTCAAGCGAAGTTTCGAGCTGCGCGACGGCGTTGACGAAATCCGGCTGGTCGAGGTAAACGACCGGCGCGGTGCGATAGAGCGACGAGCGTGCGACCACGCGTGTATCCGCGATTCTGTCCAACTCGGTAAAAGCTTTCACCACCTGCTCTTCTGGGCGTTCGATATTGCTGCCTAGCGCGACGAAAGCGGCATTGCGAGCGTTCATGACGTCGCGGGAACGGGTGATACCGCTTTGACTCTTCTTCTGCGGCGCCTTCCCTTCGGCGGCCCGGGAAGGAGCATCGCCTTGCGCTCGTCTGCTTCCGCCGCCTGGAAGCGGCGCCACCATTCCGCGATTTCAATTTCCACTTCACCGCTTCTCGCGCGGAGGTTGAAAAAATCAAACCCGGCGCGAAACCTCGGATGCGCCAGTAAACGACATGCGCGCGCTCCGGAACGGTGTAGAAACCGCGGCTGCAGCGCCCAGATTTCTTTCGTCATGGCTGTGAAACGACGCGGCACCGCAAGCTTCTCGGTCTGGACGTCGATAACTTCGTCCATAGCCTGCTTGAGAGCAGCGCTCTGCGTCACGCCTTTCGCCTCGAGTGCGTTCCACGCCGACAACACCTCGTGCCACAACAGCGTTGCGAACAGGAAACTCGGGCTCACCGGTTTTCCTTCGCGAATTCGCTCGTCGGTTTCGCCAAGCGCGGACCACACGAAACGTTCGCCCAGCGGCTGCTCGAGAATCACATCGAGCAGCGGAAGAAGACCATGATGCAAGCCCTGCGCGCGAAGCTCGCGTATGCATTCGGCCGCGTGCCCGGAAAGTAGCAGCTTCAGCATCTCGTCGAAGACTCGCGCCGCCGGAACGAACTGAAGGAGTGATGCCAGCCTCGCGATCGGCCCTGCTGCGGCAGGGTCGAGTTTGAGACTCAGAGTTGCCGACAGCCGCACTGCACGCAGCATTCGCACTGGATCTTCGCGGTACCGCGCCTCGGGATCGCCGATCATTTTCAGCCTGCGCTGGAGCAGATCTGCGTAGCCACCGTGATAATCGAGTATGGTTTCGTTCTGACAATCGTAAAACAGTGCGTTTACCGTGAAGTCGCGGCGCGCAGCGTCTTGAGATTGCGTCCCGAAAATGTTGTCCCGCAAGACGCGTCCGCGCTCGTCTACTTCCCGGGCAACGTCGCTACCGCGAAAAGTCGACACTTCAACGATGTCTCCTTCCGCGATTACCTGCACCAGACGAAAGCGGCGGCCGATGATGCGCGAGCGGCGAAAAAGCGCACGGACCTGATCTGGAGTCGCGCTCGTCACGACGTCAAAATCTTTCGGCCGACGCTTGAGCAAAAGATCTCGCACAGCCCCGCCTACGACGAAGGCCTTATGCCGGGACTGCGTGAGTGACGTTGTCACTTGCTTCGCGGCGGAAGAGATGTCGTGCGCTGAAATGCCGTGGCGGGATCGCGGAATCTTTGCGGGAGCGGGCTCGTTCGAAGGCGCGAACACGCGCTTGAGAAACCGCCGGATCATTCAGGGAAACAAAAACCGCGATTATACAAGACTGCCTCGATGAACAAGCGCGGGCCCGATCATTCGTGCTCCGCGCTCGACATCAAGTCGCGCAGCGTCGGTACAGTGATCGCGCGCCTGTTCTGCAATGAATAGCGGTCCAGCGCATTTAGCGTGGCAAAGAGCGCTGGCAGATCGCGCGGTCCTCGTGCAAGAAGATAATTGACGACGTCGGGCGGAATGAGGAAGCCCAACTCCTTGGCGTGCGCGTGCAACGCTTCGGCTTTTTCTTCGTCATCGAGGACGCGCACTTCGTAGACCAGTTCCCATGCGAGACGCGTACGAAGATCATCGCGAAGCGGCAAGCGCGAAGGAGGCGCGTCCCCCGCAACGAGCGTTGCGCGTCCCGCTTCCCGCCGCGCGTTGTAGAGCTTGAAGAGCGCGCTTTGTGCGTCGTCGTCGAGCAACTGTACGTTATCCGCTACGACCAGATCGCAGCGCGCCGAGTCATAGAACAGCGCGCCTTCGAAGTGCTGCGCGCTGCCGTCTCGCGCCTTTACCGCCGTGAACGCGGCGTTGAGCAGATGTGTTTTGCCGCTTCCGGGGGCCCCCCAGACATAAACGAACCGATTCGAGTCGACATGCGCAATGCCGCGCACGGCGTCCAGCACTTCGGCGTTCTTGCCACGAATGAAACTGTCAAACGTCTGTACGGCGAACGGCGCGAGATCGAGAACCAGCTGTTGCATGAGTCAGCACCTGCATCGGTAAAGCATCACCGGTTAGCCGCCTCTTTCCCTGTTCGCCGCTGGTGGAGTTTCGGCTTCGGTGGCGACGACGATTGTCTGCGCCGGCTCGATAATCGTCTGCGCAGATTCGGTGTAGAGTGTGCTCTCGGTGTAAGTGCGATGCAGGCGGCGGAATGCGACCATGAGCACTGCGCTCGCCGGGAGCGCAAGCAACACGCCGAAAAATCCAAATAGCTTGCCGAAAGCCAGCAAAGCAAAAATGACGAGCACCGGATGGAGGCCGATGCGTTCGCCGACCAGCAACGGAGTGACGACCATTCCTTCGAGCATCTGCCCGACGAAGAAAACGATCCACACGGGAACGAGCCCGCCCAAACTCTGGAACTGAATCAGCCCCGCCAAAGTTGCAAGGACGAATCCGACGATCGCGCCGAGGTAGGGTATGAAAGTGAGCATTCCGGCCAGTATGCCGATCGGCAACGCGAAATCGAGCCCCACGAGCCACAGACCTGCTACGTAAAAAATCGCCAGTAGAAACATTACCGACAACTGCCCGCGCAGAAACTGCCCGAGAACGCTGTCCACCTCACTCGCAAGCGAACGCACCGGCTCTCTCCAGCGCAGCGGGATCGCGCCGTCGATCGCCGCTACCATGCGGTCCCAGTCGCGCAGCACGTAGAACAAGACGACCGGCATCAGCACGAGATTGGTGACAAATTCGATGAGCGCGAGTCCGCCGGTCGTGAGCTTGGGAATCAGATTCCGTGCGATTCCCTGCGCCGCGGGAAAACTTTCGCGCAATGCCTCTTTGATGCCTTCGAGATTGAGCTTGAAGTCGATGCCGAGTCTATCGAGCCAGGGAGAAATAAGAGACCGCACAGCTTCGAGATACTGCGGTAAATTTCGCATCAAGGTTGTCGCTTGTTCCTCGAACAAAGGCACGAGGATCACGACGATCAGCACAACGAGCGCGATCAGCAACGCCATCACGATAAGCACGCCCAACGTGCGCGGAACGCGGTTCGCTTCCAGTCTGTCGACCAGCGGATCTCCCATGTACGCGAGTATTCCGGCGAAGAGAAACGGCGTAAGAATCGGGCTCAGGATGTACAGCAGGAAGGCGACGACCAAGGTCAGGCTGAGCCAGAAAAGAGAACGTGCGCTCAAGGCAGAGATGAAGATTGGGTTAGAATGGCGGGCCCAAAAAGGTCCGGTTTTCGCCGTACTGTAGCTGCTGCCGAATCAGAACTCAATGAATCTCACGTATAGAGATGCGGGAGTCGATATCGACTCGGCCGACCGGCTGGTCGATCACATCAAGGCGCTCGCAAACAAGACTGCGCGTCCGGAAGTGCTCAATGGAATTGGTGGCTTTGGCGCACTCTTTGAAGTCTCCAAACGCTACCGCGAGCCAGTACTCGTCTCCGGCACTGACGGCGTAGGCACCAAACTCAAGCTCGTTTTCGAAACAGGCGATCATTCGACGATCGGTATCGATCTTGTCGCGATGAGCGCCAACGACATTCTCGTCTCCGGCGCCGAGCCGCTTTTTTTTCTCGACTATTTCGCGACCGGAAAGCTGGATGTCGGCATCGCTCGACGAGTCATCGAAGGAATCGCGACGGGTTGCGAACAAGCGGGATGCGCGCTCATCGGCGGAGAAACGGCTGAGATGCCAGGAATGTACGCCGAAAACGAATACGATCTTGCCGGTTTTGCCGTTGGTATCGTCGAAAAAAGCAAGATCGTCGACGGCGCTCGCGTAAAAGAAGGAGACGTCTTGCTGGGGCTGGCGTCGAGCGGCGCGCACTCGAACGGCTATTCGCTCATCCGCAAAATTCTCGCAATGCGCAGCATCTCGCTGTCTTTCGAATTCGAAGGAAAACCGTTAAGCCAGGTTTTGCTGGCGCCGACCAAGATCTACGTGAAATCGGTCCTCTCACTGCTGCGCAAGACTCCGGTAAGCGCGATCGCGCACATCACGGGAGGCGGGCTGCTCGAGAACGTCCCTCGAGTTGTACCGGACCTACTGACCGCAGTCATTGCGCAGGATAGTTGGCAGCGGCCGCCACTTTTCAGATGGCTGCAAGCGCAGGGATCGGTCGTCGATTATGAGATGTACCGAACGTTCAACTGCGGCGTCGGCATGGTGCTCATCGTTCCCCCTGCCCATGCGGATGCTGCGCAGTCGCACCTCACCGCGAGCGGCGAAACGGCGTTTCGGATCGGCGAAATCCGCAGGCGCGTCGGCGTTGAGCCGAAGACGATCATCGAATGAAACGCATCGTCATTCTGATCTCGGGCCGCGGAAGCAACATGCAAGCAATCGTGGACTCGGATCTGCAAGCCGAAGTCGCCGCGGTAATCAGCAATAACCCGGAAGCGGAAGGCTTGGCGCTTGCGGAGGACCGGGGAATCAAAACACAGTCGCTCGACCACCGCAAATTCCCGAATCGCGAAACGTTTGATTCAGAGCTCGCCGAAATCATCGATGCCTGCAAATCCGACCTTGTCGTGCTTGCCGGATTCATGCGAATCCTGAGCGACTGGTTCGTCAGCCACTATCGCGGACGCTTGCTCAACATCCATCCTTCGCTGCTTCCCGCCTTTCCGGGGCTCAACACTCATGCGAGAGCGCTCGAGACGGGGGTAAAGATCCATGGCTGCAGCGTCCACTTTGTGACGAACCAACTTGACCACGGGCCTATAGTGATTCAAGCAGCAGTTCCGGTGCTCGCCGACGATACTGCGGAATCGCTTGCCGCGCGAGTCTTGGAGCAGGAACATCGCATTTATCCGCAGGCGATCCGCTGGTTCCTCACCGGCAAGCTACGGCTTGTCGACAATCGGGTCATCGTCAGCTCACGCGCGAAGACAAGCGAGCGTGCGATGGTGATCGCATGAGCCGGATCGTTGTCGCGTTCATCACAGCGCTTCTGCTTCCTTCCGGGTTCGCGACGAGTCTGCCAGCGACGGTCCGCATGAACTATACGTTGAGCAACGGCGAGACGACGCTCGGAAGCGGGATCGAAACATTCAAGTCCGATGGCAAGACGTACTCGATCTCGAGCGATGCGGAAGGCGAAGGAATCTACCGGCTGCTGTTCGGGACGATCCAGCGCAAGAGTCAAGGAACGATCACGAGCG
>WUUC01078012.1_pt1 | contig 25027 bp, 22 predicted proteins | sample 6278441 | NCBI WGS metagenome assembly WUUC01 (sample SAMN13675441, study PRJNA597444) | soil metagenome | isolation source: soil | place: USA: Washington | collected 2017-10 | reverse complement strand
GGCCGGGCTCATAGCCCGGTTCGAGGATCGTGCCAAGGTCGCGCGTCCCAGGGCGACCGTTATGGCCATGATCGACGCGGCCCCACGAGAGCAGCTCTTCGTCGACGGCATTCATGGTGCGCACCTCGATCCGCAGGTAGTGCGGGTCGCGCTTTTTCACCGCTTCGGCGAGCTCGCGCGAGTCGTAGACGCCGAGCACGCGGCCGCCGCCCATCGTATCGAAGACGACGAAGACCTCCATGAGCCCCGCGATCTCGCTCAAAAACCGAGCAGGGCCGCAAGATCCTGATGTAGTCGTGAATGCGTGTCGGTCTAGAGGCGGGTGAGCTGCCCTTTCTTTTTCTGTTAGGCTGCGCGCCATGCTGCGAAGCCTGGGACCTGTTCTTTTGGCCTGCTTCACCGCTTCGACCATCGCGTGCTCCGGAAAAATCGGCGGGCTCGGTGAAAGTGAGCCCCTCGATCCGAGCGATCCGAATCGGCCGAACAATCCAAACGATCCGATCAACCCGATCGATCCGAACGCGCCGTTCCTCGCCTCGAAGACGCTCTCGCGCCGTCTCTCGCAGAACGAGCTGAACGCGACCTTGTTCGATCTGCTCGGTGACGACACGCAGCCCGCGCGGACTTTTTTGACCGAGGACGAGCTCGCGCCCTTCGACAATGATTACACGCTGCAGATCGCCTCTTCGGCGTTGATCGATTCGATGGATGCGCTCGGTGCGGATGTGGCGTCACGCGCGCTCGCGGATCCGGTGCAACGCGCGCGGATCGTGCCCTGCGTCCCGGCGGGCGCCGGTGATGCGGTGTGTTTCCGATCTTTTGTGGAGACCTTCGGCCGCCGTGCCTTACGCCGGCCCTTGAGCACGGAAGAGGTGGATCGTTACCTCGAGCTGCAAGCGTATTCCGTCGAAGTGAACGAACACGTGCCCACCGACTTCTATACGGGTGTCGAGCTCGTGGTGCGCGCCTTCTTGCTCGATCCCGAGTTTTTCCACCGCGTGGAAGCCGGTACGCCGAGCGGCGAAGCGGGCGTGTTGAAGCTCGACGGCTACGCGATCGCCTCGCGCATGTCTTATCTGCTCTGGGGCACGATGCCGGACGACACCTTGTTCGCCGACGCGGCCGCTGGCCTTTTGGACAGCGCCGAAGGGCGCCGCACCGCAGCGGAGCGGATGATGAGCGATGAACGCGCCAAGGCCCAGATGTTCCGCTTTCACGGAATGTGGCTTGGTTACCGCGCGATCCCGCACAACGCGCAGCTCGTCGCCGCGTTCAACCGCGAGACGACGTCGCTGATCGATCGCGTCGTCTTCCAAAACAAAGAGAGCTATCTCGAGCTGTTTCGTTCGCGCCAAACCTTCGTCGACGACGAGCTCGCCGATCACTACGGTTACGAGCGCCCTGAAAACGGCGAAGGTTGGGTTGTCCCCGCGGACAGTGAACGCGCGGGCATCCTCTCGCACGGCAGCGTGCTCGCGGCGTTCTCCAAGTTCACCGATACCTCACCGACGCAGCGCGGAATCTTGGTGCGTAGCCGTTTGATGTGTCTGCCGATCGATCGACCACCGCCGAACGTGGACACCGATCGACCTCCGCCGGCGATGGGTGACGCGGTCTGCAAAAAAGATCGCTACGCGGCGCACACCACGATTCAAAGCTGCGCGCAGTGCCACTCGCAGATGGATCCGATCGGCTTCGGTCTCGAACGTTACGACATCGCGGGTCGCTTCCGCATGCACGACGACGGTGCGCCGAATTGTGCGATCGAAGGTGTCGGCGAGCTGCCGGGGCACGGCACATTCTCCGGTCCGCGTGATCTGTCGGAGAAGTTGATCGCGGGCCACTACGTCGAGAACTGTCTCACCGAACAATTCTACACCTACGCGATCGGTCGCCAGCTCGACGCGAGCGAAGGAAGCCAGGTGCAGGCTATGGTGCAGCTCCTCGCCGACAACAACTTCCGCCTCGATCGGATGATCGTAGAATTCATCGCCAGCGAACCGTTCGCTTTGATGCGCGAAGGAGACGAATAGTCATGGCGTTCACCTTGAACAGGCGCACGTTCCTCCGCGGTGCCGGCGGCGCAGCGATCGGTCTGCCGGTGCTCGAGTGTATGCTCGACACCAACGGCGAAGCGCTCGCGCAGGGCATGGGCTCGATCCCCAAACGGTACGCGATCGTCTTTGCAGGCATGGCGCTCGGCGGCGACGGTTGGGAAGAAGACCGGCAGATGATCGCCGGCAATCGCACGCAGGAAGACGGGCATTTCATCGTCCCGCGCGAGCTCGGTGCGAATTACACGATGACGACGCCGCTGATGCCGCTCGCAGCGCTCAAAAACGACTACACCGTGCTCAGCAATCTGCGCATTCCGTGGAGCTCGACTTCGGCGGAGCCCTCCGAAGTGCCGGAGGGCGGAGCGTTTCGCGGATTTCACGGCGGCGGCAAAGGACCGTTGTTGTCGGGGATGCGTTCCTTGGCGGAGTCCTTCGTTTGTCGCGGGCCGACTTCGGATCAGGTGCTCGCGCAACAGATCGGCACGCGAACGCGCTTCGATTCCCTCGTCTATCGCGCGCAGCCGTCTTGGTATTTGAACGGCTCGAGTTACGCGGGCCGCCAATATCTCTCGTACCGCGGCGACGCCGACCGTATCGAAGCGCTCGACGGACCCGAGGTCGCTTTCGGCGTTCTATTCAATGGATTCGAGCCCACGGGTGCGGCCGAAGCTGCACGGTTCGATTTCAACAAACGTGCGAAGCTGTCGGTGCTCGACGCCATCCTCGATAAGAGACAACGCCTCTTGAACCGCGTCGGCTCCGTCGATCGCACGCGGCTCGACGAACACTTCGAAGAGATCTACGCGCTCGAACAACGCGTGCGTGCTGTCCCTCCGATCAGTGACGGCGCGTGTCGCGTCCTGCCGAGTCCTGGTCCTGATCCGGCGATCGGTGGCGACAACGCAGGTACGGGAAGCGCAGAGATCGCGACGAACACCGGCTACAGCGGCGAAGCGATCCGCGCGCGGCTGCTCGCGGACCTGATTCACATGGCGTTCGTCTGCGATCTTTCGCGCGTGGCGACGCTTCAGGTCACCGTGTTCCAGTCGCATATGAACGTCTCGCAGATCAGCGCGGACTTCGGTTTGCCGATCCGCTCCGACCTTCACGAGGTCGGACACAACGGCGACGCTACGACGCGTGGCCAGCTGCCGGTGAGCATGTGCCTCCGCTGGCATGTCGAGGTCTACGCGTACCTGCTCGAGAAGATGAAGATGACCATGGAGGGTGCGGGCTCGCTGCTCGACAACTCGGTGGTGATCTTCTTGCCGGAGGCGGGTCACGGCACGCAGCTCAACGACGCGGCTTCACCGTTTGCGACCCACTCGGTGGAGCGGATGATGATGTTGATCGCCGGTCGCGCGGGTGGACTTTCACCAGGAAAACACGTCGACGGAAACAACGCGCATCCCGTGCGTGGGCTCATCTCGGCGATGCAAGCGGCCGGCTATACAGGCGACCGGCTGGGCGAAGTGAGCGGGAACATTCCGGAGCTCTTCACATGATGTTGACAACCTGACTTTCGGAACCACAGATTGCGGCGCGTTCATCCGCGCCAGTAGCTCAGATGGATAGAGCAGCGGCCTTCTAAGCCGCGGGCCAGGGGTTCGATTCCTCTCTGGCGCGTAATTTCGGTGGACGAATGAGTGAAGAACAATTAGGTAACGAGACGAAGAAGTAGCGACGTGTTCATCTGGTGGCTTTAGCTCAGCTGGTAGAGCGACGGACTGTGGCTCCGTAGGTCGCGGGTTCAAACCCCGTAAGTCACCCTCCGAAGGTTCCAGAGAACGCTGAAGCACACGATTTGCCCGGGGATGTAGCTCAATTGGCAGAGCAATGGACTCTTAATCCATAGGTTGTGGGTTCGATTCCCCCCATCCTCAGATCAGAAAATAAAGGCCGGCGCTCTCGAAAGAGATCGCCGGCCTTTTCGTTTTAGCGCCTCGTCGGAGCAGACACTCTACGGCGCCAACCGCTCCATCATCCGCGGGAACGGGATCGTCTCGCGCACGTGGTGGAGCCCGCAGATCCAAGTGACCGTGCGCTCGATGCCCAAGCCGAACCCGGCGTGCGGCACGGTGCCGTACTTCCGAAGATCCAGGTACCAGCTGAACGCTTCACGCGGGAGCTGATGGTGATCGATGCGTGAGAGCAAGGTCTCGAGATCGTCCTCGCGTTGCCCGCCGCCGATGATCTCGCCGTAACCCTCGGGCGCAAGCACGTCGACACACAACGCGCGCTCGGGATCCTCGGGATCGCGCTTCATGTAAAACGCTTTCACCTGCTGCGGATAACGGTGCACCAACACCGGACGATCGAACATGCGCGACAAGATCGTCTCGTCTTCTGCGCCGAAATCATCGTCGTAACGGGCGAGCCGGGGCGTCTTCTTCTCCGCCTCGACACCCTGCGAAGCATCCTCGTCTTTGCCTTCCGAGTGCGACGCACGTTCGGCGCCCGCGGGCCGCGGATCCGCGCGACCTTCGTTGATCGCCGCGTTGATCATGTCGACCGCCTCTTTGTGCGCGATGCGCGGGAACGGCTTTTGGATCTTCTTCAACGCTTCGACGTTGCGCCCGATCGATTCGAGATCTTTTTCATGTTTCTCCAGCACGCGCTGCACGATGAAACACAAGAAATCCTCGGCGAGATCCATGTCGCCCGCGAGGTCCATGTACGCGACCTCCGGCTCCACCATCCAAAACTCTGTCAGATGGCGCCGCGTCTTCGACTTCTCCGCGCGGAACGTCGGGCCGAAACAATAAACTTTGCCGTGCGCCATCGCGCCCGCTTCCGAATAGAGCTGCCCCGACTGCGTCAGATACGCGTTCGACTCGAAGTAACCGACCTCGAACAAGTTCGTCGTGCCTTCACACGCGTTCGGCGTGAAGATCGGCGCGTCCATCAGCGTGAAGCCGTTGTTGTCGAAGTAATCGCGCACCGCTTTGATGATCGTGTGGCGGATGCGCATGATCTTGTGCTGCCGGTTCGAGCGCAGCCAAAGGTGGCGGTGGTCCATCAAGAACGCGACGCCGTGCTCCTTCGGAGTGATCGGATAACTCTCCGCGAGCTGCATCACCGTCAGGCCGTTCGCGTGGATCTCGAAGCCGAGCGGTGAACGCGCGTCTTTTTTGACCACACCTTTCACCTTGATCGACGACTCCTGCGGCAGATGATCGGCGCGTTTGAACGTCTCTTCGTCGACGTCTTTTTTGCCCATCACACACTGCACGGTCCCGCTGCCGTCGCGCAGTTGTAGGAAGTGGATCTTGCCCGAGGAACGTTTGCCGTAGAGCCAGCCCGCCAGCTCGACCTCTTGATTTTCGAATTCGTCGAGTCGTCCCTGGATGTCCGAAATCGTCGTTCGCATGCTCGCTAAAGTCATGACGGGCGAGACCTTCGCCTACCGGTCGTCCTTCTGCAAGCGCGCGATCATCTCCGTGGAGGAGTGGTCCTTCGGATCGCCGCACACGGCGACGCGCCCGCCGTAGGCCTCGACAACTTCACGCTCCGGGATGGTCTCCGTCGTATAATCGGTGCCCTTCGCGTGAATGTCGGGCTTGAGCACCGACAACACGCGACGCACGTCTTTTTCCTCGAAGATCACCACGAAATCGGTGCATGCCAGCGCCGCCACCAGCTCCGCGCGCTCCGCTTCCGGCACCAAAGGACGCGCCGGCCCTTTATAGGCGCGCGTCGATGCGTCGGAGTTCACCGCGACCACCAAGACATTCCCGAGCGCCTTCGCCGCTTGCAGGTAACGCACGTGCCCGACGTGAAGCATGTCGAACACGCCGTTCGCCAGCACCACCTCGGCGCCCCAACCGCGCGCCGCGGCGATCGCCATCGCGACCTCGTCCAGCGTTTTGACCTTCGGGCCAGTGTCCATGAGATCAGGTGTCCTGAAGATCAGCGAGCGCCAGTGCGAGCTCGGCCGGAGAACAGGTGGCCGCGCCGATCGACTTGACGACCACCGAGGCTGCGCAGTTCGCCAGCACCGCCGCTTCCAGGACCGATGCACCCGCCGCCAAAGCGACAGTAAAGGTGGCCACCACCGTGTCGCCCGCACCCGTGACGTCGACGGCTTCGTGCGCCCCGTGCGCGGCGATCAACACCGCCGCTTTGTTGCGCTCGGCGATCGCCATCCCTTCGCGCCCGCGCGTCAGCAACATCGCGTCGAGGGACAGCTCTTCTTGCATACGTGCCGCCGCCGCCGCAGCTTCCGCCGGTCCACGAATCGTGATTCCGAGCGCGGCTTCTGCTTCCGGTTCATTCGGCGTCAGCGCGGTGACCCCCGCAAACGAGCGCATGGAACGGCGGCTGTCGACGATGACGATGCGCCCGCGCGCCCTCGCCAATTTGGCGAGCTCCACGTACGACGGGGTCAACCGGCCGCTGCCGTAATCGCTGATCACCACGGCGTCCGCGGATTCGATCGCGCGCTCCGAAGCGGCGATCATTCGCGCGACATCGGCCTCGCGCAGATCGTCTTCGTTCTCACGATCGATGCGTAACATCTGCTGCTTGGTGGTGTTGAGCCCGCCGGCGAGAACGCGGGTTTTGGTGATCGTCCCGCCTTTTTCCAGTTTCTCGATGCGCGAGATGTCGATCGATCTCTTCGCGGCGATCTCCACCAAACGTTTGCCGTCGTCGTCGTTTCCAACCAACCCAACGAGCGAGGTCCGCGCGCCGAACGCAGCCAAGTTCGCTGCGGTGTTCGCCGCACCGCCGAGCCGCAGCTCACGCGCATCCTCACGCACGATCAATACGGGTGCCTCGCGGCTGATCCGGTGTGTCGTCCCGTAGACGTAACAGTCGAGCACCGGGTCACCGATCACGGCGATACGCCGGCCTTCGAACCGCGGGATCAGCGCGGCGAGCGTTTCAGCGCGAAGCCCATGCGCCATGAGGACCTCTTGCCCATATTCGACGAAAGAAGTGAAGCCCGTGATAGAGGATGCACAGCCATGGGGCTATCGGTGTTGGTGCTCGGCCCCGGCTTTCCTGTGGCCGATCGGCCGTATTACACACCGTGTGTCGTCGAGACCTTGTCGATGATCGCACGAACACACGCGCTGGCCCTACTCGCGCTCTCGGATCCGCCCGACCGTGGATGGCACGCCTATCGCGGCGCGGAGCTCGCCGAGCTGCGGGAGCTCGGTTGTCTCTCCAAGCGGAAACCGCGCGCGGCACTCGCTCGGGCGCTGGTGGTCACGGTCGGCTCGAGGACGATGCAACATCGCGCCGAGGGCTTCGCCATCGAGGCTTGCGCGGCGCGGTTCAGCGAAACTTTGGAGCGCGCCGCCGGATGAACATCTTGCTCATCCGCCTGACCGCGCTCGGCGACGTCGTCTTAGTCGAGCCCATCGTCCGTGCGCTTCGCGAGAAACATCCCGGCGCACGGATCGATCTCCTCACGGAAGCCCGCTACGCCGAGCTGGCCGGGGCGACCTTCGGCGTGGACTCTGCGATCGGCTACGATCGCCGCGGCAAGGACGCAGGGTACGCCGGGCTCGCGCGCGTGGTCGAAGGGCTACCTGTACCAAAGTACAATTTGGTCGCCGACCTCCAAGGCAAGATACGAACGCGCGCATTGGCCCGGGGGGTCCCTGCGGACGAACGCCTGGTGCTCCGCAAACGATCCCTCGGCGAAGCGGTGCTGGCGATTTTAGGAAACGATCCGCCGATCGACGATCGCCACGCGACCGAGCTCTATGCTTCCGTCTTCGGCGAGCTCCGCGTCGATTCCATCCCGCGTTTGTCGCGGCCCAAACCGGCGCTGGAAAAACACGCGGGCGAGCTGTTGATCGGTCTTTCGCCGGGCGCTACCCACGCCACGAAACGCTGGGCACCGGAACGTTTCGCCGAAGTCGCGGATGCACTTCCTGCCCACGCGCGGTTCGTGTTGATCGGAGGCGAGGGCGATCGCACGACGCTCGAGACGATTCGGGCTTCTTCAAAGACCGCGAAGATCGATCCGCTCGACGTGACGAAGCTCGACGTCTTCGCCATGTGTCGAGTCTTGGCTTCGTTCGATCTGTTGATCTCCGTCGACACCGGTCCCGCCCATTTGGCCGCGGGATTTGGTGTTCCGGTGGTCGTCTTGTTCGGGCCGACGTCGATCACCCGCTGGGCACCGCGCGCGCCCGAACACCGCGTGGTGTCGTTACGTCTCGATTGTTCGCCGTGCAGCAACATGGGAGGTGAGAAGTGTCCGCGTCCGGATCGCGATCATGCGTGTCTGCGCGAGCTCTCCGTCGAGGCTGTGTTGAATGCAGCGCGTTCGGCGCTCGGTGCAGGATGATCAAGTCGGTGCTCGCGGGCGTGTTCGGCGCGGCCGTCGGCGTGCGGTCGGCGATGTACGATCGCGGATGGCTCTCGATCGAGCGGGCACCTGTCCCGGTGATCAGTGTCGGGAACCTCGCTGTCGGGGGAAGCGGCAAAACGCCGTTCGTCATCTTGCTCGCGAAGAAGCTGCTCGCGCGTGGAGAGAAGCCGGCGATCATCTCGCGCGGATATGGTGCGCTGTCCCCGCCAAAACCGCCCGCGCTCGTTCCGCCCGGAGGTGATCCGCGCATCTACGGCGACGAGCCGATCCTGCTCGCACAAAAACTCGCCGCCGAGGTGTTCGTCTCGCCGAAACGGATCGAAGGTGCACGTTTGGCGAGCGAACGCGGCGCGACGGTGCTGCTCTTGGACGACGGCTTTCAACACCGCGCGCTCCACCGCGAGCTCGATCTGGTCTTGCTCGACGCAGCCGATCCCTTCGCGGGTGGATTGTTGCCGAAGGGTCGTTTGCGCGAGCCACGTTCCGCGCTTCTCCGCGCGCATCTGTTGGTGCTGATCGAAAGCCAGGGCGTAAACGAGGCCAAAGGCGAAGCCGGTGACCTGTCCGAAAGACCAGTGATCCGCGCTCGGGTCGAAGCGGTCCCCGGCCAAAACCTGCACGGGAAAAAGGTCGCGTTGCTCGCCGCGATCGCGCGCCCCGAGCGTTTTCGCCGCACCGTGGAGCAGCTCGGTGCCCACGTCGTCTGGGCGAAATTCTTTGCGGACCACGCATATTTCGATCCACAAGAAGCCATCGACACCGCGAAAAAACATGGTGCCGAGCTGATCCTCACCACCGAGAAGGATCACGCACGGGCGCCGCATCCGGAGCTCGTTCCCCTCCCCATCGAGCACCTCATCACCGACGGCGAAACGTTGCTCGACCGAGAGCTCGATCGCCTTCTCGGCGGTTCGCGGCCATGAAACACCCCCTGACGCTGCTGCTCGACCTGACCTCGGCCCTGCTCGGCGGCCTCTCCGAACGAGGCACCATTCGTCTCGCCAACGTGATGAGCGCGTTTTGGTGGACTGTCCTTCGGTACAGGAGGCGCATCATCCTCGAGAACATCGAGCGCGCCTTTCCTCAGCTTCGCGACGACGAGCGCCGCGCCTTGGGCAAACGTGCCGTCACCCATCTGTCGCTGAGCTTGCTCGAGCTGTTTCGCATCCCGCACTACGTGGAAAAAGGATTCGGCGACTACGTCCGCCTCGAAGGATTCGAGAACCTCGACGAAAGCCGCAAAGCCGGAAAAGGTGTGCTCATTCTCGCCGGCCATCTCGGGAGCTTCGAGCTTTGCGTCGCGGCGGGCGCACACCGCGCGGCGCCGATCGCGCTGGTGGTGAAGCCGTTTCCCGCACCGGTGGATGCGTTCATCAACCGCTCGCGGCGATCCGCGGGCCTGGGGATCATCTCCGCGAAAAACGCGATCAAACCCATCCTGCAGAGCCTGAAAAAAGACGGCTGCATCGTTTTCGCGCTCGATCAAAACGCGACGCGGGCCATCGGAGTTTTTGTCGATTTCTTCGGCCACACCGCATCGACCATGGCCACACTCGCCGCGCTCGCCGTGCGCACCAAAGCGCCGGTGATCGCCGCCGTTCCTTATCGAGAGCCCGACGGCTCACACGTCTTGGTGCTGACGCCGCCGATCCCGCTCGAAGAAAAAGCGACGCTCGATGAGACCATTCTTCACATGACGCAGGTCTACACGCACTACTTGGAGACCAAGATCAAAGATCACCCCGAGCAATGGTTCTGGACGCACAAACGCTGGAAAACGAAACAGATCGCTGAGACGCAACCGGAGATCGATCGCTAATATTCGAGCGAGCGAGCCGCAGGACGTTTGATCGACAAGGTCTGCGCTTCCGCGTTTCGCACCGACTCCCGAAACGCGCGATAATCTGCGTACCGTTCCGGCGTGACATCGAGGACCTCGAGTGTGCTCTTGCGAACGAGCGAGATCCGCCGCGCGCTCTCGAGCCGCATCTTGATCTCGATACGACCGCCTGGCCAGGCCTCCGAAAACGGGGGCAGGGCACCTTCGGGCTCCCACTCTTCAGGCAACACGATCGTCGCGATCACTTCGGACTCTTTCGGCGCACCGATCTTCAACGGCGTGCGCCGCACTTCGCGCAAACGCTCGCTGTCTTCGCTGCCGATGATCCGCCCGACGGTCATCGCCACGCTGGTCCCTTCACCCTTGAGCACGCGTTTCAAAGAGATCGTTCCTTTGATCCCGAGCGGGCGCCGCAGCTCCGTGAGATCCGAGATGCTGGCGCTCTCCACGGGAATGCCGCCGCCCCGCTCGCGCAAAAATGCGCTCACCACCTCTGCGTAGTCTTCGGGCGTCGACTTGAACAACAATCCGCGCAATTCGCCCGCTTCGGCGCCGGTCAACGTCGCTTGTAAGTTGCCGAAGAGATCGCCGTGTTCATCGACCTTGAGCTCGTAAGCGACCGCCGTGCGCGAAGCGGCCGGCTTCGACACCGGCACCAACATCACCTCGGCGCCGTCCTCCCGCAGGGTGACGATGCGTGTCCCTTGAATGAACGGGGAGGGCACGTCCGCGCTGACCGTGAGCTGCGAAGGATCCAAGAACAACGCACCTTCATTGCGCGGGACCACCGCGATGACGCCGTCGAGCTCGCCGATGGTCGGAAGATCAGGTAACAACACGCCGCGATCGCGATAGGCGACCAACGCGGGGTAAGCGTTCAATCCGATCGCCCGTAACAGCGCGACCAACAACAACCCGCGCGAAACCGCGTTCCCCTTTTTCTCCTTGAGCACGATGTCCGGATGGACAGTACGCGTCTGCCACAAAGGCAGCGGAAGGCCTGGCTCCCAAGCGAGATCGCGCGCGACCACCGCGAGCAATTTCAGCGACTGTTCTTCCGCGGAAGTCTCGCCCGCGATGCGTTTCGCTTCCGCCGTCGCTTCAGGAGAAAGCACGGCCCAGTTGGGAACCCGCGACACGAACCACGCACCGATGTCATCCCACGACCCAAAGCCCGTGTAGTCACGCGAGCCGACCTTCGCACCGAGCATGATCACGTGCGCGCGAGGGGAGAGTAGCTCCGCAGTCGGCATGCCCGGCTCGGAGAAGATGGCGCGCAGATTGGCCATCGACCAAAAAAAGCGTGTACCTTCGTCCGTTTCGAAGCGCTCCGGCGGTCGATCGACGAATGTTCCGTCGTCCGAGAAACGCAGGTCGACGCTGAAACCTTGCGGCACGACGACTGCGTATTCGGAGCGCAACGTCGGCAAGCTCGACTGAAACACCCACGCGGGGATGAACCGCGGGTCACTGATCCAAAGATCATAGGTGTACTCGACGATCACCTCGGGCTCGGAGAGCGGCGCCTGGATCAACTTCGCTTTGTTGCCGGCGGCATCGGCGCCGTCGCGGATCGTCTCCGGATCCGCGTTCACCGCTTTCCCGCTCGGAAGCACCACGCGCGCCTTCAGATCCGTGACCACCGATCCGGGATCGTAAGACACGACGATGTTCGCCAGGCTCGCCCCGGTCTCGCGCAGGATCTTCACCCTTCGCAGCCGGCGCAGACGTGCGATCGGATTTTTGGTCACCGCATCCGCAGTCAGCTGCAGCGTCCCGCGGTCCAAGAGGATCACTCCGGGCACATCGGGATAGTCGCTGGCGACGGGGGTGATCGCCTCGTCAAAACGTTCGAACTCGGGCGCCGGCGTGCTGCTGGAGCACGCACTGGCCAAGAGTACAGGTAGCCACCGCTTCACGTGTTTTTGGACCATCGCTCGAGCTCTTCCGGGGTGTCGATGTCCGCGAGCACACGTTTGTCGGCGAATTCGATCATCGCCGCAGCGCTCGTCTCCAAAACCTCACGCAGCCCACCTTCGGGCCGCGCGCGGATCGCCTCGAACGTCGAGCGCGGCGCATAAACCGGGTGCCCGGCAACGCCGCCGTGCGCCAGAATTTTCGCGCCGTCCATCGCTCCGTCCAGAAGCGCCGCGACCATCTCCTTCGACGTATAAAACGCATCCACCGGCTGAATGACCGCGCCCACCGGAAGCGGACCCGCGCGATCGATCCCGTGCGCGATGGAGTCGATCATCGGTGCGTCGGGATCACCTTCGACGAGCACCGCACCCTGAATGTCGAGCGCCACGTCCATCGCTTCACCGCTCGCCACCACGATCAGCGGATCGAGGCCCGCTTCCACGAAGATCCGCGCGAGCCGGACCAACACCGGCTCACCGTCGATCTCGATCGCCGCTTTCGGCGTGCCCATGCGCGATGAACGCCCGGCCGCCACGATCACTCCCGCCACATGATCACCTTGCACGTTTCGTCTCCTGCTCCGCGCGGAGCTCTCCATCGCCCGCCAACTTGAGGCCGCGTCGCTCCGCGATCAGCTCCGCGAGGATCGACACCGCGATCTCCTCGGGCGTCTCCGCGGCGATCGCCACACCCACCGGAGAACGCACGCCCGCGATCTCCGCCTCGGAAAAATTTTTGTGCGCCAAACGTTGCCGTGTGAGCTCCGCTTTGCGCCGGCTACCGATCAATCCCAACCATCGGTGCGGCTTTTTCAAGGCCATCTCCACCAACCGTTGGTCGAGCGCATGATCGTGCGTCGTCACCATCACGAAGGTGTCCGGGGAAAATTCTGCATCTTCGAGGCTCAAAAACAACGCCGCAGCTTCCGGCAACCGCGTCGCATTACAAAGCTCTTCACGTTCATCGGCGACGCTCACCACAAACCCAGCCGCCGCCGCCGCACGCGTCAGAGCGGCGCCGACATGACCTGCCCCAAAGATCAGTAACCGCGGCGCTTGGCCCACGACTTCGATGAACAACGATGTCGACCCTCCGCAACACATGCCCAACTCTTGGGTGAGCGCAAACTCCAAAAAACGCGGCTTTCCATCGGCGATCGCCGCGACCGCTTGCGCCGTCGCTTCCTGCTCGACACGCCCGCCGCCGATCGTCCCTTCGATCGAACCATCGCGAAAGACCAACATGCGCGCGCCCGCTTCCCGGGGCGTCGATCCGGAGACGCGCACCACGGTCACCACCGCGGCCGCCGGCCCCCGCTCCTCAATTTCCGCGATGCGCGAGAGCAACGACATCGTTTCTCGCTACTTGGCCGGCTTGAAGCCCTTCGATTTCGCCGGCGGCATCGTCGCCTTGAGCTTCTCTTCGAGCTCGGCGAGCCGCGACTTGATGACCCCGTTGTCCTTCTCGAACAACATCGCCGTCTTCAGATCGCGCACCGCCGAAGCGAGATCACCGGCCTTCGCCGCCAGCATCGCCTTCTGCACCAGCTGTCGTGCCTGGGGCGTCTTTCCGAGCTCTTCTTCTTTCTCTTTGCGAACCTCTTGTTCGCTCTGCTCGGTGAAACGCAGCTTGCTCATGCGGTCCGGACCGCTGATGTCTTTTTGATAACGCACGCGTTTTTCGGGATCGCGCAGCACGACGTACGCTTCGGTCACCCGTTTGGAAATTTTCATCACCGCGACGCGCAGCTCCAGATCCGGCGACTGAAAAAACGTGTCCGGATGATAGTTCCGCTGCAGCGCGTGATACTTCGCTTTTAGGTCTTCGAGCGGCGAGTCGGGGGCGGCGCCGAGCACCTGAAAGTAGTCGAGCTGATCGATGCTCGCCGCGATCTGCTTCGTCTCCGCTGCCCAATGCGGATGAATGTTCGGATCCTCGGCCACCCGTCACCTGTACCTTCGGACAGCAAAACTTTTACCGCTGCGAAACGGTCATCCCTTCGGTTCGTGTTCGGGCTTCGCTGACTTCGTCACCCGAAAGTCCCGAGGAAAGGCTGATCGTCGTGCTCGCCTGCGCGCCCGTCTCTACATCTCGGGCAGATACATTCACGATGCCGTCGGTGTCGATCTCGAAGGTCACTTCGATCGTCACTTCGCCTCTTGGGGCAACCCTGAAGCCGGAGAATTCGAACTCTCCGAGCGTCACGTTCTCCGAAGCGAGGTTCGATTCGCCTTGGTAAACTTTGATCTTCACCCGCTCCTGATTGTCGCTCGCGGTGTTGAAACAGCGCGTGCGATCGATCGGAATCGGCGTGTTTTTATCGATGATCCGCTCGGTGTAGCCGCCGACCGTCCCGAGCCTGAGCGTCAGCGGCGTGACGTCGAGAAGGAACGTCGACTGCTGCGAATCGAGCAGCGCGTGCGCTTGGATCGCCGCGCCCATGGCGACCACTTCATCGGGATCGACGTCGGTGAGCGGCTGCTTCTGAAAGTAGTGCCGCACGGACGACCGGATGATCGGCAGGCGCGTCGGGCCGCCGACCAAAATCACGCAGTCGATGTCCGAAGCCGTCAAACGCGCGGACTGCAGCGCTTCGTCGCAAACTTTGAACGTGCGCTGCACCAGATCCATCACCATCTGGTTGAACTCGGCGCGCGAAAGTGTCGTGCTGAAGTCGAGCGAGTAGCCGTTCTCGTCGGTGTAGATGAGCGGGATGTGGATCTGCACGACCTCGTGCTCGGACAATCCAATCTTCGCTTTTTCGGCTGCTTCTTTGAGCTTCTGCAGCGCGTATTTGTCCTGGCGCAGATCGACGCCTTGCTGCTGCTGAAACGAGTCCGCGAGCCAGTGCATGATGCGATCGTCGAAGTCGTCGCCGCCGAGATAAGTATCGCCCGCGGTGGAGACGACCTCGAAGACATCGTCGCCGATGTCGAGCACCGAGATGTCGAAGGTGCCGCCGCCCAAGTCATAGAGCGCGACGCGCTGGTGGTAACCTTGGCCGAAGCCGTAGGAGAGCGCGGCGGCCGTCGGCTCGTTGATGATGCGCAGGACTTCGAGCCCGGCGATCTTTCCCGCGTCTTTCGTCGCTTGTCGCTGATTGTCGTTGAAGTACGCCGGCACCGTGACCACCGCTTTGGTCACCTGCTCGCCGGTGTGATTCTCGACGATCTGCCGCATCTCTTTGAGGATGATCGCGGAGATCTCGGACGACGAATAAAGCGTTTCCCGAATTCGAATCCGAACGGAGTTGTTCGGCCCCTCGACGAGGTTGTACGGAACGACGCTGCGCGCTTTGCGAACTTCTTCGCTGAAGAAGAAACGCCCGATCAAACGCTTCACCGAGTACACGGTGTTCTCGGGATTGGTGATGATCTGTTTCTTGGCGTCGTTTCCGACGAGGACGCGTCCATCCTCCATGAACGAGACCACCGACGCGTGGGTTCTTTCACCCCACTCGTTGGGGATCACCGTGGGAACACCGTCTTCGATGATCGCGACACACGTGTAGCTGGTGCCGAGGTCGATACCCATGGCGAGCTCAGTCACGCGAACACCTCGTTAGTAGATGAGAGAATCATCCGACGCGCGACGCTATAACATGCAGATCCCGGGCGCTAGATCGCTCGTTGCGCAATGGGTTGGGCAAACGGATACGTTGCGAGACGCGACACCTGATCCCATGTCGGATGAGGCCGAGTTGCGAGTTCAGCTTCCGGCTCGTATGCTCGGGGTGCCCAACCTGTTCTCTCGAAATTAGGTGGAGGATTTAAAAATCCCGGAGATCTGCGAGCTCGGCGCGTTTCCCGAGGTCGTTGGGCCGTCCCCGCGCTCTGTGGCTCTCTGGCTAGAGGTACCTCTTCGATGGTTCATCTTGTCGCTACGCTTGCGAATGACGCCGACCATATGCCTTCGCTCCTCTATGCGTTGAGGAACGAGCTGCATCTCCCGGAGAAAGCTGCGCCGGGAGAAGTTTGGGGCGTGGGATATTACGCGGAGGATCGTGCGCTGATCATCCGGAAGCCCGCAGAGCTTCTCACCTCGCGCTCGGTCTTCGAGCTCGCGCCGAACGTGCAGAGCAGCATCGTGCTGGCGTGCGTGAAAAAAGAGGTCAAGGCGCTGGAACAGGCGCCGCCGCACCGCTTTCGGAACTGGCTGTTCGGTTATTGCGGTGATCTGACCTCGCTGTCGAAGGTGAAAGATCGGGTCGTGGACAAGCTCCCGGACTTCGTCTTGCCGGAGATCGGCGGCGATTCCGCGGGCGGATCGCTCGCCTTCGGCATGTTCATCACCGATCTGCACCGCAGCGGTTTGCTTCAGGATCCGCTGGCGAGTCACGCGGCGCTCGCGCAGTCTCTACAGCGGACTGCCGAAGCGATCCGCATGCTCGCGAAAGAAGCGGGTGTGAGCGAACCGAAGGCGACCTACGTGGCAACGAACGGCCGCGTAGTCCTCGCTTCGCGTTCGGGCGCACCGTTGTTCGCGAAGCTGCAAGAGGGGCTCGAGTCTTCGCCGCACGGGCCGAGCGATCCGTCGCTCAACGAGTTCAAAAGGCTCGCCGAGGCGCTGAAGAGATTCCGCGCCTTGATCCTCACCGAAAACGTCGTTGCAGGTCGCACCGGCTGGAACGAAGTGCAAGAAGGTTCCACGATCTACTTCGACCGCAAGCTCGGCATCCAAAACATGGGTCTTTAACCCCGCGCCGTTCTCCTGCCCACCTTGCGCGCGCGGCTGAGCGAATCTACGGTTCGAACAGCGTATTTTTTAGATGGGCGCGCGCACCATCCTCATCGTCGAGCCGAACCCGGGCATCATGATCGTAGGACGCAACGTCCTGGCGCGCGCGGGCTATGACGTGCACGCGGTCTCGACGATCGACGAAGCGCTGAAAGACGCGAAGAAGCGCTCCTTCGATTGTATCCTGCTCGACGGCCGCCACTCCGAACCGGAGGTCTTGATCGCGCTGTCTCGATCGAAGACCGCGGGTGTCCCAATCATCATCACCGTACAAAAAGGGCGCGACGTCCTCACCGTCGAAGCGCTCGAGGCCGGCGGCTGGAGCGGGCTCATCGAGATCTCCGAGGTGATCGAGAAGCCGTTTTCGCCGGAGCGCCTGCTGCAGTCCGTCGAAAAAGCGCTCTCCCGATCGGTGGAGCGGACCGATCCCAGCATCATCATCGACGAACACGCGATGCTGCTCGCCGACGAAGAAGGTGACGAGCGCACCGAAAAATTCGAGCGCCTGGAGGCCTTCGATCTCACCCTGTACGAAAGGCCAGAGTCGCGTGCAGCGGTCATCGAACATCGCGAAGCCCGGCCGCGCGACACTTCGTCGATCAATCCGCGCTTCGCGAGGCTGATGGCCGCGCTGAAACAAGGTCTGAACGAACAAGAGATCGGCTTCGAGCCGCGCCAACTGCTGGCGCTCGCGCGCAACTGCGAAAGTGCGCTTCAGGGCGAAGACGTGTTCGAACAAACCTGGGACACCGACGGCCGCGGCGTGCTCGCCATGCAAGGTTATCTCGAGCACCTCTCGCTCGATAACGTGGTGCAGATTTCGGCGAGCGTGGCGCCCCCTTCGCGCGTGGTGCTCGAGGTGAAAGAGCAGCGCATCGAGATCTTTTTTCAAGGGCCGAACGTGGTCTTCGCGCGCCAGAGCAACATGCCCGAAGGGTTCACGCTGGGCCGTTTTCTCGTCGCCTCGGGCGTCGTCGACGAGAGCTCCGTCGATCGTTCCAGCCAAACACGCCAAGGTGCGACCACGCGGATCGGGCAAAGGTTGCTCGCGCTCGGTTTGGTGGGGGAACGCGATCTAAAAGCCGCGCTCCGCCGGCAAACGGAAGAGCTGGTCTACGAAGCAGTGCGCTGGACCGAGGGCCGTTTCGTGCTCTACGCGAACGAGCCGCTGCCTCCCGAAGCGGTCGATGCGCAGGTGTGCCTGCCGATCCATCATCTCTTGCTCGAAGGAATGCGCCGCCTCGACGAATACCGGCGCATCGCCCACGAGGTCGGCGACATGCGTTCGGTGATCGACCGCATCGAGCGCAGCGACGAACGCGCGGTGATCGACCAGCTCCGGCCCGACGAACGATCTTTGCTCGAGCAAGTCGACGGACACCGGACCGTCGAAGATCTGGTCCGTTCGCTTCGCCGTACGAGCTACGATGTGGTCAAATCGCTGCACGCCTTGCGCGGGCATCGCCTGGTGACGGTGATCGACCCGGCGATCGTGTAATTTTCTTTAGCGTCGGACCTGCGTTAGCGTCGGTCCCATGTCTTTCGTGGGCCTGAGGATCGCCGGGACGGTCGCGGTTTTGTCGATCTTGGGCGCGATCGGAGTGACCGTCCTTTGGTACAGTACGGAACACGCCGAGCGCAGCACCCGAGCCGAGCTCGAAGAAGACGTCTCCGCGCGCGCGGAAGCCGGGCGCCTCGCGCTGGTCGCCATACTCGAAGCAGACGCCGAATCCGAAAAACGCGACGCCGCCTTATTCGAGGCCAAAAAAAACGCTGCTTCGGCGCGCGCCAAAGAGCTGGTCGCCCTGGCCCAAAGTACAGCTGATCTTTCGGCCATCCCGCTCGCGCCCGGCGAACAACTGCAGTTGGCCGCCTCCGCGATCGAAGAGCCAAATCGCGCGCTCGCCGTCGGACCTGTACTTGTGGACAGTCAGCGCGTCGTGGCCCGCGTGAGTTACGACGCTGCACCACAAAAGAACGCCGCGCTCGGCCGGGCGCTGGGCGCGATCGTCAACCTCGGCGAAACGCCGGAGCCGGTGAACCCGCTCGCCTCGCAGCTCCCGATCCTCGTGTTGGCCACGATGTTCACCGCACTCTTGGCGATGTTCTTCGCGTATCTTCGGCTCGGCCGTCCGATCGCCGAAACACTCGAACGGGCGCGCGCTTTGGCGCACGGGGATACTGCAAAACGCGCCGACGAAACGCGTGGAAGTCGCGACGCTCGCGAGATCGCTCGGGCGATGAACGCGCTGGTCGATCGCGCGGAACGTTTGAAAGTGCAGGGCAGGGCGGCGCGCGACGAAGATCTCTCCGCATTGGTCCGTGCCGTCGAAGATCTCGCGCGCGGGGAGCTCGGCGGCGAAATGCCGCGCGTCGGTGAGCCGCTCGAACCGCTGGCCCGCGCCATCCATCGCGCCTCGGCCGATCTCGTGGAGCGGATCCGTACTTTGCGGCAGCTCTCGCTGGAGCTGGCCACCCGCGCCGCCGAAATCGCGCCGTCCGCCAAAAAAATCGGCGCCGCTTCGCTGGAGCAAGCGGAAGCGCTCGCAGGAATCGGCACCAGCGCCGGTGAAGCCGCAGTTGAGGTGAAAAACGCGCGCGATCGATTGGGCTCCGCGATCGCCGAGCTCCACAAAGCCGGCGCCGAGGAGCGCAAAGTCGCCAAAGAGCTGCGCCTCGCCTTACTCGCCGCCGGCCGCAGGCTCGACGTTTCCCGGCTCCCGAACGATCTCGCCGCGCTCAGAGAAGAAGTCCGCGAAAGTGCCGCCGCGCTCGAATCGATCGGCGCCTCGCTCCCCGAGCCTCCCGCGGGCATCAACACCGCGCTCACCGGCAACCTTCACGACGCCGCCTCCGGTTTGTTGCGCATCTCCGAACAAACCGCCCGCGCCATGAAATCGCTGGAACGTTCCGCGCGCGGCTCGGCCGAAGGTGCCGAACAAATGCGCCGCGCCGTCGTCGAATCGGCGGAGCTCGCGCCGCGCCTCGCTTCGGTGATCGCCAGCTTCGCGATCGGAACCTCCTTCGAGACCGACATGCTCGAACGCCTCGATCGCTGGCAAAAAGAAGCGAAGCTCGCCGCGGCTTCACCCGACGGGCTCACCGAAGAAGGCCGCGCGGCCGTCCGCCAAGTGATCGAAACCTCGGAGAATGCGCGCGCCCGCCTCTCGCGTTTGGTGAGCGCGACCGAATCCGCGATCGACGTGCTCCGCGGTTGATCCGTATGTTAGGAGCGAGCTCGTGAGCCCGCGCCTCAGCGGAATGATCGTTTGCCAGAACGAAGCGCGCCGCATCGCCGCGTGCGTCGATTCGTTGGCATTTTGCGACGAGATCGTCGCCGTCGACTCCGGCTCCACCGACGGCACCCTGGAAATCCTGGAAAAACGCGGCGTCCGCGTCATCCGCCGCGCGTGGGGCGGGATGAACGACCAAAAAGATTTCGGCCGCGAAGCCGCCGAGGGCGACTGGGTTTTGAACCTCGACGCCGACGAAGTCGCCACGCCCGAGCTCGCCCGCGAAATCCGCGCTGTTATCGCCCGCGACCCCGGCACCGACGCCTATCTCATCCCTTTTCGAAACCACTTTCGCGAGGCCTGGGTGCGCCGCTCCGGCTACTACCCCGACCCTCACGTGCGCCTCGTTCGCCGCGACCGCACGCGTTGGGATCGCACCGTCCCAGTCCACGATCGGGTCCTCGTCGAAGGAAACACCGGCCGATTGCGCGGCCACATCGATCACTACTCGTTCGAATCGATCGATCATTTCCTGAAAAAATCGTCGAGCTACGCCTCGGTTTTCGCGCGCGCCGCACATGCCTCGGGCCGCCGCGCGAACGTCTTCACCATCGGGCTCCATACCGCGTTCCGTTTCTTCAAATCGTACGTGCTCAAAGCCGGCTTCCTCGAAGGCGAGCTCGGCCTGACGATCTCCGGCCTCCAAGCGTACGAAGTTTTCCAAAAATACGTGCGCCTCTGGGAGCTGTCCCGCTTTCCCGATCATGGCCGCTGAAACAATCGACAGCGCGGTGATCATCGATCCCGCGTTTTTGGGCGACGTCGTCTTCGACGCACCGCTGGTCCGCGCGCTCAAAGCGCAAAATCCGGCGTGTAAAGTGGGCCTGGTCGTCCGGCCACCGGCGGACGCGATCGCCCGCTCCATCGCCGGAGTCGATCGCGTCCACATCTTCGACAAGAAGAACAAAGACGCCGGTTTTTCCGGGCTGAAACGTGTCGCCGCGGAGCTTCGCGCCGAACATTACGCGGTCGCGTTGATCCCGCATCCCTCGGTGCGCAGCACGGCGCTCGCCTATTTCGCGGGCGTCCCCAAACGACGAGGCGACGCCCCAGGCCTCTTCGCGCGCGCCTTCCTCACCGAACACCTCCGCTCCCAGAAAACCGACAGCTTCGTGCGCGCCCGCCTGCGCCTTCTCGATGCAAACGCTCCGGTGGAGCTCGCCGGCACCTTCCGCGAGCCACCTGTGCCAAAGGCCAGTAAGCCGCGCATCGGCTTGGTCCTTGGCTCACAGTGGGCCACAAAACGTTGGGCGCCCGAACGTGCCTCCGAATTCGTCCGCGCTCTCGATCCCGCGCGCGCGGAGTTGGTTTTGATCGGCGCCGAATCGGAGCGCGCGCTCTACACCGCGCTCGGCCCGCTCCCCGGCGCGATCGACGCCATCGGCGGCACGGTCGACGACCTTCTCCACGCGATCGCCGCCTGCGACGTGGTCATCGCCGGCGACACCGGCCCGCTCCACATCGCGCGCGCATACGGAATTCCGGTGGTCGCGCTTTTCGGCCCGACACCCGAATCGCGCATCGACTTCGCACCGCACGATCGCCTCCTCACCGTCGACCTGTCCTGTCGGCCATGCAGCGCGCACGGTGGCCACACCTGTCCCGAAGGACACCACCGCTGTATGCGCGAGCTCTCCGCCGAACGCGTGCTCGAAGCGACGAACGTCTTGCTCGGAGCCGCGCGATGATCCTCCGCCTCATCCGGCGCTACAGCCGCCGCGCCGGCTCACGCATTTTCGGTTACGTCTTCCGCACGCTCGCCGGTCCGCCGCGCCCGATCCACTCAGATCCCCGCAGAATTCTGGTGATCCGCGTCGACGAACGCGTCGGCAATGTGCTCCTCACGTCACCGCTCCTCGACGCGGTGGTGCGCGCCTTTCCCAACGCAAAAGTCGACGCGTTGATCGCCGCCTCGAAACGCCACCTGATCGAAAGTACAGTCAACGTCATCCCCTTCGAGCGCCGCTTCTTCTTCAAACGACCCTGGACTTTCGTGCGCGAGATGTTGGCGCTCCGCCGCACGCGTTACGACGTCGCGATCGACGCCTCACATTGGCACGAGTTCTCCGCGAGCTCCGCGATGCTCCTGGCTTTCACGCGCGCCCCGCTGCGCATCGCGCACCAGCGAGGAGACGCCGCGCTGTACGCGAACGCGCTGATCCCGCCGCCTGAGGATCCGAACGAGATCCGCGCCAAGCTGGCGCTGCTCGAGCCGCTCGGCATTTCGGCACCCAAGGCGCGGATGTCGACGGCCGTCGGAAGATCAGGCCCCGCGAAAGACCGCATGGCGCGTTTCCTCGAAGAACAGGGGCTCGCCGGAAAAACGATCGTCGGCCTCGCGCCGGGCGCACGAAAACACGACCACCGCGTTCCACGCGACGCCTTCGCGGAGCTCGGTCGCGCAGCCCGCAAATTCGGCGCGATCCCGCTCGTTTTATGGGGCCCAGGCGAAGAAACGCTCGCGGAAGAAGTCGCCCGCACCGGAGAGGCCGTGCTCGCCCCGCCGACGAACCTCGACGAGCTCGCCGCGTTGATGCGCGCCTGTTCGGCGATCGTCACCAACGACACGGGTCCGATGCATCTCGCGGTCGCGTGTGGCGCGCCGACGATCTCGCTCTTCACGCAGGCGGATCACCCGCGCTGGGGTCACTCCGAGCCGCCGAATTTGGTGATTCCATATGGTGAGCTCGGCAAAGACGCCGCGCTCGCCCGCGCAAAAACACACCTCGAAGCGCTGCTCGGCCAAAACGTGGCCGGGGGAGGGCGCTCGTACTAGACTGCGCCATGCGCAGCATGACGGGCTTCGGCGCCGGACGGGCCGCCGACGGAGACCGCCTCTTCACCATCGAAGCGCGCTCCGTCAACCATCGCTACTGCGACGTCCGCGTGCACCTTCCCCACGATCTTTCGCAGCTCGAGGCGCGCCTCGAAGCCGAAGTCCGCAAAAAAGTCGATCGCGGCCGAGTCGATGTTTCGCTCGAAGTTTCTTACGTCGCCGGCGCGGTCGCGCGTCCCGAAGTCGACGTCGCCAAAGCCCGCGGTTATCGCGACGCGCTCCTCTTGCTCGCCAAAGAGCTCGATCTCGAGCCTGAAATTCGCCTGAAAACGATCGCCGAGCTGCCGGGCGTGATCCGGAGCGGCGAATCCGCGATCGATCCCGAACGTCTCACCCAAACGCTGCTCGCCGCGCTCGCCGGCGCGCTCACCGAGATGATCGAAATGCGCGATCGCGAAGGTCGCGCGCTCGACGCAGAGCTCCGGGCGAGACTTTCGACAGTCGTCAAATTGGTCGAACAGATCCGCGCCGAAGTCCCGCGCGCCAACGCCGACAAAAAAACGCGGCTCGAGCTGCGGCTCACCGAGCTCGTCGCCGACCGAAACCTCGAACCCGCGCGACTCGCGCAAGAAGTCGCGATCCTCATCGACCGCGCCGACGTCACCGAGGAGCTGACGCGCCTCGGGAGCCATATTTCTCAGCTCGAAAGCCTCTTCGCCACCCGCGAAGCGATCGGCCGCAAGCTCGATTTCCTGCTCCAAGAAATGAACCGCGAAGCGAACACCATCGGCTCAAAAACAATGAATGCGTCCATCTCTCACTTAGTCATCGATCTCAAAGCCGAGCTCGAGCGCATGCGCGAGCAGATTCAAAACGTGGAGTGATCATGGCGACGCGTAGAGGAATTCTGATCGTCATCTCCGCAGCATCGGGCACCGGCAAAACGTCGCTCCGAAGACACCTGCTCGAAACGCTCTCGCACGCAGAGCGAAGTATTTCTTACACGACCCGCAAAGCGCGCGGAGACGAGGTGGACGGCCGCGACTACCACTTCATCGACGATCAGGAATTTATGCGCATGGTCGAGGCAAAAGAGTTCATCGAGTGGGCGCAAGTCTTCGGGCATCGCTACGGGACCGGCGTGAAGGCGGTGCGAGAGCAGCTCGAGGGCGGCGTGGACGTCTTGCTCGACATCGACGTGCAGGGTGGGGCGCAGATCAAGGAGCTTTTCCCTGAAGCGCTCCTGATCTTCCTCCTTCCCCCCTCTATGGACGAGCTCCGGAGGCGTTTGGTGAACCGCGCGACCGACGCTCCAGAGGTGATCGAGCTCCGTTTGGCGAAGGCGCGCCACGAGATCGCGCAATGCCACTTGTACGACTTTCTGGTCTTAAATGACGATTTCGATAGAGCTGCCGCGGACATGCGAGCAATCATCCTGGCTTCCCGCATGCGGGTGAACCGCCCTGATGATCTCGTCGATTCGCTCCTCTCCTCGTGAAGATTTTTTGAAAAAGATTTCATCGGGAATCGAGATTCGGCGAAAACTCATAAACTAATCAAATATTTAGCCTATGCGTGGAAAAAAATCGCACCCTGAAAATTTTTCATTGACGGCACAAACGGACCCTCATATAACGCCTCCCACGCTGAACGACGCACTGAGCGCAAGGGACGGTAGCTAAAGGCGAAATCGCCGATGGAAACTTCCCCCTAGCTCAGAATTTCGGATTCAAATCTTCGAGTAGCCAAAAGCGAAACGAAGAAAAGAAAACGAAAAAAAAGCGGTTGACAGGAAAGCGAAGGCGATGCAGAGTCCCGGCCCTCTTCGGAGGTTCCGGCGGCGAAAGCGAAGCTGGAGCGGTTAGGTTCGGTCTCTGAAAACTGAATAGCATTCGCGCTTGGAATGATAATGGGTTTCTTGAGTCAATTTCAGGAACTATTCCGATGCCGAAGTATGCAGAGTGTAAGCTTTGTATAGCTTCGATGTTTGAACAGGTTCAAAACTTCAGTTTCAATTGGAGAGTTTGATCCTGGCTCAGAGCGAACGTTGGCGGCGCGCCTAACACATGCAAGTCG